>Ga0302263_10000905_pt1 | contig 11260 bp, 6 predicted proteins | sample II_Fen_N1_4_FD_194564 | JGI IMG/M metagenome (GOLD analysis project Ga0302263, IMG submission 194564) | Peat permafrost microbial communities from Stordalen Mire near Abisko, Sweden - II_Fen_N1_4 | ecosystem: Environmental > Terrestrial > Soil > Wetlands > Permafrost | place: Sweden: Abisko... | reverse complement strand
TCGGTCCGACTGGGAATGCAGCGGCCGCGCGGGGCGAACGGTCGGGCAATCTGGCCATCCGGCTGCATGCCAGGGTGCTGTCGGCCCGGCTGGAGCTCGCCGCCGGGGCGCCGGCCGCCGGATTGATCCACATCCGGCGCGGCCTTGACGACCTGGCGAGATTCCAGGCGAAGTTCGGCTCGCAGGACCTGCAGTCGGGTGCCGCGGTTCACGGTCGCCAGTTGGGCGCGCTCGGTCTGCGCACCGCGGTCGAGACCGGCTCTCCGGCAGCGATTCTGCAGTGGCTGGAACGTTCAAGGGCAGTGACCACCAGGCTGGCCGCCGTGCGCCCGCCGTCCGACCCGGCGTTGGCCGCTGACCTCGGCTCGCTCCGCGTGGCATTCGACCGCGCGAGGCAGGCGGCGCTGGCCGGTCGCAGGGACCCGGCCTTGGAGCATCGGGTGGCCGAGCTGCGTCACCGCATCCGGTCCCGGTCGTGGACGGCCGGTGGATCCGGCGCGGTCGACCGGCCGCTCGCCCTCTCTGCGGCGCGGCGGGCGCTGGCGGCCCATCCGGGTACCAGCGTGCTGGCGCTGTTCCACGGCACTGGCCACGACCACGCGCTGGTGATCACCGCGCGCCGCGCACGGTACGTGCGGCTCGGCGAGATGGCACAGACCGAGAGCAGGTCTCGGCGGGTGGCGTCCGATCTGGATCTGCTGGCCGATGCGCGGCTGCCGCGGCCGCTGCGGGCGGTGGCCACGGGATCCCTGCGGGGGACCTTGGGCCGGCTGTCCGAATCCCTGATCGAACCGGTGGTGTCGCAGCTGGACGACGGTCCGGTGCTCATCGTCGACGCCGGCCCGACGGCGGCACTGCCCTGGTCGCAGCTCCCCGCGCTGCGCGGGCGCATCGTGTCGGTGACCTCGTCGGTGAGCAGGGCGATCGCCGGACTCTCCGCGCCGGAGCGCGGGGCTCATGCCAACGGTGTGCTTGCGGTGGCCGGGCCGGACGTCAGCAACGGCGAGAAGGAGGTGCGGGCGGTGGCCGCGCTGCACCGTGACGCGACCGTGCTGGCCGGCGACGAAGCAACCGGACGCGGCGTGCTGGACGTCATCCCGGCCGACGGATTGGTGCACATCGCCGCGCACGGGCACCACGAGCCCGACAACCCGTTGTTCTCCGGCTTGATGCTCGCGGACGGGCTGCTGTTCGGCTACGACGTCGCGCCGAATCCGCACCTGCCTGCACAGATCGTGCTGTCCAGCTGCGACGTCGGCCGCACCGACGAGCGCCCCGGCGGCGAACCCCTCGGGCTGGTTGCCGCCCTGGTCCGCAGTGGCGTCCGCACCGTCATCGCCGCGACCAGCCGGATCTCCGACGAGGTCGCCGAGCCCGCCATGATCGGCTATCACCGGCACCTGCTGGCCGGCCTGCGCCCGGCGGCGGCATTGTCCGCAGTGCTGGACGAGGTGTCCGGTATCACCGATATGCCGGCACCGCTGACCTGCTTCGGTGGGTCCCGCTAGACTCCGGCCCCCCTGCTCGACTGGCAGACGGCCGGCCGTTGGTGCTCCGGCTGTTCGCGGTGGCAGGGATTCGGCCATCTGGGCCGGTGCCCCCCGAACACGCCGCCCGCGCGTGACGTTCGGCATCAATACGGGCATGCTGTCTTGGTGACAACGGGCGTTCTGGCACGAACGGCCCGTCCCTCCTCGTCCCACGGCAAGCCATCGGCGGTCGATCTCTGGGCGAGCGCGCGGGGGATGGTCGACGTCGGGCGCCCGGCGACCGGGTTGCGGCTGGCCGAACGGGCCTTGCGCACCTACGACCGTGCCGACCGTGCCGACCGTGCCAGGGGCGGACCCGAACGACCGGACGGGCTCGGTCCCGCCGGCCCCGCAGCCGACAACGGTTCGGACACCCTGCGCGCCAGGATCCTGCTCGTGATGGCCGACGCGCTGGTCGAACTCGGCCAGATCGCCGAAGCGACCGCAGCGCTGGAGCAGGCCGAGCAGGGCGGCGGCCCGGCCGTGCAACCGCTGGTGCAGGCCTCGCGGGGAGTGCTGCTGGGGCGCACGGGCCGGATGCAGGAGGCCAAGCGCGAGTTGGACGCGGCCATCGCGACCTACAGCGATGGGCGCAAGCCCGGCGGAACCTTGCTGCGGATGCTGCACTGGCGGGGATTGCTGCATCTGACCGAGGGTCGCCCGGAGCTCGCCCAGATCGACTGCGAACAGGCCCGGCTGCTCGGCCAAGCGCTCGGCCTGGACGCCTCCGTCACCATTGCCACCCACAACATCGGGCTCGCCAAGTTCTACGGCGGCGACCTGCCCGGCGCGCTCGCCGAGATGGCCAAGGCCGAGGAGGTCGCGCCCGAGGTGCGGGTGGGTTTCCGGGCACTGGACCGGGCCAGGGTGCTGCTCGCTGCCGGACTGTCCGCCGAAGCCAGGGAGTTCGCGGACAAGGCACAGCGCGCCTTCGCGGCCGAAAGGTCGCGGGTCGATCTCGCCGAGGCACTGCTGGTGCAGGCCGAGATAGACCTGATCGCGGAATTCTCGCGCACGTCGCGGCTGGCGGCCCGGCGGTCCGCGCGCATCTACCTGGTTTCCGGGCATACCAGGGGGGTGCTGGCCGCGCGGGTGATGGAGGTCCGCGCCGACGCTCAGGAACGGATGACTACCCGCAAGTCCCGTGCCCGCAGAGCGATCACCGATGCGAGCCGGGCCGCGCAGGTTGCGGACGCCCTCGAGCAAGCCGGCCTGTCGGACGAAGCCCGCGCCGTGCGGCTGATGCAGGCAGACGCGCTGCTGGAAGCCGACGATCTCGCCGGGGCGCAAGCGGCGGCGAAGGCGGCCGGAGTCGTCACCAACCCGAGGGCGCGCGGACATCGGCGCGCGCCCACCCTGGCCACCGAGATGCACGGCCGGCTGGTGGCGGCCCGGCTGGACCTGGCGGAGGGCCGGCGAACGTCGGGACTCACCCACATCCGCCGCGGCCTGGACGATCTCGCCGCCTTCCAGGCCCGCTTCGGGTCACAGGACCTGCAGGCCGCATCAGCGGTGCACGGCCGTGAGCTGACCCAGCTGGGACTGTCTACGGCGCTGGAAACCAGGTCACCGGCGGCCATCCTGCAGTGGCTGGAACGCTCCAGGGGTGCCAGCACCAGGCTGGCGGCGGTGCGGCCGTCCGCCGACCGGGAGCTGGCCCGTGAATTGAGCGCGCTGCGTACCGCGATGTACCTGTCGCTGCGAGCCACCCGCAGCGGGAACGTCGACCCCGCGCTGGAACGCACGGTGAAGGAATTGCGTCACCGGGTCAGGTCCCGGTCGTGGGCGGCCGGCGGAACCGGTGACGTCAGCAGGCCGTTGTCGCTGGCCGAGGTGCAACGGCGGCTGGCGCAGACGTCGCCGAGGGTGAGCGTCGTCGCCCCGTTCCGTGGCAAGGGCCGCTTCCACGCCCTGGTGATCACCGCCACGACCGCGCGGTACATGCGACTGGCGCCGGACCCCGGCCTGAACGGCATGCTGCACCGGGTCATCGAGGACCTCAACGTGCTGGCCGACCACCGGATCCGGCGTCCATTGCGCATGGTCGCCGAACATTCCCTGAACGCCGGCCTCGGCGCGGCGGCACGACTCATCGTCGACCCGGTGCAGCCGTATGTCGACGACGGCCCTGTGGTGATCGCAGCGGCCGGCGCGGCCGCCATCGTGCCGTGGGCGTTGCTACCGGGGCTGTCCGGCCGGGCCATCTCGGTGACCGCCTCGGTAACGGCGGCGATCTCCAGCCTGGGCCAGCGCGGACAGGACCACCGGCACGGCGTGCTGGCGGTCGCCGGGCCCGAGGTACCGTCGGCGGTCACCGAGGCGTCGAACGTCGCCGCGGCGTATCCGAGTGCTGTCCTGCTGATCGGCGCGCAGGCCACGGGGCGCGCCGTGCTCGATTCCATGCCACCGGGCGGCCTGCTGCACATCGCCGCGCACGGCCACCACGAAACGGAGAACCCGCTGTTCTCCGGGGTGATGCTGGCCGACGGGCTGCTCTACGGCTACGACGTGGCGCCGAATCCCGTGCTGCCGGCCCAGGTGGTGCTGTCCAGCTGCGACGTCGGGAAGACCGACGACCGCCCGGGCGGCGAGCCGCTTGGGCTGGTGGCCGCCCTGTTGCGCAGCGGGGTGTCGACCGTGATCGCCGGTACCAGCAGGATCTCCGATCCCGTCGCGGCGATGGCCATGACGGCCTACCACCACCGGCTGAGCACCGGCGTTCCGCCGGCCATCGCATTGGCCGATGCGATCAAGTCCGTCGCCGAACAGGACGAGGACCCGGCGCCGTTCACTTGCTTCGGCGCGGGTATCTGAGCCGATCCGCTACCGTCGGGGGCAGCCCGATCGTCGGGCCGTGAGCACGTGAGTGCCCGAACCGGTGGGTACCAAGTTCCGCCCCTGACTTCCTGGAGTTTCCAGCATGCTCACCGAGTGGATCCTGCTCGGCGTCGGGCTCATCCTGATCGCCGGCACCGCTCTGTACGTCGCAGCCGAGTTCAGCCTCGTCACCGTCGACCGCGCCCGGGTGGCCAAGCAGGCCGCCGAAGGCGACGGGAGTGCCCGCTCGCTGCTGATCGGGCTGAAGTCACTGTCCACCCAATTGTCCGGCGCGCAGGTGGGTATCACCGTCACCACGCTGGCTCTGGGTTTCGTGATGGAGCCGTCGCTGGCCGGCCTGCTGGCGGCGCCGCTGGAGGCCGTCGGGCTGCCAGAGGGCGCGGCCCAGTCCACCGGGGTGATCGTCGCGCTGGTGGTGGCCACCGTGCTGTCCATGGTGTTCGGCGAACTGGTGCCCAAGAGCATCGCGATCGCCGAGCCGATGAGGACCGCCAAAGCGGTGATCACCCCGACCCGGATCTCCACGATGATCTTCACCCCGTTGATCGTGGTGCTGAACGGCGTGGCCAACGCGGTGCTCCGGATGATCGGCATCGAGCCGCAGGAGGAGCTCCGCTCGGCGCGGTCGGCGGTCGAACTGGACTCCCTGGTCCGACGCTCGGCCGCGCAAGGGACCTTGGAGGCTCCGACCGCCGGACTGCTGGCCAGGTCGATCGCGTTCTCGGGCAAGACGGCCGACGACGTGCTGACCCCGCGGGTGCAGGTGCGGTTCGTCAAGGCGAGCCAGCCGGCGGACGCCGTCATCGCAGCGGCCGTGCAGACCGGTCACTCCCGCTTCCCGGTGTCCGGGGAGGACTCCGACGACGTGGTCGGCCTGGTGCACCTCAAGCGAGCCGTCGCCATCCTGCCCGAGGAAAGGTCAGCGGTGACGGTGGAACAGCTGATGGCACCGGTGCCGATCGTCCCCGGCTCCATGCCGCTGGACGACCTGTTGGACCTGCTGCGTGAGCAGGGACTGCAGCTGGCGGTGGTCGCCGACGAGTACGGCGGCACCGCCGGGATCCTCACCCTCGAGGATGTGGTCGAGGAACTCGTCGGGGAGATCAGGGACGAACACGACCCGGCCGCGGTCCGGGCCGAACGGCGGTCCGACGCCACCTGGCTGCTGCCAGGGACGCTCCGGCCCGACGAGATCGCCGAGTTGACCGGGGTCCGGCTGCCCGAGTCGAACGCCTACGAAACGGTTGCCGGGCTGCTGATCTCGCGGCTCGGCCGGATGCCGGAGAACTACGACACCGTCGAGGTGACCGCCACCATGGAGGCCGCGGCCGAACTGGGAGTCCGGCAGGGTCAGGCCGGTGCGCACCCCGACGACGAACCGATCCCGCGCGAGGAGAACGACGACGTGCCGCGTGCGGTGGTCGTCCGGCTGACCGTGCACAAGCGTGAGCGCCGCCGGATCGACACCGTACTGATGTCCGCGGTCGGCCTTGCCGGCGAGTGGGACGAGCGTGACCGGGACGATCACGGCGACCGACCGGACCTGCACCGACCGGACCTGCACCGACCGGACCTGCACCGACCGGACCTGCACCGGTCGGAGCAGAACCGCGGCGGTGAGCGCCGATGACCGGAACCTGGCTGCTGCTGGGCCTGGTGGTGGTGCTGCTCGCGGTGAGCGCGTTCTTCGTCGCCGCGGAGTTCTCGCTGATCGCGGCCCGCCGCAGCGTCATCGAACCGATGGCGGTGACCAGTTCGAGAGCTCGCTCGACCATCAAGGCGATGGAAGCGGTCTCGCTGATGATGGCCTGTGCGCAGCTTGGCATCACGCTGTGCGGTGTGCTGCTCGGCGCGGTCGGCGAGCCGGCCGTCGCCACCCTACTGGAGCCGGTGTTCGAGGCTGTCGGCGTCCCGGAATCCTGGCTGCACCCGGTGTCCCTGACCATCGCGCTGCTGCTGGTGGTGTCCGCTCACGTGGCGCTGGGGGAGATGGTGCCCAAGAACATCGCGATCGCTGGGCCGGAGCGGACCGCCATCGCGCTGGCCCCGATCCTGCGGGGCATCGCGTCGGCGATCGGCCCGGTGATCCGGTTGCTGAACCACTGGTCCAACGCGGTCGTCCGGGCCACCGGGCGCGAGCCCAAGGACGAGGTCGCCTCCGCGTTCACCCGCGAGGAGGTCGGTGACCTGGTGTCGCAGTCGCTCGCCGAGGGCGTGCTGGACGCCGATGAGGGACAGCGGATCAATTCGGCGCTGGAGTTCGACGTGTCCCAGGTGGACTCGGTGATGGTGCGGGCAGAGGAAGTGGTGTCGGTGCCGGCCGGGGTGTCCGCCGCCGAGCTCGAACGGGCCTGCGCCCGAACGGGTTTCTCCCGCTTCCCGGTCCGGCAGGAGGACGGCCGGTTCTCCGGGTACCTGCACATCGGTGACGTGGTCGACATCCCCGTCGAGCGGCGGGACGAGCCGGTCCCGCAGCAGCGAATCCGGGCGTTGCCGTCGGTCTCGCCGGACACCGACCTGCGGTCCGCGCTCGACCGGATGCGCCGCATCGGCGCACACCTGGCCGAGGTGGCGGACCGGGGCGCGGCCGCCGCGCAGGGTGTCGATGCCACACCGGCAACTCTGAGCGGTGACCTGGGGTCGGTCAGCTCTGCGGGCAGTCCCGTGGACGGCATCGGCGCCGCCGGCGCCGAAGGCGAGCAGTTCAGCCCGGACAGCTCCGCCGGCACCGCGGGCAAGTGCGGTCTGCTGATGCTGGAGGACGTGCTGGAGACGCTGGTCGGAGAGATCCGGGACGCGACCCGCCGTCGACCGGAACACACTCAACGGCCCAGTGCATCGTCCGGGGCATAGTCTTCGCCCATGCAGCGGCGGATTATGGGGATCGAAACCGAGTTCGGCATCACCTGCACCTTCCACGGCCAGCGCCGGTTGAGCCCGGACGAGGTGGCCCGTTACCTTTTCCGCCGGGTGGTGTCCTGGGGACGGTCGTCGAACGTCTTCCTGCGCAACGGTTCCCGGCTCTACCTGGATGTCGGCTCGCACCCCGAGTACGCCACCGCCGAATGTGACGAACTGCCCACGCTGATCGCGCACGACAAGGCGGGCGAACGCATCCTGCAGGACCTGGTGGTCGACGCCGAGGCCCGGCTGGCCGAGGAGGGCATCGGCGGGGACATCTACCTGTTCAAGAACAACACCGACTCCGCGGGCAACTCCTACGGCTGCCACGAGAATTTCCTGATCGCCAGGGGCGGCGAGTTCGCCAAGATCGCCGACGGGCTGATCCCGTTCCTGGTCACCCGGCAGCTGATCGCCGGGGCCGGGAAGGTGCTGCAATCCCCGCGTGGCGCGTCGTACTGCCTGTCGCAGCGGGCCGACCACATCTGGGAGGGCGTGTCCAGCGCGACCACCCGGTCCCGGCCGATCATCAACACCCGTGACGAGCCGCACGCCGACGCCGAACGGTACCGCCGGCTGCACGTCATCGTCGGCGACTCCAACATGAGCGAGACCACCACGCTGCTCAAGGTGGGCAGCGCCGCACTGGTGCTGGAGATGATCGAGGCCGGGGTGCCGTTGCGGGACTTCACCTTCGAGAATCCCATCAGGGCGATCCGGGAGATCTCGCACGACATCACCGGCCGGCGGCCGGTCCGGCTGGCCGGCGGTGGCGACATCTCCGCGCTGGACGCGCAGATCGATTTCCACGAACGGGCCGTGGAGTTCGTCGGCCGCCGCGGCAGCGACCCGGTGACCGAACAGGTGCTGGACCTGTGGGGCCGGACGCTGAAGGCGGTGCAGTCCCAGGATCTGTCCGCGGTGGACACCGAGATCGACTGGGTGATCAAGAAGAAGCTGATCGACGCGTACGCGGCCCGTTCCGGGCTGGACATGACCCACCCCCGCATCGCGCAGATCGATCTGACCTACCACGACGTGCGGACCGGCCGGGGGCTGCATTCCCTGCTGGTGGCCAAGGGGCGCGCCGCGCAGGTGGTCACCGAGGACCAGATCATCGAGGCCACCACGGTGCCACCCCAGACGACGAGGGCCAGGCTCCGCGGCGAGTTCGTGGCGGCCGCCCAGGACGCCGGCCGCGACTACACCGTGGACTGGGTGCACCTCAAACTCAACGACCAGGCCCAGCGCACCGTACTGCTCAAGGACCCGTTCCGGGCCACCGACGACCGGGTGACCAGGTTGATCGAGGCCATGTAGTCAATAGGGGTTCCTGCCTGTGCCTGCGAGTGCCGGGCGTGCTGACCTGCGGCGCGACCGATCGGCCGCTCCGATATGACAGGCTGGACGGCGTGGCGACGGCGAAGGCGGAACGGCTGCTGAACCTGGTGATCGCCCTGGTCAACTCCCCGCGGTACCGGACCGCGGCGTGGATCAGGGACAAGGTCGCCGGGTACGCCGACGCGCCGACGGACGAGGCCTTCTTCCGCACCTTCGAGCGGGACAAACAGGAATTGCGCGAGCTGGGCATCCCGCTGCAGACGCCGTCGACCGGCGAGGACGGCTACCGCATCCCGCCGGTGGAGTTCGCGCTGCCGCAGTTGTCGTTCACCCCTGCGGAGACGGCCGCGTTGGCGCTGGCCGGTCGGTTGTGGGAGACCACAGCGCTGGACAGGGCCGGATCCGGTGCCCTGCGCAAGATCCGGGACGCCGCCGGCAACGGCGGGACGCCGGCCCGCGACGGATCGACATCGGGGAACACTCGGACCCCTGCGACCGCCCACCTTCCGGATCAGTCGGCGAACGCCGACCATCAGGACACCGCCGAGCCGTCCGCGGCCACCCTGCTGCAGCCAAGGGTGCGAACCGGTGACCCCGCATTCGCGCCGCTGTATGCCGCCGTCCGGGCCAGGCGAGCCGTCCTGTTCGACTACCGCAAGGACCCGACCGGGCCGGCGGAGCCCCGGTCGGTGCAGCCCTGGGGACTGGTCTCCTTCCGAGGCCGCTGGTACCTGGTCGGCCATGACGACCAGCGGGGCGAGCAACGGACCTTCCGGCTGTCCCGCATCGACGGGCAGGTCAGGACCGTCGGCCGGGCCGGCACGGTCCGGCCGCCGGCCGGTATCGACCTGTTGGCCGAGGTCGCGAACACCGTCGAACGTCCCGCCGACCGCACCGCCACCGTCCTGATGCGCTCCGGTCGGGGAGCGGGTCTGCGCCGGACGGCCATCGGCTCGGTGGAGGACCCGGACGCCCCGGGCTGGGACCGGCTGACGATCCCGCTGGGCGGTCTGTGGGACACCGCGCGGCGGATTGCCGAGCAGGGCCCCGACGCGGTGGCCGAGGAACCCGCGGACCTGGTGACGGCCGTGGTCAGGCTGCTGACCGGAACCCGGCAGGCCGTGGCCGGCGCTGCCGGCGCTGACGGCGCCGCCGGCCCGGTCCCGCAGCAGGCCGGCGAACGCCAGGTCGACGCCGAGCCCCGGCTCGCCCCGTCACCCGGCACCGATCGCTCGGCGGAACCGGACCCCGCCGGTCTGGGCTGGCCGTCATGAGCGAGACGGCGACCGACCGGCTGGCCAGGATGCTGGCCCTGGTGCCCTACATCTCCCGGCGTCCCGGTGTCGCGATCGCCGAGCTGGCCGGCGAATTCGGCGTCAGCACTGCGCAGATCAGCTCGGACCTCGATCTGCTGATGGTGTGCGGGCTGCCCGGGTACTACCCGGACGACCTCATCGACGTGGTGCTGGACGACGACGGTGGCACGGTCGCGATCGCCTTCGACGCCGGCATCGAGCGGCCCGTCCGGCTGACCGGCGACGAGGCGTTCGCGCTGACCATCGCGTTGCGGGCGCTCGCCGAACTGCCCGGCCTGGTGGACGCCGCAGCGGTGCACTCCGCGCTGGCGAAGCTGGAGCAGGCCAGCCCCGCGAAATCCGGCTCGGCGAAATCCGGTTCCGCCGAAGCGGTCCGGGTCGCCGCGGCCGACCCGGCCCCCGCGCTCGGCGCGGTGCGCGAGGCGCTGGACCGATCCCGCCGGCTGTGGATCCGCTACTACACGGCCTCCCGCGACGCCGTCACCGAACGCACCGTCGATCCGCTGCGGCTGCTGGTCACCGACGGCCATGCCTACCTCGAGGCCTACTGCAACCTGGCCGGGTCGATCCGGCATTTCCGGGTCGACCGGATCGAAGAGGTGCGCGTCCTGGACGAACCCGCGCAGCCCACCCTCTGGGTGGACTCCGAGATCCCGGACCGGATCTTCCACCCCGACCTGCAGATCCCGCCGGTCACCCTCCGGCTCTCCCGTGGGGCACGCTGGGTCGCCGAGTACTACCCGATGGAGGACAGCGTCGAGGTCGCCGACCCACCCGGCGGTCTGCGGGTGCGGATGCGCGCCGCCCGTGACGAGTGGTTGGCCCGGCTGGTGCTGTCCCTCGGCGGTGACGCCGTCATCGAGGACGCCCCCGAGCTGGCGGCGCTCGTTGCCCGGCGAGCGGCCGAGGCGCTGACCGCCTACCCCGCTGAGATCGTGGCCGCGGCCGCGCAGGTCGGGAACTCGGCACCTCAGGGCTGACCCGCGCTGACCCGCAGGCTGCATCGAACGGCGTCCGGGACCGCCGCGCTGCGTAGGATCGTGACGAAGGTGGTGCCGCCCGGCGCCGGTCGGCCACCATCGACATCACCAATCACCGCCAATCGTCACCCGCCCCCCGGACAGACCCGCCCCCCGGGCAGTCAGCGGGTCGAGCAGTCACGAACCACGGAAACAGACCCAGAAGGACACACCGTCCCAGGACCAGCCAAGGAGTGACGCCGTGCCACTGCGGATCCCCCGGCTGCGCCGCAAGAAGGAGGAGAAGTCGCCGGACGGCACGATGTCGTTGATGGAGCACCTGTACGAGCTCCGGCGGCGGTTGTTCTTCGCGGTG
>Ga0302263_10000904_pt1 | contig 11267 bp, 8 predicted proteins | sample II_Fen_N1_4_FD_194564 | JGI IMG/M metagenome (GOLD analysis project Ga0302263, IMG submission 194564) | Peat permafrost microbial communities from Stordalen Mire near Abisko, Sweden - II_Fen_N1_4 | ecosystem: Environmental > Terrestrial > Soil > Wetlands > Permafrost | place: Sweden: Abisko... | reverse complement strand
GGTCTCGGTCGACGACGTCGCCGCCGAGATGATCGACGAGGGGCTGAACACGCTGTAGTCGCGGCTGGACGACGTGACGCCATGGCGGTCGTCGAGGATGGACTGGACCTCGTCCTGGGCCAGGGTCGTCGTCGTCGCGGAGCTGGCCTTGACCGAGATCGACGACAGCGCGCCGTAGCCGGCGAGCGTGTCCTGGACGGCGGTCGCGGGTGCGATCACGCGGTCGTCCTGGTCCTGGGGCCCGGTGCTGCCCTTGGTACTGAGGATGCCGATGACGGTGAACTCCTTGCCGTTGAAGGTGACGGTCTGGCCGACGATGGAGGTGCCATCTCCGCCAGCGAGGTTCTTGGCGACCGTCGTGCCGACGAGCGCGACCCGGCGATGCGCCTCGTAGTCCGTGTCGGTGAACGCCTGCCCCGAGGTCACCGTGTCGTTGTCTATCAGCAGGTATGCGGGCGTCGTGCCCGTGAACGTCCCGACCGTGTGCGAGGCGCCGTCGTAGGCGGCCGTCACGGACTGCGCCGAGACCACCGGGGCGACGCCCAGCACGTCCGGGGCCCGCGTCGAGTCGGTCAGGGCCCGAGCGTCGTCCATGGTCAGCTGCCGCGCCTTGGTCTTGGTCCCATTGGTCGTCGCGGCGCCGCCGCCACCGAACAGGGCGCCGATGGCCGCGAACCCGCCGCCTCCGCGCCCGCCGCCCGCCGTCGAGGTGGAGCTGACGGTCAGCGTGTTGCTGCCCAGCCGGCTGATCGAGGCCTCGACGCTCGCTGGAGCCGGTCCCGACCGCGACGAGGATGATCACCGCCGCCACGCCGATGAGGATGCCGAGGGTCGTGAGCGCGGAGCGCAGCTTGTTCGAGGTGACGCCCTCGACCGCGAACCTGGAGCTCTCGCGGAGGTTCATGACGCGGCCAGCATCGGCGTCGCCGGGGCGGGTGGCGCGTGGCGCCCCGCGAGCTGTCCTTGCTCGTCGCCGACGATCAGCCCGTCGCGAACGCGGATCAGGCGATGGGCGTGGGCCGCGACGTCGGCCTCGTGCGTGATCATCACGATGGTGCGGCCTTCGACCGAGAGCCGGTCGAACAGGGCCAGTACCTCCTCGCTGCTGTGGCTGTCGAGGGCGCCCGACGGCTCGTCGGCGAGCAGGAGCACGGGGTTGGTCACGATCGCCCTGGCGATCGCGACCTTCTGCTGCTGGCCGCCCGAGAGCTGGGCGGGCCGGTGGTCGCCGCGGTTGTGGAGGCCGACGAGGCCGAGCGCCTCAAGCGCCCTGGCCCGCCGCTCGGCGGCCGGCACGCCCGCGTAGGCGAGGGGCAGCTCGACGTTGGCGAGCGCGGTGCTCCGAGGCAGCAGGTTGAAGCTCTGGAACACGAAGCCGATCTTGCGGTTGCGGATGGCGGAGAGCTGGTTCTCGTCCAGGCGCCGCACGTCGATGCCGTCGAGGCGGTAGCGGCCGCGGGTCTGCACGTCCAGGCCGCCGATGATGTTCATCAGGGTGGACTTGCCCGAGCCGGAGGCGCCCATGATCGCGACGTACTCGCCGCGCTCGACCACCAGGTCGACGCCGGCGAGAGCGTGCACGGCGGCCTCGCCCTCGCCGTAGGTCTTGGTGACGCCAGCGAGGTTGACGACCGGCGGTCGCCTGCCGTTCACTGCCCCAGCCCGCGCGAGATCCCGCCCGGGAGGCCGCCGCCGGGGAAGGTGAAGCCTCCGGGGACGCCGCTGCTCGTGGACAGGACGACGACGTCGCCCTCAGAGAGGCCGCTCGTGATCTCGGTCCCGCTGTCGCCGACGAGCCCGGTCTGCACCGGAGTCGGCGTGTCCTTGCCGCCCTTGCGAACCGTGACCGTCGTCAGGGGCCCGACCTTCGAGATCGCCGACGAGGGGACGGTGAGGACATCGGCCTTGGTCCCGGTCGTGATGCTGACCGAGGCGGTCTGGCCGAGCCGGAGGTCCTTCGGAGCGTCGGCCAAGCTGACCGTCACGCCATACTCGACGACGTTGTTGTTGACCGTGGACGCGAGGTCCATCGCGGTCACAGTGCCCGCCGCGGTCTCGTTGAGCGCCGAGAACGTGACCGTGGCCGGCTGGCCGAGGGCGACCTTGGCGGCATCGGCCTCGGCCACCATCGAGGTGACCTCGAGGTGGGACATGCTGCTCAGGACGACGAAACCCGACGTCGACGACGAGTTGCTCGAGGCCGAGCCGGCGGAGGACGGTCCGCCAACCGTGCCCGCGATCGAGACCACGGTCCCGTCGACCGGCGCCCGCAGGGTGGTCTGATCGAGGGTGACCTGGGCCTGGTCCACCTGGACCTGGGCCGCGGCGATCTGGGCCTTGGCGGAGGCGATGCTGCCCGCGCGCGCACCTTGCGCGTTCACGGCCGTGGAAGCCTTCGTGTTCGATAGGGCCGCCGATGCCGAGCTCACCTGGCCACGGGCCGTCTGGATTGCCTGGCTGTCCCGGAGGAGCGTGCTGGAGCGGGTGTTCTTGGCCTGCGTCAGCGCCGACTTCGCGGTCGCCTTCGCGGCCGCGTCGACGGCCGTGTTGTAGGCATCCTGCGCCGCCTTGACGAGGGCGTCCTGGGTTGTCTTGTCTCGGGAATAGGTGGCCTGCGCCTGCCTGACGCCTGTGCTGGCGTTGTTGACCGCCACCTGTGCGGATCGCACCTGGGCTGCGGCACTGGCCTTCTCCCGCACCGTCTGGTTCTGGGTCGTGGAGGCCAGCTGCGCCTTGGCGGACGCCAGGTTGGCCTGGGCGGACGCGAGCGACAGCTTGGCACTCGTGTCATCGGCCGCGGCGAGCGCCTGCCCGGCCGTGACCGTCTCGCCTTCCTTGACGGAGATCGCCGTGACCGTGCCGCTGTTGGCGGGGAAGTCGACACCGATGGTGGTCTCGGCGGACAGGTTGCCGCTGGCGGACACGGTCGCCGTCACCGTGCCACGGGAGACCGTCGCGGTCGGGGTCGCGGCGGCGGTGGTCGGGCTCGGATCGCCGACCGCGAGCACGGCCGTCGCACCGGCGCCGACGAGGGCGAGCACCAGCAGGCCGTTGATGAGCACGTATCGGCGTCTCATGGCGTGACTGCGCCGCAGAACTGAATGGGAGCCATGCTGGCGTCTCCTGGCGTGATGAATGCGTGCGGCAGCGCTGGCCGCCGGCTGATGGAACCTGGATGGCGTCCTCGCATGCCGCGGTCCGAGAGCCGGACGTCGTGGCGGGACGAGGACTGGGCCGAAGATAGGCCCGGGATGCTGACGAAGTCCTGACAGCCCCAGAAGGTTCAGCCGCTCGAACAGCGCCTATACGCTGTGCATCGTTGCGACCTCCCAATCGTCCGCGCCCTCGATCGGGATCGACTTCAATCGAGAATGGGTATGCGTCGGTCGGACTCCTGTCGGGCGCGTCAAAGCACCCCATCTGCCGCCCCCTTCGCGGCGGGAGCGGTCGAGCCACTCGATCTGCCGGACCTGGTGCCCCGGAGCGTGCCCGCTCTGCCTTCCTGGACCAAGCGAGTTGCGCGCAGTTGTCGCGACGCTATCGGTGTCCATCTGCTGAGGCGATGGGCCGGGATCCAGGTCCGACGACCCACGGTGCAGACGACGCAGCGATTGCTCGCCGACCCAGCCGCACTCAGGACGCCGGCTCTCGAGTCAGGATCGAGAGGGACTCGTCTTGGGCGTAGCGGCGGTTGTGCTCGCGCCCCGTGATCTCGCTGACGATGCCGAGGCCGGCCAGCGCCTCGATGGCGCCCGTCGCGGTGGGCATCGAGACGCCGAGTCGCGCGGCCGGGTCGCCCACCGACGCGATGGGCCACTCGCAGAGGACCGAGAACACCCGGGACGCTGCGAGTGGCCGACCGTCGCAGGCCCGCGACCCTCACTCCGTCCGAGCGCATCAGCTCCAGCAGCCGAAACGCCGTATCAAGGGCGCCGCGGGCGGTACTCGACGCCCTCGAGGAAGAAGAGGATCGTTCGTTGCCTCGAGCGCGGCAAACGGTACCGCTCGATATCGTTCATTAGCGCTTCACGATGATCGCGCCGCCGCAGTCCTAGACCTTCCTGGAGTAGGAGCGGACCGTGAGCGGCAGGAAGACCGCGACGATGATCGCGCAGCCGACCAGCGCATACCCGACCTGTGCGGTCACCGCGGCGTCGTTCATGAGGTCACGCAGCGCCGTGATGACGAGCGAGATGGGGTTGAGGCGGACCACCGTCTGGAGCCAGTCCGGGAGCGTGTCGACGGGAACGAACGCGTTGGACACGAACGTGAGCGGCAACATCACCACGAGCGAGAGCGACGAGACGGACGAGGCGCTCTTCGCAATCGTGCCGATGTACATGAACACCCAGGCGAGCGACCAGCCGGTGAGCATGGCCAGGAGCACGCCGGCAACCACACCGGGGACGCCGCCACCGGGGCGGTAGCCCATGATGATGCCCATGATCAGGGTGAGGCTCGCCGCCAGCGCATAGCGGATGAGGTCCGCCATCATCGGGCCTGCGAGGGGCGCGATCCTCGCGATGGGCAGCGAGCGGAACCGGTCGAAGACCCCCCTGTCCATGTCGTCGCGGAGCTGGGTCCCGGCCGCCACGCAGGCGGTGACCGCACCGTAGGCGACGATGCCGGGGATGAGCGTGGGCAGGTAGGCCACCATGCCGCCGGCCACTGCGCCGCCGAACATGAACCCGAACAGGGCCGTGAGCAGGAGCGGCATCACCGTCACGTCGACGAGCTGCTCCGGGTTGCGGCGCATCTTGAGCAGGGCTCGCCAGGCCATGGCGGTGGTCTGGGCGAAGACGTCGGAAACGGGCACGGAGGTGCGGATCGTGCGGTCCGCCGGGCGCTTCCTCGCGGCTGCGGGGCTCGGGGTGGCGCTCACGCCGCGTTCTCCTCCGGATCCGGGGAGGACGTCGCGCCGGGATGGCCGGTGAGAGCCATGAAGACCTCGTCCAGGGTGGGTTGCTCGATCGCAGCGTTGACGATGTCCAGGCTCCCCTGACGGAGGGCGATCAGGACATCGGCGGCGTGGTTGGCGTCTGACAGGGAGACGCTGAACCCGGTGCCATCGGCAGACAGGATGGGCACGTGGTGCGCCACCTCACCCGCCACCGCCGACGCTGCCCGGGCGTCCACGCCATCGGCGAGCTGCACCCGGAGGCTGGAACCGCCAACTTGTGCCTTCAGCTCGGCCGGCGTGCCTTCGGCGACCTTGCGACCCCGGTCGATGACGGCGATCCGGTCCGCGAGCTGGTCGGCCTCATCGAGATACTGGGTGGTCAGCACGATGGTGCAGCCGTCGGCGACCAGCGCCCGGATCGTCTCCCACATCCGACCACGTGTGCGTGGGTCCAGACCGGTCGTCGGCTCGTCGAGGAAGATCAGCGCGGGCCTGGTCATGAGGCTCGCCGCCAGGTCGAGACGGCGGCGCATGCCACCCGAGTAGTGCGTGACGTATCGGTCCGCGGCCTCGATCAGGTCGAACCGTGCCAAGAGGTCCTCCCCGATGCTGCGGGCCTCCTTCGACGACAACCCCTGCAGCCGGCCGAAGAGACGGAGGTTCTCGCGACCGGTGAGCAGATCATCGACCGATGCGTACTGGCCGGTCACCCCGATCAGCTGTCGCACCGCGTGGGGCTGGCGCTGGACGTCGTAGCCGAAGATCGCGGCGCTGCCGCTCTCGATCGGCAGCAGGGTGGCGAGCATCTGCAGCATCGTGGTCTTGCCCGCGCCGTTGGGTCCGAGCACGCCGAAGATCTCGCCTTCACGCACGGTGAGGTCGACGCCGTCGACCGCACGGGTCGGGCCGAAGGACTTGACCAGGCCGCGTGCCTCCACGGCGAGGACCCCGCCCGGCGCTGATCCCATGTCGGTGCTGGTGTCCGGTGACGGCTGTGGCGATGCCGGCGTGTCGTTTGTCATAGTGGGACTCCAAACTTGTGGTGACTGTAATAATAGCAGCACTCCATGTTCAGGTTTATGCTCGTTCGCAATGACCACAAACGAGGACGACGACCTCAGCGTCGAGGCGATCCTGGCGACTCTCGAAGCGGCGCACGCGGGCGAGGAACCCGTCGTCGAGGGCCTGCGCGACCGCAAGAAGCGGCGCCTTCGCCAGCGGATCTCCAACGTCGCGACGGCGCTGTTCATGGTCGAGGGCTTCGACGCCGTGAGCGTTGCCCGGATTGCTGCCGCGTGCGAAGTGTCCGAACAGACGGTGTTCAACTACTTCCCCACGAAGGAGTCGATGTTCTTCGATCGGACCGACTCGTCAGCCGAAGCGCTCGCCGAGGCCGTGCGCGACCCAGGCGAGGGCCCACTCGGCGAGGTGCTCTTGAACGCGCTGTTTGGCGGTTTCGGGGTGGATCGGTGGGGCGGCATGGACGAGGCGGTCGCGCTGCGCCTGTTCCGCCGGTTCTGCGAGGTAGCCGTCAGCTCCCCTGCCCTTCGTGCGGCGCCGTACGCCGAGCTCGAGGGCTTCACGGCGACCGTCGGCGCATCGCTCGCTGAACGCATCGGAGCGGATCCCGGCGATCCCGAGGTGGAGCTCACCGCAATCGTCGTCGCCGGACTTGCACGGGAGAGCACGCAGGCGACCTTCAGGCATGTTCGGCACGCACCCTCGTTCGCAGTGCTCGAACAGTCGGTGCGTTCCGATGTCATCCGCGCGCTCCGCATCGCGACACCGACCCTCGACGCCTTCGACAAGCTGGGCACCCGGCCACGTAGACCGGACCGGCGCTGACCGATCGCCCTCCGTCACCGGCGGCTGATCGCGCCCCTGCTCCACGGTGCTCGAGCGGGCAGCCGCCTCGAAGATCAGCCCGTCCCAATCGGACGAGGCGTCCGCGCCCAGCGATCTATCCGACGGCCCTTCCTCGTGGCTGCGTGGCGAGAGGAAGGAACACGGTGTCGACGATGTCGACGATGGTCTCGTCGGGTACTCGGCTGAGGCTCATGATCAGCTCGTGGCGGAGCAGGTCACCGGGCAGGACGAGGACCCTTGGCGGTAGCTCCCCCGTGAGCTCGCCGCGTTCGATGGCGTGCTGGACGACCTCGGTCATGGCGCGAGAGCCGTCGCCGAGGAGCTTGGCTCGCAGCTGCGCCGGGGTGGTCTCGGTCTCGTCGAAGTGGGCGCCGAGGATCGTGCTGAACAGGCCGGCGGCGCTGTCGCCGGCCCGGTTGGCCGACCGCAGCAGCGTGAGCACGTCCTCGCGCAGCGAGCCCGTGTCGGGGACCTCGACCGGGACCCCGAAGCCCTGGTTGGCGAGGACGGCCAGCAGGAGGGCTTCCTTGTCCGGCCAGCGTCGGTAGAGGGCGGTCTTGCCCGTCTTCGCTCGCTCGGCGACGGCCTCGAAGGTGAAGCCGTCGTATCCCTCGGCAAGCAGATGCTCCCAGCCCGCGTCGAGGATCGCCCCTTCAAGCACCGCGCCGCGTCGTCGGGTCGCCGTCATGCTCTCACTCCATTTAGTACCGCTTGCGTTCCTTATCTTACTCCCGTAAGATAGGGAACGTTCACGTCCACTATTACGGTGATCCTGATGGAGCTCGCGCAAGCGAAGGCGTCGCCGTCGACACAGTCGACCGGCAGGCTGCTGGCGGCGCTGATCGTGGGCGGGCTCATGGCGATCCTGGACACGACTGTCGTCGCGCTCGGGTTGCACACGCTCACCGTGCAGCTCAACGCCCCGATCTCGACGATCCAGTGGGTGAGCACCGGCTACTTGCTCGCCCTGGCGATCGCGATCCCCTTCGTGAGCTGGGCACAGGCGCGGGTCGGCGGCAAGCGGCTGTGGCTGTTCGCGCTCTGCGTGTTCGTCCTCGGGTCCATCCTCTGCGCCTGCGCGTGGAACGCCGAGTCCCTGGTCGCCTTTCGCATCCTCCAGGGCCTCGGCGCCGGCGTGATGCTCCCGCTGATCCAGACCATCGCCATGCAGAACGTCGACCCGAGGTCGAGGACGAGGGCGATGGCGAACATCAGTCTGCCGGCCGCCCTGGGCCCGATCCTCGGGCCGGTGCTCGGCGGGCTCGTGCTCACCTTCCTCGACTGGCGGTGGCTGTTCCTGATCAACGTCCCCATCGGCATCGTCGGCTTGATCCTCGCCGCGTTGTTCATCAACGATGACCGCCCCGCCCGAGACGCCGTCCGCCAGCGGCTCGACGTCGTCGGCGCGGTGCTGCTCGTGCCGGCGTTGACGGGACTGCTCTACGGCCTGTCCAACACGCACGCCGGCGGCTTCAGCCGGGCCGACGTGCTCATCCCCCTCCTCGGCGGCGCGATCCTCCTGGCAGGCTTCGTCATCTGGGCCACCCGTCGCGCCGGTAGTGCCCTGGTCGACGTGCGACTGCTCGCGGTGCGCTCCGTGCGCGTCTCCTCGATCGCGCTCACGTTCGTCGGCGCCTCGCTCTTCGCGGGCAGCTTCCTGGTGCCGCTCTACCTTCAGACCCTCCTCGGCTACAGCGCCCTGAATGCCGCACTGCTGCTCATCCCCCAGGGCGTTGGCGCCCTGGTCGCCCGGCTTGTCGTCGGCAGGCTGGCCGACAGGTTCGGCTCCCGCCTGGTCGCCGTCGTCGCGTGCCTCGTCATCGCCGCGGCCACCGTGCCGTTCGCACTCGGCGGCACCGGCACGAATCTGTGGCTCCTCGGCGCAGTCCTGTTCGTTCGCGGGTTCGGCCTGGGCATCGTCTTCATCCCCGTCATCACAGTCGCCTATGTCGATCTCGGCAGGGACCAGATGCCCCAGGCCTCCGCGATCACCCGCATCGTCCAGCAACTCGGTGGGGCCTTCGGCGTCGCCCTCGTCGCCGTCATCCTCACCACGGCAACGACCCAGACCAATGCCGAGGCCGGCTTCGAAGCAGCCTTCTGGTGGACCATTGCGATGACCATCGCCGCGGCGGTCACCGCCCTTCTCCTGCCCGCGCGCGAGTCGGCACGGCGCACGCCACCGAGGTGACCGACGCACGAGTCGGTCCCGTCCGGACAGGAGAGGAGGGGGCACGATAGGCACCATCGAAGCGAGGGGCCTACCGTGCTGAGTCGGATCCCCACAAGGTCAGCGGCGTCCTGGACAGATCCACCGACTACGATGATGGCGGCATGATGCCCACCGACGCCGCCGGTCCGAATCCGGTTGACTCCGCCCACGCCCCCACCACGCCGGACGGGTTGCGCGCCTCGGGGCTGAAGGCGGGCGAGGCGGCTGCCCGCCTGGGCGAGGACGGTCCGAACGCGATCGGCGGCAGCGGCCGGCGGACGCTCCTCGAGATCCTCGTCTCGCAGGTCGCAAGCCCGCTCGTGCTGATCCTCGTCGCGGCGAGCCTGGTGAGCCTCGTGGTCGGGGACGCCGTCACCACGGCGATCATCCTCGCGATCGTGGCCATGAGCGCGACCCTTGGGTTCGTGCAGGAGGCACGCTCGGAGTCGGCGGTCGCCGCCCTGCAGGCCCGCCTCACGCTCCTGGCGACCGTCGTCCGCGACGGCACACCGCAGGAGGTGCCCCTCCACGACGTGGTCCGCGAGGATCTCGTCGTCCTTGGCGCGGGCGACATCGTGCCGGCCGACGGCCGGGTCGTCGCGGCCGACCACCTGTACGTGGACGAGGCGTCCCTGACGGGCGAGCCGGCTCCTGCGCTGAAGTCCCCGCGCGCGGGCAAGCTCGATCCCGCTGCCGACGACGATCGCGACGGCCTGGTCTTCTTCGGCACGAGCGTCGTCAGCGGTACCGGGCGCGCCGTGATCACCGCGACCGGCCCGCGAACAAGCTACGGCGAGATCGCCCGCCACCTGGGCGAGCGCGCGCCCGAGAACGACTTCCAGCGGGGCGTGCGAGCCTTCGGCGGGCTCATCTTCCGGGTCACGACCGTGCTCGTGATCGCCGTCCTCGCAATCAACCTCGCCCTTCATCGCCCGCCCCTCGAGTCGCTCCTGTTCGCGATCGCCCTGGCCGTGGGACTGACGCCCGAGCTGCTGCCGGCGATCGTCACCCTGAACCTCACCCAGGGGGCGCGCGCGCTGAGCCGCCACGGCGTCCTCGTGAAACGGCTGCCTGCGATCCAGAACCTCGGGTCCGTGACCGTGCTCTGCACCGACAAGACCGGGACCCTCACCGACGGCCACCTCCAGCTCGTCCGCTCGGTGGGGATCGATCGCGACGACGCGGCGGAGGCGGCCCAGGCGCTCGCGCTTGCCTACCTCAACAGCCGGTTCCAGACCGGCTTCGCCAACCCCCTCGACGCGGCGATCCTCGCGGGGACCACGGAGCCGGCCGACCTCGCGACCTACCGCAAGATCGCCGAGCTGCCGTACGACTTCACCCGCCGGCTGCTGAGCGTCGTGGTCCAGCACGCCGGCGAACCCCCGCTCCTCGTCACGAAGGGCGCACCCGAGGCGGTGCTGCTCCGGGCGAGCCATGTCCGGGAGGACCACTCGGCGCGGCCCATCGACCAGGCCGAGCATGAGCGGGTCGGGGCGCTCATCGAGTCTGCCTCCGCAGATGGATTCCGGATGGTGGCCGTCGGTTCGCGAGCCCTCGCTTTCGACGAGATCGGGCACCCGGCAGCAGGGGCGATGGCGAGCCTCGAGGATGCGGATCGGCTCGAACGCGACCTCGTCTTCGAGGGCGTGATCCTGTTCAGCGATCCGCCCAAGGCAGGCGTCGGCGAGACGATCGCGGAGCTCGCTCGTGACGGCGTCGCCGTCAAGATCCTGACCGGCGACCACGAGCTCGTGGCGCGTCACATCGCCGGCCAGGTCGGGCTCATCGTCGACGGTGCACTGACCGGCGAGGAGATGCGGGGGCTGACGCATCCCGCCCTCGTCGCCCGGGTGAAGCAGACGACCATCTTCGCGAGGCTGGACCCTGACCAGAAGCTGCAGGTGATCCGGGCGCTGCACGAGTCCGGGGAGGTCGTCGCCTTCCTCGGCGACGGCATCAACGACGCCCCGGCCCTCCACACGGCGGACGTGGGGATCAGCGTGGACAACGCGACCGACGTGGCCCGCGCCGCCGCCGACATCATCCTGCTCGAGCCAAGCCTGGCTGCGATCGGCCTGGGTGTGACCGAGGGGCGGCGCACGTTCGCCAACACGCTCAAGTACATCCGGATGGGAACGAGCTCCAACTTCGGCAACATGCTCAGCATGACCGGGGCGGCGCTGATCCTTCCCTTCCTGCCGATGACGCCCGGCCAGATCCTGCTCAACAACCTGATCTACGACGCGTCGCAGACGGCGATCCCCACCGACAACATCGACCCTGCTGTCG
>Ga0302263_10000901_pt1 | contig 11287 bp, 8 predicted proteins | sample II_Fen_N1_4_FD_194564 | JGI IMG/M metagenome (GOLD analysis project Ga0302263, IMG submission 194564) | Peat permafrost microbial communities from Stordalen Mire near Abisko, Sweden - II_Fen_N1_4 | ecosystem: Environmental > Terrestrial > Soil > Wetlands > Permafrost | place: Sweden: Abisko... | reverse complement strand
ATCCTGAGGGAAGCGGAAATCCCGATCATCTCCGTGCGCGGGCGCTACGGCGGCTACAGCGTGGGACGGGGCGTGCGGCTGCCCCCGCTGGTGTTCTCGGCCACCGAGGCACTCGGCATGGTGATGGCCGTGCTCGAGGGCCACCACGAGGCCGCCGATTCCACCGACCCGGTGGCGAACGCGCTGCGCAAGATCATGCGCGCGCTCCCGGAGGCCGTCGCCGCCCAGGCCGAGCTGGTGCGCCGGACCGCCCGACCGGTGCCCAACCGGTATGCGGCGCCGGCCGACCCGTCGATCACTGCCCAGCTCGTCCATGCCTCCTCGTTGCACCGTCTGGTGGAGATCACCTACCGGCCGGAGGAGGGCACCGGGTGGACGAGCCGGGTGGAGCCGTGGGCCGTTGTGGTGCGGCAGGGGCGCTGGTACCTGCTCTCCCGCCGGGTGAGCACTGCGGCCATGCGCACCTACCGGCTCGACCGCGTCCGCGACGTGACGATGCTGCCGGACGAGTTCGACCTGCCCGCCGGCATCGATCCGGTCGCCCTCCTGGAGGAGAACTTCGCCGTCGGGTGGGAGTTCCCCACCGTTGTCGAGATCGCAGCGTCCGCCGAGCAGCTGGCCGGCTGGCTGCCGCGCAGCATCGGCCGGTTGGAGCCGATCGACGCCGACACCTGCCGGCTCGTCGGCAGCACCAGCGACCCGGTCTGGTACGCGGAGGTCGTCGCCTCGATCCCTGCACCCTTCCGGGTCGTGTCCGGCCCAGAGCTCCGCGACGCCGTCCGGACACTGGGAGAGCGGTTGATGGCTGCGGCACGCTGAGCGGAGGCCAACCTGCGTAGTCCTTGGCGTCCAGCATCTGAGCGGGTACTTGCGCAATCGTCCGTAAATGATTGGGCGGACGGGAAGGGGCTAGTGGGAGCGATATGGTGCTGCCATGACCGACACGCCCCTCATGCTTGCCGGAGACTTCGCAACGCCGACCCGCGAACAGTGGGAGGCAGAGGTCCTGAAGGTCCTCAACCGGCGACGTCCCGAAGGCAAGGAACTGACCATTGATCAGGCCCTTTCGCGGTTGCGCACCAGCACCGTGGACGGCTTGACCATCGAGCCCCTGTACACCGAAGCGGTCGCACCCCTCGGGCTGCCGGGCGCAATGCCGTTCACCCGTGGTGCAACCGTCCGTGACGCCGGTGTCGCCTGGGACGTGCGTGCGCTCCACGAGGACGCGGATGTCGCCTTCACCAACGCAGAGGTGTTGGCGGACCTGCAGCGCGGAGCCACCTCGATCTGGCTGCGCGTCGGAGAAGGCGCCATCGCCAGCGACGACGTCGCTGCAGTGCTCGCCGGGGTGAACCCGACGCTGGCGCCGATCGCCATCTCCAGCTCCACCGACCAGGTGGCGGCAGCCAAGGCCCTCGCAGCCTTCTGGAAGGGTGCCGGCGCAACCGGTGCCAAGGGCAACCTCGGACTCGATGCGCTCGCGCTCGCCGCACGCACCGGTGAGAAGGTCGACCTCGCGCCGCACGCCGTCTGGGTACAGGCCGCAATGGCCGAGCTGCCCGGCGTCCGTGCCCTCACCGTCGACGTGCTGCCCTACGACGACGCCGGAGCCGGCGACGTCGACCAGCTCGCGTTCGCGATCGCCACCGGCGTCGCCTACCTGCGTGACCTCGAAGCTGCCGGCGTCAGCGCCGCCGACGCGTTCGGCCAGCTCGAGTTCCGGGTCAGCGCCAACGCGGACGAGTTCCTCACGATCGCCCGGCTGCGCGCACTGCGTCGCCTCTGGGCACGTGTCGGCGAGGTCTCCGGGGTTCCGGAAGACGCCCGCGGCGCGATCCAGCACGCTGTGACCTCGTGGCGCATGATCACCCGCGACGACCCGTACGTGAACCTGCTGCGCGGCACGATCGCCACGTTCGCCGCCGCAGTCGGCGGAGCCGAGTCGATCACCTGCCTGCCGTTCGACACCGCCGTCGGCCTGCCCGACGAGTTCAGCCGTCGCATGGCCCGCAACACCCAGCTGGTCGCGGCAGAGGAGTCGAACATCGGCCGCGTCAGCGACGCTGCCGGCGGCTCCTGGTACGTCGAGAGCCTCACCGACCAGCTCGCCACCCACGCCTGGGCGGCCTTCCAGGAGATCGAGGCAGCCGGCGGCATGGTCGCAGCGCTCGAGTCGGGCCTGGTCGCAGAGCGGATCGCCGCAACGGTCGCGGAGCGCACGAAGCGCCTCGCCACCCGCAAGCAGCCGATCACCGGGGTCAGCATGTTCCCGATGAAGGACGAGCAGCCGGTCACGGCCAAGCCTCGTCCCGCCGTGGCACTTGCAGGGCTCACGCCGGTCCGCGACGCCGAGGTCTTCGAGGCGGTGCGTGACCGCGCAGCAGCCGGTGACAAGCCGAAGGTCTTCCTCGCCTGCCTCGGCGCGCGTCGTGACTTCGGCGGACGCGAGCTGTTCACCAACAACGTCCTGCTCGTCGGTGGTATCGACTTCCCCTCCTCGGAGGGCGGCACGCCTGAGGAGATTGCAGCCAAGGCTGCAGCGTCCGGCGCCAAGATGGCGATCCTGTGTTCCTCCGCCAAGGTCTACGCGACCCAGGCGATCGCCGTCGCCACCGCGCTGAAGGGCGCCGGTGTCGAGACCGTCTACATCGCCGGCCGCAAGGCAGAGACCGCGGCCGAGGACACCAGCGTCCTCGACGGCGAAGTGTTCGACGGAATGGATGTGGTCGCCTTCCTTGAGGGCGCCCTTGACCGGATTGGAGTGGCCAAGTGACCACGGTTCCCGATTTCACCGGCATCGAGCTCGGTGCCCCCACCATCTCCGACAACGCTCCCGAGGTGATGGGCGAGGGATGGCTGACCCCCGAGCACATCCTCGTGCCGCCGCGCTACGACGAGTCCGCCTACGAGGGCCTCGACTTCCTTGGCACCTACCCGGGCATCCCGCCGTTCCTGCGTGGCCCGTACGCCACCATGTACGTCAACCAGCCCTGGACCGTCCGGCAGTACGCCGGCTTCTCCACGGCCGAGGAGTCCAACGCGTTCTACCGGCGCAACCTCGCTGCCGGGCAGAAGGGCCTGTCGATCGCTTTCGACCTGGCCACCCACCGCGGCTACGACTCCGACCACCCCCGGGTGACCGGTGATGTCGGCATGGCCGGTGTTGCGATCGACTCGATCCTTGACATGCGCCAGCTGTTCGACGGCATCCCGCTGGACCAGATGTCGGTATCGATGACGATGAACGGTGCCGTGCTGCCGATCCTCGCGCTGTACATCGTTGCCGGCGAGGAGCAGGGCGTCCCCCCGGAGAAGCTGGCCGGGACGATCCAGAACGACATCCTCAAAGAGTTCATGGTTCGCAACACCTACATCTACCCGCCGACACCCTCGATGCGGATCATCTCCGACATCTTCGCCTTCACCAGCGCGAACATGCCCAAGTTCAACTCGATCTCGATCTCCGGCTACCACATGCAGGAGGCCGGAGCGACGGCCGACATCGAGATGGCGTACACCCTCGCCGACGGCATTGAGTACATCCGCGCCGGTGAGGCCGTCGGCCTGAAGGTCGACCAGTTCGCCCCGCGGCTGAGCTTCTTCTGGGCCGTCGGCATGAACTTCTTCATGGAGGTGGCCAAGTTCCGCGCTGCCCGCCTCCTGTGGGCCCGCCTGGTACGCCAGTTCGAGCCGAGCAACCCCAAGTCGATGAGCCTGCGCACCCACAGCCAGACGTCCGGCTGGTCGCTCACCGCCCAGGACGTGTTCAACAACGTGGGTCGCACCTGCCTCGAGGCCATGGCCGCAACCCAGGGACACACCCAGTCGCTGCACACCAACGCCCTCGACGAGGCCATCGCCCTGCCGACCGACTTCTCCGCCCGGATCGCCCGTAACACCCAGCTGTTCCTGCAGCAGGAGTCGGGCACCTGCCGCGTCGTCGACCCCTGGGCCGGCAGCGCGTACGTCGAGAAGCTCACCTACGACCTCGCAAGCAAGGCGTGGGACCTGATCCAGGAGGTCGAGCTCGCTGGCGGTATGGCGAAAGCCATCGAGGCCGGCATCCCGAAGATGCGCATCGAGGAGGCGGCTGCCCGTACCCAGGCCCGCATCGACTCGGGCCGCCAGCCGCTGATCGGCGTCAACAAGTACACCGTCGAGAACGACCAGGTGCCCGAGGTCCTCAAGCTGAGCGGCGGCAAGGTCCGCGACGAGCAGATCGCCAAGCTGGTGGCGCTGCGCGCCGAGCGCGACGAGGCCGCCACCCAGGCTGCGCTGGAGAAGCTCACCTGGGCCGCCGGTAACGTCGACTCCACCGATCCCGACCGCAACCTGCTCAAGCTGGCCATCGACGCGGCGCGGGCGAAGGCCACTGTCGGGGAGATCTCCAGCGCGCTTGAGAAGGTGTTCGGGCGCTACACCGCGAACATCCGTACGATCTCTGGTGTGTACAACTCCGAGTCGGGCAACACCGATGGGGTCGTCAAGGCCCGCGCGATGGTCGAGGACTTCGAGAAGGCAGAGGGTCGGCGTCCGCGCATCCTCGTCGCCAAGATGGGCCAGGACGGCCACGACCGTGGCCAGAAGGTCATCTCGACGGCCTTCGCAGACCTCGGCTTCACCGTCGACGTCGGACCGCTGTTCCAGACCCCGGAGGAAACCGCACGCCAGGCCGTCGAGTCCGACGTCCACGTCGTGGGAGTCTCCTCGCTGGCCGCCGGTCACCTGACCCTCGTGCCCGCCCTGCGCAAGGCGCTGGACGAGCTGGGTCGCCCGGACATGATGATCGTCGTGGGTGGGGTCATCCCCGCCCAGGACTTCGACGAGCTGTACGCCGCAGGCGCCGACGCGATCTACCCGCCCGGAACCGTGATCCCGGAGTCGGCCATCGAGCTGCTGACCAAGCTGCGTGAGCGGCTCGACGCTGCGTGACCTGGACCCGCAAGGACCGCGCCGTGGGTGAGGAGCAGGCGCCGCTGTACCTGAGGTCGGATCCGACCCCGGGTCGCCAGTATGGCGACAGCGCCCCACCCCAGCGCGATCCTGCCGTCGTTCGCCGTCCCCACCTCGACCCGGACCTGCTCGCCAAGCAGGTGCTGGCCGGTGAACGGACGGCGATCGCACGCGCCATCACGCTGGTCGAGTCCAGCAAGCCGTCGCACCACGCCGTCGCGGCCGACCTGCTGCGCATCCTGCGTCCGTACTCGGGCAAGGCTGTGCGGGTCGGCATCACCGGGGTTCCCGGGGCAGGGAAGTCGACGTTCATCGACGCGCTCGGCCGCAAGCTGCTCGACGCCGGTCACAAGATCGCCGTGCTGGCCGTGGACCCGACGTCCGCCAAGACCGGCGGTTCGATCCTCGGCGACCGGACGCGGATGGGCGAGCTCGCGCAGAGCGAGAACACGTTCATCCGTCCCTCGCCTGCCGGTGCCCACCTCGGCGGCGTCGCCCGCACCACCCGGGAGTCGATGCTGGTCCTCGAGGCCGCAGGGTTCGATGTCGTGCTGGTGGAGACCGTCGGTGTCGGCCAGTCCGAGGTCGCCGTCGCCGGCATGGTCGACACGTTCCTGCTGATCGCCCTGGCGCGGGCCGGGGACCAGCTGCAGGGCATCAAGCGCGGCATCCTCGAGATGGCAGATGTGATCACCGTCAACAAGGCCGACGGGGACAACGAGGGCGAAGCACGGGTGACGGCGCGCGAGCTGTCCATCGCCATGAAGCTGATCACCTCCGACCCCAACGCCAGGCGCCCACCCGTCCTCACCTCGAGCGCGCTCACCGGCAAGGGCCTCGACGAGGTCTGGAAGGCCATCGTCGGCCACCGCGCAGCCCTCGAGGCGGACGGTGCGCTGGAGGCCCGTCGGGCGCACCAGCAGCGCGAATGGCTGTGGGCCCTTGTGCGCGGAGAGCTGGAGGATGCGCTGCGCACGTCCGGCTCGGTCAGCGCGATCCGGGCCGGCCTCGAAGCCCGTGTTGAGCAGGGCGACCTCTCGGCCCTCGAGGCCTCAGACCAGATCCTGAAGGCCTTCGCCGCCGATGCCCCGTCGCTGTGGCCGGAGCACCCGAAGCACTGAACAGGCAGTCACTCACCCAATCCGGCGGGCCGGCGGCTACGAACTCCTCCTAGAGAGACTCAACTCCTGAGGAGGAGAACCATGTTCGGAAGGAAGATGGTGGTCGACATGATCACCCGCAGTTCCGAGAACGACAACGACCGTCGCGCGTTCTTGCGCACGGCCGGGGTCGCCGGGCTGGGCGTCGTCGGCAGTGCAGCCTTGCTGGGTTCGGGAACCACGACCGCCGCAGCGGCGTCCCCCATCAGCGATGGCGCAGTGCTCAACTTCGCCCTCAACCTGGAGTACCTGGAGGCGGAGTTCTATTCCCACGCCGTCTTCGGGCATGGCCTTGCCGCCGGCATGACGGGCGGAACGGGGCAGCTGGGTGGTGTGACCGGAGGTCACGCTGTCCCGTTCAACTCACGGAAGCTCAAGCAGTACGCCACCGAGATCGCCGGCGACGAGCTCAGTCACGTGCAGTTCCTGCGCTCGGCTCTCGGATCGGCACGGGTCTCCCGACCACAGATCGACCTGCAGGCCAGCTTCACGGCTGCAGCGATGGCCGCGGGACTCATCAAGCCGGGCCAGACATTCGACCCCTTCGCCAGCGACGACAACTTCCTGCTCGGCGCCTTCATCTTCGAGGACGTCGGAGTGACCGCCTACAAGGGTGCGGCGCCGCTGATCACGAACAAGACCTACCTCGAGGCCGCCGCAGGCATCCTCGCGGTCGAGGCCTACCATGCCGGCATCGTGCGGACCAGCCTCTACGACAAGGGCCTGACCGTCCAGGCGGGGAAGATCTCCATCGCCCGCGACAGCCTGGACGGGACGACCGATCTCGACCAGGAGTTGACCCGCTCCGGCGGAATGGCGAATCTCGTCCCCACCGATGCGAACGGTGTCGCCTTCAGCAGGTCGACGTCCCAGGTTCTGAACATCGTCTACCTGACCCCCAAGAAGGTCAGCAAGGGCGGCTTCTTCCCCGCCGGCGTCAACGGCACCATCAACCAGAGCGGTGCCAACGGCTGAGGTTGCCAGCTGGGGATGACGCAGATCAAGGCTCGACAGCGGTGAGCGTCGGTGCTGGAGTGCTGGCAAGACTCAGCAACCCGGGCCGACGCTCACCGTCTGGCCCGGTTCGGGCAACGTGCTGGTGCGCTGGCGGTGAGACCCGGTCTGATTCAGTCCTTGTCGTGCTTCTCGGCCTTCTCGCGCTTCTTCCGCTTCTTGCGGGCCTTCGCCCAGGCGAGCACCTTCTTCTCGTCCCACAGCGGGGTACGGGCGTCGAGCCACTTGTCGCGCGGGGCGTGGAACTCCTTGCCGTTCTTGCGCTCCTTGGACATCGCAGAGCGGAACTGCTCCTTCGGGAGGCCTACAAGTTCAGCCGCCTGGGACGTCGTCAACACACGCAGCACCCTACTGTGATTCGGGTCGCGTGCTCATCAACGGGCGCTATCAGGCTCCAGGACGTCGAGGATCGTGCGGACGTGCTGCGGCGACTCGTCGCGCCGGGATGGGTCGTCAGTGAGGAAATGGACGAAGCCCTTGATGGCTCCGATTGTCTTTGCCATGTCGCCCTCCTTGTGATTTCGATCCCAATAGCGGTGAGCTTAGCATCTCTAGAGATGCCAATCAAGCATCCCTAGAGATGCTAAGGGCTCGTCACGGAGGCCGAAGGGTGAATTGCTGGATCGATTGGTCAGACCACGACGAGGTCGAAGTCGCCCTCTGCACGGAGGACGTCGGCGTAGTGGGCACGCTGCTCAGCCGAGGGTTCGCTCAGGGGAACGATGGACGGCCGGACGCCGTGGTGGCGAAAGCCGATCACCTTCACCCGCATCCGTGGATCGACGGCTGCCAGCCACCGTCCGGTCCGGCTCAGCAGTTCGTCGGCGTCGTTGACCCCGGGCACCAGCAGGAGCCGCACCTCGTGGAGCTTTCCCGCAGCAGCGAGCAGCCGGATGCTGGCGAGGATGCGCTCGTTTCCCGAGCCGGTCATGCGCCGGTGGATGGCGTCGTCCAGGCATTTGAGGTCGACCATCGCCGCGTCCATGACGGGGAGGAGCAGCTCCCAGGTTGCGCCTTCGGCGTCCCCGTTGGTGTCGACGAAGCAGGTGAGGCGGGCGAGCCCGGTGTCGGACTTCAGCGCAGCGAACAGGGCGCGGACGAAACTGGCCTGCTGCGTCGCCTCGCCCCCTGAGACGGTCACCCCGGAGAGGAACGGTGCTGCCGGACGGATCCGCGCCAGCAGGTCCGCCACAGCGAGCGTCCGCGCCTTCGGTGTGGAGTCGTACTCGCAGACGTCGATGCAGGTGTCGCCCCCCGTGCAGGTGGCTGCGTCCCAGAGCACCTTGCCTGCACCATCGAGGCTCAGGGCTCCGGACGGGCAGGAGACGACGCAGTCGCCGCAGTCGATGCAGGGGTTGATCGTGTACGGGTTGTGGCACGCGATGCAGTCGAGGTTGCAGCCCTGGGTGAAGACGACGAACCGGTTGCCGGGCCCGTCGACGGCGGAGAACTCGATGACGTCGGTGATGAGGCCGGTGGAGAGCTCAGCCAACGGGAGGCGCCGCGCTCAACTCCGCGGCGATGATCCGCTTCACCGCACGGGTGGTGACGGTGTGGTTGATCTCCGCCGTGGCGGCGAGGTAGTCGCTGGCGTGGCGCGAACCGTGCTCCTCGATCCCGACGAGGTCGCTCTTGCGCACGAGGTAGCCGGTGATCCGGATGAACTCGTTGGAGTCGAGGTTGAAGGTGAAGTCCCGCATGCCCACGCTGAACGCGCCACGGATCACGTCCACCATCGCCTGCGGGTTGGCCTGGACGGTCTCCTCGACGTGGAAGATGTCGGAGATGCCGGCCGCGAACAGGGCGTGGTGCGGTGCACAGGCCGCGATGTGCTCGCGCAGGCCCGGCTCGTCCCCGATCGGGATACGGGTGCCCGCGGTGGTGCCGAGGTCGAGGTCGATCCCGCTCTGGCTGTGCAGGTAGGCGAACCCGTTGCCTCCGCCGCAGTAGGGCAGCGGACGCGCGGCGACCAGCTCGGCGACCCGACGGGTGAGCCGGTAGGCGGCGGCGTTGGCACGGTCGTCGTGGCCGTAGCGGGCGTCGGTGAGCCCTTCGCGGACCATCAGGTCGTTCACGCACTCGGCAAGGCCGAAGATGCCGAACATCAGCGAGAACCGGTCGAGGTCGATGAGCCCTTCCGTTGCGAGGAAGTTCGTCTCGAAGAACCGCGCGTGCTCGACCAGTGAGCGGATCCGGGCCTCGCCGAGCTCGGCCGTCAGCTCCACCCAGTGCGGCAGTGCCTCGTCGCAGAAGGCGTCGATGCCGCCGACGTGCCGGGCGACGGCTTCCTTCAGGTTCAACCGCACAAGGCTGTGCGCGCCACCGCGGGTCTTCAGCGAGTTGTAGCAGCTGACCACCGCGTAGTCGGTGCCATGGTCGGCGACCATCATCGGGTGGTTGACGAAGTGCGGCTTGCCGGTGACGAACACCGTCCGGACGGCGTCCTCGATCAGGTCGTCAGGGGTCTCAGGGGTCACCTTCAGTGTCAGGTTGGGCACCACCTGGCGGAGCGACCGTTCCACGCGCCAGATCGAGCGCACGATGCGGCCGTCGCCGGGGCCGACGTTGGCGTGCACGAACGCGTCCGGGAGCATCCGGTCGAGCTGGATCCAGAAGCGCCTCAGCCTGGCGTCGAGCTCAGCGTCGGCCAGCTCGGCAGGGACGAACGGCTCCAGCAGGGCGTCGAGGTCGCCGAGGTAGACCGGGTAGGTCGTCACCGACGGCACCTGGCTGTAAAGGATCGTCAGGAAGGAGAGGGCATCGTCGAGGTTCGTGGGCGGCTCGAGTTCGAGGTGCTGGACACCGTTGCGGAGCGCCTTGGCGTAATCAGGCAGCACGTACCGCGGCGAGAACGGTGCATTGCCCTCATACATGTCGCAGATCACGCGCGCCTGCAGCGCCTCTGCACACAGCGGCGAGAGATCCGGGTAGGGGAGCGCGCTCACTGCGAGCCCGGCAAGTCGCCGGATCTTCTGGTCATAACCGAGCGCTGCGCTGGTGACCAGCTGATCAGCTTCTGTCCTGAACGACTCCATGTCCACCCGCCCAGCCTACCGTGGGCGGGCCTCGCAGTTTCGTTTCGGTAACGGTTCGTCACAGGTGCTCAGACGCGGTCCGGACGACTCCCGGCGAGCACTAGAGTCATGCCGATGAGCGCGGCTTCCGCGCCAAAAAGAGATTCCAAAAGGAGACACCGTGCGACAGGTGATCAAGATCGCTATCGCGGCAACAGCCGCCTTTGCCCTCGCTGCATGCAGCAGCGCCGCGCCTACCCCTGCGGCCAGCGGCAGCAGTGCACCCGCCAGTTCCTCGGCTGCGGCCCCGGCCCTCAAGGTCGGCATGGCGTATGACGTCGGCGGCCGTGGCGACCAGTCCTTCAACGACTCCGCTGCAGCCGGCCTGGACAAGGCCAAGAGCGAGTTCGGCCTGGAGACCAAGGAAGCCGCAGCAACCAACGGCGAGGCCGAGTCCGCTCGCGCCGAGCGCCTCCAGCAGCTGATCGATGCCGGCTACACCAACATCGTCGCTGTCGGCTTCGCCTACGCCACCGCGGTGGGCAAGGTCGCCAAGGAGAACCCGGATGTCAAGTTCGCCATCGTGGACGATGCCTCCGAGGCTTCCACCGGCGCCAACATCATGAACATCACCTTCGCAGAGAACGAGGGCTCGTTCCTCGTCGGCGCAGCCGCTGCCCTGAAGACGAAGACCGGCACGGTCGGCTTCATCGGTGGCGTCGAGACCGACCTGATCAAGAAGTTCGAAGCCGGCTACGTTGCGGGCGCAAAGGCTGCCAAGCCTGACGTCAAGGTCGTCTCCAAGTACCTCACCCAGCCGCCGGACTTCTCGGGCTTCTCGTCCGTCGACAAGGGCAAGGCTGCCGCTGAGGGCATGTACCAGGGTGGGGCGGACATCGTCTACCACGCAGCCGGCGGTTCCGGCGGCGGCGTGTTCACCGCTGCGAAGGCTGCCAAGAAGCTGGCCATCGGCGTCGACTCCGACCAGGCCCTCACGGCTGCTGCTGACGTCCGCTCCGTCATCATGACCTCGATGATCAAGCGCGTCGACGTCGGCGTGTACACCTTCATCAAGTCGATCAAGGACGGCAGCTTCAAGGCCGGCAACACCGTGTTCGACCTCAAGGCAGACGGTGTGGGCTACGC
>Ga0302263_10000900_pt1 | contig 11288 bp, 11 predicted proteins | sample II_Fen_N1_4_FD_194564 | JGI IMG/M metagenome (GOLD analysis project Ga0302263, IMG submission 194564) | Peat permafrost microbial communities from Stordalen Mire near Abisko, Sweden - II_Fen_N1_4 | ecosystem: Environmental > Terrestrial > Soil > Wetlands > Permafrost | place: Sweden: Abisko... | reverse complement strand
GTCACGGACATCGACGTCATCGTCGAGGAGCCCGACAAGCGCGGCTTCCCCGGGGCGAGCGACATCGTCCGGGCCGGGATCGCGGCTTGCCACGACGGCGACGACTACGAGCTCTTCGCACGCTGGCTGGCCAACGTGTACGGGCTCGCCGCGATCGGCGCGTCCACGGCTCTGGGCGGCGCCGGCTGACGCGGTCCGGCCACGAGCACCCGGCGCTGGGGTCCGATCGTCATCTTGCGCCTGCCGCTCAGCCCGGATGGCCGGCCACCGCGACTGATGAAGCCCGGGAACCTCGCGCTCGCGCCGATCGCCCTGCGGCTCGTCCCTGACCGCGCAGGCAGCCGACGATGGGCTTCGTCCCGCGTGACCGTCTCTGATCCCGCGAACAAGGGCGTGCGCCTGCCGGGCCCGCGGACGTCCGGCCCGGCGACAGACACGAGGAAGCCGGCCTCGCGGCCGGCTTCCTGCTGCGTACAGTTGCGCCGGCGATCGGCCCGCGCGTGGGCTGGATCGGTCAGGCCTGGGGCGCCGGAGCCTCGGTCTCGGGGGCTGCCTCGGCGACAGCCTCGAGGGCCTCGTCGGTCACGGCGATGGACTCGACCTCGCCACCGAGCTCGGCGAGCTTGCCGAGGATCGCATCGGCCTCGTCGGCCGTCGCCAGGACCCCGACGGCGGCCTTGCCGCCGGCCAGCTCCGCGCCGATCCGCGCCTTGTCCTCGGCCTTGAGGCCGAGGCCCTTGTGGTGGAAGGCCCCGAGGATTCCGCCGCCGACCACGCCGGCCAGCAGCGTCGGGGGCGCCACGATCGCGAGGACGAGGCCGATGCCGGCGCCCTTCGCCTTGCTGCGCGAACCCATCTTGTTGACCTTGAGCGCGCCCTTGTCGTCAAGCACGAGCACGCCGATCGAGGTGAGCTTCACCTCGTCGCTCGCCTTGTCCCACGCCTTCAGGGACACGACCGCCGCGTCGGCTGCCGTCTCGTCGCCGAAGACCGCGAGGATCACCTGATTGTCGGCCATGGTGTCGCTCCTCTGCTCTGTCGCCAATGCGGCGGAGGACATCTCCGTTGCACACATCGATCGGGCCTAGGATGCTGCACGGGCTGATCCCGACCGGGCGGAACCTCAAGCCTACTCCTGGCAGTTCCCGTCGCAACTTGGTCGTCTCGTCTCGTGCCCCCTCCCGAGCTCCGTGCGGTAACGTCTACGCCATGCTCCTTGTGTCGTTTCTCGACCGCGCTCGCTCGCGGGACCAGCAATGAAGCATGCCGCGGTGAACGAGGACGTCGTTGTCAGCCGGCCCGGCTACACGTTGCCCTCGACGATCTCGCTGCCGGCGAGCGACGGCGCCGTGCCGTGCGTGGTGTTCTTCGCGGGGAGCGGGCCGACCGACCGCGACTGGACGTCGCCGCTCCTGCCCGGCAGGAACGGCAGTGGAGCGCAGCTCGCGCTCGGGCTCCAGGCGCGTGGGATCGGATCGATCCGCTTCGACAAGGTCGGCTCCGGCGTCAACATGCCGAAGAGCGCTGCGCCGGCGGACCTGAAGATGCTCGACGTGCTGTCGCTCGCCCACTACGTCGACGAGGCCCTCGCCGCGTTCGACGAGCTCGCGAGTCGGGACCGGTGCGGCACGATCTTCCTCCTCGGCCACAGCGAGGGATCGATCCACGCCTCGTCGGCGGCCATCGCGAAGCAGGCGGACCCGCGTTTCGGCGGCCTCATCAGCCTGTCCGGGCCCTCGCGCTCGCTCCTGGACACGGCGATCGAGCAGATCCGGGCGATGCGCATCAAGGCGGGGGCCGACGCGGCCATCGTGGACGAGGCGCTCGGGGACTTCCGCACGGCGATGCTGCGGCCGGGCGCAGCGGCGCCCGATCTGTCCGCGATCCCCGAGGCCGCGGGCCTGTGGCAGGCGACCCATGCGCCGGCGCAACAGGAGGTCGCGCGCGCGCTGATCCTCGCGGAGCCGCTCGCGGCGCTCCACGCCTATCGCGGTCGCGCCCTCGTGGTCTCGGCTGGCAACGACGCCCAGGTGCCCGGGTCCGATGCGGACAGGTTCTTCGCCGCCCTGGGGAGCGACATGGAGAACAAGACGCGGGTGACGATCGCCAACGCCAACCACGTCTACAAGTTGGAGACCCGGGCGCCGTCGACGATCAGCCAGGGCGAGATCGTCGCCGGCTACGCCGACGACGACCACGCGCTTGCCGACGGCGTGGTCGACGCCATCGTGGACTTCGTCACCGCGGGGTAGGCGCCACGCCTGGGAGGTTAGCGGGCTCGGCCGCTGTGGAACCCCAAACGGGCTGGCGGGTAGTCGACCCGGTGATGCGGGCTGTGATCCGCGCCGACGCGAGGATCGCCATTCTGGCTCGCCCTGGGGCCGCGTCCGTGCGGGTACAGGCCGGAACACGCGACCACCGGACGCGCTACGCTGCGCTCCAGACCGTGCCGGCCGGCGCCACCGCGCCGGCCTGCGCCCGCCGCGTGCCACACTCGGGGAAGACATGACGAGCACCGCCGCCGGCCGTGGAGCCGAGGCCGCCCCCGACGCCGACGCTGTCGTCCTTTGCCACGACCTGCGCAAGCGTTACGGCGACCTCGAGGCCGTGGCGGGCGTGAGCTTCACGGTCCGGCGCGGCGAGGTGTTCGGGCTGCTGGGGCCCAACGGCGCCGGCAAGACCACGACCATCGAGATCCTCGAGGGGATCCGCGACGCCGACGGCGGCGACCTCGCGGTCCTGGGGCTCGACCCCCGCCGCCAGGCGCGCCAGATCAAGGCCCGCATCGGCGTCCAGCTGCAGACCTCCTCGCTCTACCCATACCTGACCGTGAGCGAGCTGATCGAGCTGTTCGGCCGATTCTTCCCCCGTCACCTCCCGCTGGCCGAGCTGCTCGACGCGCTCGACCTCAACGAGAAGCGCGACGCCCAGACGCGCACGCTCTCGGGCGGCCAGCAGCAGCGGCTCTCCGTGGCGCTGGCCCTGGTGAACGACCCGGAGCTCGTGTTCCTCGACGAGCCGACGACCGGGCTCGACCCGGCCGCCCGTCGCGCGCTGTGGGACGTGGTCCGCGACCTGCGCCGGCGCGGCCGCTCCGTCCTCCTCACGACGCATTACATGGAGGAGGCCGAGGCGCTGTGCGATCGCCTGGCGATCATGGACCACGGCCGGATCCTCGACCTCGGTACGGCCGACGAGCTCGTGAGCCGCCGGTTCCACGAGCGCGCCGTGCACTTCGAGCACGTCGCCGCGCTTGACGATGCGCGGCTGGCCGCCTTCGCCGGGGTGGACCGCGTCGCCCACGAGGGCGATGAGGTGCTGCTGTACACGTCGGACGTGCCGGCCACCATCGGGGCCGTCCTCGCCGCGACCGATGCGCTGGGGGTGCAGCCGGCCGGGCTCGCCGTGCGCCAGGCCAGCCTCGAGGACGTGTTCCTGGACCTGACCGGCCGGGCCCTGCGGGACTGAGCGCGAGGAGCGACGATGGATTCCCTGCTCGCCCTGACAGTCGCCAACCTGCGCAGCTTCGTGCGCGACCGGGCGGCCCTGTTCTGGACAATCGCGTTCCCCGTGATCTTCGTGGTCCTGTTCGGTACGCTGTTCGGCGGTGGCGGCTCGGCCGATTTCCAGGTCGGGTGGGTGGACCAGGACGGTACGCCGGCGTCGGCGCAGCTGATGGACGCCTTCGCCCACACCGGGCTGCTGACGCTCAAGGTGACCGACCAGGCGGCCGGGCTCGCCTCGGCGCGCGACGGCACGTATGACGCCGTCATCGTGGTCCCGAAAGGGTACGCGACGGCCGTCGGCGCGCCCCGCGGTTCAGCCAGCACGCCGGCCGACGCCCTTGCGCTCGTGCTCTACGTCGACCCCAGTCACACGGCCAACGCGCAGGCGATCGGTCAGATCGTGGTCGGGGTCACGACCGGGGTGAACCAGGTGCTCACAGGGCAGGCACCCGTGCTGACCGTCCAGACCCAGCCGATCCAGGGCGAGGCGACGCTGAGCGGCGCGTCCTACTACGTCCCCAGCATCCTGGCCATGGCCATCATGCAGCTGGGCATCTTCGCCGCGATCCCGCTCGTCCAGCAGCGGGAGAAGCTCATCCTCAAGCGACTCGGCGCGACGCCCCTGCCGCGCTCGACGCTGGTCGGCTCCAACGTCCTGGTCCGGCTGGTCATCGCCGCCGGCCAGACGGCGATCATCCTTGCCATCGGCATCGCGGTGTTCAAGGTCCAGGTCACGGGCAGCTGGGCCCTGATGGCGGTGTTCGTGGCGCTCGGTGCCCTCGCCTTCACCGCAGTTGGCTACGTGATCGCCTCGTTCGCCCGCACCGAGGAGGCGGCCAACGGCGTCACCCAGGCGGTCCAGGTACCGATGATGTTCCTGTCGGGTGTGTTCTTCCCGATCGCGCTCATGCCCGACTGGATGCAGGGGGTGGCCCGGCTGCTGCCCCTCACCTACCTCGCCGACGCGCTGCGTCAGACCATGGTCGGCGGCTCGCCGTATGCGCCTCTCGCGGCCTGCTTCGTGATCCTGGCCGGCTGGCTGGTCGTGTGCTTCGGGATCTCCGCCCGGTTCTTCCGCTGGCAGTAGGGCGGGCGAGGCGCCGCGCAGCTGCGGGTCGACCCCTGCCTACCCGGCCAGGAAGTCCAGGACCTCCCGGTTGAAGGTGTCGGGCTGCTCCCACATTGGGCTGTGCGCGGCTCCCTTCACGACCACCAGCCGCGAGCCGGGGATGGAGGCGACGATCCGCCGGCCGATCGTCGGCGGACAGATCCGGTCGTGCTCGCCCCAGATCACGAGCGTCGGTGCCCCGATCCTGGGCAGCTTGGCTCGCCAGTCGGCCCGCGCCAGCTGGATCGACGCGTTGGCGAGACGGACGGGACCCGCGCGCAGGCCGTCCCGCACCACCAGGGGCAGCAGACTGGGAGCCGTCCAGCGAAGCGTGAGGGCTGGTCCGCTCACCGGTCGGACGGCGCTGCGGCGGAGGGAGAGGAAGGCGGCATCGACGAGGACCAGCCGGTCGACACGTTCCGGCTGGTCTGCCGCCAGGCCGCCCGCGATGAGTCCGCCCATCGAGTGGCCGATCACGCTCGCCCGTTCGATCCCCAGCCGATCCATTGTCGCGGCGACCTCGCCGGCAGCCTCCTCGAGGATGAGCCGGTGACCACGCGGCGAGCCGCCGAAGCCGGGGAGGTCGATGGCGAGGACGCGGAACGACCGCGAGAGCGCCGGGATGTTGCGCGTCCACCAGCGGGCGGACCCGGCCAGGCCGTGCAGGAGGATGAGCGGGCGCCCCGTGCCCACGTCCTCGGCGACGACGGCGAGGCCGCGGCGCCGGTTCGTTCCCTGGGCTCCTGCGGGCAAAGCTAGATCACCGCTTCACGGCTCGACGGGGGTCTCGAAGACGCGGACGCCGCCCCTCGCGGACGGGTCCGCCGTGATCGGCCGGCCCTCGAGGAAGCAGCGCACGATGTTGGCAAGCTGGTCGGGATGCGAGAAGTTGATCGCGTGCGCGGACCCTTCGATGACCGCCGCGGTGACGTGCGGGAGGTCGGCGGCCCGCATCGCGACGACGGTCTCGCTCACGAGCGGGTCGCGCGACCCGATCACGGCCAGCGTCGGGACCACGAGCTCGTGGAGCCTCCGCAGCGTCGGGTAGTGGAGCATCGACCAGAGCAGGTTGGCCGAGGGGATCACCCCGTAGCGGGCATAGTCGGCCAGGGCGATCGGGAACATCCGCGGTGGCTCGCGGAGCCCGGCCAGCGCCATCTGCGCGACCCCCCGGTAGATCGGCAGGTTGTAGAGGCCGCCGGCGGGCGAGACGAAGACGACGGCCTCGACGCGGTCGATGTGGTCGTCGAGGAGCGACGCGATGATGGGGCAGCCGAGCGAGTTGCCGAGGAGCACAGCCCGCTCGATGTCCTGCTGGTCCATGAAGCGCACGAGCGCCTCGCCAAGCTGGTCGATCGTGAGCGGATGCGCCGGGTGGTGGCTCCGTCCGAAGCCGGGCAGGTCAGGGACGAACGTCCGGTAGTCCGTCGCCAGGCGCGACGCCGTCGGGAGCAGGTAGCGACCCGAGATGGCGAACCCGTGGACGTGGATGATCGTGCGGGCGCCCACCGGTACAGGTGTCGCGTTCGTTCGGTACAGCAGTGGCAGGCCGTCGAAGATGGTCCAGACGTCCTTGAGCGTCCTCGGATTGGAACCCATCGTCGCTCCTCCCACTCGAGACAGCCAGCTCGCCTGCGGCGGCGACCGCCCGGGGACCTGGTCGCGTTGCCACCCGTGCTGTCGTACAGGGACAGCGGGGCGTTGTTGCCTCTCGCAGGCACCGAGATGATGCGCGGCCTCCCGGCTCACGTCGAGCAAGGCGGCGCTGGCCTGCAGCCCACGGCGCTGAAGGCGATACCGGCGTCGACGTCGCGCTTCACCTCGCGGCCCGCAGAAGCGCTCGAGCGCCCGAGGATCACGGCTGCGGAACATGAGCCCCGAGATCCGAAGAGGGTCGAGGCGTCGTGAGGCGTCCTCCCCTTGGGACGGTCGGATCGGCGTTGCGCGACGTACGCCGAATCAGGCCTCCGTGATCCCGAACGCCCGCTTGACCGAGTCGCGGTGCATGTACCAGAGGAGGATGAACGGGAAGGCGGTGGTCGCGAGGGCGTAGTTGAGGTTGCCCGTGCCGAGGAGCGCGAAGATGGCCTCGAGGACGCCGAAGATCGCCAGGACGTTGCCGAGCATCCAGCCGTACGGCTGAAGGCGCCACGCGGCCAGGCCGCCGGCCCAGAAGGCGAGCCCGGTCAGCACGATGATCCAGCCCCAGATCCACGTACCCTGTCCGGTCGGCAGTGGGCCGAAGGTGACAGCCGTGGTCAGCTGGAGGCCGATCATCACGTACGAGATGCCTGCGATCGCGAAGATGATCGCCAGCAGCGTGATCCCAAACGGGCGTTTCATGGTCCTCCCTCTCGTGACGGTCGTGCCGCCGACGGGCTCCTAGAACCGGCGGCGGCCGGGGGTGACGGCGGCGGTCACGACCGCGGCCTTGGCGATCGGCGACGGGCCGGGCTTGGCGACGACGGCGCCGACGACGGCGGCCTTCGCGACCGGCGAGGGACCGGGCGTGACGGCGGCGGTCACGACCGCGGCCCTGGCGACGCGGGACGGGCGGAGCGGCATGTCAGTCTCCTCCGGCCGCGAGGGCCTGGTCGGCCTCGATCGCGGCGATGATGGCCTGGACGGGGATGCGGCCGTTGGCGACCAGCTGGCCACCGGCATGGCGGACGGCGGCGCCGAACGGCGCGGCCCACAGGTTCTCGAACACGAGGACGGCGCCCAGGCTGCCGGGCGCCATGACCTCGCCGAAGCGCAGGACGTCCTGCTCGGCCAGCGTCTCGGCCAGCTCGGTCTCGAGCCTTGCGAACTCGCCCATGTCCTCGAGGTCGCCGAGCTCCTGGGCCATGACGGTCCCGTCGGGGCCCTTGCCGATGAGCACCAGGTCCATGACCCGGATGATCCCGGCGTCGTGGAGCCGGAGGAGCTCCGCCGCCGCCTCGCCCTGGAAGTTCTGCTGCCCGGCCGGGAACTCGACGACCACGTAGTCGACCGGTCCCAGCTCGTCGAGCGTTCGATCTGTCATGCGTTCTTCCTTTCCCTTGCGGCTGTGCGCACGGGTCGCGCGCGAGGAGCCGCTCCCGCTCGGTGCGAGCGCGCCAGGCGCGGCATGAGCCTTGAGTTGAACACGTCCGCGCAGGCCGGTCCTCCCCCGCATTGTATGGTTCGCGCCCGCGCCGGTCCGCCAGACTTGCGAAGATGGGAGCATGCCGCCCCGCGTCGCACTGGCCACCCAGATCGATCCCGGCAGGACCGAGCCGCCCGCGAGCGCACTCCATGCTCGCCGCCCGCGCGCGGTCCCCGTGCTCGCCGGTCTCCTCGCGCTCGGCACCGTCCTGGCGGCGTGCTCGGGTTCGGGTGCCGCCAGCTCCGACATGACTGCCGTCAGCCCCACAACGAGCCCCGCGGCACCGGCCGCGACGACGGCACCCGCGACGGCAACAGCGGCACCCGCGACGGCGGTGCCCACGGCCGCCCCCTCGGTCGTGGCGGCATCCATGGCACCCGCCACCTCGTCCGGCATGCCCGCCGGGTCGATCGGGGAACCCGGCGGCGTCGCGGCGCCGGCCGCCACGGACGCCGAGGTCCCCTACGCCACCGTTTCCGCGTCGCAGGTCCTGGACATCTGGCTCCCCACCACCGGGGCTCGCCCGTTCCCGCTCGTGATCCTCGTCCACGGCGGTGCGTTCATGGGCGGCGACAAGGCCATGGAGGGCGCGAACGTCCGCGCGGTCCTCGCGGCGGGGTACGCCGCGGCCAGCCTGAACTACCGGCTCTCGGGTGAGGCGATCTTCCCGGCCGCCGCGCGAGACGTGAAGGCGGCTGTGCGGTTCCTGCGGGCCAACGCCGGCTCCTACGGCATCGACCCGGACCGCTTCGCCGCGTGGGGCGAGTCCGCCGGCGGCAACCTCGTGGCGCTGATCGGCACGACCGGCGACCGGGCCAGCGTCCTGGACGACCCGGCGCTCGGCAACGCGGGCGTCTCGAGCGCCGTGGCGGCCGTCGTCGACTGGTACGGCCCCACGAACTTCCTCCTGATGGACGCCCAGTTCGCCGCGGCCTCGCCGGCGGCCTGCAATGGGACGACCCAGGCGCACGACCCGGCCGACTCTCCCGAGTCCGCCTACCTCGGCGCGGCGATCCAGACCGTGCCCGACCTTGCCAGGGCCTCGAACCCCATCACCTACATCGCCGCGGCCGGGTCGCTCCCGGCCTGGCAGATCGCCCACGGCGACTCGGACTGCCAGGTGCCCAGCCAGCAGTCCGCGATCCTCGATGACGCGCTCCGCGCCGCCGGTGCGACAACGACCTTCAACCTGGTCGCGGGCGCCGGTCACGGCGACCAGGCTTTCACCGTGAGCCAGACCGCGAGCGCCCTGGCCATGCTCGCGTCCATCTTCGGCAGGTAGGCGCACCGTCCAGGGGCGCCGGCGTGGCGGCGCTGCTCAGCCTCCGCGCATGGCGAAGCGGAACCCCGCGGGCGGCGAGCGTGGAGGGTGAGGCGAGGCTCATCTCACCCGTCGCGGGCGAGGCGCAGGGGCACCTTCGATGGTCAACTGGCAGCGCACACCCCACAGGAGGAGTCACGCGATGGCCGAGATCATCCCGCGCTGGGAGTGGCGCACCTTCGGTCGCGGCGTGGCCATCGCCGAGCCTCACGTGGCGGCCCTCACCTCGACGGGCGTCCAGGAGAGCGACGAGACCTACCTGCTGGCCGGCACCCGCAACACGGCGAAGGTCCGCGCGGGGCTCATCGACATCAAGGTGCTGGTCGAGGTGGACCCCGATGGCCTGGAGCAGTGGCGGCCCGCGATGAAGGCCGAGTTCCCGCTGTCCGCCGCCGAGGTCGCAACCGCGTTCGCGACGCTGGGACTCCCGGCCCCGACGCTCGCGCGCGAGACCTACACGCTCGACGAGCTCGTCGCGGACCTGGCCGGTCCCGGCAGCGCCCTCCGTCCCGTCGCGGTCCACAAGCGCCGAGTCCGCTACGTCATCGGCGGCTGCACCGCGGAGGTCAGCGACGTCACGGCCGACGGCCGCCCCACGCGCACGGTCGCCATCGAATCCACGGACGCGGCCGCTGTCGTGGCGGCGGTCCGGTCCGTCGGCCTCGGCGACTTCCGCAATACCTCCTACGGCGAGGGCCTTGCCGCGCTGCTGGCGGGCGTGCCGCCCCGGTACGCGGTCATCGACGTCGGGACGAACTCGGTCAAGTTCCACGTCGGCGAGCTCGCGCCGGACGGGACCTGGCGCCGGGTCCGCGACCGCGCGGAGCTCACGCGCCTGGGGGAGGGCCTCGTGGCCGGTGGCGGGATCTCGGCGGCCGCCGCGGAACGCACGGCGGCGGCGATCGAGGGCATGGCCGGCGAGGCGCGGGCGGACCGCGTCCTGGCCATCGCGGCGGTGGGGACCGCGGGCCTGCGGATCGCGACCAACCGCGACGCCGTGCTGGAGGCTATCCGCCGGCGCTCGGGGGTCCGCGTGGACGTCATCTCGGGCGATGAGGAGAGCCGGCTCGCGTTCCTCGCGGCGCGGGCGGGGGTGGGGCTCGCGGCGGGCTCGGTCGCCGTGTTCGACACTGGCGGCGGCAGCACCCAGCTCACGTTCGGGCACGACGACATCGTGGACGAGCGGTTCAGCGTGGACGTGGGCGCGGTGCGGTTCACGGAGCGGTTCGGGCTTGGCGGCCCGGTGGAGCCGCCGGTGCTGGCGGCGGCCCTCGAGGCGATCGCCGCCGAACTGGCGCGCCTGGACGGGCGCCCGTCAGTCGATGCCCTCGTGGGGATGGGCGGCGCCATCACCAACATCACCGCGGTCCGGCACGGGATGGCGACCTACGACCCGGACGTCGTCCAGGGCACGGTGCTCACCCGGGCGGAGATCGACCGCCAGATCGACCTGTACCGGCGCCTGTCCGCCGAGGACCGGAGGGCCATCCCGGGCCTCCAGCCCAAGCGGGCGGACGTGATCCTCGCGGGCGCCTGCATCGTGCGCACCGTGATGGGCAAGCTCGGCTGCGAGGCGCTGACCGTCAGCGACCGCGGCCTCCGCCACGGCCTCCTGGCCGAGCGGTTCGGCGACTGACCCACGGGGTCGAGGAGGACCATCATGACGACCAACGAGCCCGTGGCGGACGCGGCCATCCGGCTCTCGGACGCGGACCTGGGCAGGGTGATGCGCCTGGTGCGGGACGCCGACAGCGTGGAGCTCAAGGTCACGATCCCGGGCGGGGAGCACCGGGCGACCATCCAGGGGCTGCCGATGGACCCCGTTGAGGCACAACCCCGACAGGTCTTCTTCTTCGACACGCCGGACCTCGCGCTCAACGCCGCGGGCGTCGTGGTGCGTGCCCGGCGGGTCCAGGGCGGCCGTGGCGACACGGTGATCAAGCTCCGTCCCGTGGTGCCCGCCGACCTGCCCAAGGAGCTGCGGCGCCAGGCGGACTTCAACGTCGAGGTCGACATCCTGCCGGGCGGCTTCGTGTGCTCGGCGTCGTTCAAGGGCCGCTGTACAGGCCAGGAGGTGCGGGACGTCGCGGAGGGCCGGCTGCCGCTGCGCCGCCTGTTCTCGAAGACCCAGCGCACGTTCTACGCGCAGCACGCGCCCGCCGGCCTCCGGCTCGACGACCTGCTGGTGCTGGGCCCGACCTTCCTGCTCAAGGCCCGTTTCGGGGT
>Ga0302263_10000894_pt1 | contig 11303 bp, 7 predicted proteins | sample II_Fen_N1_4_FD_194564 | JGI IMG/M metagenome (GOLD analysis project Ga0302263, IMG submission 194564) | Peat permafrost microbial communities from Stordalen Mire near Abisko, Sweden - II_Fen_N1_4 | ecosystem: Environmental > Terrestrial > Soil > Wetlands > Permafrost | place: Sweden: Abisko... | reverse complement strand
CCTGCGGATGGCGTTCGCGGTGCCCTACCAGCAGTGGGCGCCGGACCCGACGGCGGTGCTGGCCCTGGACCAGCTGCTCATCCTGCACGCGGACCACGAGCAGAACTGCTCGACGTCGACCGTGCGGATCGTCGGGTCGAGCCAGGCCAACATCTACGCGTCGATCGCCGCGGGGATCAACGCGTTGTCCGGCCCGCTGCACGGTGGCGCGAACGAGGCCGTGCTGAAGATGCTCACCGAGATCGACAAGAACGGCGGAGACGCCACCGACTTCATGCGTCGCGTGAAGAACAAGGAGGCGGGCGTCCGGCTGATGGGCTTCGGCCACCGCGTGTACAAGAACTACGACCCGCGTGCCGCCATCGTCAAGAAGAGCGCGCACGAGGTGCTCACCGCTCTCGGCACGCAGGACCGGCTGCTCGACATCGCGCTCGGGCTCGAGGACATCGCGCTGCACGACGACTACTTCGTGTCCCGCAAGCTGTACCCGAACGTCGACTTCTACACGGGGCTGATCTACAAGGCGATGGGCTTCACCGAGGACATGTTCACGCCCCTGTTCGCCCTCGGCCGGATGCCGGGGTGGATCGCGCAGTGGCGGGAGATGATCCTGGACCCCCAGACGAAGATCGGCCGGCCGCGGCAGATCTACGTCGGCGCCACCGAGCGGGACTACGTGCCGGTCGAGTCGCGCTGACGGCAGCGGCCGGCTGGCCGGGTTCAGCCGGGTGTCGGCGGGGTTCAGCCGGCGAGCGTGAGCTGCACGGTGCCCGTGGGGAGCGGCGTGCCGGTGGACAGGTGCCAGCCGTCGGTGCCGCGCACCCAGGTCTGGTCGGCCACGGCGACCGCGTCCAGGCCGAGCGTGTGCGCCACCGCGACGGCCCACGCGCCGGCGGCCCACGCGCCGCGGACCGCGCTGTCGGGCGCCAAGGACGAGGCGTCGAGCACGACGAGCGCGGGCGTGCCCGCCTCCGCGTTCGCGAGGGTCGTCGTCGCGGGCAGCCCACCGAGGTCCCGGACGATGCGGGCGCGCACGTCGTCGGCCACCGCCGCCGCCGCAGCCGGCGCCAGCGTGCAGCTCAGCGCGGCGGGGGACCAGCCGGTCAGGGCCGAGGCGAAGGCCCGGGCCGCGTCCTCGTGGGCCGCGTACGCGTCGGGGTAGGCCGAGCGCTGCACCGCCTGTGCGGCCTGGCTCACCGGCAGGTTCTCGTACCCCTCCACCTTGACCAGGGCGTCGTAGAAGGCGCCGGTGGAGAACACCGGGTCCATGATCTGCTCGACCGTGCCCCAGCCCTGGGACGGTCGCTGCTGGAACAGGCCCACCGAGTCGCGGTCGCCGTGGTCGAGGTTGACCAGGCCGGACTCCTGGATCGCGGTGGCCAGGGCGATCGTCGCCGCTCGCGCCGGCAGCCCACGGCGCACGGACATCGAGGCGATCAGCGCGGCGTTGTCGGACTGGGCGGGGGACAGCCGCCAGGTGCGGGCGTCCACCGTGGCGGTGCAGCTCTCCGCGATCGGGTCAGGGCCGCCCGCCGAGAGCACCCGGGTGATCGCCCAGACGGCCAGCGCGAGGAGCGCGACCACGACGAGCAGCACCGCGAAGGTGCCGACCAGCGCGCGCCGGGTGGCGCCGCGGCGCGGTGGACGACGGGTCGACGGCCGGTCAGTGGTCATGCAGCGCCGCGTTGAGGTGCACGCCGCTGCCGGTGCGAGCGACCGCCTCCACCGTGCCGGTCAACGAGTTGCGGCGGAACAGCACCCCGTCGCAGCCGGCCAGGTCGCGGGCCTTGACCGTGGCCGGCACGTCGCCGAAGCCGATCAGCGCCACCTTGGTGCCTGCGGTCAGGTAGAGGCCGGCCTCGACGACGCAGTCGTCGCCCAGCGGGATGCCCAGCCCGGAGTTGGCCCCGAGCAGCGTCCGTCGGCCGATGGACACCCGCTCGCGCCCACCGCCGGACAGGGTGCCCATGATCGAGGCGCCGCCGCCCACGTCCGACCCCGCGCCGACGACGACGCCCTGCGAGATGCGGCCCTCGACCATCGACGGGCCGAGGGTGCCGGCGTTGAAGTTGACGAACCCCTCGTGCATCACGGTGGTCCCGGGGGCCAGGTGCGCGCCGAGCCGGACGCGGTCGGCGTCCGCCACCCGCACGCCGCTCGGCAGCACGTAGTCCACCATCCGGGGGAACTTGTCGACGCCGAGCACGGTGAGCGGACCGCGCGCGCGCAGGCGCGCCCGGGTGGCCTCGAAGTCGTCCGGCGCGCAGGGGCCGGCGCTGGTCCAGACCACCGTCGGCAGCACGGCGAACAGCCCGTCCAGGTCGATCGTGTTCGGGGCGACGAGACGGTGCGACAGCAGGTGCAGGCGCAGGTAGGCGTCGGCGGTGCCGGTCGGCGGGGTGTCCAGGGCCACCACGGTGGTCACCAGCTCGATGCGCACCCGGCGGGCGGAGTCCGTGCCGGTGCCGGCGACGAGCTCCGCGGACGGCGTGGCGTCGTCGGGCGGGGTGCCCAGGGCGGGGGCGGGGTACCAGACGTCCAGGGTGGTCCCGTCGTCGGTCACCGTGGCCAGGCCGTGCCCCCAGGCGGTGCGGTCGGTCATGGCGGCCAGCCTAGGGCCGTGCGGGCGGGACCTAAGGCGTTCGGCCGATGCCGCGGGGGTGTCTAGGGTGTCCCGTGGCGAGCGGTGTCCGCACCGCCCGCCGCCGGAGCAGCCACGCACAGGGCGTGGCCCGCACGAGAGGGGCTCATCGCCGTGGCCGACCCCCGAGGGTTCCTCACCGTGCGGCAGCGCGAGCTGCCGGCCGATCGTCCGGTGCCCGTGCGGATCCTCGACTGGCAGGAGGTGCACGGCCACCGCGCCGGCGACGAGAACGCGCTGGGCAGCCTGCACGCCCAGTCCGGACGGTGCATGAACTGCGGCATCCCGTTCTGCCACTTCAGCTGCCCGCTGGGCAACCTGATCCCGGAGTGGAACGACCTGGTCTGGCGCGGGCAGTGGTCCGACGCGGCGGACCGGCTGCTGCAGACGAACAACTTTCCGGAGTTCACCGGCCGGCTCTGCCCGGCCCCGTGCGAGCCGGGGTGCGTGCTCGGCATCAACCAGCCGCCGATCACTATCAAGAACATCGAGGTCTCGATCATCGAGGAGGCCTTCGCCCGCGGCCTGGTGACGCCCAAGGAGCCGCGCTGGTACACCGGGCACACCGTCGCGGTCGTCGGCTCCGGACCCGCCGGGCTGGCTGCCGCCCAGCAGCTGACCCAGGCCGGCCACACCGTCGCCGTGTACGAGCGCGCGGACAAGGCCGGCGGTCTGCTCCGGTACGGGATCCCCGAGTTCAAGATGGAGAAGTCCGTCATCGACCGCCGGCTGGCGCTGATGAAGGAGGAGGGCACCCGGTTCCACTGCGGCGTCGAGATCGGGCGGGACATCTCCGGCGCCGAGCTGCGTGCCCGGTTCGACGCGGTGGTGCTCGCGGTCGGCTCGACGACACCGCGGGACCTGGCGGTGCCCGGGCGGTCGGCCACCGGCGTGCTGCAGGCGATGGAGTACCTGCCGCCGGCCAACCGGGTCGCGCTCGGCGAGGTCGTCGAGGGCCAGGTGGTCGCCACCGGCAAGGACGTCGTCATCATCGGCGGCGGCGACACGGGCGCGGACTGCCTCGGCACCGCGATCCGGCAGGGTGCCCGCTCGGTGACGCAGCTGGAGATCCTGCCGCGCCCGCCGGCCGTGCGCCCGGAGGGGCAGCCGTGGCCCACGTACCCCATGCTGTTCCGCGTCGCCAGCGCCCACGAGGAGGGCGGTGAGCGGGTGTACGCCGTGTCCACGCAGGAAGTTCTGGCCGACGACGAGGGCGCGGTGCGCGCCCTGCGGATCTGCGACGTGGAGCTGACCGGCGGCCGGGTGACCGTGGTGCCCGGCACCGAGCGCGACATCCCCGCCCAGCTGGTGCTGCTCGCGATGGGCTTCACCGGTCCCGAGCGTGGGCCGCTGCTGGACCAGCTCGAGGTGGCCGTGACGGAGCGGGGCACCATCGCGCGGTCCGACGACTTCGCCACCGACGTGCCGGGCGTGTTCGTCGCCGGCGACGCGGGACGCGGCCAGTCGCTCATCGTCTGGGCGATCGCCGAGGGTCGGGCCGCCGCCCGGGCGGTCGACGCCTACCTGTCCGGCACGGGCACGAGCGAGCTGCCGGCCCCGATCTCGGCCGGCACGGTGAGCCTGCGGCTGTAGGCCCGCAGTCCGCCGGCAGGGCCCCGAGCCGCCCGACCGACCCCGCCGGTCAACGCGGCGCGGACCCGGGCTGTCCACCGGATCGTCTCACATAGTAGGACGAATGCGGTCGGGCGATGGAAAGGGCGCCTTGGCGACCCTCGCGCGGCGTCGTCGCAGGTGACAGGGCGGCCGATGGCCGGGGTTCACCCGCTGTGCACCACCAGGATGCCCGCCGACCGGTGGACAGGCCGCTCGGCGTCTGCCTACGGTCATGGAGTCCTCGTGGTGGTGGGCCCTCCGGCCCGCAATCACGTGCAACCGGTGTCGAGGACGCCGCCGATCACCGTGCGACCGCTTCGCGGTCCACGTGTCACAACGGCAGCGCGTGTCTGGAGACCTGGTGGCCACCACCCTCGACGGCTTGATGTCCGAACCCCGGCTCAGCGACTTCCCGCACTCGCGGCCGGTCCGCAGCGCCGAGAACGAGGCGGCGCGCAGCCCCTCGTTGGTGCTGCTGGTGCTGCTCGGTGCCGCCGGCGTGGTGCTCTACGCGAGCTTCCTGGCGAACCCGGCGAACCGCGGCGACACGCTGCCCTACGTGCTGGTGATGGTCGCCGAGACGATCCTCGTGCTGCACGCGCTGCTGGCGATGTGGACCATCCTCGCCGGTGGTGAGAACCCTCGGACCTTCGCCTTCCACCACGCCCAGGATCGGCTGTACGACCAGGCGCAGATCGTCCGCGACGGCGCCGGCGCCACGCCGGACCGTTGGCGGCTGCACCTGGCCGGCCGCCCGGTGGACGTCGACGTGTTCGTCACCACCTACGGCGAGGACCTCGCCACCATCGGCCGCACCGTCACCGCTGCCCTCGCGATGCGCGGTGCGCACACGGTCTGGGTGCTCGACGACGGTCGCAGCGACGAGGTCCGCGATCTGGCCGGCGAGCTCGGCGCGCGCTACATCCGGCGGTTGTCGTCGAACGGCGCGAAGGCCGGCAACATCAACCACGCGTTGACCTTGACCCGCGGAGAGCTGTTCGTCATCTTCGATGCGGACTTCGTCCCGGAGCCGACCTTCCTGCACGAGACCGTGCCGTTCTTCGTGGACGACGACGTCGCGTTCGTGCAGACCCCGCAGACCTACGGGAACCTGCACTCGGTGATCTCGCGGGGCGCCGGGTACATGCAGGCCGTGTTCTACCGGTTCATCCAACCGGGCCGGAACCGGTTCAACGCCGCGTTCTGCGTGGGCACGAACGTCGTCTTCCGCCGCACTGCGATCGACTCGGTGGGCGGCATGTACGCCGACTCCAAGTCCGAGGACGTGTGGACCTCGCTGCTGCTCCACGAGCGCGGCTGGCGGTCGGTGTACATCCCCACCACCCTGGCCATCGGCAACACGCCCGAGACCGTCGAGGCGTACACCAAGCAGCAGCTGCGGTGGGCGACCGGCGGGTTCGAGATCATGCTGTCGCACTGGCCGTGGGCCCGGCGCCGGGCACTGACCGTGGACCAGAAGCTGCAGTACACCGTCACCGCGACGCACTACCTCACCGGGATCGCTCCGCTGCTGCTGCTGCTGGTGCCGCCCCTGCAGATCTACTTCGACCTGACGCCGATGAACCTGTCGATCACGCCGGCGACGTGGGCCCTGTACTACGCCGGGTTCTACGGCATGCAGGTGCTGCTGGCCTTCTTCACGCTCGGCTCCTTCCGCTGGGAGGTGCTGCTGCTGGCGTCGGTCTCGTTCCCGATCTATGTGCGGGCGTTGGTCAACGCGGTGCTCCGCCGGGAGCAGACATGGCACGTCACCGGCGCGACCGGCGCCTACCGGTCGCCGTTCGCCTTCATCCAGCCGCAGGTGCTGGTGTTCGTCTTCCTTGCCGTCACCACCGTCGTGGGTCTGTGGAAGGACCTCGGCAACGGCTCCCTGAGCCTGGCGCTGGCCTGGAACGCGACGAACACCCTGATCCTCGGCGGCTTCCTGCTCACCGCCCGGCGCGAGGCGCGCGGCGCCCGCCTGGCGGCACGGACCCGCGGCCGCCGCGCCGCCGGTCATCCGCTGCCGGCAGTCGTGCCGCCGGCAGCGCCGGCAGCAGCGCCGGCAGACGAACTCGTTCTCACTGGAGGTACGCGATGACCTGGGGCGCACGCATTCGACTCGTGATCGGGATCCTGGTGGTGCTGGTGGTGGCCGCACTCGCCACGGACCATCTCAACACCAGCCGTGGTGAGGCCACGAGCACCACCGCGCAGATCGTCGGGCAGGACATCTCGGTCGGCACGCCCTACGCGGGTCTGGTGCTGGACCGGCTCGTCGAGGTGGGGCAGCAGGTGAGCGCGGGCGACCCACTCTTCGTCATCGACTCGGCGACGCTGTCGTACGACCTGTCCAGCGGCCATACGCAGGCCACGCCGACGTCCACGAAGGTGGACGCCAACGGGCACCTGGTGGTGCAGGCGAGCACCGAGGGCACGGTGACCGCCGTCGCTGCCGAGAAGGGCGCGTTCGTGGTGGCCGGCGGCGGGCTGGCCACGCTGCAGCAGGCCGGCAGCCTGCACGTCGAGGCTCAGCTCACGCTGACGCCCGCGCAGTACGCGCGGCTCGACCGGTCCGCCACCGTCACCATCACGCTGCCGGACACCCGGCAGATGACCGGCACCGCGACCGAGGTGCGTGTGACCACGGTGGACGGGGCCGCGAAGGCGGTGCTCACCGTGGAGTGCCCCGAGCTGTCCGCGGGCTCGTCCGACGGCCTCGCCACGGCGGGGACGCCGGTGGTCGCCCAGGTGCGGCTGCGCAACGACGGCGTGGTCACCACGGCGTCCGAGCACGTCCGCACCTGGATCGACGGGGTGCTGCCGTGAGCGGCCGCATCGTCGCCGGGATCGTCGCCCTGGTCGTGCTGGTGAGCGCGGGTGCGCTCGCCGTCGCGGCTCCCTGGCGCGACGCCGGCGCCACGCCGCCCACCGCAGGCGCGTCCACCACGGCCGCGGCGGCGGACCCGTCGGGCCCGCCCGACGCCACGCCGCCGAAGGTGGACACCGCCGCGCTGGTCGCGGCCGTGCCGACGCGGGCGGTGGCGAAGATCAACCCGGTGCGGCTGGCCGACGGCCTCGCGCCGCCGTCGAACCGGTGGTACTCGGGTCTGGTGTTCGGCGACGCGCCGCAGCCGGTGTACGCGATGCCGGACTCCTTCGCGCTGACCGCCACCGGGTTCGAGATCGGTGCGCCGCAGCCCACGGCGAGTGCCGCGGTGATCATGGCACCGCACGTCGCCTCCGTCGGCGTCGACGTGGGCGCCGCCTCCGCCACAGTGGTGGCCGCCGACCCGGTCGCCGTCACGGTGGCGCTGCTGGACGGCACCGGCGCCGAGCTCGGCCGGGTGGCGCTCGCCGAGGGCTCCCCGTTCGTGTCGTTCACCGCGACCCGCACCCTGACGTTCGGTGCAGGAGCAGCATTCGTGGCCGGCGACGGGCCTGCTCCGACCGTGACCATCGGTGGCACCACCTGGGCGCTCGTCGCCCCGGACGGAGCCCTGAACGGCGGCACGCTGACGCTCGCCGCCGGGGCGACCGCCACCTGGTACCCGCTGCCCACCGGTGCCTCGTCGCAGGCCGCCGACGCCCTGGCGGCCGCGGCCGGGGACCCGGTGACCGGCGTGCAGGTGACGTACGGTGTCGACGCCGCGGTGGCGCGCACCACCCTGACGTACACCACGGCCGGCGGCACACCGTCTGCCTACGTGCTCGCCCCGCACCAACGCACCGGCGACCAGCCGGCGCGTGAGGGCTGCGGCCTGGGCACCTATCCCAGCGTGCTGGGTGACCTGGAGCTGTGCGCCGGGTCGGTGCTGGAGGCGTTCGCCCCGGCGGTGCCCGCCGCCGGCTCCCTGGACGTGTCCGGGCTGACCGACGCGCAGCGCACCGCGATCGCCGACCAGGTGGCCAAGGATGTGGCCGCCACCGGCGCCTTCCCCTCCGACACGTACTTCGGTGCCAAGGCGCTGTACCGCGCCGCGACCCTCGTCGTGCTCGGGGAGCAGGTCGGGGCCGGCGACGCCGTGGCCGAGCTGCGCACCCGCGTCGCCGACGCGCTGCGGGAGTGGGCACAGCCCGACGGCTGCACCGTGCGCGCCGCGCGCTGCTTCGTCTACGACGAGACCGCTCGCTCGGTGATCGGCCTGGCCCCCTCGTTCGGGTCGGACGAGCTCAACGACCACCACTTCCACTACGGCTACCTGCTGGCGGCCGCCGGGCTGCTGGCGGCCAAGGACTCCACGCTGGCGACCGACCTCAGCCCGGTGCTGAACCTGGTCGGCCAGGACATCGCCGCTGCTGTGGGCACGGACCAGCTGCCGCAGCTGCGGGTGTTCGACCCCTGGGCGGGTCACTCGTGGGCGTCCGGCACGTCGCCGTTCGCGGACGGGAACAACCAGGAGTCGTCGTCGGAAGCGGTCAACGCCTGGAACGGCCTGGGCCTGTGGGCCACGGCCAGCGGGCAGGACGCCCTGGCGACGGAGGCGACCTGGCTGGCCTCCACCGAGGCCGCCGCCGCACGCACCTACTGGACGAACCCGGACCTGTCGTCGTTCACCGGCTACACGCACCGGGTGGTCTCCCTCGTCTGGGGCGGCAAGCGGGACTGGGCTACCTGGTTCAGCCCGGAGCCGTCCGCGATGCTCGGCATCCAGCTGATCCCGATGTCGCCGGTCGCGACGTACCTGGCCGAGGGCGTGAAGAGCGAGCAGATCACCGCCTCGGTGGCCGAGGCGGCGCCGAGCGGCCCGGACGTGATGTTCGGCGACTACCTGCTCATGTACCAGGCGCTGGCCGGGCCGGACCCGGGGCTCTGGGAGAAGGCGCTCGCGCTGCCCAGCACGTCGATCGACGACGGCGACTCGCGCGCCTACCTGCTGGCGTTCCTCGCGGCGCACGGCTCCTGAGGCTCGCTAGCCTCGTGCGGTGACCTCCACCGCACCACGGCCGGCCGTACCGACCGGGCTGGACCTGTCCGCCGACCTCCTGACCCTGACGCGCGCGGTGTGCGATGTGCCGTCGGTCAGCGGGGACGAGCGCGCCTTGGCGGACCTCGTCGAGACCGCCCTGCGCCCGTGCACCCACCTCGAGGTGCTGCGCGACGGGGACACCGTGGTGGCGCGGACGGCGCTGGGCCGCGCGCGACGCGTGGTGCTCGCGGGGCACCTGGACACGGTGCCGGTGGCGGCCAACCTGCCGACGCGCGTCACGGGGGAGGGGCCGGACGCGGTGCTGTGGGGCCGCGGCACGGTGGACATGAAGGCCGGCGTGGCGGTGCTGCTGTCCCTGGCCGCCGAGCTCACCACCCCGTCCGACGACGTCACGTGGGTGTTCTACGACCACGAGGAGGTCGCCGCCGACCTGTCCGGCCTGGGCCGGGTCGTCGAGCGGCACCCGGACTGGCTGGTCGGGGACTTCGCCGTGCTCGGGGAGCCCACCGCGGGCGGCATCGAGGGCGGCTGCAACGGCACGCTGCGCGCCCGCGTGGTGGTGCCCGGGGTGGCGGCGCACTCGGCGCGGGCGTGGACCGGGGTGAACGCGATCCACGCCGCGGGCGAGGTGCTGCGCCGGCTCGAGGCCTATCGCCCCGCCACGGTGTCGATCGACAGGCTGGACTACCGCGAGGGTCTCAACGCGGTGCTGATCAGCGGCGGCACGGCGGCCAACGTGGTGCCGGACCGGTGCGAGGTGACCGTGAACTATCGGTTCGCGCCGTCGCGCACGGCGGACGAGGCGATCGCGCACGTGCGGGAGGTGCTCGCCGGGTTCGACGTGGAGGTGCTCGATGTCGCGGCCGGCGCGCTGCCGGGGCTGGGGCACCCTGCGGCCCGGGCGTTCGTCTCGGCGGTGCTGGGTGCGGGCGGTCCGGCGCCGACGGCCAAGCTGGGCTGGACGGACGTCGCGCGGTTCTCCGCGCTCGGCGTGCCCGCGGTGAACTTCGGTCCGGGTGACCCGCTGCTGGCCCACCGGGACGACGAGCGCTGCCCGGTGGCGCAGGTGGAGGCCGTGCACGCGGCGCTGCGCGCCTGGCTGACCCGGGCGTAGCACCGACCGCGACACTGGCGTCTCTCCTCGGATTCTCGGGGCGGACCGGTTGTGCATGACCTCTTGTCCATGTCGGCGTGTACGGCTAAGATAGTACACGTGTTCGAATCCCGCAGATCGGATGATCTACTTAACACCGCAGTCGGTGCGAGTGGGTCGGCGCCGACGTGCGTGGCCGAGCGGACTGCCGTCGCGTGCCCGTCGGGCGCTGAATACACGGCTGGCGACGCCCGGTCCGCGCTTCCCGGGATCGCGGCGTGGCTGGCGGCCGGGGCGCAGCTGGCGGAGGCCGCCTCGGGTGCCGACGGCTGGTCCGTGGCGGAACGACGATCGGCGCTCGAGCTGCTCGATCGCGTCGCGGACGCGGTGACCCTCACGCGCAGCCGGGTGCTCGCCGCGGAACGCGAGGCCGGGTCCTGGGCCGTGCACGGGGACCGCGACCTCGAGGCGTGGCGCGCGCGCTGCTCGCGGGCGGGCCGCGGAGCCGCGAGCGCACAGGTGCGCCAGGCCGACACGCTCGCCCGGCTGCCCCAGGTGGCGTCGGCGCTCGCGGCCGGAACCGTGACCGGGACACATGTGGACCGGCTGGCGCGGTTCGTCGCCGGGGCATCGACCACCGTCCAGCAGCAGCTGGCCAGCGAGCACGGGCAAGGCTCGGTGGTGGGGCTCGCCTCCCGGCTGGACGCGACGCAGTTCGGCCAGGCCCTGGAGCGGCTCGGCGCGGAGCTGGACCCGGCGGCACGGCAGCGCGACTTCGACGCCGCCCACGCGGCCCGCTACCTCAACCTCACCGACTCGGGCGGGAGCACGCTGATCAAGGGGCAGCTCGACACGTTGGCCGGGCAGCGGCTGCGTCTCGCCCTGCAGGCCGTCACTCCCAGGCCCGCCGCCGACGACGACCGGGACCCGGCCCAACGCCGGGCTGACGCTCTGACCGCCGTCGCTGAGCACGCGTTGAGCAGGGCGCCGAACGTGCCCGGCGACGCGCGCCCGCACGTCAGCG
>Ga0302263_10000890_pt1 | contig 11348 bp, 11 predicted proteins | sample II_Fen_N1_4_FD_194564 | JGI IMG/M metagenome (GOLD analysis project Ga0302263, IMG submission 194564) | Peat permafrost microbial communities from Stordalen Mire near Abisko, Sweden - II_Fen_N1_4 | ecosystem: Environmental > Terrestrial > Soil > Wetlands > Permafrost | place: Sweden: Abisko... | reverse complement strand
GACCAGGTCGGGGGTCGCGGTGAAGATCATCGACACCAGGTCGTCGGTGGCCAGGCCGTTGCGCTCGAGCATGGCGGAGACGAGCTCGACCACGGCCTCGGTCATCTCGGTCGGGTCGTCGGCCGTCAGCCTCGTCGCCCCGCGGAAGGCACGCAGCGCCACCACGGCCTCCTTCATGTCGGCGTCTCCTTCATGTCGGCGACCACCCTAGCGACGTCACGACCTATCCCTGTCCCGACTCACCGACGAGGCGCTCAACATCTCTACCGTTGAAGCCGTAAACCGTTATCTCGTTTTGTCGGTAAACAGTCCTCTCGCTGTACCGATCTGCCGTTTCGTCCTCGCATGCGCACCGCGCTCCCCCGGTGTCAGCGCACGGGGATCAAAGCACTGCCCCACGGAGCAGTCGGGCCGGCTCGAGAACGGCGCCCGACGGGGCCGGCCCGGCACCGACGGGCAGGCAGGACACGGACGGCCCGGCCCGGCTGACCAGGACCGTCGCTCCAGGCTGCGGCGTTCGCCGGGCGCCGCCGGTGCAGCTGCGACGTATCACCCCGAAAGTCGACACATCGAGGTTCCGTCCGCGGTCCGCCAGGCGAGCAAAAGTCGACACAGCGACACGCCTTCTGCCACTGGATCGAGGGGTACCTAATGCTTTGTCGATGAACCGATCTGCTGATTCACCGCTGAAGTGCTACAAGCCGGCTGCGGCGTAGAGCTCGCCGACCTCGGTCAGGGTGAGCGTGCGGACCTTCCCGGAGCGCAGGTCGCCGAGCCCGATGGGCCCGACCTTCACCCGCACCAGGCCTTCCACGGGGTGCCCGACCTCCTTGAGCATCCGGCGCACGACGTGCTTGCGACCCTCGTGCAGGACCACCTCGACCAGGGCCCGACCGGGGGCCGAGGTGACCACCTTGAACCGGTCGACCCGCACGATCCCGTCCTCGAGCTCGACCCCGTCACGCAGCCGGCGGCCGAGGTCGCGCGGGATGGTGCCCTTGACCTGAGCCAGATAGGTCTTGGTGACGCCGTGGCTCGGGTGCGACAGCCGCTGGGCGAGGTCGCCGTCGTTGGTGAGCAGGAGCAGCCCCTCGGTATCGGCGTCGAGCCGGCCCACGTGGAACAGTCGCTCGCGCCGACCCTTGAGGTAGTCCCCCACGCAGGGGCGACCGCGCTCGTCGGTCATCGTCGAGTGAACGCCACGGGGCTTGTTGAGCGCCAGGACGACGTGACCGGGAGCGGTCGGGATGCGCATCCCGTCGACCTTGATGATCGAGCTGCGCGGGTCTACCCGCAGCCCCTGCTCGAGCACGAGCCGGCCGTCGACCTCGACGCGCCCCTGGTCGATCAGCTCCTCGCAGGCCCGGCGGCTGCCCAACCCGGCCGCGGCGAGGACCTTCTGGAGGCGGATCTCGGTGTCCTGCTCAGGAACAGCCATAATGTCTCAACCTCAACTTGATGTTTGTTCGATGAACTCGTCGAGCATCTCAATCTCAGGCAGATAATCTGCCACGGGGGGCAATTCGTCCAGCGAGCGGATGCCCAGACGGTCCAGGAACAGCTCGGTGGTCCGGTAGAAGATCGCTCCGCTGCTCTCGTCGTGACCGGCCTCGGCGATGAGCCCCCGGCCGGTGAGGGTGCGGATCACGCCGTCGACGTTGACCCCGCGCACCGCGGAGATGCGCGCCCGGGTCACCGGCTGCCGATAGGCCACCACGGCGAGGGTCTCGAGCGCGGCCTGCGTGAGCCGCGCCTGCTGGCCGTCGCGCACGTAGCGCTCGACGACCTCCGCACAGTCGGCGCTCGTGTAGAAGCGCCACCCGCCGGCCACCTCGCGAAGCTCGAAACCCCGTGCGGCACTGCGATAGTCGGCCGCGAGCGCCTCCAGCGTGGCGCGCACCTCGGCGGCCGGACGCCGCACCAGGGCGGCGAGCGTCGTCGCGTCGATCGGCTCGTCGGTGACCAGGAGCACGGCCTCGAGAGCCGCCTCCAGAGACGGGGCCCCGAGGGTGGGCTCGAGGACGTCGTCCTCGGAGGTCCCGTCGGGCTCGACGAGACCGACGGTCCCGCGGTCGGCGTCCGCGGCCGCCAGCGGCTCCTCAGGGGCCGCAGCGGCCCCGTCGGGGCTCGGCGCGGCATCCGGGGGCTCAGGGGCCGCCTCCGGGCTCTCCGGGGCCTCCTGGGGCTCGTCGACGCCGGTCACGGCGGCCTCCTCGGGTTCGGTCGTGCTCATGCCTGCTCCCCCGGCGCCGCGGCGTCGGTCACGAGCCCCGGCTCGTGGTGCTCGGGCGTCTGCTCCGCGCCGTTCTCCGGCCCCATGTCCGCGGCCCCGTCCTCGGCCCCGTCCGCGTCCTCGTCCTCGTCCTCGTCCACTGTCTTGTCCTCGTCCACTCTCTCGTCCTCGTCGTCGGCCTGCTCCAGGTCCGCTCCCCCGTCGCCCGAGGCGGCGTCGAGCGCGGCCGCGGCCTCCCTGGCTGCGGCTGCGGCTGCGGCTGCGGCTGCAGGCACGCCCTCGTACTCCTCGACGTCGGCGGCGAAGGTGCCCTCGCCGTCGGTCGGACCCGTCCAGCGGATGTGCAGCTCGCCGAGCGGCGTGACCTGGTCGAAGGCCACGGCGCCCTCGCGATAGAGCTCGAGCAGCGCCAGGAAGCGGGCGACGACGACCAGCGTGCTCTCGGCGTCGCCGGTGAGGCCGCGGAACGTCGAGGACGGGTGCCTGCGCAGCCGGTCGACGAGCACGGCGGCCTGCTCGCGCACGCTCACGCGCACGGCGTGGATGTGCGCGATCGACACCGTGGGCGCGGGTTTGGGCGCCAGCGCCGAGGCGGCCATGGCCGCGAACTCCAGCGGCCCCAGGCCGATCAGCACCTCGGGCAGCAGGTTCGCGAACTGCGGGTCGAGCCCGACCTCGCGCGGGTGCCGGCGGCCGCCGGACCGCATCATCTCGGCGAGCACGGCGGAGACGTCCTTGTAGGCGCGGTACTGCAGCAGCCGCGCGAAGAGGATGTCGCGGGCCTCGAGCAGGGCGAGGTCGTCCTCGTCCTCGACCTCGCCGGACGGGAGCAGCCGCGCGGCCTTGAGGTCGAGCAGCGTGGCCGCGACGACGAGGAATTCGGTGGCCTCGTCGAGGTCCCACTCCGGTCCGCGAGCCCGGATGTGGGCCAGGAAGTCGTCGATGACCGTGTGCAGGGCCAGGACCGTGACATCGAGACGGTGCTTGGCGATGAGGGAGAGGAGCAGGTCGAAGGGGCCCTCGAACTCCTCGAGCCGCACCGCGAAGGCGCCTGCGGCGGCGGGCACGGCCTCGGCGGGGCCGGGGTCGGTGGACGCCGGACCGGGGTCGGTGCCCGGCTCGGCCGGCACCGACCCGGCCTCCCCGGTCGCCACGTCGATCACGCCGGGCACCGTACCGGGCGCAGCGGGTCGGCGCGGTCCGCGACCCGCGGGGCGATACCGTCAGGTCGTTTCAGCGCTAGGCCGATCTATCGACACATCGCCACCCTCAGAACCCTGACCTGCAGCGATGTCTAGCAGACAGGAATCCGGTGTGAGATGCACCGAGCGTCGGCCTCCCGGCAGCGCGGCTAGAGCCCGCGCAGCCGTCGGACCAGGAGGCTCTCCTCGCCCTTGGTCTCGAGATCCGCCACGACCATCGCGATGGCCTCGCGCACGATCCGGCCGCGGTCGACGCCGAGGCCGTGCTGGGCGCGCAGCACCAGCTTGGCCTGCTCGAGGTCGACGAGCTCCTCGGGGGAGACGTAGACGGTGATCTTCTCCTCGTGCCGCTCGCGACCGGTGGGTCGGCGGTCCCCCGCTCGGGCGCGCCGGCGGGGCGTCGTACGACGGGCGACCGCGTCGCCCCCGGACTCGCCGGCGGGCTCGTCGAGCAGCGCGACCGACGTCGTGGCCTCCACGGCGGGCTCGGCCGGGGCGATGTCAGGGGTCTCGGGCTCGGTCGACGTCCGACGGAACAGCTCGTCGGCGCCGGGCAGGCTCGCTCGTCGGCTCATGGCGCCAGCACCTCTCGGGCGAGCTGGCGGTAGGCGGCTGCCCCCGGCGAGCTCGACGCGTACGTCGTGATCGGCTCGCCCACGACCGTGGTCTCCGGGAAGCGCACGGTGCGGGCGATGACCGTGTGGAACACCTTCTCGCCGAACGCGTCCACGACACGGGCGAGGACCTCGCGGCCGTGCAGCGTGCGGGAGTCGTACATTGTGGCAAGGATTCCCTCAACCTCAAGTCGAGGGTTAATCCGTTCCTGCACGCGGTAGATGGTGTCCATGAGGAGGGCGACTCCGCGGAGCGCGAAGTACTCGCACTCGAGCGGCACGATCACCCCGTCGGACGCGGCCAGCGCGTTCACGGTGAGCAGGCCCAACGAGGGCTGGCAGTCGATGAGGACGATGTCGTACTCCCCCAGCACCGGGACCAGGGCTCGCGCCAGCGTCTGCTCGCGCGCCACCTCCGAGACCAGCTGCACCTCGGCGGCCGAGAGGTCGATGTTGCCGGGAAGCAGGTCGAGGCCGGGCACCGCGGTCTTGAGCAGCACCTCGTCGATCGTCACGTCGCGCTGCATGAGCAGGTTGTAGACGGTGAGGTCGAGCTCGTTGGGGTTGACCCCGAGGCCCACCGACAGGGCCCCCTGGGGGTCGAAGTCGACGAGCAGCACGCGGCGGCCGGTCTCGGCGAGCGCGGCACCGAGGTTGATCGTGGTCGTCGTCTTGCCGACGCCGCCCTTCTGGTTGCACAGCGCGATCACCCGGGCGGGGCCGTGCTCGGTGACCGGCGGCGGCTCCGGGAACTCGATGCGCGGCCGGCCGGTGGCGTCGAGCACCACCTCGAGCACCAGCGGCTCGCTTTCCCCGGCCACGGCCGACGCGTCGTCGGCCACTTCGACGGACGGGACCAGCGCTGCGGCGGGGTCCGGGCTCTCGACCGGGTCGGCGAGCTCCCCCATGACCGCCTCCTTTGTCGATATAGTCACAAGCAGACTCAACTCTAGTTCGATAGGACTTCTGATCGCCTTGGCGACGGTCCGCCACCCTAGGCCCGTGCGACGCCGGGAGGCAAGGGGCCGATGTGACAGGAGAGACTCCCCACACCGGCCGGATCCGCCGCGGAGCGGTGTCGTTGCAGGTCAGGAGCGTGCGCGGGGGTGCGCCGTGGAGTAGACCTCGCGCAGCCGATCCACCGTCACGAGCGTGTAGACCTGCGTCGTCGTCACCGACGCGTGCCCGAGCAGCTCCTGCACGACGCGGACGTCGGCCCCGCCGTCGAGCAGGTGGGTGGCGAACGAGTGCCGCAGCGTGTGCGGCGAGACCGACGCCGTGACCCCGGCTCGCTCGACGGCCTGGGCCAGCACCGTCCAGGCCCCCTGCCGGGTCAGCCGACCCCCTCGCTGGTTGAGGAACACCGCCGGGCTCCCCCGGCCGGCCAGCGCCAGGGCCGGACGGCCGCGCACGAGGTAGGCCTCGAGCGCCGCGATGGCCATCCGTCCCAGCGGGACGACCCGCTGCTTGCTGCCCTTGCCCCGCAGCAGCACCGACGCCGTGTCGAGGTCGAGGTCGTCGACGTCGAGCCCGACGGCCTCGGAGATGCGGGCGCCGGTGCCGTAGAGCAGCTCGAGCAGGGCGTGGTCGCGCAGGTGCGGGGGCTCGTCGCCGGCGGCCGCCGCCAGGATCGCTTCGACCTCGGCCACCGAGATCGCCTTGGGCAACCGGGCCGGCAGCGCCGGCGGACGGACGTCCTTGCCCGGGTCGGAGGCCGTGAGGCCCTCGCGGGCCGCGAACTTGTGGAAACCGCGCACCGCCACGACCGCCCTCCCGGATGACGACGCCGCAAGGGGCTTGTGGTCGGCGTCGCCCGAGCGCAGCGCCACGAGGAAGTCGGCGATGTCGGCCTCCGACACCTGGGCCGGGTCCGTGATGCCTCGTGCGGCGCAGAACTGCGCGTACCGGGCCAGGTCGCGGCGGTAGGCGGCCAGCGAGTTCGCCGCCAGACCGCGCTCGACCTGCAGGTGGTCGAGGTAGAGCCGCAGCGCCCGGGCCAGCGGCGTGGGTCGGGGAGCGGCGGCCTCGGTCACGCCCGGACCCTACCCGACATAACGAAGGAGCCCGTCCCCGGATCTTGACGTATCGATCATCGATATGAATGAGTGGGCGTATCGAGAATCGATACGTAGGGGGCCCCGTGAACGACACCCGTCCGTACCTCAGCTCCGGCTGGGCCTCGCTGGTCACCGTCCTGGTCGTGGTCGTCGGCGTGGTGGCCCTCGTCGGCTCGGTGGCCTACTGGATCAACGGGCTCACCCATGCGCAGGCCAACGTGACCGTGTCGGTGCAGGTGCAGCAGCCGCTGGCCCAGGCATGGAATCCCCAGGGAACGGACTGGTCGTCGGACTCCGTGCTCCTCCCCCGCACCGCCCTGCCCGACGGCGTGGGGCTGCACGTCGCTCCCGACTCCGTCGCGCTCACCGCCTGGGACTCCACGCTCCTCGAGCAGGCGCTGGCCCGGGTCAACGTGCTCGTCGTCGGGTTCGGGATCGCGCTCGGCTCCTGGTTGCTTCGACCCGTGCTGCGCAGCCTCGAGCTCGGGAGGCCGTTCGACCCGGGGAACGCGCGCCGCGTCGCCGGCGTCGCACTCGTCATCGCCGCCGTCGGCCTGCTCGCTCCGGCCTGCAGCGCCCTCGCGGCCACCGTGGTGCTGTCCCGTCTCGACCTCGGCGACCCCGCCGGGGTCGCCGCGTCGTGGCGGCTCGAGCTGCTCCCGTTCCTCGTCATGGCGCTGGTGCTCGCCGTCGCGGAGTCGTTCCGACGCGGCGAGCAGATGCGCGAGGACGTCGAGGGGCTCGTGTGAGCGGCGACGAGAGCGCCGAGCCGCACCGCGTGCGGTGCCGCCTCGACGTGCTGCTCGAGGAGCGCAGCCTCACCCTGACCGAGCTCGCCGACCGTGTCGGCGTCACGGTGGTGAACCTGTCGGTGCTCAAGAACGACCGCGCCCGCGCGGTGCGTTTCTCCACGCTCACCGCGCTGTGCGACGCGCTGCAGTGCCAGCCCGGCGACCTGTTCGTCGTCGAGCCCGCGCCCTGACGCGCGAGCAGCGCACGACGACGGGGCCGGTCCCGAAGGGCCGGCCCCGTCGTCAACGCTGGTGCGTCAGGCGAGCACGTTCTCCAGCGTCGTCGCGGCGAGGTCGGGGAACGACTCCGCTACAGCGGCGTAGGTGATCTGGCCGGCGTGGGTGTTGAGGCCGAGCGCGAGCGCCTTGTCGTCGCGCAGCGCCTGCTTCCAACCCTTGTTCGCCAGCGCCACCGCGTAGGGCAGCGTCACGTTCGTGAGCGCGTACGTCGACGTGTTCGGCACGGCGCCGGGCATGTTGGCGACGCAGTAGAACACCGAGTTGTGCACGGGGTAGGTCGGATCGGCGTGCGTGGTCGGACGCGAGTCCTCGAAGCAGCCGCCCTGGTCGATGGCGATGTCGACGAGCACCGAGCCCGGCTTCATCCGCGACACGAGCTCGTTGCTGATGAGCTTGGGCGCCTTGGCACCCGGGACGAGCACCGCGCCGATCACCATGTCGGCGTCGAGCACCGCGCGCTCGACCTCGTAGGAGTTCGACGCGATGGTCTGCACGTGGCCCTGGTAGATCGCGTCCATCTGACGCAGCCGTGCGATGTTGAGGTCGAGCAGCAGCACCTCGGCCTGCATGCCGAGGGCGATCGCCGCCGCGTTCTGGCCCGAGACGCCGGCCCCGAGGACGACGACCTTCGCGGCGTACGTGCCGGACACGCCGCCCATGAGGACGCCGCGTCCGCCGTTGGCACGCATGAGCGCGTGCGCGCCGACCTGCGGGGCGAGGCGTCCGGCCACCTCGGACATCGGGGCGAGCAGCGGCAGCGAGCGGTCGGGAAGCTCGACGGTCTCGTAGGCGATGCCGGTGACGCCTGCGTTCACGAGCGCCACGGTGCACTCGCGCGAGGCGGCGAGGTGCAGGTAGGTGAACAGGGTCTGCCCGTCGCGCATGCGGTGGTACTCCTCCGCGATGGGTTCCTTGACCTTGAGGATCAGCTCGCCGGTCGCCCACACGTCGTCGGCGGTCGGCAGGATCGAGGCGCCGGCCTTCACGTACTCGGCGTCGGTGATCGACGAGCCGGAACCGGCGTCCTGCTCGATGTAGACCTCGTGCCCGTGCTTGACGAGCTCGAAGACGCCGGCGGGCGTGATGGCCACGCGGTACTCGTGGTTCTTGACCTCGCGGGGGATGCCGACCTTCACTCGACTACCTCCAGTGCCTCGTGATCGCCCCAAGTGAGCGGTTGGGCAGGATGATGAACCCAGAGCCGACGGAATGGGAGTCCACCCGTATCTGATTCGATAGTGTGGCCTCATGGCCGCACCCCGTTCGATCGCGCGCGTGACGTCGGCCACGGCTCCGAATCCGGTGCAGAGGCCGCTGGACGCCGTCGACCGCGAGATCCTGACCGAGCTCGTGCGCGACGGGCGGCTGCCCAACAACGTGCTGGCCGAGCGGCTCGGGATCGCGCCGTCGACCTGCCTGCTGCGCACCCAGAACCTCGTCAAGCGCGGCGTGATCCGCGGCTTCCGGGCCGACGTCGACCACGGCAAGGTCGGTGCCGACCTGCAGGCCATCGTGTCGGTGCGGGTGCGGCCGGGCGCGCGCGGCAGCCTCGTCGAGCTCGGGCAGCGGCTCGCGCACGAGCCCGGCGTCCTCAACGTCTACTTCGTGGCCGGCGCGTTCGACTTCCTCGTGCACGTCGCGGCGTCCGACACCGAGGGCCTGCGCAACTTCGTGACGCAGACGCTGTCGGCCCGCCCCGAGACCGAGTCGACCCAGACCAGCCTGGTGTTCGAGCACTTCCAGGGCGCCGGCATCCCCCTGTAAGCCGTGGATGCGTGTCCAGCGCGGGCCGGAGCCCGCGATGGACACACATCAACGGGGGCGGCCGCTGCCGTAGACGCGGGCGCGGTCGGTGCCCGCGACGTGGTCGCGCTGCGGCCACGCCGAGTCGGCCGGGCGCAGCGCGCTCCAGCCGCGGCCGCGGCAGACGTAGGCCGCCAGCAGGCCCGAGACCGTGAGCGGCGCAGACAGCCGCCCGTCGAGGACGGCCGCGACCGCGTCGTCGAGATCCATCCAGGCGTAAGCCATGTCGCGCTCCTCGCCGTCGCCGGGCGGACGCCCGCCGGGGGCCGGCGCGAGGTCGCGCGCGAGGTAGCAGCGGATGGTCTCGCTCGAACCGCCTGGCGAGAACTCGATGTCGACCAGGACGTCCCAGCGGCCCGCGACGAGCCCGGCCTCCTCGACGAGCTCGCGCGCTGCGCCGTCGAGCGGGCTCTCGTCGGCGACGTCGAGCAGCCCGGCGACGGGCTCCCACAGCATCATGCCGACGGGGTGGCGGTACTGGCGGACGAGCAGCACCCGGTCGTGGCCGTCGAGGGCGACGACGCCGACGGCACCGGGGTGCACGACGTAGTGACCGTCACCGAGGTGCACCGACTCGCGGCGAACGTCCCACACCTTGCCGTGCACGAGCGGCTCGGTGCGCTCGACCCTGCGGTGCACGGCGTCGTCGGACAGCAGCGAGGGATCGCCGTCCCACGTGGGCTCGACGACGTACGGCGCCACGTCAGACGTTCGCCAGCGAGATGGTGACCGAACGGCGCGCGAGCGCCGCGCCGACGAGACCGGCGAACAGCGGGTGCGCCTTGGTGGGGCGCGAGCGCAGCTCGGGGTGGGCCTGCGTCGCGACGTAGTACGGGTGGACGTCGCGCGGCAGCTCGACGAACTCCACGAGGCGGCCGTCCGGCGAGGTGCCCGAGAACCAGATGCCGGCCTCCTCGAGGCGGCCGCGGTAGTCGTTGTTGACCTCGTAGCGATGGCGGTGGCGCTCGTCGACGAAGGGCTCGCCGTAGACCTCGCGCACGATCGAGCCGTCGGCCAGCCGCGCCGGGTAGAGGCCCAGGCGCATGGTGCCGCCCATGTCGCGCTCCCCCGCGACGACGTCGCGCTGGTCGGACATCGTCGCGATCACCGGGTGCGGCGTGGCCTCGTCGAACTCGGCGGAGTTCGCGCCCTCGAGACCTGCGACGGTGCGCGCGTACTCGATGACCATGCATTGCAGACCGAGGCACAGACCGAGCGTGGGGATGCCGTGCTCGCGCGTGTAGCGCAGCGCAGCGAGCTTGCCCTCGATGCCGCGGACGCCGAAACCGCCCGGCACGCAGACGGCGTCGACGTCTCCGAGCAGGCGCTCCGCACCCTCGTCGGTGACGCAGTCGTCGGACGTGACCCAGCGGATCTTCACGCGGCAGTCGTGCGCGAAACCGCCGGCGCGCAGGGCCTCGGTGACCGAGAGGTAGGCGTCGGGGAGGTCGACGTACTTGCCGACGAGCGCGACGGTGATCTCGTGCGCGGGGTCGTGCACGCGACGCAGCAGCTTGTCCCAGTCGGTCCAGTCGACGTCGCGGAACGGGAGGTCGAGGCGGCGCACCACGTAGGCGTCGAGGCCCTCGCTGTGCAGCACCTTCGGGATGTCGTAGATGCTCGCCGCGTCGACCGCGGCCACGACGGCCTCGACGTCGACGTCGCACATGAGCGAGATCTTGCGCTTGATCGAGGTGGGCACGTCGCGGTCGGCGCGCAGCACGATCGCATCGGGCTGGATACCGATGTTGCGCAGCGCGGCGACCGAGTGCTGGGTCGGCTTGGTCTTGAGCTCGCCCGAGGGACCGATGTAGGGCAGCAGCGACACGTGCAGGAAGAACACGTTGTCGCGGCCGATCTCGTGGCGGATCTGACGGATCGCCTCGAGGAAGGGCAGCGACTCGATGTCGCCCACGGTGCCGCCGACCTCGGTGATGACGACGTCGACGTCGGGGCCCGCCATCCGCCGGATGCGCGACTTGATCTCGTTGGTGATGTGCGGGATCACCTGCACGGTGTCACCGAGGTACTCGCCGCGACGCTCCTTGGCGATCACCTGCGAGTAGACCTGGCCGGTCGTGACGTTGGCCGAGCCGTGCAGGTCGACGTCGAGGAAGCGCTCGTAGTGGCCGATGTCGAGGTCGGTCTCGGCGCCGTCGTTGGTGACGAACACCTCGCCGTGCTGGAAGGGGTTCATCGTGCCGGGATCCACGTTGAGATAGGGATCCAGCTTCTGCATCGTCACGCGCAGACCGCGGGACTTCAGCAGGTTGCCGAGCGAGGAGGCCGTGAGCCCCTTGCCCAGGGAGGAGGCGACTCCTCCGGTGACGAAAAGATGCTTGGTCGTCTGCGCGCTCACGGGGGTCCAGGCTATCAGGGGCGCGCGACGGTGCGAGCCGCCGCGCGCG
>Ga0302263_10000887_pt1 | contig 11363 bp, 9 predicted proteins | sample II_Fen_N1_4_FD_194564 | JGI IMG/M metagenome (GOLD analysis project Ga0302263, IMG submission 194564) | Peat permafrost microbial communities from Stordalen Mire near Abisko, Sweden - II_Fen_N1_4 | ecosystem: Environmental > Terrestrial > Soil > Wetlands > Permafrost | place: Sweden: Abisko... | reverse complement strand
CGGCGGACCGTTCGCGAATCTGGTCGGCGTTCCGCTCGGCAGCCGCATCCTGATCCAGGTGCCGGCCCAGACGGACTCGTCGTCGGGTCAGTCGTCGCCTTCCATCGCAGCTGCGGTCGATGTCCTGGTGCAGACCTCGAAGTCGGCCTGAGCCGGCCTACGCGGCCGCGACTAGGCTGATTGGGTGATAGTGACGCAAGCCGGCTCGCGGCGAGTCCTCGCCTGGGACGCGGTCGGCCTGGTGGTACGGCTGGGTCTGGCCGCCGTCTGGCTGTTGTCGGGCTTCGAGAAGGCGTCCGATCCGCGGGAGACCATCGTGGCGGTGCGCTCTTATGAGCTGCTTCCCGAGTCGCTGGTCGGCACGATGGCCGCCACGCTGCCGTACCTGGAGATCTCTCTCGGGGTGCTGCTGGTCCTCGGATTTGCCACCCGACTGGCCGCCGCGCTGTCGGCCGTCCTGCTGCTGGTGTTCATCGGCGGGGTGATTTCCGCCGCAGTCCGCGGCCTGTCGATCGACTGCGGATGCTTCGGCGGCGGCGGCACAGTGGCGCCGGGAGCAACCACCTACACGCTGGAGATCCTGCGCGACATCGGGTTTCTGACGCTCGCCGGCTACCTGATCTGGCGGCCCGATACCCCGCTGTCGGTCGATCGCTTCGTGCGCCGACGCTCCGACGCGGCGGCCAGCACGACGGAGGAAGAAACGGTCGAGTAGCCCTCTCACGGCATAGTGGATGTGACCCGGTGGAAATGGCTCGCCGGGAACGGGGGCCGGGCACGGGTGTGCCCACGGCGAGGAGGACAGCACAGTGGCGCAGGGCAGCAGCGGGCGCAAACCGACCGGCCCCCAGAACAAGGGGTCAACCGGCGGCAACTCCTCCAAGTCAGCTGCCTCGAAACCGCCTAAGGGCAAGCAGCAGTCGATCTCCCGGAAGTCGGTGGCGCAGGCCCGCACATCGAACACCAACAACCGCACCCAGCTGATCATCGGCGCGGTCGCGATCGTGGTGATCGCGGCGATCATCATCATCGGCATCGTGATGAACCAGAAGGCGACGGCGGTTCAGAACGCGGGCTACGGGGCGTCCACCAAGTCCGTGGCCACCGAGACCGGCGGCGTGGTGACGGTGTCCAACCCGACGGCAGCAGGTACGTCCCCGAAGGTCATCGACCTGTACGAGGACGCGCTGTGCCCGGTCTGCGCGGAGTTCGAAGCGCAGTTCGGTCAGCAGATCAACCAGGCCGTCGACGAGGGCAAGCTCACCGTCAACGTGCACATGCTGACTTTCCTCGACCCGCGCTCGTTCTCGCAGACCTACTCGACCAGAGCTGCCGCGGCGATGCTCTGCGTGGCGCAGAAGGACGGGTCGCAGTCGGGTGTGTACCTGGGTTTCCACTCCGCGCTGTTCGCCTCGGGCACTCAGCCCACCGAGGGCGGTACCTCCGACCTCAGCGATCAGCAGCTGGCCGACCTCGCCACCTCGAAGGGCGCGTCCGATGCCGCGGCGCAGTGCATCACCTCCGGTCAGAATATCGCGGCCGCGACCGCAGCGGACAAGTCGTCGACCGCGACGTTGAGCACGGCGACCGGCGGCCGGGTCGGCACACCGACCGTGGTGCAGAACGGCAAGCCGGTGGACATCCAGCCGCCGGATTGGCTGACCACGCTGCTCGCCCAGCAGTGAGGGCCCGGTCGTGCCGGCCCGGCAGTGACGACCCAGCGGCGTACGTTCGATTAGGAGGCGCTGCGGGGAGTTGGTAACCTGTCCCGGCAGCTTGGGGCTGTGGCGCAGCTGGTAGCGCACAACACTGGCAGTGTTGGGGTCAGGGGTTCGAGTCCCCTCAGCTCCACTCGAGCAACGAGCACCCCTGTTCCCGACCATGGGAGCGGGGGTGTCTTGGCGTTGTGGGGCGTCCCCGAAGAGCCGCTCGGCGATCTCTCTGAGAGAACTGCGTGCCCTCGCGGGGTGCACCCGCCACCCTGCGACTAAGCTGCAATCGTTCCGGGCACCTCCGGGGCCAGTCAGTGCGCCGACATCCTGGAGGCCAACTTTGACCGCCGTCGCTCCTCGCCCCGTGGTGACCCGGCCGTACCCGGTCCAGCGACCGGCGCGTGGCTCGAAGTTCCTGGGCTACCTGCACACCACGGACCCGAAGGTCCTCGGTGTCATGTACATCACGACCTCGTTCACCTGGTTCATGATCGGCGGCCTGATGGCGCTGTTCATGCGCGCCGAACTCGCCCGCCCGGGGATGCAGTTCCTCTCACCCGAGCAGTACAACCAGCTGTTCACCATGCACGGCACGATCATGCTGCTGTTCTATGCCACCGCCGTGGTGTTCGGGTTCGCGAACTTCGTGCTGCCGCTGCAGATCGGCGCGCCGGACGTGGCCTTCCCGCGGCTGAACGCGTTCTCCTACTGGCTGTACTTCTTCGGCGCGATCATCGCCAGCGCGGGCTTCTTCACTCCCGGTGGCGCGGCCGCGTTCGGCTGGACCGCCTACACCCCGCTGTCGCTGTCGGTGAACACCCCGGGCGTCGGCGGCGACCTGTGGATCATGGGTGTGGCCGTGTCCGGCCTCGGCACCATCCTCGGCGGCGTGAACATGATCACCACGGTGATCTGCATGCGCGCCCCCGGCATGACGATGTGGCGGGTACCGATCTTCACCTGGGCGATCCTGGTGACGTCGATCCTGATCCTGGTCGCGTTCCCGGTGCTGACCGCCGCGCTGCTCGGGCTGGCCTCGGACCGACATTTCGGATCCCACGTCTTCGATCCGGCCAACGGCGGAGCCATCCTCTACCAGCATCTCTTCTGGTTCTTCGGGCATCCCGAGGTGTACATCATCGCCTTGCCTTTCTTCGGGATCATCTCCGAGGTCATCCCGGTGTTCTCGCGCAAGCCGCTGTTCGGCTACCGCGGCATGATCTACGCGCTGCTGGCCATTGCAGCGTTGTCCATCGCGGTGTGGGCGCACCACATGTTCGCCACCGGTGCCGTGTTGCTGCCCTTCTTCAGCTTCATGACGTTCCTGATCGCCATCCCGACCGGCCTGAAGTTCTTCAACTGGATCGGCACCATGTGGAAGGGCCAGGTCAGCTTCCAGACACCCATGCTGTTCGCCGCCGGGTTCCTGGTCACCTTCCTGTTCGGCGGGCTGACCGGCGTCATCCTGGCCGCGCCGCCGCTGGACTTCCACGTGTCGGACTCGTACTTCGTGGTGGCGCATTTCCACTACGTGCTGTTCGGCACGATCGTGTTCGCCACCTTCGCCGGCATCTACTTCTGGTTCCCGAAGATGACCGGGCGGTTCCTGGACGAGAAACTCGGCCAGCTGCACTTCTGGACCACCTTCATCGGGTTCCACACCACGTTCCTGATCCAGCACTGGCTGGGCAACATCGGGATGCCGCGGCGCTACCCGGACTACCTGCCGACGGATGGTTTCACCACGTTCAACACGATCTCCACGATCGGTGCGTTCGTGCTGGGTGCCTCGACGCTGCCGTTCATCTGGAACATCATCCGGTCCTACCGGTACGGCGAGATCACCACAGCGGACGACCCGTGGGGCTACGGGAACTCGCTGGAGTGGGCGACCAGTTCACCGCCACCGCGGCACAACTTCCTGTCCTTGCCGCGGATCCGGTCCGAGCGGCCCGCGTTCGAGTTGCACCACCCGTACATGGTCGACCGCATGCGCAGCGAGGCGCATCCTGCGCGCGGCTGGAAGCCGCTAGCGGAGGCGGAGGCGAGCGCGCATCTGAAGATCCCGGAGACGGAAGGTTCGGGCCCGGGGACGGCTCCCTTCGGAGGCTGATCCGCGGCTGATCCGCCCGGCACCACCGAACCAAGGGCGTTCATGTCATCTGTGCTGATCACCGTCACCGGTCCCGACCGACCAGGCGTGACGGGTGTGTTGTTCTCCGCGCTCGCCGCCCATCGGGTGGAGGTGCTGGACATCGATCAGGCCGTCATCCGAGGTCAGCTGACCCTTGGCGTGCTGGTCGGCATCCAGGACGACCCGGAGAGCCTGCAGGAGGACGTCGAGCACGCCATGGCATCCGTCCAGATGACGGTGCGGGTGGGGATCGATCAACCCGGCGACGACCGGCGCCGGTTTCCCACCCACGCCGTCGTGGTGCTGGGCCGGCCCCTGCAGGCCAGCGCGATCGGCGCGCTGGCCCGGCGATTCGGCACGATCGACGTCAACATCGAGGCGATCAAGCGGATCGCCGACTACCCGGTCACCGGTCTCGAACTATCCGTGCGCGCACCGGATGACGAACAACTGCGAGCGGCGGTGGTGGAGGTCGGCACGGAGACCGGTGTGGACATCGCGGTCGAGCGGGTCGGCATCGCCCGACGGGCCAAGCGGCTGATCGTGTTCGACGTCGACTCCACGCTGATCACCGGCGAGGTGATCGAGATGCTGGCCGAACACACCGGCAGCAGAGCGGCCGTCGAGGAAATCACCAGCGCCGCGATGCGCGGCGAGCTCGACTTCGCGCAGTCGCTGCGGGCGAGGGTGGCCATGCTGAAGGGGTTGGACGCGTCGGTGCTGGACGAGGTCGGTGCGTCGCTGGTGCTGACCCCCGGCGCCCGGACAACGGTGCGGACGCTCAAACGCCTCGGCTACCGCTGCGGCATCGTGTCCGGCGGGTTCACCCAGGTCACCCGGCATCTGGTCGACGAACTCGAGCTGGACTTCGCCGCCGCGAACACCCTGGAGGTGATCGACGGGCGGCTGACGGGGGAGGTCGTCGGCGACATCGTCGACCGGGCCGGCAAGGCGAAGGCGCTGGCCCGGTTCGCCGCCGAAGCGGGCGTGGGGCTGAACCAGACGGTCGCGGTCGGGGACGGCGCCAACGACATCGACATGCTTTCCACCGCGGGCCTCGGGATTGCCTTCAACGCCAAACCGGTGGTCGCCGAGCACGCCGACACCACGCTCAATCAGCCGTTCCTCGACCCCGTGCTGTTCATCCTGGGTATCTCCCGTGACGAGATCGAGGCGGCCGATGCCGCGGACGGCACGCTGCGCCGGGTGCCACTGGACTGACCGAACGGGCTCGGCAAAGGTGATCGGGCGGGGGTGATCGGGCGCGGGTGATCGGGCGCGGGTGATCGGGCGCGGTGCCGAGGCGCGCGCCGAGGGCAGCGGCAGGTGACGGACGGGCAAGGGGAGTGCAATGACGGCCAGTTCTGGATTCCAACCAGAGCTCGGGTCGGCGCTGGCCCCGCTGCGGGAGCGGTACGCGCACTGGCTGGCGTTGAGCTCGCAGGAGGTCGAACGCGACCGCGAGGAGGCTGTCGCCGACATCCGTGTGATGCAGCTGGTGCTGCGGATGGAACGTCAGCACCCGCCTTCCTGGCACCGTGCCATGCGGGCCGCCGTCACCGGGACGGCGTCGATCTGCCTTGACCCGCGCAGTCAGCCGGGAGGGGAATGGTTCGACGCGGTCCGCGAGTACTGCGTGGGTCATATCCGCAAGGTGACCCGCCGGGCCAGGGGCGCGCACTGGGTGGCCGCGCAGGACCTGCCGGGCGTCACCGTCGAGGTCGCCGGCACCCAGGTGCGGGTACTGCTGCCCGGCCTGGTCAGCGAGCTCGACCCGCGGATCTCCCGGTTGCAGGTGGGCGGCACCGACGTGCCGGTCGATCCCGAACTCGAAGGCGAGCCCGATTCGAGTCTTGCCGCCGACGGACTGTTGCAGGTCTGGACCCCGACCGAGCCGGTGATGACGCTGGGCAAGGCGATGGCGCAGGCAGGGCACGCGGGCATGATCGCGGCCGCGTTGCTGGCCGACGCGGATCAGCCGGCGCTGCGCAGGTGGGCGGAGGACGGTTGCCCGGCCGTGGTTCGCCGGTCCGCCCCCGAGCACTGGGCCGGCCTGCTGAACGCGGTCGCGGACGAGCGGCGCGGCTGGGCCGGCGAGCGGCTGCTGGCAGTCCGGGACGCCGGGTTCACCGAGATCGCCGCGGGCACGGTAACGGCCATCGCCGCCGTCCCGCGCTGAGCGCGCGGACCGTGGCACACCGCGGGTAGCGCCAATTCCGCCTGCGGCGAGCCGCCGGATGAGTCGGTATTGACCTCGGCGCCGCCCTGGTCGATGATCCCCAGCCGCTCGGCCAGCACGAGAAAGGCTGCGGCGCGGGTTGATCGGCTGGGGCAGTCCGCTGGGGTGATCGATGTCATGGTGGGTACTTTCGGTGTTCATGCGGCTGGCGACATTCAACATCCTGCACGGGCGGTCCCCGGCGGACGGGCTGGTCGATCTGACCAGGCTGGCCGACGCGGTGCGTACCCTTGACGCCGACGTGCTCGCCCTGCAGGAAGTGGACAGGCTGCAGGAGCGCTCACAGCTGGCCGACCTGACGACGGTTGCGGCCGCGGCGATGGGGGCGGTGTCGCACCGGTTCGTCGCGGCGCTGTCCGGCACACCGGGCGCCACCTGGATGGCGGCGACCGGGACGGAGTTGCCGGGCACGGCCGCCTACGGGATCTCACTGCTGTCCCGCTACCCGGCGACCGGCTGGCAGGTGCTGCGGCTGCCGCGGATTCCGGTGCGCTTCCCGATGTGGCTGCCCGGACCCCGCAAGGTGATCGTGGTCCACGAGGAACCGCGCTCGGTGATCATCGGCCAGTTCTCCACGCCCGCCGGGCCACTGGTGGTGGCCAACACCCACCTGTCGTTCGTCCCCGGCTGGGGGCGCCGGCAACTGACCCGGATGCGGCGCGACCTGGCCGCATTCGCCGATCCCGTGGTGGCGATGGGCGATCTGAACATGCCGTCACCGCGGCCGGCGGCGATCACCGGCTACCGGTCGCTGGCCGAGCACCCGACATTCCCGTTGGAGCAGCCCGACCGGCAGCTCGACCACATCCTGCTGCGCGGGGACTTCGGCGCTGTCCTGGGCAGCAGCGCGCCGGAGCTGCCATTGTCCGACCACCGTGCCCTTGTCGTGGATCTCGCCGTCGGCACCGGATGATCATCGGCCGGGTCAGGACCCGCCGGTGATCCACCGCACGCCGTACGGGTGCAGCCAGATGTTCCCGTCGCCGCCCGGGTAGATGCGGTCGCCGGTGAGCGCGTCGACTCCGCCGATGAGCCCCAGTTCGGCCAGCCGCCAACCCGGGAACGGCCGCCACGCTTCGGTGACGTTGAACAGCTCCAGCAGCGGGCCGAGCGGGTGCCGGCGCAGCACGGGCAGTATCCCGGGATCGGCCACCTCGGGGACCTCCGCGGCTACCGACGCCTCCAGGTGCGGCAGCGACGAGCGCACCGTGATCAGGTGGCGGAGCCCGGCGAAGACCCGGCCCGCCGCGGTTCCGAGGTCATGCCGCTGCTCGGCGACCTGCCAGTCCATCCGCGGGCGGTGCGCCCAGCGATTGTCGCCGGCGTGGCCCGGTTCCTCCGCCCAGTGCGGGTCGTTGACGGTGGCGAGTTCGTCGCCCATCCAGATCACCGGGATGCCGCCCCACCCCATGATCAGGGCGTGGCCGAGGAACAACCGGCCGACCGCCCGGTCAACGTCCTGGGCCGACGCCGCCGTCTCGAGGCCCGCGAGACTCGCTGCGCTGCCACTGATCCGGCGGTCGCCGGTCTCCGGGTTGGCCTGGAAGACCAGCCCCCTTGCGGGTGATCCCGGGAAGATGCCCGAGTAGTAATCGGACAGGAACGACTGGTGCCAGTGGCCGTTCAGGCCGACGGCTGCCGCATCTTCGGAATCGATGGCCCAACCGATGTCGTCATGGCAGCGGATGTAGGTCACCCAGGTGGTGCTCGAGGGCACCGGCGGGATGGACCGGAGTGCGTGCGCGGTCAGCGTGACGTCCCTGGTGGCCAGCATCGACCAGATCTGCACCATCAGGCTGTTGTGGTAGGCGATGTCGCTGACCTTGCCGTGGTGCGTTCCCTGACCCAGGTAGTGCACCAGGTCCTGCGGCGCGACGATCGCCTCGGCCTTGAAAAGTACTGCGGGGCAGGCGATCCGGGCCACTGCGCGGAGGGCTTGGGTGATCGCGTGGACCTCGGGCTGGTTCTGGCAGTTGGTGCCCATCCGCTTCCACACGAAGGCGATCGCGTCCAGCCGCAGCACCTGGACCCCGGCGTTGGCCAGGAACAGGATGATGTCGGCGTACTCGGCGAAGACGTCAGGGTTGCTCCAGTTGGTGTCCCACTGCCAGGTGTTGAACGTCGTCCATACCCATCCGTTCAATTCCGGCGAATGGCTGAAGCTCCCCGGCGCGAAATCCGGGAACACCTCGGGCAGGGTCGCCTCATAGCGGTCGGGCTCGCTGCGGTCGCCGAAAATGTAGAAGTAGTCGCGGTAGTGTTGGTCGCCGTCTCGGGCGGCCTGCGCCCAGGCATGCTCGGCGGCGACATGATTGAGCACCAGGTCCATCACCAGGCTGATCCCGTTGCGGCGCAACGTCGCAGCCAGGTGCCGCAGGTCGTCGAAGGTGCCGAGGTCCGCCCGCACCGCTCGATAGTCGGCCACCGCGTACCCGCCGTCGCTGTCCCCTGCCCGAGGCTGCAGCAGCGGCATCAGGTGCAGATAACTGACGCCGAGTTCGGTCAGGTAACCGATCCTGTCCTCGATGCCGGCGAGATTCCCGGCGAACCGCTCGGCGTAGGTGGCGTAGCCGAGCATGTGCTCGTCCAGGAACCAACCGGGGTCCAGCGTGCGCTCCATGTCCAATCGCGCGAGTTCGCCGTCACGCTCGGCGAACGCGACAGCGGCCGCCCGGATCAGCCGTTCCTCCAGTGCTCGGACCTGATCGGGCTTGTACACGGCGATCAGCCCGTCGTGCAGGTCGTCCCACCAGCGGTCCAGCCGCAGGCCGAACAGCTCGCGTTGGTGCGCCGGTTCCGCGGTCAGTGCCTCGTCGGCCAGGGCATAGATGTCGGCGGGCGCGGATGCCATGGCGAGATTGTGCACCAGCGCCCGTGCTCGTGCCCGCGACATCGGCAGGTGACCGGGCCCGGCACAGGGTGTGCGGCCGACACGGGCGCGCAGTGTCACCATGTCGGTCCAACAGATGACATCCTCACCATGGCTACGGTTGAGGACGTGCCGGTGACGGATGCCGACAGCGGTCGGTGTTCCGCTTCCCGACAGGCGGCGTACGCCGCGGTACTACGGCAAGAAATGGGGCGCTGAATGGGTGATCGACTCCGCCGGCCGACGATGAACGACGTCGCCCAGGCGTCGGGGGTCAGCCTGAAGTCGGTATCCCGCGTCATCAACGACGAGGTGGGCGCTTCGCCGGCGACCAGGGAGCGGGTGCTGGCGGCCGCACGCAAGCTGGGCTACCGGCGGAACGACGCGGCCCATGCGCTGCGCCGCGCGGATGGCCGATCGGCATCGATCGGGCTGGTCCTGGAGGACATCGGCAACCCCTTCGCCTCGGCGCTGAACCGGGCCGTCGAAATGGTCGCCAGTCCGCAGGGCAGCCTCGTGCTGGCGGTCAGCACCAACGCCGACCCGGATCGCGAGGAGCAGCTCATCTACCGGCTGCTGGCCAGGGCCGTCGACGCGCTGGTGATCATGTCCTGCCGTCGCGACCACCGTTTCCTGCAGCCGGAGCTGGATCGCGGGCTGCCCATCGTGTTCGTCGACCGCCCGCCCCGCCGGATCGAGGCGTCGACGGTACGGGTGGCCAACAGCAAGGGCGCGCACGATGCCACCGCTCATCTGATCACCCACGGCCATCACCGGATCGCCTTCCTCGGCGACCGGCCGTCGTTGTACACCGCCGACGAGCGCTCCCGCGGATACCTGCGCGCGCTGCGGGAGGCCGGACTGCCCGCCGACCCGGCCGTGCAGTGGCGCGGGAAGTCAGACAGCGAGCACGGTGCGCGCGCGCTGTCCGCGATGCTGGACCTGCCGGACCCGCCGACTGCCGTGTTCGCCGGGAACAACCTGCTCGCGGTCGGGGTGGTGGGTTTGCTGCGCCGGCGCAATCTGCAGCACCGGGTCGCCGTCGTCGGCTTCGACGACCTGGACCTGGCCGAGGCGGTGGACCCGCCGTTGACGGTGATCGAGCAGGACCCGAAGGCGATCGGGCGGCTGGCCGCCGAGCAGGTCTTCGCCCGGCTGGCCGACGGCCAGGCAGCCATCAAGGACATCGTGGTGCCGGTGCAATTGATCCCGCGGGGCTCAGGGGAGATTCCGGGTCCGTTCGCCGGCAAGTGATCCCCGTCCGGCGGCCCGTGCCAGCTGAGGCGCCCGGCCGATCACCGCCCGGCCGATCACGGCGTGGTCACGGCAGGATCTCGACGCCCGCCTCCCGCATCGCGGTGACGGCGGCCTCGGTGTCGCCCGGGTGGAGTTCGACGAACCGGGTCAGCGACAGCGGGACGGTGACCCGGTAGCCCAGCCGCACCCCGTCGATGGCGGTGGACTTGACGCACCAGTCCCCGGCCAACCCGACGATGGTGATCGCCGTGATCCCGTTCTCGTCCAGGATCGCGGACAGCTCGGTCTCGCGGGTCGACCCGGTCGGTAGGTGCAGGACGGAGAACCCGGAGTAGCCGTCCTCGGGGCCCGAACCCTTGCGCACCACCGGTCCGTGTACCGGGATGTCCGGCAGCAACTCAGCGCCCTTGCTGTCGATGACGGTGTGCGCCGGCCAGAGCCCGCCGTGCTCGGCGAAGTGCGGAGTGATCTGCGGGTGCCAGTCCTGGGTGTAGACGACCGTCCGCCCGGCCGCGGTCGCGTCCCTGATCAGCTGGGCGATGGGCGCGATGATCTGCTCGGCGCCGCTGACGTAGAGCGAGCCCGTCGGGTCGCCGAAGTCGTGCTGCATGTCGACGACGACCAGTGCATGGTCGCGCCCGGGAGCCGCGGGCGCAGTGGTGATCGGATCGCTCACCGAATGCCTCTCTGGTCGATCTCGGAGGTCAGGGTTGTCGAGCAATTGCGAAGGCGCCGATACTGTCCAGCCGGATTCTTGCTCGGCCGGATTCTTGCTCAGCCGGGGACCAGCACCGTCGGCAGCGCCGGGTCGCCCTTCGACAGTTTGAGCCCTTCCCACGGCAGGCCGACCATTGCGGCGCGCAGGTGTTCACGCGAGTCCTGCAGAGTGGGCAGGTCGTCGACCGGCCGACCGCCGCGCACGAACGGCACCGGCAGGGCCCGGTCGCCGGGTTCGGCCGCGGGCGGCTTGGCCACCCGGAACACGACCTCCTCATCCGCGGTGCCGCTGGATCGGTGCCGGCGCAACGCCGACTTCCGGCCGCCGTGCGAGGACTTGTGCTCGCTGCGTTTCTCCACCGAGCGCCCGTCGACCTCGACGAGTTTGTAGACCATGCCCGCCGTCGGCGCGCCGGACCCCGTCACCAGCGCGGT
>Ga0302263_10000881_pt1 | contig 11419 bp, 6 predicted proteins | sample II_Fen_N1_4_FD_194564 | JGI IMG/M metagenome (GOLD analysis project Ga0302263, IMG submission 194564) | Peat permafrost microbial communities from Stordalen Mire near Abisko, Sweden - II_Fen_N1_4 | ecosystem: Environmental > Terrestrial > Soil > Wetlands > Permafrost | place: Sweden: Abisko... | reverse complement strand
ACGTCCGGGTCGCTACGCAGCGTCGGGCGCAGCACGACGTCGAGGCGGGGGACGACCGTGAAGCCGGCGGGCAGGAGCGCGCCGTCGACCTTGGGCGTGAAGACGAAGCGGATGCCCTGCGCGGCCGCTCGCTGCGCGGGCGTGAGCGTGTAGGTCCATCCGTCCGCCGCGCCGGTCACCGGGGCGGTGAGCAGCTGCCAGCTCGTCCCGTCGAAGTACTCGACGGTGAGGATCGCGTTGCTGGGGACGTCGGTGGGCAGGATCCGGCGCAGGTCGACGTGATCCCAGAACGTCGCGTCGTCATCGGTGAGAGTGAGGTGGTCGGAGCCGACGGTGGAGTCAGAAGAGACCTTCCCGGTCAGCTGGATGGTCGCGGCGGACCCGGCGGATGCCCAGATCGCGGACCGGTTGAAGCTCTTGGCGATGCTGGTGCGGACGCGCTGAGGCAGCAGCGTGAGGCTGTCCGATGCGGTGTCGGAATCCGTCCCGGTCGTAGCGGTCGCTGTGGCTGCCACCGTATTTGTGATGGCGGTTCCGGCTTCCTCTGCGACCTTTCCCGCCGTGACGGTGAACGGCACCACGGCGGTGGCGTCCGGCGCGATGCCGTCGTGGTCGGCGGAGAACGTGACAGCGAACGCCACGACGGCGTTGTCGACGGTGGCTCGGGTCGGGGCCGGCAGCGTGTGCTGCTGGGTGGTGGTCCGGTCCTCCGTGCTGCCGTCGGCATAGGTATAGGTGATCGCGGCCGATGTCGCACCCTCGGGCCAGGTGAGCTGCGCGTCGGCGCTGGAGTCGGTCACGAACGTGCCGAAAGTGAGCCCCTGCTCGGCGAGCGTGGGCTTACCAGCTGCAGGCTCGGTGATGGTGATCGAGGAGGTCGGCATCACCCCGGTGTGGGCCTGCACGGTCGCCGAGGTCTGCTTGCCGGCGACCAGCGAGGAGTCCGCGAACGCCTTGGTGACGTCCACGTGCACCGACTGCATCTTGAAGGTGACGCCTGCCTGGGCGGTGTCGGTCGCGGAGTCACTGCCCCGCGCCACCGCCGCGGCAGCCTTGTTCACCACGACGAGTTCTTCGCCCTCGTTCAGGGAGTCGAAGGCGCCCTCCCGGCTGGTGGTCGTCAGCACGACCTGGGCAGGGTCACCGGCCGGCAGCGTTCCGCCGTCCCTGGAGAACGTGAACCGGAGGCCCTTCACGTCAGCCAGGCTCGCCCCGGACCCGGTAACGGCAGCCAACAGGTCGGACGCATCGGACGGGATCGCATCGGCCGTGCCGTTGTGCCAGATGGACCCGTCGAACCAGGAGAATGCCACCCGGTCGGCCCCGGTGGGAACGGCCAGCTTCGAGATCCCGGTCAGCGCGAGCTGGTCGAACGCGTTGGTCCCGGAGACGTCGGACGGGTCGGCGATCACGACGGAGTCGACGCTCACGTTGGAGGTGTTCGCTCCCCCCATCGTGAAGGTCACGTCGCGGCCGGGGATCGCCGGTTGCGTGGAGGTCGGCTTGACGGTCTTGGTGGCGTGGGTGGACAGGACCGGGGCGATCTCGAGGGCGACCGAGGCGGAGTCGGAGACGGTGTCGGCGTTGTCGGCCTTCGCGGTGTAGGTCATCTTCGCTGCGTCGCCGTTGTAGTCGGCAGAGGCGGACTTCGGCAGGTCGACCTTCACCGTGATCATCACCACGGTGCCGGCGTCCAGGCCGCCGTCGCGGAACGTGATCGCGAGATCCTGGCCATTGACGGCGACGTCCGCGATGGCAGGGCTCACGGTCACGGCCGCGTCCGCCGCGAATGCCAGCGGTTCCGGAAGGGAGGCGGTGACCACGGCGTTGGTGCACTTCGCGGCGCTGCACTGCAGGTTCACCGTGTAGGAGAACGACTGGCCCGGCGTGACGGTGGGGACCTCGCCCTGGTGGCCGGTGACGTAGGCCTCAATGCCCAACTCGGCATCGGCGTCAGCGAACGCTGACGGTGCGGTGAGAGGCAGCGACAGTGCCGCGAGGACGAAGCTCAAAAGGAGACCGAGAGCCGCTCGAAGGGGGGTTCGGCGCAGGACAGGTCCACGCATGGCGAATCGGTTCTCTTCCTTGGGGTACGGGGCCGACCAAGAACTTATCGAAGCGCAAAGCCGTGCAACCTGACGGGCATAAAATTGATACAACTTCGGGGGTGAACTCACGACTTCAGGTAGAGACTCGCACGAAGCGGAACTTGAGGATCAGTCCCCATCGGGGGACATATTTCTTCGCGAAGAGCATTCCTAGCCTGTCGTGCCGGCGACCTGTTGGGGCCGAGCAGCCTCTCGACCAGTGTTCTGGATGTGTCTGAACGGGACGACGCACGGGCCGACCGCAGCATCGCGTGCCAGTCGGCGCGAATCCCGATTTGCAGACACGATGGGCAGTCAGATGGAAGCCCGCCCTGAACGTGTTCGCCATCACCTTCGCTGACCGCATGCCCGCGGCAGCGAGGAACCACTAGAGGTGAACGCCATTTACACCGTTCATCGGACATACCTCTACGGGATGTCGATGGTGGTGATGTCGGTGGCGTTGCCTGCGGCGTCGAGCCCGTACACGCAGTAGCGGGCCGGCAGGTCGTGGGCTTCGATGGTCAGTGGAACGATGAAGAAGTCTTGGAATGCTGATCGGTTGCTGCAGTCCAAGTCAGGCTTGCCCCATGCGAACCGAACCGTGGAGATTTCCGGAGGGTTCAGGTGCGGGGAGACGACGACGTTGCCCCCTCCGATGTCTGTGACTTCAGCGTTGGCCTTGAACAGGGGCGGTGTACGGTCCACTTCGAACAACACCGAGGCGGCCGCGGCATAGCCCGCGCCACGCACCGCGCATAGAAGGTAATGCCCTTCGGTCTCGGGAAGGTTCACCGGGACTGTCACCCCCACCGCTTCCCACGGCTCGCCGGCCTTCGGCAGCGTCACGGATCTGGAGCCGGCGTAGGTTTCAGCCCGCTGGCAGGCCGTCGCGTCACCGAGCGGAACCAGCGCAGTCCGGGCGGTCCCGGCTTCGAGACCGACCAGGCTGACCTGCGGAATGACGCCGGCCGTGGCGCGGTCAGGCCAGCGGGTGACGCAGTCCGGCCAGGAGTCGTCCGTTCCAGATGCCGGCCTCGACCTCACCGGGACGGACGGCGATCACCTCTCCGCCGCCGCGCAGCACCTGGACAGCGAGCCGTGACAGCAGGTCGGTGCCATCGTCGGCCAGTTGGAGCGCGCCGGTCGTCTCGTCGAGGGTTCCGCGAATGTCGGTTGTGATGTCGTAGATCAGCGTGTCCACGGCTCCCGCCGCCGCTGCACGAGCGAGCTGGGCGAGGTCGATGACGGCGAGCCCCGCCGCGAAGCCGTCTCCGATCCGGTCCGCCCGGGCGCTCACCGCGGCTGCGGTAATGGCGCCGATCCGCTCCCGGATGGACTGGTCGATCTGGTCGGGGCGCAGTTCATCGGCCGCGCCAGGAATGGTGACCACTGTTCCGGGCAGGCCATGGGCTTGCACCATCGACAGCAAGGGTTCATTCGCGAAAACGAAGAGCGGGACCGAACGTTGGGGGTCGATCCTGCCGAGTTCGTCGCGGACCGCGTCGGCGACGACCTGCGCGTAGCGATCCAGTAGCACCTTCTGCCCCTCGTCACCGCCCAGCCGTCGCAGGAGTTGGCGGCCCCGGATCGACGTCCGGTTGGTAGCGTCGGCGGCGTCCTCGGCGTGCTCGCCGACGAGCGGGAGTTCACTTGCCCTGGCGCCCTCGGAGGCTGTCCAGAGGTTCCAGCCGTTGCTGGAGAGGGTCAGCGCGAATGCGCGCTGCGGGGTGGTGACCGCGCGCAGGAGCGGCGCAAGGTCGAAGTGGTCGCCGAACTGGGTATGCGGCTCGAACTGGTTCGGCAGGACGTACTCCTCCGAGACACCGGGTGCGAGCAGGATCACCAGCGAGTTCGACAGGTTGGCCCACAGCACGGAATCGTCGGCGATTTCGTTCCACTGGGCCCGAAGGCGTTCCTCCTCGGCGTGGCTGGCACCGGCGTCGCGGAGGCTGCGGATCGCCTGGTCCACCGCGCTCTTGGCCCCGGCGAGCGCGAGTCCACGCCCCTGTGGGGTGGGCGCTGTGCTGAGGTAGATGGTGACCGCGCTGGGGTGCGGCTCGCCGAGCCGGACCAGGTCCTCGACACTGGGGATCTGATGGTGGATCACGATTGTCGCCTTCCCGTTGGGCGGTTCGGTTGAGCGTCGTTGCCTTGGTCGCCCACACGCAGCCGCAAGTGATTCCCGGTTGCGAGCATAGCCACGAGGTCGATCCCGGGCGGTGACTTCACCCACGCCCAATCAGAATGTGGGCGAAATGAACCCCGGACATGGGCTGACAGTGTCCCCCGGTGATCTGGCATCCTACGAGCGGGAGATGCGGTCGGGCAGCGCTCCAGCCGCCCCCTCCACCGTGAGGAAGTCACTTGTCGGGATCGGTCCAGGTGTCGCCTACCGGTTCGGGCGGCCGGGCCGCCCGCCGGGCGGGCTTTCTGCTCGGGGTGGTCGCCGTTCTTCTGGGACCCACCGTGTGGAGTTCCGGCTCGGCCGCGGCGGACACCCCCGCGCCGGTTCCTACCCGGTCTTTGCCCGCGGTCAGCGGCGAACCGACCCCGGAAGTAACCGCACCGAGCGAACCCGCGCAGACGCCCGGGGAATCCACGCCCGACACCGCAACGCCCACAGCGCCGGCCACGACGGACTCTGCCTCGCCAGGGCCGGCGCCGACCACGGACCTTCCGTCTGCTATGCCGAGCGAGGGCCGGGGCGGGCAGGTTCTCGAGCCCGAGCCGCCCGCCATCGCCACCTCCGGCCGTGACCCGATCTCGTGGATCATCGCCGCCGTCGTCCTGCTGGCCGGAACGATCCTGGTAGTGCTTCTCGCCCGCCGGCCGGACCCTGTGGTGGCACAGCGGACTCCCGCCACCTTCCTCCCCGGCTCACACGAGACCGGTGAGGGTACCGCGGCGCGGCTCGCCAGCCTTGAGGCTGTCGGGGAGGCAATGCTGGACGCCGGCTACTCGGTGACCGGCGTGCGCTCGGCACTGGTCGACATCGCCGAGGTCAACGGCTACCCCGACACCGAGGTTGTCGTGTTTCCGACCGCACTGTTCGTCTCGGCGCGCGCCCTCGGCGAGTCCCGCACCGGCGCGGTCTCCAGCGGGCACTCCGAACTGATGCTGAACCAGATTGATGCGCTCGACGACGTGGTCAAGGCTGCCCGCGTCGAGCCGAGCGACCCGATCGCGATCATCGCCGGCGTCGCCGCAATGCGCGCCCTCCCGCCGCCCTACTCGCGAACGCAGCGGGTCCTGGCACACGCCCTCCTTTCAGGCAGCATCTCCGTTCTGCTCGGTGCCTCGTGGGCCGGCGTCGGCGTGGCTGCCGCGCTCGGGCTGGTGGTGGGCGCGGCACTGCTCCGGACGGAGAACGCCTGGTCGCGCTACCAGGCGCTGATCACCGTCGGCTTGGCCTTCGTGGTATCGGTCGTCGTGTTCTCCCTCACCCGAGTGGGACTCGACCCTGGCGTGCTTGCTGCCCTCATCGCGCCGCTGATCACCCTCCTGCCCGGTGGGCTGCTCACCACCGGTGTGATCGAACTCGCCACGGGACAGATGATGGCTGGCGCGGGCCGGCTCGCCGCCGGAGTGATGCGGCTTGTCCTGCTCGCCGCCGGGATCGTCGCCGGCTCCGCCCTGGTCGGAGTGCCCGGGCTGGAGTTCGAGCAGGCCCAGAACCCGATCGGCCCGCTCGGTCCGTGGCTCGCGGTGGCTGTGTTCGGCGTGGCCATAGTCATTTGCCAGTGCGGCAGGCCCGCGTCGATGGCCTGGATCCTGCTCGTGTTGTACGTCGCCTACGGGGCGCAGGTCATCGGCGACATCTTCTTCGGCGGCGTGCTTTCGGCGATGATCGGGGCAATGGCCATGACACCGGTTGCCTACCTGGTGTCCAAACAGCGCAGCGGGCCAGCCGCATTCGCCAGCTTCCTTCCCGCTTTCTGGATGCTGGTCCCCGGCTCACTCGGGCTGGTCGGGGTCGCGAGCATCCTAGACGGCGACTCCGCGGGCCTCAACACACTGGTGACCACCGCCTCGACGATGGTCTCGATCACCCTCGGCATCCTGGCCGGCTCCGTCCTGGGTACACGCCTGGCCGGCCGCGGAACTGTGGTGGCGGTCTAGCCAGGGCCGTGACCGACGATCAACCCTTCTCGTCCACGTCGTTCAGTAGGGACGGCAGGCTGCTCCGAGCTTCCTCCACTCGGGCGCAGGCGGACCGTACGCGTTCGGAGTCAGAGCCGGGAGAAAGGCCGGTCTCGGCATCCAGGGCAGTGACCACCGAGGCCAAAGCGCTTTGCCATTGCTTTGCCATTGCTTTGCCATTGCTTTGCCATTGCTTTGCCTGACCTAGTCGTTCCTTGCTCGACGGCACGATGCCGGATTGTCGCAGTGCCTGGTTGCGTCCGGCCTCATGCAACCCTGGGGCGGCGCATGCCAAGCCAGCCCACAAGTACCGTGAGCAGGGCGCTTCCGATGGTGAAAGGCACCAGGCCCGCGCCGGTGATGATCGGAACCGACAGTGCGGTCAACAATCCGCCGCCGAGGAACGGCTCGTAGGGCAACTGCTTGTAGCCGTAGTCGTTGGCAGTGGAGGTGAGCCGCTGCGGATCGGCCATGTCGGCCAGGACGAAACCGGTAGCCACGTTCCCCTGCGACTGGCCGAAATCGGCGATCGCGTGCTCGAACCAGTTCCGGCGGTGGAAGCGCTTGCCCCACCAGAACAGAGTCACCACCGACCAACCGACCCCGATCAGGGAGAAGGTGAGGATCGCCGGCACATTTGAACCGATGGTTGCCAGCGACATCGTCCCGATCGCACACACCAGGAGCGCGTCGAGAGCGACCGCAGATATGCCGTTCACCGCGCGCTTGTCGATGTGCCTGGCGAGGCCAGTCTTGTTGGCGAGGAGCTGGACGACGAATCCACCGATCACCGCGACCGGGAAGAGCGGTAGCTTGTCGAAGATGCTCATTCCGACCAGTCCGGTGAGCCAGCGCAGGCTCCACAGGAGGCCGATCGCCAGCACGATGGCCAGCGAGATGGCTGCGAACGCGATTACGGTGCTGTGGATGCCGTGGTCCTCAGTATCCGAGGAGTCGGCGGGAACAGTGTCCACCCGGTCCAGGTCGTAGTTGTCGCTGCGCTCCACAGCGGTCGTCCGAGTGATCTCGACCTTCGGACTGCGGACGGCCCATCGCACCAGGGCGGAGCCAATCACGACGCCGGTCACCATGCTGATCGTCGCCAACCCCAGACCGATGTCGACCAGCTCCCCCGCGTCGGCCTGCACGAGCAGGCCACCCATTCCGGCGATTGTGCCGTGCCCGCCGGCGAAGGACATCTCCAGGAGCGACCCTGCCTCGGGTGGTAGCCCGAAAACAGGTCCGAGCAGGAACAGGACAGCCAGCCCACCGAGGGCGAATTGCCCGAACGAGAGGAAGGCGCCCATCATCGCGTGCGGCGCAGCCGACTTCCACAAGTCCCGCAAGGAAGGGAGACGCTTGCCGATCATGATCGCGCCGAACACGACGCTGATCATCAGGCCAGGGATCACGCGCCACACCTCGACGACCTGGGGCGGGAACAACCCTGTCGTTCTGGTCAGGGCGCCCAGCACCTGACCGCCCAGCAACAATACGAGGAAGCCGGCGATCACGCTGGCGGGAATGAACAGCGAACGCAGGAACCCCACCCGGCGCCGCACGAACCATCCGGCGGCGAACATGACCCCGAGCAGGACGATCGCAAGGCCGGTGACCTGCGCTTCGGACAGTTGATCCACCATCTCATCCACCTATCCCCTGGCCCTGCGTTGGTTCGGAGCCGAGCAGGTCGAGGCCGAGTTCGCTCGCGAGGAACCGGGCTACGAGCTGGCCGCGGACGCTGTTGCCGTCGGCATCCAGGAGTGGCGAGAACACTCCGAGCGCCCCTTTGCCGGGCGACACGGCCACGACCCCTCCGCTGATCCCGCTCTTCCCGGGGAACCCGACGTCGAGCAACCAGTCGCCGGAGCCCTCATACATCCCCGAGACGCTCATCACCGCGAGGGTCGCCCGGGCCACGGCAGCGCTCACCACCCACTCGCCCGTGACCGGGTTCACCCCGCCGTCGGCGAGGGTCGCCCCCATGGTGGCCAGGTCGACCGCGGTCACCGCCAGGCAGCACTGCATCGTGTACAGGTCGACGGCGACCAGCGGGTCGCCGGACATGGCCCCGGCCTCCTGGAGCAACATGGCCAAGGCACGATTGCGGAAGTTCGTGGCCCGGGCAGAGGAGAGGGTGTCCTGGTCGAGTTCCAGCGGGCGTCCGGCGAAACGGGAGAGTCCGTCGGCCAGCCAGTCCCAGCGGTCCTCTGGCGATGACCCCGGCGCCAGGCTCGTTGTGGCGATCGCCCCGGGATTGACCATCGGATTGGTCCGACCGCCCCACGCACGTTCCACCGCCTGAGCCGAATTGAACGGCAGCCCGGTGGCGTTCACCCCGACCAATCGGCGCACCTCCGCGGTTCCCACCGCCTCGCAGGCCAAGGCGAACACCAGAGGTTTCGAGATGCTCATGATCGTGAACGGGACCCGCGAGTCCCCGGCCTCGTGGACGGCCCCGTCGGTACCGGTGAGGGCGATACCGAACTGCCCCGGGTCGGCCTGGGCGAGCACGGGGTACACACCAGAGAGGGCGCCGTCGCTAACACCCTGGAACCGCCCGTGCGCCTGGTGGACAAGGGCGTCGACACGTCGGCCGTCCGGCAGGGAGCCCGTCGAGACGTGTCGCCGTTCGGACTCCCCGTCTGCGGGGTGGTCAGGCAGGTACATCAGCGCCCGGCGGGACGAAGGACAGGCTGAGTTCGATCAGGAGGCGCGTACCGAAGGCGGTGGTGCCGCGATTGATCCAGCGGTAGGCCTTCGACGACTGGGCGGTACCGGCGATGTCGATGTGGGCCCACGGGACGTCACCGACGAACTCTTCCAGGAACAGCCCGGCGGTGATCGAACCCGCGTTCGGCCCACCGAGGTTCCTTAGGTCGGCGATATCCGAGTCGAGTTCGGCCCGATAGCTGTGAACCAGAGGCAGCCGCCAAACCGGCTCGTCGACGCGTTGCCCGGCAGCGGTGACCTGGGCGACGAGCTCATCGTTGTTGCCCATCAGGCCCGCCACCTCCTCGCCGAAGGTGCGCAGGCAGGCGCCGGTCAGCGTGGCGATGTCGACGATCGCGTCGACGCCCCGCTCGGCAGCCAGTACCAGCGCGTCCGCCATGACCAACCGGCCCTCGGCATCGGTGTTGAGCACCTCAACGGTCGTGCCGCCACGGATGGTGAGCACGTCGCCGAGCTGCATCGCCGAACCCGAGGGCATGTTGTCGGTACACATCAGGTAGCCGGTGACCGCTGTGGTGCAGCCGAGCTCGGCCAGCGCCGACATGGCCCCAAGGATGTTTCCGGCACCGGTCATGTCGTTCTTCATCTGGGAGTGGGACAGGTCGCCCGGCTTGAGGTTGAGGCCGCCCGAGTCGTACATGATCCCCTTGCCGACCAGGGCAAGGTGACCGGACGGCTCCCCTGCCGGCGCGTACGTGAGCACGATCATCCGCGGCTCCTCCACCGAACCCTTGTTGACCCCGAGCAAGCCGCCACAGCCCAACTCGATCAGCGCACGGCGATCGAAGACCTCCACCGTCAGTGCGGCTTCAGCGCCGATCGCGATGGCCGCTTCGGCCATCCGGGACGCGGTGAGGAGTCCTGCCGGACATGCGGCCAGGTCCCGGGCGAGCATCGCGGCGCGGGCGGTCGCCAACCCGCGCGCAGCGCCGACGCGAACCTCCTCGCCTGTACCGGCGGGGGCCTCAAGGATCAACGCATCAACGGCAACGGGTCCGTGCGGCTCGCTGTGCAGGGAGAACTGGTACCGGGCCAGCAGAATCCCCTCCACGATGGCGCTCGCGGCGTCTGCCGGGGCCAGGGTGGACACGGCAGGCACCCGGGCTGCCAGTCGCGCGTCCTGCGGCACCGTCCGGGCGAACGCGGCGGCCGCGTCCCGGACTCCAGCTGCCGTGAGGCGGCCCAGTTCACCCACCCCGACTGCAACCAGTACCGGCTCGGCGGCGGACGGGAAGGCGAGGGCGTTACCCACCTCCGGGGTGAACCCCGACCTGGCGAGCGCATCCAGCCCGACGCCGAGCACCTCCGGTACTGGCTGCCCTGCCGCCACGGGGACCGCGAGCGCGTCCGCGGCAACCGGCGCGCCTGCGTCGACGACCTGCAGGTCGAGAATCCGGCTGCGGGACGGGATCGGGTCGATTCCTCTGGTCTTCATCGCATCGCCTTCTTGTTCATTGAGTAGTGACGGAACTAGATGTGGACGGGCGCTCCCGGACCCCAGGGGATGCCGAGGAGGAACCAGGCAACGTAGAGCGCCACCCAGGTGATCAGGATCCACATGGTGTAGGGCACCATCAAGGCGATGATGGTGCCGATGCCGGCGTCCTTCTTGTACCGCTGCGCGACCGTCACCATGAACGGCAGGTAGACCATCAGCGGGGTCAGCACGTTGATCGGCGAGTCCGCGACCCGGTAGGCGGCCAGAAGGGTCTGCGGGGCGACGTCCAGCGACGCGAAGATCGGAATGAACACCGGCGCGAAGATGACCCACTTGGGCACGAGCCCGGGCAGGATGAAGTCGAGCACGACGATCACAAGGATGAAGCCGAGCAACAGCACCACCGCCGGGACGTTCGCCTTCTGGAGGAGTTCCGCGGCCGACACCGCGGCCACCGTTGGCAGGTTCGTCCAGTTGAACAGGGCGATGAACTGGGCGATCATCAGGAACATCAACAGCAGCCCACCGAGGCTTGCGAAGGTCTTGGTGATCGCAGCAACGGCTGCGTTGCCGCCCTGCAAGGTTTTGGCACCGTAGCCGTAGCCCATGCCGCACACCATGAAGGCCAGCGAGATGACGAACACGAGGCTGGCCATGAACGGTGTGTTGCCGATGATGTTGCCGGTGGCCGGGTCCCGCAGCGGCGCTCCCGGCGGCGCCGTCAGGAGGGCAACAACCACGGCGAAGCCGGCAAGTGCGAAGCCTGCGAACTTCAGCCCTCGCGCCTCCGCACCCTCGTCGACCACCTCGTCGGCGTTGTCGACCCGGACACCGGAGGCGTCGAAAACCCCGAGCCGTTTCTGGGTGATCTTCACAGTGACGACGGTGACCACGATCGCCATCAGGATCGAGGAGACGATCGAGAAGTAGTAGTTCTGGGTGACCTCCAGCGGTGCCATGTTGGCTTTGGCGAGTACCTCGTTGGTGATCTCGGTGAGCATGCTGTCCGATGGCGTGA
>Ga0302263_10000878_pt1 | contig 11449 bp, 7 predicted proteins | sample II_Fen_N1_4_FD_194564 | JGI IMG/M metagenome (GOLD analysis project Ga0302263, IMG submission 194564) | Peat permafrost microbial communities from Stordalen Mire near Abisko, Sweden - II_Fen_N1_4 | ecosystem: Environmental > Terrestrial > Soil > Wetlands > Permafrost | place: Sweden: Abisko... | reverse complement strand
ACTCCGCTGCGTGGGAGCGACCGTCACCGATCCGCTCGTCGGCCGCCTGGTCGACGGCCGGTACGAGGTGCGCTCCCGCATCGCGCGCGGCGGGATGGCCACGGTCTACCTCGCCGTCGACCGGCGGCTGGACCGCGAGGTCGCGCTCAAGGTGATGCACCCGCACCTGGCCGAGGGTTCGTCGGGCGCCGATTTCGTCGCCCGGTTCCGCCGGGAGGCCCGCACCGCCGCCCGGCTGACCCATCCCGGCCTCGTCGCCGTGTTCGACCAGGGCGTCGACGGTGACACCAGCTACCTGACCATGGAGTACATCGACGGCGAGAACCTGCGCCGCCGCATCGGCGAGCTCGGCTCGCTGCCGCTCGGCGAGGCGCTGCGGGTCACCGAGTCCGTGCTCGACGCCCTGACCCCCGCCCACCGCACCGGCATGGTGCACCGCGACATCAAGCCCGAGAACGTGCTGATCGACGGCGACGAGCGCATCAAGCTCGCCGACTTCGGGCTGGCGCGCGCGGTGACCGAGGTGACCTCGACCACCACCGGCACGGTGCTCGGCACCGTCGCCTACCTCGCCCCGGAGCTGGTGACCCGCGGCCTGGCGGACGCCCGCACCGACGTCTACGCGACGGGGATCCTGCTCTACGAGATGATCACGGGCCGGCAGCCGTTCACCGGTGCGACCCCGATCCAGGTGGCGTTCCAGCACGTCAACAGCGACGTGCCGGCGCCGTCCGCGGTGGTGGGCTGGCTGCCGAGCGAGGTCGACGAGCTGGTGGGTGCGCTCGCCGCCCGCGACCCTGCGGACCGGCCGCTGGACGCGACGGCGGCGCTCGCCCTGCTGCGCCGCACCCGCGCGGCGCTCGACCCGGCGAGCCTGGAACGCCGCGCCGACGTGTCGCCGACCCTGGCGCTGCACGCCGCACCCTCGTTGTCCGAGCGGATCGCCCACGGGCCCGACGACGGGCCCTACGACCAGACGGTGGACGGTCCCGCCGAGCCGCGGCACCGCGACGACGAGCCGACGACCGCCCTGGAGGGCCTCGGCGGCAGCACCGTCGCTCTGCCGATCGGCCTGGGCCTGGCGCCGGAGGCCGATGCGCCGGCTGCGGCGGTGGAGGTTCCCGTCCAGCGGCGGCGTCGGTGGCGCCGGTGGGTCGCGGTGCTGCTCGTGCTGCTGGTGGCGGGTGGGGCCGGCGCCTGGTGGTACCTCGGATACGGGCCCGGTGCGTACACCCGGGTGCCAGACCTCACGGATGCGACCGAGGTGAGCGCGCTCGCGACGCTCGACGCGCACGGACTGGCCGGTACCCGCGCGGAGGACTTCAGCGACACCATCGTCGCCGGCAACGTCATCCGCACCGACCCCGCCGCGGGCGACAGCGTGCGCAAGGACGGCACGGTGACCTACGTGGTGTCCCGGGGCGTGGACCTCGTGACGATCCCGGACGGGCTCGTCGGCGCCATGCAGGACGTGGCCGAGGCGGCCCTGAAGGCTGCCGACCTGACCCCCGCCTACGGACCCGAGGAGTACAACGACACGGCGACGATCGGCTCCGTGCTGTCCGCCACGCTGCCCGAGGACGCCGGTGCGGCGGCACCCGGTGCGCAGGTCAAGCGGAAGACCACGGTGACGCTCGTGCTCGCGAAGGGCCCCGCGCCGGTGACCGTCACCTCGGTGGTGGGTGCCACGCTCGACGCCGCGACCGCCCAGTTCACCGCGGCCGGGCTGAAGATCACCGCGACCGAGGCCTTCAGCGACACGGTGCCCGCGGGCCAGATCATCGATCAGAGCCCCGTGGGCGGCACCGAGGCGCACCGCGGCGACACGGTCACCGTCACGGTGAGCAAGGGCCAGGAGATGCTGCCGGTGCCGAACGTCTACGGCATGAAGGCGGCCAAGGCCCAGCAGGCGCTGGAAGAAGCAGGCTTCACAGTGACGGTGGAGTACCCGCTCGGCGCACACCCGTGGAACCTCGTGACGGCGCAGAACCCTGCCGGTGGAGAGGGCAAGACCGCTCCACGAGGCACCCTGGTCACGATCTCCGTCGTCTGATCGGCTTCCGATCGACCGAGGACCGTCAGGACCGGCGGAGCAGCTCCACCACCCGGAAGGCCAGCTCCAGCGACTGCTGGTGGTTCAGCCGCGGGTCCACGAGGGTCTCGTAGTGCAGCGCGAGCCCGTCGTCGTCGATCTCCTCGGTACCGCCCAGCACCTCGGTGACGTCGTCGCCGGTCAGCTCGATGTGCAGGCCGCCCGGCACGGTGCCGAGCGCGCGGTGCACCTCGAAGAACCCGGCCACCTCGTCCACCACGTCGCTGAAACGTCGCGTCTTGTACCCGGAGGCCGAGACGATGCCGTTGCCGTGCATCGGGTCGCACACCCAGGTCACCGGCCGACCGTCGGCCGTCACCTTCTCCACCAGCGCCGGCAGCCGGTCGCGCACCAGCTGCGCACCCATCCGCGTGACGAAGGTCAGCCGGCCGGGCTCGCCGGTGGGGTTGAGCCGGTCCATCAGGGCGAGCGCCTCGTCGCCGGTGGCGTCCGGGCCGAGCTTGACGCCCAACGGGTTCTGGACCTTGGAGAAGAAGTCGACGTGCGCGCCGTCCAGCAGCCGCGTGCGCTCCCCGATCCACAGGAAGTGCGCGGAGCAGTCGTAGGCCAGGCCCGTGCGGGAGTCGATGCGCGTCAGCGGCCGCTCGTAGTCCAGCAGCAGGCCCTCGTGGCTCGCGTAGAAGTCGACGGACCGCAGCGCCTCGAAGTCGGCACCGCACGCCGCCATGAAGCGGATCGCCCGGTCGATCTCGGCGGCGAGAGCCTCGTAGCGCGCGTACGCCGGGTTCGCCATGAAGCCGCGGTTCCACTCGTGCACCCGCAGCAGCGAGGCGAAGCCGCCCGTGGTGAACGCCCGGATGAGGTTCAACGTGGACGCGGACGTGTGGTACGCCTCGAGCAGCCGGTCCGGGTCGGGTGTGCGCTCCGCGGCGGTGAACCCGAAGCCGTTGACGATGTCGCCGCGGAAGGCCGGCAGCGTCACCCCGTCGCGGGTCTCGGTGTCCGCGCTGCGCGGCTTCGCGTACTGGCCGGCCATCCGGCCCATCTTGATCACCGGCAGGCTGGCGCCGTACGTCAGGACGACGGCCATCTGCAGCACCGTCATGATCTTGCGCCGGATCCGGTCGGCGGTGGCCTCGGCGAACACCTCGGCGCAGTCACCGCCCTGCAGCAGGAAGGCCTCGCCGCGCCCGGCCGCGCCCAGGTGGGCGCGCAGCGCATCGGCCTCGCCCGCGAACACGAGCGGCGGCAGGGTGGACAGCCGCTGCCGCACCGCCCGCAGGCGCAGCTCGTCCGGCCAGGCCGGCTGCTGCGCGACGGCCATGGACTCCCAGGCGTCCAGGCCCGCCAGCACGGCCGGGTCCGGCTCGACGCTCACGACGACACGCCGGTGACGGGCGCCTGGCCGATGTCGGCGAGCATCGCCGTGAACCAGGCCTGCGTGACGTCGAACGGCTTGCCGCCGGCGATCCGCGGGAACTCGATGGCGCGCAGCCGGTCGCCCTGCTCCTCGTCGTGACCGATGACGCCCGACTCGCCGCGCAGGGCGCACTCGACCGCCAGGTCGGTCATCGACTTGATGAGGCGCAGGTCCTCCTCGTTGGCCGCGGCCGACCGGGCGAAGTAGCCGGACTTCTGCACCATGACCTTCTCCGCACCGAGGCGCGCCGCGAACTGCTTGGCGAACCACTGCCCCGGGTTGATGGTGTCGAGGCGCACGTGCCCGAACGCGTCGCGCTGCACCTCCTCGCCCGCCGCCTGGAGCTGGGCGATGATCTCCGGCACGCCGGCACCCTCGGACAGGAAGATGTTGACGTTGCCGATGGTGTCCATCACGGTGCGCAGGCGCGCGGCCTCGGCGTCCATGTCGATCGCCAGCTCCGGCACCAGGACCGCGTGCACGTCCCAGCGCTCGCGCGACAGGCCGATGCCGGGCACCCACTCCTGGGTGTCGAGCCACTCGCGGTACTTGGCGGCGCCGGCCGCGGTCAGCCAGCCGCAGTTGCGACCCATCACCTCGTGCACGATGAGCATCCGCGGGCCCGAGCGGTGCTCGCCGATGATGTTCGCCGCGAACCGTGCGGTCTGCTCGGCCGCGGTCCACGCGCCCAGCGACTGCCGGATCGGCACCACGTCGTTGTCGATCGTCTTCGGCAGGCCGACCACGGTCAGCTCGTAGCCGTTGGCGTGCAGGTACGCCGCGAGATCGGCGGCGGTCGTGTTGGTGTCGTCGCCGCCGATGGTGTGCAGCACGTCGACGCCGTCGGCCTTCAGCTGCTCGGCCGCCACCTGCAGCGGGTCCTGGCCACTCCGGACGAGGCCACGCTTCTCGGCGTCGGCACGGTTGGTCAGCTTGACGCGCGAGTTGCCGATCGGCGAGCCGCCGAACCGGTGCAGCACCCCGGCGTGCGCGCGCACCTCGTCGGACACGACGATCTTCTCCCCCAGCAGCAGCCCGTGGTATCCGTGCTGGTAGGCGATGATCTCGATGTCCGGCGCGATCTCCGTGTACCGCTCGATCAGCCCGCCGACGGCGCTGGACAGGCACGGGGCGAAGCCGCCCGCGGTGAGCAGGGCGACGCGACGGACGGACATGGGACACACCTCTCGGTCGAGCCCGGCACGCCCTCGGCAAGGGCGGGCGGGCACGGGACGGAACGGGAGCCCGGGACCGCTGGACGGCCCCGGAGTGGAACCACCGGCGCCACGGGCGCGCCGCACATCCTACCGATCGGCCTCGTCGTCCGACGGTGCGACCGGCACCTGGACGTGCGGTACCTGGCGGCCACCGGGCGCCGCATGCTCCCCCGGCGCCGGCGGGCCGGCCGGGTGACCGCCGGCGAGCCGCGCCTTGGCGGACGAGGCGTACATGTCGGCGTACTCCTGCCCGGACAGGCTCATGATCGCGTACATGATCTCGTCGGTGACCGAGCGCAGGATGAAGCGGTCGTCGGCCATCCCGGCGTACCGGCTGAAGTCCAACGGCTCGCCGATCACCATGCCCATCCGCACCAGCTTGGGGATGCGCCGGCCGTGCGGCTGCGCGACATCGGTGCCGATCATCGCCACCGGGACCACGGGAGCGCCGGACTCCAGCGCCAGGCGCGCGATCCCGGTCTTGCCGCGGTAGAGCCGACCGTCGGGGCTCCGGGTGCCCTCCGGGTAGATGCCGAGCACCCCGTCGCCCTCGAGCTCACGCAGCCCGGTGCGCAGCGCGGCCGCTCCGGCGCTGCCACCTCCGCGGTCGACGGGGATGATGCCGACACCCCGCACGAAGCCCGACACCACGCGGCCCTTGATGCCGCGCCCGGTGAAGTACTCCTGCTTGCCGAGGAACACCACCGGGCGAGTGATCATCATCGCGAGGAAGAACGAGTCGATGACCGCCAGGTGGTTGCTCGCCAGCACCACCGGGCCCTGCGCAGGCAGGTTCCGCGCGCCACGCACCCACGGCCGGTACACCAGACGCAGCGGCGGCCCGACGAAGACGTACTTCATCAGCCAGTAGAACAAGCGAACCTCTCCTCGCGCGGGGCGGCGAGCACGCGGGCGACGCCGACTGCTCGGTCCGACTCTAGAGTGCTTCCATGCCACCTCGCCCCGAGGGTCCGTCCGGGCCGCCGGCCGACGACGACGGCGCCAGGGCGCCGGACGAGGGCATCGAACCGCTGGACGACGCGCACCAGCCGCAGGACGACGATGCCGCTGGGACACCGGATGAGAGCATCGAACCGCAGCACGACGGACCCGGACTCGGTGACGACGAGCGCTGGGCCCAGATCGTCGACCAGCTGCGCGACGTGGACGGCGCCGGCGACGGGTGGACGGTCGGCCCGAACGCCCGCCCCGCGCCCCGCCGTCAACCCGGACGCGTGGTGCGTGCGGCGCAGCCTCCCGCCGACACCCCGCCGGGCGGCCCGCCGGCAGCCGGGGGGCGCGACTGGGACGGCACCGCGCAGTACGACGAAGCCGAGGACGCGGTCGACGCCCTGGAGCACTTCGTCCCACCCGACCCCGCGCCCGTGCTGGGCGGCAACCCCCTGCTGACACTGGCGTGGGCCCTGGTGGTGGGGGTGCCGGCCCTGTACGTCGTCATGCTCGTCGCGTGGAAGCACCCGCCCGGCTGGTTGGCACCGGTCGCCGGCGTCGCCTTCCTCGCCGGGCTGGCGGTGCTGCTCTGGCACATGCCGCACCGGCGCGACGACGCCGACGACGACTCCGGGGCCGTCGTCTAGACCCGGCCGACGTCGCGCGGTCAGCGCCGGGCGAGGTCCGCGGCGCCGACGATCCCCGCGTCGTTGCCCATCGCCGCCACCGCGAACGCGGCCTCGGGGTGGTAGCCACGCGCCGACAAGTTCTCCGAGAACGCGGCCCGCGCCGGGTCCAGCACCAGGTCACCAGCCGCCGAGAGCCCGCCGCCCACCACGTAGAGCGCCGGGTCCAGCAGCGCGGACACCGTCGCCGCGCCCAGGCCGACCCAGTGGCCCAGGGTGGCGAGCAGCTCGAGCGCCAGCTCGTCGCCCTCGCGCGCCGCCTTCGTCACGTGCTTGCCGCGGACGGACTGCCAGCCGTGGCCGGCGAGCTCGAGGAGTCGTCGTGCCCGCGCCGGCTGGCTCTGGGCCGCCTCACGCGCATCGCGCTCCAGCGCGCTGCCCGACACGTACTGCTCCCAGCACCCCGACTGACCGCAGCCGCAGGGGTGACCGCCCGGCACCACGCGCATGTGCCCGATCTCCGCGGCGACGCCCCAGGCGCCACGTACCAGCGCGCCGCCGGACACCACGGCGCCGCCCAGGCCGGTACCGAGCGTCAGCGTGACCATGTCCTGCACGTCGCGGGCCACCCCGAACTGGAACTCGGCCCAGCCGGCAGCGTTCGCGTCGTTCTCCACGACGATGCGCAGGCCCGGCGGCAGCGCGGCCGCGACGACGTCCCGCAGCGGGTGGTCCCGCCAGGGCAGGTTGGGTGTGAACCCGACCGTGGCGCGATCCGCACTGACGAAGCCCGGCGCGGCCAGGCCGATCGCCTCGACCGGCCAGTCGGCGATCAACCGCCGACAGGCCTCGACGACCCCGGCGTCGACGCCGTCACCGTGGCTGGAGTCGGTCTCCAGCCGGGTCTTGGCGAGGATCTTCCCGTCCTCGTCGACGACGCCGGCCGCGATCTTCGTCCCGCCGATGTCCACCCCGATGGCGTGCATCCGGTGCTGCTCCCTCGCGCCTCACCCCGCGCGGTGCGGGGATCGACCTACGCTAGCGAACCGTCGGTGAGGCGATGACATCGGGTGCCCGCGGCGAGCTGTCGCCGCCGCGGACGACGCCCGCGCCGCCCTCCCGCCTTGCCGACGTCCCCCCTGAGGTTGGGCCTAAAGTCCCGTATCCTCGCCTCACACGTCAGCGCCTGACACTGGAGCCAGCATGGACGAGTCCGCGACCCCTCTCATCGTCGAGATCGACCGGTCGAAGAACCTCAACCACCTGCTGGCCGAGCAGGTGGTCAACCACCCGGACGCTCCTCTGATCGAGCGCAGGGCCAGCCCTGAGGGGCCGTGGGTGCCGCTGTCCGCGCGGGAGTACGACGCGCACATCGTCGCGGTGGCGAAGGGGTTGGTCGCCCGCGGGGTCCAGCCCGGCGACCGGGTGGCCATCATGGCGCGCACGAGGTACGAGTGGTCGCTGCTCGACTGGGCGATCTGGGCCGCCGGTGCGGTGCCGGTGCCGGTGTACGAGACGTCGTCCGCCGAGCAGGTCGCCTGGATCTGCTCCGACTCCGACGTCAGCCTGCTGGTGGCGGAGCGCGACGACCACGCGGCGGTGGTCGCGCAGGTCGCCGACCAGCTGCCCACATTGCGCGAGGTGCTGGTGATCGACGGCGGCGCGATCGACGCGCTGCAGGCGGGCGGCGTGGGCGTCGCCGATGAGGAGATCGTCCGGCGCCGGTCCCTGGCCCACCTGGACGATCTGGCGACGATCATCTACACGTCTGGCACCACCGGCCGCCCCAAGGGCGCGGAGCTGACGCACGGCAACTTCTACGAGCTGACGGTCAACACCGTCGCCCAGCTCCAGGTGGTGGTCGGTGAAGGCAGCCGCACGCTGCTGTTCATGCCGCTGGCCCACGTGTTCGCGCGGTTCGTGCACGTGCTCACCGTTGCGGCCGGCTCCACCCTCGGGCACACGCCCGATCCCAAGGCGCTGCTGGCCGACCTGGCGTCGTTCCGGCCGACCTTCATCCTTTCCGTACCACGGGTGTTCGAGAAGGTGTACAACTCTGCCGAGCAGAAGGCGGCCACGGGCGGGAAGCGTGGCATCTTCCAGCGCGCGGCGAAGACGGCCATCGTCTACTCCCGCGCCCTGGACACCCCCGGCGGACCGAACCTCTGGCTGCGCGTGCAGCACCGCATCGCGGACGTGCTGGTGCTGCACAAGCTGCGGGCGGCACTCGGTGGGCAGGCGGAGTGGGCGATCTCGGGCGGCGCACCGCTCGGTGAGCGCCTCGGGCACTTCTTCCGTGGCGTCGGGCTGCACGTGCTGGAGGGCTACGGCCTGACGGAGACCACGGCTCCGGCGACCGTCAACCTGCCGGACCTCACGAGGATCGGCTCGGTGGGACCTGCGTTGCCCGGCATGTCGCTGCGGATCGCCGAGGACGGCGAGATCGAGATCAAGGGCATCGGGGTGTTCCGGGGCTACCACGCGAACCCCGAGGCCACCGCCGAGGCCTTCCACGACGGCTGGTTCCGCACCGGTGACCTCGGCAGCCTCGACGACGAGGGGGTGCTGCGCATCACCGGGCGCAAGAAGGAGATCATCGTCACCGCGGGCGGCAAGAACGTCGCGCCGGCCATCCTCGAGGACCGGTTGCGCGGCCACCCGCTGGTCAGCCAGGTGGTGGTCGTCGGCGACCAGCGCCCGTTCATCGGGGCGCTGATCACGCTCGATGCGGACGGCGTGCCGGGTTGGCTCGCCGCGCACGGCAAGCCCACGATGACGCTGGCCGAGGCCGCGAAGGACCCCGACGTGCTCGCCTCGCTGGACAAGGCGGTGGCCCGGACCAACCAGGCGGTCTCGCGCGCGGAGTCGATCCGCAAGTACCGGATACTCGACCGCGATCTCACCATCGCCGACGGGTACCTCACGCCGAAGCTCAGCGTGCGGCGCGCCGAGGTGCTCAAGGACTTCGCGTCCGAGGTCGACGCGCTCTACGACGCGGAGCCGCCTGCCGCCTAGGACGTCGTCCGGGGCCAAACCGTCGGCCTGAGCCTGGGCCGCCGTCCGGGGCGGGCCAGGCTCAGCCGGCCCGCTCCATCCGCAGCGGCGGCACCAGCCCGTGCTCGGCGAGCACGCCCAGGGCTCGCTCCTCCGCGGTGTCCAGCTCGACCGTCGCGGTGGGCACGCCGACGCCCGGCGGCCCGACCCCGATCGTCAGGAAGCTCACCAGGCAGTCCGTGCACGCGCCAGGCCCCGCGGTGCAGGAGTCGCAGTCGATGACCATGGGTCGCACGCTAGGCGCAGCCACCGACACGACCCCGACCGCTGCCGTGCGCGCCACAGCCCGGCCACCCTCCGCGCCACCCGCCGGACCGGGCAGCTCGGCGCGTCCGGCGGGGGGCTGTCGGAGGCGGTGGCTAGCGTGCGGGCCATGCCGCCGATGCGCCGACTGCGCCCCCTGTGGGCCGAGTCTGCGCCCGCCACCGCAGGGACGGCGACGCAGCTCACGTTGGACGAGGTCGGCACGCCCCTGTCGGAGGTGACGTTCGTCGTCGTCGACCTCGAGACGACGGGCGGCCGGCCCACCGACTGCGCCATCACCGAGATCGGGGCGGTCAAGGTGCGCGGCGGCGAGGTGCTGGGCGAGTTCGGCACCCTGGTGGACCCAGGCGGTCCGGTGCCCCCGTTCATCCAGGTGCTCACCGGCATCACCACGTCGATGCTGGTCGGCGCGCCTCGCATCGACGAGGTGCTGCCCGCCTTCCTTGAGTTCGCCCACGGTGCGGTGCTCGTCGCGCACAACGCCCCCTTCGACGTGGGCTTCCTGCGCGCCGCGACGGCGAGCACCGGCCGCACCTGGCCCGGCTTCCGGGTGGTGGACACCGTGCGCCTCGCCCGCCGGGTCGTCACGCGCGACGAGGCCCCCAACCACAAGCTGTCCAGCCTGGCCACTCTCTTCGCGACGACGACGACCCCGAACCACCGCGCGTTGGACGACGCGCGCGCCACCGTGGACGTGCTGCACGCACTGCTCGGTCGGCTGGCGCCGCTCGGCGTCACCCACCTGGAGGACCTGGCCTCCGCCGCCGACCCGGTACCCGACGACGTGCGGCGCAAGCGCGGACTGGCCGACCACCTGCCGGACACGCCGGGCGTGTACCTGTTCCGTGGGCCGGGCGAGGAGGTGCTCTACGTCGGCACGTCGACCACGTCGGTGCGTCGCCGGGTCCGCACCTACTTCACCTCGGCCGAGAAGCGGTCGCGCATGACGGAGATGGTCCGGGTCGCGGAGCGCGTCGACGCGGTGGCGTGCGCGACGCCCCTCGAGGCGCGGGTGCGCGAGCTGCGCCTCATCGCCGCCCACTCCCCGCGGTACAACCGGCGGTCCCGATTCCCGGAACGGATGCCCTGGGTGCGCCTGACCAGTGAGCCCTTTCCCCGGCTGACGGTGGTCCGCGAGGTGCGCGACGAACAGGGCGCCGCCTGGCTGGGCCCGTTCTCCTCGACTGCCGCCGCCCGCTCGGCGGTCGAGGCCTTGCATGAGGCGCTCCCGGTCCGCGAGTGCACCCGCCGCCTGCCGCTGCGCCCCGCACCGGACGCCGCGGCCTGCCTGCTGCTCGGGCTGGGCCGGTGCGGGGCGCCGTGCACCGGCGCCGTCTCCGTCGACGAGTACGCGCAGGTCGCCCAGGCCGTGCGGGCGGCGATGCTCGAGGACCCCGCGCCCGTCGTCGACGCGCTCGCGGCGCGGATCCGGGTGCTCGTCGGGCAGGAGCGGTTCGAGGAGGCGGCCGACGTGCGCGACCGGCTCCAGGCGTTCCTGCGCGGCGCGGTGCGGGCGCAGCGGTGCGGACCACTCGCACGCTGCCCCGAGCTGGTCGCCGCCCACCGCCTTGACGATGGCGGGTGGGAGGTGGTCCTCGTCCGTTATGGGCGGCTGGCGGGCACCGCGCGGGTCGACCGGCACCTCGATCCCCGGCCCGTCGTCGAGACCCTGCAGGCCACCGCCGAGCACGTGCCGGTGCCCGTGGCGCCCGCGGGCGCGGCGCACCCCGAGGAGACCGACCTGGTGCTGACCTGGCTGGAGCAGCCCGGCGTGCGCCTGGTCGAGATGACCGGCGAGTGGACGTGCCCCGTGCGCTCGGCGCAACGCGTGGACGCGGTCACGGCGGTGGCGATCGAGCTGGCC
>Ga0302263_10000876_pt1 | contig 11453 bp, 6 predicted proteins | sample II_Fen_N1_4_FD_194564 | JGI IMG/M metagenome (GOLD analysis project Ga0302263, IMG submission 194564) | Peat permafrost microbial communities from Stordalen Mire near Abisko, Sweden - II_Fen_N1_4 | ecosystem: Environmental > Terrestrial > Soil > Wetlands > Permafrost | place: Sweden: Abisko... | reverse complement strand
GGGCGGCGCGGCGCGCACCGGCGGAGGGGCGCGGCGGATCCGCCAGGTGAGCGCCAGCCCCTGGAGCACGACCTTGACCGCCGTGCCCGCCGCGAAGCCGAGCGGGATCGAGAGGACGCCCAGCGGTCCGACGAGCGTGAGGGTCGTGACGATGGTGACCGCGAAGCCGGCCAGCGCCGCGAGGACCGGCAGCACGGTGTTGTGCGTGGCGTACAGGCCGCGCGACGTGAGGTGCGAGAGGGCGTCGAAGGGGACCGCGAGCGCGAACGCCGCCAGCACGGACGCCGTCAGGGCCACGTCCTCGGCGTCGAACTTGCCGCCGCCCAGGAGGACGTCGATGGCGAGCGGCCCCACCACGACCAGGGCGATGGCGGCGCCCGTGGTGAGCACCCCGATCGTGAGGGCATTGCGCCGCACCTCGCGCCCGAACCCGCCGCGGTCGCCGGCGGCCCAGGCGGAGCTGAGCCCGGGGAAGGCGGCGAGCGCGATGGAGACGCCGAACAGCGAGACAGGCACGCTCTGGAAGTTGCGCGCGAACGACACCGCGGACACGCTGCCGGCGGCGAGCGTGGTCGCGACGCTGGTGAAGAACAGGAAGGTCAGCGGCTCGATCGGATGGCTCAGCATCTTGGGCACCATGAGCCTCAGGAACTCGCGCAGCGCCGGCATCCGCAGGTAGAGCCGCGGGCGCATCCGCACGGAGGTGCGCAGGATGCCCACGACCCGGATCCCGAGGTGGAGGACCGCGCCGATGACGGCCCCCACGGCCGCCGCCCGGATGCCCATCGACTCGTGGAACAGGATCGTGCCGGCCGCGATGCCCACGTTGTAGAGGATCGGCGCGAGGGCGTAGTAGAGGAACTGGCGCTCGGCCACGAGGACCTCGCCGAGGGTGATCGAGGCCGCGAACAGGATCGGCGTGAGGAGCATGAGCCGGAACAGGTCGAGGTAGAGCGCCTGCTGGGCCTCGTCGAACCCGGGGGCGATGAGGCGCACGGTGGCCGGCGCGACGAGGAGCAGGAGCAGGCACGCCGCCGCCATCACCCCGATTGCCAGCATCAGGACGGTCTGCGCGAACCGGGGCGCGTCGTCCGGGTTGTCGCGGCGCAGCGAGTTGAACACGGGCACGAACGGCGCGGTGAGGCCCGACGCCACCAGCACGTCGAGCGCGAGCTCCGGGAGGACGAAGGCGGCGTTGTAGGCGTCGAGCTCGGGGCCGGCCCCGAAGGTGCGCGCGAACATGCGGTCGCGCAGGAGGCCGGCGCCGTACGCGGCGAACGTGAGGACCGAGAGCAGGATCGCGCCCTGCGGCAGGAAGCGCGCGAGCATGGCCCTGATCCGCGCCATCGTCCCCCTCGTCCTCCGTCCTGCCGCGGGCGCGGCGCCGGCCTCTGAGACGCCGGAGGTCCCGCCCTTGGGACGGTACCCGTTCGGGGTCGCGCCGTCTCCGGTCCCGCGCTCGCGCCGGCGGGTCGGGCGAGGGTCCCGGGCGGCCGCTTCCCCCGATCGGGCGAAGGAGTCCTAGCCGGCCGCCCCGGCCACGATCCGGCGCAGCACGCGGCCCGTCACGGCGCGGCGGTACGCGGCCGTCGAGCGCACGTCGTCGATGGGGCTGACCTCGGCGGCGACGGTCGCCGCGGCCTCCGCGGCGAGCGCCAGGGTGGGGACACGGCCCTCGAGGACGGCCTCGGTGCGCGGCGCGCGGATCGGGCAGGCGGCCACGGACCCCAGCGCCACGCGCACGTCGCGCCACGCTCCCGCACCCGGTTCGCCGTCCTCGCGCCAGGCGACGGCGACCAGCACCTTCGCGATCGCGAGCGCGCGCCGCGTGCCGACCTTGCGGACGCGGACCTGCCGTCCCGGCACGAGCGGGATCCGGATCGCGACCAGCAGCTCGCCGGGCGCGAGGGCGGTCCGACGGTAGCCCGTCCAGAACGCCTCCGCCGGGATCGTGCGGGTGCCGCGTGGGCCGGCAGCCTCGAGGCGTGCGTCCGTGGCCAGGAGGACCGGCAGCAGGTCGCCGGCCGGCGAGGCCGTGACGCAGTTGCCGCCGAGGGTCCCGCGGTTGCGGATCGCCACCGCGCCCACCACGGCCGCGACCTCCGCGAGCACCGGGAGCGCGGCGTGGGCCATCGTGGAGCGGCGGAGCTCCTCCCAGGTCGTCAGGGCGCCCAGGACCAGCTCGTCGTGGGCGACCTCGATCCCGCGCAGCTCGTCGAGGCCGGCGAGGTCCAGCAGGGGCCGCGGCTCGTGGCCCGGGCCGGTGCCCGGTGCCGTCTCGACCATGAGGTCCGTGCCGCCCGCGAGCGGACGGAGCCGCGGGTCCGCGGCCAGGCGCGCGAGGGCGTCGGGGAGCGACGTGGCGCGGACGAGCCGCGGCTCCTCGCCGGGGCGCCCGGTGAGCGAGACCGCGGTGAGGGTCGCGCCGCCGTTGGCCGGCGACGCCGTCCCGGGCACGCCGTCGTCCGCCACCGCCTCGATCGACTCGATGATCCTGGTGTAGCCGGTGCACCGGCAGAGGTTGCCCGCGATGGCCTCGCGGATGTCGGCGTCGCCGGCGGGGCACCCCGACGCGAGGAGCGCGTGCGCCGCGAGGAGCATGCCCGGCGCGCACATGCCGCACTGCGTCCCGCCCAGCTCCAGGAATGAGGCCTGGAGCGGCGCGAGCCTGCCCTCGCTCGCGAGGCCCTCCACGGTGAGGACCTCGCGCCCCGCCGCCTGGCCGACCGGGACGAGGCAGCTGTTGACGAGCTCGCCGTCGAGCAGCACGGCGCACGTCCCGCACTCGCCCTCTCCGCAGCCCTCCTTGGCGCCGGTCAGCCCGAGGTCGTGGCGAAGGACGTCGAGCAGGCGACGCCCGCCGTCGACCGCCGCCTCCACGGGGCGGCCGTTGACGGTGAACCGGATCGACGCGGTCGCCGGGAGGCCCGTCGTCATCGGCCCGGCTCAGTCTCGCGCGCGATGATGGCCGCCAGGACCTTCTCCGGCGTGGCGGGGAGGCCCGCGATCCAGACGCCGGTCGCGTCGTGGATCGCCGCGATGACGGCGGGCGCCGGCACGTCCATCGGCAGCTCGCCCAGGCCCTTGGCACCGTGTGCGACGCCGCTGAACGGCCGCTCCACGAAGACCGTCTCGATGCGGGGGGCGTCGAGCGCGGTTGGCACGAGGTACGTGGACATCCTGTCGTTGCGATAGGCGCCGTCCCGGACCTGGACCTCCTCGATGGTGGCGTACCCGACGCCCTGGAGCGTCCCGCCCTCGACCTGGCCTTCGGCAAGGACCCGGTTGACGATCCGCCCGGCGTCCACGGCCTGCACCACCGAGCGAACCCGCACCTCGCCCGTGTCCCGGTCCACGTCCACGGCCGCCACGGCACAGGCCCAGCTGTAGGCGGGGTAGGCGTCGCCGCGATACGTCTCGTCGTCCCACTCGATGCCGGGGAACCCGTGGAACTGTTCGGTCGCCCGGAGGCCGCCGCGCTCCGCGGCGAAGGCGCGGTACGACTGGGCGAACGGCCTGCCGGTGGCCGCCTCGACGTCGTGGCGCAGGTGGTCGGCGGCGGTCGCGAGCAGCCCGCCCGCCATCATCGTGCTGCGCGACGCGACGGTCGGCCCGCTGTTGGGCACGCGCGACGTGTCGGCGCGGGCCACCTCCACGTCCGCCGGCTCGACGCCGAGCGCCTCCGCCACCACTTGGGCGAGCACCGTGCGCGCGCCCTGGCCCATCTCGGTGCTGGCAGTGAGCGCGAGGATCGCCCCGTCGGCCGTCAGCTCGATGGTCGCGACGCTGGCGAGGTGCTCCTCGCCGGAGCCCGTGAAACCGGCTCCATGCCAGCCGAGCGCGATCCCGATGCCCGATGACGACTGCGCGTCCGGTCCGGCGGCGCCCGCCTCGGCCTCATGACGCCCGCGGACCCGCTCGAAGCCCGACGCCTCGGCGGCGGCCTCCAGGACGTCGAGGGCCGCCACGCTCTCGCGCAGGACCTGGCCGGTCGCGGTCGTATCGCCCTCGCGGTACGCGTTCCGGCGCCGGATCTCGAGGGGCGAGATGCCCAGCGCCTCCGCGATCCGGTCCAGGTGCGTCTCGGCCGCGAACTCGGTCTGCGGCGCCCCGAAGCCGCGGAACGCGCCGTTGGGCGGCGTGTTGGTCATGGCGGCGCGAGCCCGGATCCGGACGTTGGGGCAGCGGTACGGGCCGGCGGCGTGGATCCCGCCCCGGGAGACGACCACCGGCGAGACCGTGGTGTAGGCGCCCGCATCGAGCACGACATCGATGTCCTGCGCGACCAGCAGGCCGTCGCGGGTGACGCCGGTTCGGTGGCGCACCACGGACGGGTGGCGCTTCGTGGTGGCGGCGAGGTCCTCGTGCCGGTCGTAGGCGATGCGGACCGGCCGGCCGGCCTTGCGCGCGAGGAGCGCCACGTGGATCGCGAGCAGCGACGGGTAGTCCTCCTTGCCGCCGAAGCCGCCGCCCGTCTCCTCCTGGATGACCACGACCCGGTCGGGTGGCAGGCCGAACGCCCGGACGAGCGCCGAGTGCACGTAGTACGGGCACTGCAGCGAGCCGTGGACCTCGATGCCCCCGTCCTCGCGGGGGATCGCGATCATCGCCTGCGGCTCGAGGTACAGCTGCTCCTGGTAGCCGGTCGTGTAGGTGCCCTCGATGACCAGGTCCGCCGCCGCGAAGCCCGCATCGAGATCCCCCTTCGAGATCTCGAACCGCTTGCAGGCCTCGGTGGAGGCCAGCGGGTCGAGGACCGGCGCCAGTGGCTCCGTCCGGAGGCGGATGGCGTCGCGGGCCGCACGCGCGAGTGCCGGGTCCGGCGCCGCCACGAGCGCGACGGGCTCCGTCACGTGGCGGATCTCCAGGGCGGCGAGCGCCGGCTGGTCGTCCGCAAGCGACGCGACGACGTTGTCGCCCGGGATGTCGGCGGCGGTGACCACGACCACCCGAGACCAGTCGAACCCCGGGTCGAGGTCGATGCCCAGGAGCCGCGCGTGCGGCTCCGTGGCGCGCACGGTCGCGCCGTACCACGCCCCGGGGACCACGAGGTCGTCCGTGAAGCGGGTCGCGCCGGTCAGCTTGTCGTTGCCCTCTCGCCGGAGGGGAGCGCCCCGATCCGCACCCACCCGGTCCGCGGCGGCGGCCAAGGTGCTCATGCCGCGAGGATCACGCGGGGCACGGTCGTCCACAACGGCCGGATGGCCCGGGCCGGACTGCCCGCCCGTGCCCGCAGTCCCCGAGGTGGCCTCAGCCTTCATCCGCGTGCAGGCTGCCCGTCTTCACCTCGCGCAGCCGGCTCGGGAACCGGGCAAGCGTGGCGATCACGGCGTCGAACTCCCGGGAGTCGATGCACTCCCCGATCTTGTGGACGTTCTGCTCGATGCCCACGCCGATCCCGATCATCGGCGGATAGGTGAAGGTGCCATCCTCCACCCAGTCCTTGCCGTCGCGGCTGGGGAGCGTGGGGTCGTCGGGTGGGACGGGGAAGCCCACGCCGTCCGTCGAGAAGATCCAGCGGCCGACCCGCGGGTCGACGTGGAGGGACCCGGTCCCGGCCGTGGTCTCGACGATGGGTGTCGCGCAGGCCGCGTACGCGTCGACGGCCGCCCGGACCACGGCATGGTCCTCCGGCGTGACCCAGCCGGGGTAGATCTGCGCGTTGTCCGCGTTGGTGCCCTTCCACGAAGGCCGGTCGTAGTACGGCGCCCGCACCTCCACGCGGCAGCCGGCCTCGCGGGCGGCGGCCACGCTGGGCATGGTCTCCACGGCGGCCAGCGCGTCCCTCGGGTCCTCGCCCGCGGTCAGCCGCCGGTCGAAGCGGAACGTGAACCGTTCCGGGACCGCGCAGTCGCTGGGGGTGTCGAGCCTCGCCCAGCTCGCGGTGCGCGTGCCGCCGCCGAGGAACGGGTCCGTGCCCATGTCCACGCCGTCGCGATAGCGGGCGGCGGCCTCGACGAGGATCGGGGCGCCCAGCTCGAGGGGGTTGCGGCCCTCCCACGGCATGGAGCCATGGCAGCTCTTGCCGGTGACCTCCACCTCGATCTGCATGCGGCCGCGCTGCCCGCGGTAGATGCCCGCGGCGCCGTCCTTCGCGCAGCCGGTGCCCTCGGTGAGGACGTAGGCGTCCGGGATGAGCTCGGGGCCGGCGCCGGGCCACTCGTGGCGGCGGACGTGCATCATGCTGCCGCCGTCGTTGTCCTCCTCGGCGACGGTCGCGTAGCTGCGCACGATGACCCCGCGCAGGGACCCGAGCTCCTTCGTCTCCATCAGGACCTTGGAGGCGACGACCTGGCTCACGACGCCCGAGAGCTGGTCGGCCGCGCCGCGGCCCCAGACGAGGTGGTGCCACTCGTCGTCCGGCGGCAGGAACCCCAGCTCCGAGCGCAGGAACTCGCGGTTGAGCCTGGTCTCGTCCACGAGCCCGTTGAACGGGTCCAGGCCGCCGGTCGCCTCGTGCCAGCGATCGCGGAGCGGCCAGACGGTGTCCGTGTGGCCATCGAAGTAGACGACCGTCTTCTCGGCCTCCGGGATCCCGTCCGAGCGGTCCATCAGCACCCAGACGAGGTTGCCGAAGTCGTCGAACCAGGCGTCCTCGGGCCGCTCGACCGCGCCGATCTCGAGGAGCGTCCGGCGCAGGTACTCCACCCGCGGGCCCTCGTGGTTCGACGTGCCGCACAGGGGATCGCCGCCCTCGTCGACCGGCTTGTCCACGTAGTCGGCGGGGACGCGGATGGTCTCCTTGAGGATCGTGATCGCGAGCGGGCGGTAGGCGCGGGTGAGCTCGGAGATCCGGGCGTCGAGGGTCATCGGGTGGGCCTCGCTGGACGTTGGGCTGGGCGTGGAGTTGCGGGACATCAGGATGCGGCCGCGCGCCTGAGCGCCGCCACGAGATCGCGCGACTTGGCCGCCGCCAGGAGCGCCATGATCGCGTAGACCTTCTTGTTCGCCTCGCGGGCGAGGTCATGCCGGAACCGCTCCATCACGGCCGGGCTCACCTCGGCGCCGATGTCGGCTGGCAGGCAGTGCATGTAGAGCCCATCGCCATCGCGGGTGAGCCCCATCCGCCGCTCGTCGCAGATCCAGTCGGTGTGCGCCGCGTTCCGCTCGAGCGCGCGCCGCTCGATGTCGCGCATGGCCCCGGCGTCCCTGGCGTGGTTCGCCGCCACCCGCTCGGTCATGAGGTCGTACGGTCCCCAGCTCTTGGGGTAGACGACGTCGGCGCCGGAGAAGGCCGCGTCCATGTCGGTCATGACCTCGAACGAGCCGCCGGACGCCTCCGCGTTGACCCTGGCCGCCTCGAGGGGCTCGTCCATGAGCCGGTAGCCATCGGGGTGGGCGAGCCGGACGTGCGCGCCGAAGCGGGTCATCAGCGTCACGATGCCCTGCGCGACCGAGAGCGGCTTCGCGTAGCTCGGGGAGTACGCCCAGCTCATCGTGATCGTTCGGCCGGCGAGACCGTCGGGGAAGCGCTCGCGGAGCCAGAGCAGGTCGGCGAGGGCCTGGGTGGGATGGTCGACGTCGCACTGGAGGTTGACCACCGGCACGACGCGCTCGTCGCCGGTCGCCGCGAGGTAGTCGTCGATGCCCTCCTTGGCGTCGCGCATGAACCGGTTGCCCTCGCCCAGGATCAGGTCGTGCCGGATCCCCAGGGCGTGCGCGTTCATTCCGAGCATCGCGCCGGTCTCCACCGAGGTCTCGCCGTGGCTGACCTGGGTGGACGACCCGTCGACGATGACTGCCTGCCCGCCGAGCCGTGCCGCTGCGCCGGCCCAGGAGGACTTGGTCCGGGTCGAGTTGTCGAAGAACAGGGCCCAGAACAGCTGCTGCGGGAAGAGTGAGGGCACACGGCCCTCGCGGTCCAGCGCCTGGAGCGCCTCGGCAAGCGTGCACAGCGTCTCGATCTCGGGCGTCTTCCAGTCCTGCGTGAGCAGCATGCTGCGCCCGTGGAGTGCGTCCAGCGACGCGGCGTCGAGACGGGCGAGGGCGGGCGCTGGCATCGTCACTCCTGTGCCTCGTGGGATCGGCGGACGCCGCTCAGGACGACCGCGACGGATTCGGTAGGGGACAGGTGGCCGGCGGCCGCGAGGGCGAGCAGCCCGGCAACCCCGGCGGTGCCCGTCTCGTCGGCGTCGATGCCGGTGGCGGCGCGGGCGAGGGCGTTGGCCTTGAGGAGCGCGGGCTCGTCGACCACGAGGGCACGACCGCCGGTCAGGAGCATGGCCCGCACGACCGCGAGCCAGTCGTAGGTCTCGTCGTCGAGGATGCCGTGGGCGACGCTGGCGGGCTCCGTCTCCCACGGGCGCATGTACCGCGACCGGTGGGTGGCGGCGTGCCGCAGGGCATCGTGGACGAGGGCCGGATCCAGCGCCGTCCCGGGCTCGGCACCGAGCTCCTCGAGCAGGTGGGCGTGGGCACGGGCGAGCGGCCATGCTCCCTCGGTCTGGACGGTGTCCAGGCGCGGGACGGCGTCGATGGCGCCCAGCGCCGCCGCGTCGTCGAAGCCGAGCGCGATCGCCGACGCGAGCGCGCCGCCGCCCACCTGGACGACGACCCGGTCCAGGCCCGCCCCGGACGCGCGCAGCCCGTCGACGATCTCCCACGCAAGCGTGGCGCCGCCCTCGATGGCGAGGCCGTTGTCCGGGCCCTGGCAGGTGAACGGGACGGCGCCGCCGGCGATGGCGTCGGCGAGGCGCAGGTACGACGGGTCGCCAGCCTGCCCGGGCCGGCGAGGGCAGGTGGTGACGGCCGCGCCCAGCTCGCGGAGGCGGGCCAGGACGGCGGTGTCCGCGACCTCCGGCACGAAGACGCGCAGCTCGCGATCGGCCGCGCGGGCCACGACCGCGGCGGCGAGGGCGGCGTTCCCGCAGCTTGCGATCGCGAGCGGGGCGGCGGGGTCGCCGTCGCCCAGGGCTTCCGCGACGCGCAGCTCCAGCAGGATCCCGAACAGGTGGCGTGCCTTGTGCGAGCCCGCGACGTTGCCGGTCTCGTCCTTGACCCAGGCCGCGCCGCCCGCGCCGAGCCCGGCCGCGCGAGCGATCCCGGGTGCCCGGACAAGCGGCGTCACCCGGAACCCGTGTCCGTCGACGGCCGCGATGGCGTCGTCGAGCTCGCGCACGAGGTCGACGTAGCGGGCGTCGGCCCAACCCGCGGCGCGGGCGACGTGGTAGGCGTGGAACAGGGCCCGGTACCGGACGAACGGGTTAGGGTCCGGGTCGGCAGGCGCCTCCAGGCGGGCGAGGTCGATGCCACGCGCCATGACATGGTCGATGTCATCACCCGGTTGCCGGTTCGGGCAGCGCGGCGTGAAGGGACGATGCGCGGGGGCGAGCGCGCCGCAGCCCGCACAGACCAGGGCGGTCTCGGCCGCGGGCGGCGGCGGGACCTCGCGCCGGTGCGCCGGGCGGCTCACCTCGGCCCGTCCCCGCTCACCGGGGGCCGCCCGCGACGAGCCCGTTGAAGTCGTCGATGCGCTCGTCCCAGCGATGGACGACCTCGCGGGTCCCGGTCCAGAACCCCTGGTCGCGGCGAGCCTCGAACTCGTCGAGCGGCACGCCCTGCTGCTCCACCCAGGTGAAATACCCGAGGTTGAAGACCCGGTCGCGCTCCGCGCGCGTCATCTCGAGCACGTGATCCTCGCCCGCGGCGAGCAGCCGCGCCCCGAACGTCTCGCCGGCCGCCACCGCGTCGAACCCGCCCGGGAAGTCCCGCGCCCGGATCCGGTCGACCTCGGTGTGGTACATCGGCGCGCCGTCCGTGGCGACGGTGAGCAGCACGTCGTCCGGCCCGAGGCGCTGCTGGCGGGCGACCTTGATCGCGGCGAGGACGTTGCAGATCGACGACAGGCCCAGCGACCCGAGGGCCGCGACGGTCTCCTCGGGCACGCCGCGCCGGCGCACGAGGTAGTCGCGCCCGACCTCCGTGTTGAACAGCACCAGCAGGTCGTCGGTCGCCCGGTCCGAGACGCCGACAACGAGGTCCGTGGCCATGATGTTGTGGATCAGCGGGATGTGCTTGTCGCCGATGCCCTGGATGTTGTGCTCGCCGAAGCCGCCCGCGAGCATCGTGGGGCACTCGACGGCCTCCACGGCCACGGTCCGCGAGCCGAGCCGCTCCTTGAGGTAGTCACCCGCGCCGATCGTGCCGGCGGACCCGGTGGCGGAGACGAAGGCCGCGGCGCGCGCGCCCGGCCGGTCCGCGGCGACGTGCTGGTACACGCGCTCGAGGGCGCGGCCCGTGATGACGAAGTGGGCGACGTGGTTCGCGAACTCGCTGAACTGGTTGAAGATCACCGCGTCGGGCTCGCGGTCCAGCTCCGCGCAGCGGTCGTAGATCTCCTTGACGTTGGACTCCGTGCCGGGCGTCCGGATGATGTCCCCGGGGTCCGCCACCCATCGCTCGAGCCAGGCGAAACGCTCGCGGCTCATGCCGGCCGGCAGCACCGCCACGCCGCGGCAGCCCATGATCCGGCTGATCGCCACGCCGCCCCGGCAGTAGTTGCCCGTGGACGGCCACACGGCCCGCTGGCTCGCCGGGTCGAACTGGCCCGTGACGATCCGCGGGGCGAGGCACGCGTACGCGGCGATCACCTTGTGCGAGCCGATCATCGGGAAGCGGTCGCCCAGGGCGATCACGATGGGCGAGGCGACCCCGGTCAGCGCCTCCGGCAGCACGAGGTGCCCCGGCACGGCCGTCCGATCGGCCCGCGACGCGTCGTTGAACCAGTGGGCGCGGAACAGGTTGAGCGGATCGGGCGCGTCCGGGTCGACGCCGGCGAGGCGGTCCGCGATGTCGGCCGGGATCGTGTCGGGATCGGCCAGCTGGGCGAACGTCGGCAGCCTGACGCCGAGCGAGCGGCAGCGGTCCGCGGCGCGGTCGCGGACGCCCGCGTCCACGATGTCCCGTTCGAGGCCCAGGCGACGCATCGACTCCTCCATGGCGGCTCCGGCGCCGGGCCTGGCGTGCCCGCGCGCTCATCCGGTAGGGGCCACACGGCACGCGCCGACCCGGACCGGTCATTCCTACCATCGAAGCCGGGAAGGCCCTCGCACAGGGCCAGATGGTCTGACAGGGACGGCCGCGAGGAGGTCCGATGGACTTCACGTTGAACGGTCGCGCGGTCTCGGTGGACACCGCGCCGGGGGAGTCGCTGCTGCATGTCCTGCGCGAGCGGTGCGGCCTCCGGTCGATGAAGGACGGCTGCTCGCCCGAGGGATCCTGCGGGGCGTGCACCGTGATCGTGGACGGACACGCCGTCGTCTCCTGCGCCAGGCCCGCGGAACGGGCCGGGGGCCGCGTCGTGGAGACGCTTGAGGGGTTGCCCGCCCGCGACCGGTCGACCTGGGCCGACGCCTTCGTCGCCACCGGGGCCAGCCAGTGCGGCTACTGCTCGCCCGGGATCGTCATGAAGGCGGAGGCCCTCCTGCGGCGCGAGCCGGCGCCGGGCCGCGAGG
>Ga0302263_10000873_pt1 | contig 11491 bp, 11 predicted proteins | sample II_Fen_N1_4_FD_194564 | JGI IMG/M metagenome (GOLD analysis project Ga0302263, IMG submission 194564) | Peat permafrost microbial communities from Stordalen Mire near Abisko, Sweden - II_Fen_N1_4 | ecosystem: Environmental > Terrestrial > Soil > Wetlands > Permafrost | place: Sweden: Abisko... | reverse complement strand
GCCACCGCGGGATTAGCCGCCGGAGTTCCGGACTGGGCCCGAATGGCACGTGGTGATGATGTGACTGAGACGAATTCTCGAAATATGCGTTCATTTCATTTAAGGAAAGGCCTGCCACGCCTGCGTTTCGGAAGGAGATGATTCATCTGAAAAAAAGGAGACTCCCCTCCCGTTATCCGATTTATGATCATCGCCGCACACTCCCAGACAGCTCATCCACAGGAGGCATGGCCATGCAGAAGTCCCTCCACATCGATCCGAACAAGTGCACGGGCTGCCTGCAGTGCGAGATGGCGTGCTCCTGGGAAAACTACAAGAGCTTCACCATCGCCAAGTCGCGGATCAAGGTGTTCTCCTTCCACCACGAAGGGCGCTTCGTCCCCTACACTTGCACGCAGTGCGATGAAGCCTGGTGCATGGTCGCCTGCCCTGTGGATGCTATCCGTCTGGATCCCGTCACGGGGGCCAAGATCGTTTTGGACCCCACCTGCGTCGGCTGCAAGGTCTGCACCATCGCCTGCCCCTTTGGCACCATCAACTACGTGGCGCAGACGGGGAAGGTGCAGAAGTGCGATCTCTGCGAGGGTGCCCCCGCTTGTGCCAAGGCCTGTCCCACGGCCGCGATCACCTATGTGGATTCCGACTGGACGGGGCTCGAAAAAATGCGCCAGTGGGCCGGCAAGACCGACACCAACCCCGCGACGGTGTGAGGAGAAACTGCCATGGCATGGACCAAGAACGTTCTTCGCGTGAACCTTGAAACTGGTTCCTGCACCACGGAACCGCTGAACATGGACTGGGCCCACGACTATCTGGGTCAGCGGGGTCTCGCCACCAAGTACCTGGTGTCCGAGACGGATCCCAAGGTCGAGCCCTTCTCTCCCGAGAACAAGATGATCTTCGTGACCGGCCCCCTCACGGGCACCATGGCCGCCACGGGTGGACGGTACTCCGTGGTTACCAAGGGGCCGCTCACGGGGGCCATCGCCTGCTCGAACTCCGGCGGCTACTTCGGCGCCGAGCTGAAGTTCGCGGGTTGGGACATGGTGATCTTTGAAGGCGCTTCTCCGAAGCCCGTCTACCTGCTGATTACGGACGAAAAGGCGGAGCTGGTGGATGCCTCCCACCTCTGGGGCAAGACAGTCTGGGAGACCGAGGAAACCATCAAGAAATTCCACCAGGATCCCCAGATCCGCGTGGCCGCCATCGGCCGGGCGGGCGAGAACAAGGTGCTCTACGCCGCCATCGTGAATGACCTCCACCGGGCCGCCGGGCGCTCCGGCGTCGGCGCCGTCATGGGCTCCAAAAACCTGAAAGCAGTGGCCGTGCGTGGCACGCGCACTGATGCGTACCAACTGGCCAACCCCGATGCCTTCTTCGCCGCCACGGAGGCCGGGAAGAAGGTGCTGGCCGCCAATGGCGTGACGGGGCAGGGGCTTCCCACCTATGGCACCCAGGTGCTCATGAACGTCATCAATGAGCTGGGGGCGCTGCCCACCCGCAACCACCGCGAGGTGCAGTTCGAGGGCGCCTTGGCCATCGGCGGCGAGGCCATGCACGAGAAGCGGCCCACGGACGGCAAGGCCAACCTGGTCACCAATGGCGCCTGCTTCGGCTGCACCATCGCCTGCGGCCGCATTTCTCGCATGGATCCCGGCCACTTCAGCGTCAAGGACAAGCCCCAGTACCACGGCGCCTCCGGCGGCGTGGAATACGAGGCCGCCTGGGCCCTGGGTGCCGCCAACGGCGTGTCGGATCTCGAGGCGCTCACCTATGCGAACTTCCTCTGCAACGAGGACGGCTTTGACCCCATCTCCTTTGGGGCCACCGTGGGCGCAGCCATGGAGCTCTACGACCTGGGCCTCCTCACCAAAGAGGAAATCGGCTTCGAGCTGCCCTTCGGCTCCACCGAGGGCATGGTGAAACTGGCCGAGCTGACCGCCAGGGGCGAAGGCTTCGGGAAAGTCATTGGCCTTGGTTCCAAGCGGATGTGCGCAAAGTACGGTCGGCCCGAGTTGTCCATGACCGTCAAGGGCCAGGAATTCCCAGCCTACGATAGCCGGGGCCTGCAGGGCATGGGGCTGGCCTATGCCACCAGCAACCGCGGTGCCTGCCACCTCCGTGGCTATATGGTGTCGCCGGAAGTCCTGGGCATTCCCGTGAAGATGGAGCCCCAGGCCACCGAAGGCAAACCCGCCATGCTGAAGGCCTTTCAGGACCTCACCGCCGTGGTGGATTCCAGTGGCCTCTGCCTCTTCACCACTTTTGCCTGGGGCCTCGCGGACATCCAGCCACAGATCCAGGCCGCTTGCGAAGGCGACTGGTCCGAAGAGCGCCTGCTGCTCGTCGGGGAGCGCATCTGGAATCTGGAGCGCGAGTACAACCTCGGTGCGGGGCTCACGGGCAAGGACGACAACCTGCCGCCCCGTCTGATGAAAGAACCCGCCCAGACCGGACCGCAGAAGGGGGCGGTGTCGAAGCTCGACATCATGCTGCCGGAGTACTACCAGCTGCGGGGCTGGACGCCGGAGGGCGTGCCTACCACCGAGACGCGAGCGCGTCTCGGCGTGTGAACGACTAAAGGTTCCCCATGCGACACCTCATCATTGGAAGCGGTCCCGCCGGCGTGGTGGCGGCGGAGACCCTGCGCAAGGCCGATCCCGCCGCGGAGATCAGCATGCTCTGTGGCGAGGCCGGACCGCCCTACTCCCGCATGGCCATCCCCTATCTGCTGAAGGGGCAGATCGCGGAGGCGGGTACCCACCTCCGCAAGGATGCGGACCACTACGACCGCCTGCGCATCCAGCTGGTGCACGCGGTCGCCAAGTCCGTGGACCCGGCGGCAAGAACCGTCGATCTGGGTGGAGGACGCAGCCTTCCCTACGACCGGCTGCTCATCGCCACCGGTTCGCGGCCAAGCCTGGAGACGATTCCAGGTATGGATCTCCCAGGCGTCCACAGCTGCTGGACCCTCGACGATGCCCGCGCCATTCTCGCCAAAGCCCGGCCCGGCACCCGCATGGTCCAGATGGGCGCGGGTTTCGTGGGGTGCATCATCATGGAGGGCATGCTGTCACGCGGAGTGGACCTCACCATCCTTGTCCGCAGCGGCTACATGGTGCGTCGCATGATGAATCCCACGGCCAGCGGGCTGTTGCGGCGCTGGTGCGAAGCCAGGGGCGTAAAGATCCTCACGCACACGCAACCCACGGGCCTCACCACGGTCGGAGGTACCCTCCAGGTGGCCCTGGCCGATGGACGCACGCTTCCGGCCGATCTGTATCTCAGTGCTGTGGGCGTGGACCCAAACCTGGCGTTTCTCGCCGACAGTGGCATTGAAATCGGTCAGGGCATCCGGGTGGATGCGAACCTGCAGAGCAGTGTTCCCGGTATCTACGCGGCCGGGGATGTGGCCGAGGCCACAGACTGCCTGACGGGCAAGCGGCAGCTGAACGCCATCCAGCCCAACGCGGTGGAACAGGGCCGCATCGCCGCGCTGAACATGGCCGGACGCCCCGCCCGCTTCAAGGGCAGCTTCGTGTTCAATGTGCTCACCACCCTGGGACTGGTCTCCTCGTCCTTCGGCGAGTGGCAGGGCCTGCCGGGTGGCGAGTCGACCGAAGTGCTGGACGAGGCCCGCTACCGCTATCTGAACCTGCAGTTTGATGGCGACCGGCTGGTCGGGGCGAACACGGTGGGTTTCTCCGACCATGTGGGTGCCCTGCGGGGGCTCATCGAGGGGCAGATCCGGCTGGGCATCTGGAAACAGCGGTTGATGGAGGATCCCACCCAGATCATGCAGGCCTATCTCGCCGCGGCCCATTCGGTGGCATGAAGATCAGCCTCAAGTTGTTCGCCTCGCTCACCGTCTACCTGCCGGCTGACGTGCGGTCCCGCCTTCGCATGGAACTGGACGTGGAGGAGGGCGCCACCGTGCTCGAGGTGATCCAGCGGCAGGGCATTCCGCCCGGTCAGTGCGCCATGGTGCTGGTGGACGGCGTCTGGATTGCTGCGGCGGATCGATCCACCCGTGTGCTTGTCGAAGGCGAGGTCCTGGCCATCTGGCCCCCCGTGGCCGGTGGATAGGATGGTGCCGCTGAGCCTGGAGATGAGCCTCAGCCGGGAGGAATTCCTGCGCCTGCTGCCGGGAGCCGTGAACGTGGTCGCGATCCAGGAAGCAGACGGAGTCTTCAGTCAATGCGATGGGCAGCGGCGTTGGGCCCTGCGACTGTTGCCCTTGGCTGACCGGCGACTGGGCAGTGTGGTCCTGCCTTGCCACCGTGTGGACATCAGCCTGGAAGGCTACTCAGAGGATGAGGCGGAAGCCTTCATGGCCCAATTCCACCGGGGGTTCCAGCGCGGCGGGGGATAATCCCACCGGGCATCTCTTGGGTCATGGATGACAGGGCCATCCCGTATAATCGCCAGATGCAGACTCAACGCCCCGCCGGAATCCTTCGTTCCTTTCCACCCGTCTTCTGGCTGGCGAATGTCATGGAGCTCTTCGAGCGGGCCGCGTATTACGGCCTCAACTCGGTGCTCGCCGTCTATCTCACGAACAAGATTTCGGAAGGGGGCCTGGGCTTCACGGAACAATCCGTGGGCTTTCTCCAGAGCCTCATCTACGCCTTTACCTATGTGATTCCCATCGCGGGCGGCGCCCTGGCGGACCGCTATGGCTACCGGCGGATGCTGCTATTCGCCTTCTCCATTCTGTCGGCGGGCTATTTCATCGCGGGCAACGTCACGGCCTACGGGGCCGTGTTTGCTTCGCTCCTGCTGATGGCCACGGGTGCGGGTCTGTTCAAGCCCATCATCTCGGGGACCCTGGCGCGGACCACCACCGAAGAGAACTCCGGGTTCGGCTTTGGAATCTACTACTGGATGATCAACATCGGCGCCTTCCTCGCGCCTCTGCTCGTAAGCGTGCTGAAGGGCTTTTCCTGGCGCTACGTGTTCATCGCTTCCGCGATCTACTGTGCCGCCATGCTCGTGCCCACGGTGTTCCTCTTCAAGGATCCGCCCAAGCCCGAGAACACCAAGAGCCTGCGGGAAGTGGTACACAGTGCGGCCATGGTGCTGGGTGATGCGCGCTTCATGCTGATGATCGTGGTCTACTCCGGCTTCTGGATTCTCTACTTCCAGACCTTCGGCTCGGTGCTCTGGTACCTCCGTGATTTCGTGGACACCGCGCCCGTGAACGCCTTCTTCGCATCCTTCGGCGTACCCCTGAAGTTCGACACCGAGCACGTCACCGTGGTCAATGGCGGCACGATCATCCTGCTGCAGGTCCTTGTCAGCCGCCTGGTCAAGAACGTGCGGCCCCTGCCCACGATGGTGACGGGCATCATCATCGGCACCCTCGGGTTCCTGTGCCTCGCCGCCTCCACCAATGTATGGGTGTTCATCCTGGGCCTGTCGGTCTTCTCCATCGGGGAGATGACCGCCCACCCGAAGTACTACAGCTACGTGGGGCTGGTCGCCCCGGCGGACAAGAAGGCTGTCTACATGGGCTACGCCTTCCTGTACGGTGTGATCGGCAGCCTCATCGGCTCGAGCCTGGGGGGCGGGCTCTACGGCTCCATGCTCAAGCCCATGGTCGGCCAACCTGGGGCCGCCGCTGTCGCCCGCAACTTCTGGTTGATCTTCGTCGCCCTCAACATTGCCGCAGCGATCGGCTTGATCTTCTACGATCGGATCTTCGCCGCGGACACTCCGGAGACGAATGCGAAGGCCCGGAAGGTGATGATGGTGATCTACGCCTTGCTGCTCGTCGTCGGGTTGCTGTTCCTCCGTTCAGCTCTCTTCGGAGGCGCGGAGATCTCCTACAAGACGATGGTCCAGGCCGTGATCATGCTGATCCTGGGGGCTGGCGGCACGGCGGTGAGTTTCCGGAAGAACTGAGCGGGCCTTCAGCTCGGCTTGAAGGTATGGGACCGATCCGTGCGACGGGTCTGGATGAACCGGTGGATGGGCTCCAGGTCCGTATCTGGGCCGGGGCAAAGCACGACGCCGAGCCGGGTGGGGTAGGGCTGGCCCTCGAGAAAGGTGAGGTGCCGCACTTCACCCGGGCAGCGCAGGATGGCGCCGTCCGGAAGTTCCGCGTCAATTTCCACGTGGGTATGCAGGTCCACCAGGAGGGTCTCGTCCAGCGCCAGTCCCACGCCGGTCTCCGTCAGATTCACCAACAGGGCGTCGAAGGGGCGGCCGCTGAGAGTCACCCGCGCCTTCAGTGGCGATTGATCGGGTCCAGCCACCCGCACATCCCTTCGATGGTGGAGTCGTGCGGATTCGTGGGGCCACTCCAGGCGGAGGATGGCGTTTCCTGACTCATCGGCGAGGGGTGGAAGCAGGATGGATTCCAAGGTAAGGACCTCGTCCCCCAGGAGGATCGTCAAGGTCACCGCGGTGCCTTCGGCAGGCACAGAATCCCGGACGTGCAAGCCGGACACCTCCAGCACCGATCCCGGGCGAAGCTGGTGAATCCGAAGGTCTCCCAGCAGCCGCGCATTGGTCCCCTGCAGCCTGAGGCTGGCCACGGCCTTGGTGAGGTGGGACTGGATCAGGAACTGCTCCAGCACCGGGGCGGTCAGAAACGATGCGTGACCCATGGAGATCCTGCCTTTCAAATGCCTTGGCCCAGCCGGTCCGCCAGGTTGCGATGCAGCCCGGCGGCCAGGATGGCCTTGGCCGCGCCCTTCACATCGTAGTCGAGGCGGTGGAGCCTCAGGCAGCGCCGCTTGGGGTCGAAGGTCATGAACGAAACCCGGGGATCGCGGTCCCGGGGTTGACCCACAGAACCCGGATTCACCAGGTACCGGCAATGGGGCTGCAGATGGAACCACTCCCCTGGCTCAAGGCAAATCCAGTTCAGCTGGCTTTTCGCTTCATCCAATTCGAAGCAGCCGGGCAGGTGGGTGTGGCCGAAGAAGCAGAGCTGACCCTCAAAGGCATCGAAGGCCTGGCTGATCTCACGCATGTGGAGCAGGTAGGCATCCTCGTCCATGGGCGAGCCATGGGCGATTTGATAATCCTCACCCACCCAGAGCGGGCCCACGGGCAGATCGGCCAGGAAACGCCAGTTGTCCTGGCGCAACCGTTCCCGAGTCCAGTCCGCCGCCTGTTTGGCCGGAAGGCTGAAGGCGGCGTCGGGCTCCAGCCCCGCGCAGACCTTGTCATGGTTGCCCCGCACCATGAAGCGGGGACGCAGCTCGCGCACCTTGTCCAGCATCTGGTTGGGGTTGGCGCCGTAGCCCACCAGGTCGCCCAGGAGCACGAAACGATGGATGGCCCGCCGCCGCGCGAACCGCAGCACGGCCCGGAGGGCATGCAGGTTCGAGTGCAGATCGGAAAGGATCAAGTCCAATGGATGTCCGGGGAGTCCCTTCAGTCTAGCAAGGCCGAGGTCAGCTCCCGAGAACTGTGACCAAAGGCGACCACCATTGGCGCCAGGGACCAGGCGGGCATGCGTGAGGCCCACCGGGCCATGAAGGCGGCCCGTTCCCGGGCCAGGGGCCGGTTCGGATCGCGACCCGCCCGTTCCCAGGCCCGGGCAGGGGTTTCCGCCAGCCAGAGCGGGGCGAAACCTGCAGCGGTGACCGCCGCGCGGTTCTGTGGAGATTCCCAGGCCCCGCCCCCCAGGGCCACCACGGCAGGCTTGGTCATCAGGTCCGGCAGCGCAGCCGATTCCAGGGCCCGGAAGGCGCCTTCGCCAGAGGTGGAAAAGATCTCGGCCACAGGATGCCCTGCGCGGTCCTCGATGACCGCGTCCAGGTCGTGGAAGGGCAGGGCCAGTTTCCAGGCGAGCTGCCGTCCGAGGGTGGACTTCCCTGCGCCGCTGCCGCCGATGATCACAAGGCCTTGGCCGGGCGTGAAGGGCGGCCGGACGCGCCACTTGAGCCGCTGGGCTTCCCAGCCGAGGGTGGCAGGATGAGCCGCCCGGTGGAGTGCTCCCACCATGGCCAGGGACTCGGCGCCTGCCTCGAAGCAGGGCGTGGCGTCCGCGAGGGTCAGGCCACCGATGGCGATGGGCGCGAGACCCCGGCCGCGCAGGGCCGCGCAGCCCGCGCGGAGGCCCTCCAGGCCGATGGGCGTGGCGTGATCGGTTTTCGTGGCCGTGCCTCGGAAGGGACCCACGCCAGCGTGATCGCAGGCGCTGTCCACCGCCGTGAACTCCGCTGCTTCATGGGTGGAGGCGCCGACATGAACGGTGGCGAGGCCTGGCAGCCGCTTGGCCTCAGCCGCGGGCAGATCGCCTTGGCCCAGGTGCAGGCCCCAGGGCGTCAGCCCTTCCCTGGCCGCGAGCATCGCGAGGTCCGATCGATCGTTCACGCAGATCATGGGCCAGCCGCCATTGGCTGCGGCTTCCGCCAAAGCCTGGCGCAGCTCGTCCCACTGGGCCTGGGTGTCCAGCGGCTTGCCGCGAAATTGGACCAACGGGAAACCAGCCTCTCCCAGCCGCCGGATCTGGGCGGAAAGAGGCTCGGCGAGCGTCGCATCGGTGATGGGATAGACAGGGGGCAGGTGGAGCATGGGATTTCAGTGTACAGGCTGGAGGTGCGGACTCCCGTGGCCCGCTTCGACGGCACCATCCTTCTGGTTTTGGGCGAGGCAGCCGAATGGGTGGGCGCCAAACCTGAAGGAATGATCGCGACGCATGGCGCCGCAACAAAAAGCAGTCCCTCCAACGAAGGAAACGAACGGACCCCACCTGCACCGAAGCGCTGTGCGAAGCCGAGGAAGCTAGATGTTGAGAGAGCGGAAGGCCATGCAGGCGGGGTCCGAGTTGAGCGGAGGGTCAGGCGGCAGTTCGCGGCCGTGACGAACGAGCCGGCTCATTGGCCTTCAGGTGGCTGCCATAGCTCGACCTTGTTTCCCTCTGGATCAATGACCCAGCCAAACAACCCATACTCGGAATCGTCCATCTTCTCGAGCACGTTGCAGCCTTCTTCCTTCAAGGCCTTGATCAAGGCGTGGAGGTCTTCCACTCGGTAGTTGACCATGAAGGAAGCAGAGCTCGGAGCAAAGTGATCGCTTTCTTGCGGATTGATTAACCAGGCCGTTGTGCCTGCAACCGGCTTGCCCTCGGCGTCGGTCCAGTCGAAGGCAGCTCCGCCCCAGGCCTGGACATCGATTCCCAAGTGCCGCTTGTACCAAGCCCGCAGTGCTGGAGCGTCCTTGGCCTTGAAGAAGATGCCGCCGATGCCAGTGACTCGTTTCATGTGACCTCCGATGTGCGGTGGTGGTGCAAGGCCTGTTTCTTCTGTTTCCTGACCCTCATTTTAGGCCGCCTCGCCATCCGCGAACTGCAGCCGCACCAGCTTGGCATAGACGCCGTCCTGGGTGATGAGGCCGTCGTGGTTGCCCCGCTCGACCAACACGCCCTGATCCATGACCCAGATCTCGTCGGCTTCGCGGATGGTGGACAGCCGGTGGGCGATGGTGAAGGTGGTGAGGCGGTGGCTCACGCGCTCGATGACGGTCTGGATCTTGGATTCGGTTTCGGAGTCGATGTTCGCCGTGGCCTCGTCCAGCAGCAGCACGGCCGGCTCGAGGTAGAGCATGCGGGCGAAGGCCAGCAATTGACGCTCCCCGGCGCTGAGCTTCTGGCCGCGTTCGCCCACCTGGGTCTCAAGGCCCTCGGGCAGGCGACCCACCAGATCCTTGAGCTGGCTCTGTTCCAGCACCGAAGTCAGCCTCGCTTCATCCATGGGCCGATCCAGGACGATGTTGTCGCGTAGGCTGCCGGAGAAGACGAAGACATCCTGCAGCACCAGGCCGAAGAGGCTGCGCAGGCTGGCGAGGCTGAGGTTCCGCACGTCCTCACCATCCACGGTGATGCAACCCTCGTGCACATCGTAGAAGCGCATGAGCAGGTTGATCAGGGTGCTCTTCCCGGCGCCGGTATGGCCCACCACCGCCACACGCCGCCCCTTGGGGATGACACCGCTGAGCCCACCGACGACCTTCCGGCCACCCGCTTCATAGGCAAAGGTGACGTTTTCAAAACGGATCTCTCCGGCAAAGGTGGCTGCCTTCGCATCCGGCACTTCGGGAATGGCCTCCTGGTTGTCCAGCAGGCGGAAGATGCGTTCGCTGGAGGCCAGGGCCGTCTGCATCACGTTGTAGCGCTCGGCCAGTTCGCGGATGGGTCGGAAGAAGCGGCTGGACTGTTGGATGAAGGCCAGCAGCAGCCCCCAGGTGATGGCCCCCGCCTTGAGCTTGAAGCCCGCGTAGAAGATGAGCGCCGCCAGGGTGCCGGAGGTGATGAATTCCACCACGGGAAAGAACACGGCGTAGGCCAGGATCGTACGGAGGAAGGCCTGGAAGTAGTCTTCGTTGAGGACGCGGAACTGCTGGTCGCTGCGCGCCTCCTGGCCATTGATCTGGACCAGACCCATGCCTGAGATCTGCTCCTGCAGGAAGGCGTTGATGGCGGCATAGCGCCGTTGGGTTTCGCGGAAGGCCTCACCCGCCCGGCGGCGGAAGAACTCGGTGGCCACCAGCAGGAAGGGCAGGATCACCAGCGCCACCATGGCCATGCCCGCGTGGGTCCAGAACATCCAGGCCACGATGGCCAACAGGGAGAGTGCATCGCCCACGATGGCCACAAAGCCCGAGGCGAACATCTCATTCAGGTTCTGCACGTCGCTGGTCACGCGGGTCATGAGGCGACCCACCGGATTCCGGTGGAAGAAATCGGTGCTGCGGCCCATGAGGTGCTCGAAGAGCTGGACGCGGAGGTCGAGCATGGCCTTCTGGCCCACTTTGGCCAGCATGAAGTAACGGGCGAAGCTGACGAGGAACCCGGCGATGAGCACACCAAAGAAGCCCGCGATCATGGGCGCGGCCCCCTGGAGGCTGCCCTGGCCCATGAACCGGTTGATGAGGCGCAGGGTCAGCTCCGAGGGGAGCACCTCCAGAAAGGCGCCCAGGGCCATCAGGACCAGCAAGGCCAGGAGCGCCGCCCATTGCGGGCGGAGGTATCCGGCCAGACGCCAGAGCAGCGCATGCCGCATGGGGCGCTCGTCAGCGCGGTCGGATTGGAAGAAGGCTCCCTGTTCGGACATGGGCCCATTCTCCCACATCACGTGGAGAATCCCGCGACCTCGGTGCTCCGGGCCCAGGAGTGGCTCACCGGCCTCATGTAAACTGAAAGACCCTTGGAGAGAAGATGCGTTCCTGGATGCCCGTCCTCTTTGCCGCCACCCTCGTGGCCCATGCCCAGGCGCCGATCTCCAAGGCGGATGCGGCCACGGAAAAGCGGATGCGCAGGGATGTGAACTTTCTGGCCTCACCCGAGCTGAAGGGACGGGGCAATGGCTATCCCGAGCTGGAGGTGGCTGCCCGGCGCATCGAAGGCGAGCTCAAAGCCCTGGGCCTCAAGACGCAGATTCAGCGGTTCCCGTTCATTGCCAAGGTGGTGCGGGAGCGCCAGGAGGCGATCCTGCTCCAGGGTGAAACGACTCGCCCGCTCGTGTGGGGGAAAGAC
>Ga0302263_10000872_pt1 | contig 11492 bp, 11 predicted proteins | sample II_Fen_N1_4_FD_194564 | JGI IMG/M metagenome (GOLD analysis project Ga0302263, IMG submission 194564) | Peat permafrost microbial communities from Stordalen Mire near Abisko, Sweden - II_Fen_N1_4 | ecosystem: Environmental > Terrestrial > Soil > Wetlands > Permafrost | place: Sweden: Abisko... | reverse complement strand
GCCTCCTCGACGGTGCCGCCAAAGTGCCTGACCAGCGCGTCCAGCCCGCCGTCAAAGCCCTGGCCGACGGCCATGAAGCGCCAGTCGCCGTCTTTGCGGTAAAACTCGCCGAGCATCAAAGCCTGCTCGGCGGAAAAATCTGATCCAGTGAAGGCAAAACGCGCCAGTTCGCGCTCACTGTGGCTTTCCAGGATTCTCAAATGCCCGGTGCTGATGCGCGACATGGCTGCACCGCCGCTCGTGCTGACGGCGATCACGACGCGGTCTATCAAAATCGGTAGCTTGTCGAGCTGAAAGGCGAAACCCCCGGTGTCATTGGCGACTGCGCAAACTTCAACCCCGCCACACGGCGTGCGGGGCTGGTTGAAGAAGGTCATGTAATCTTCGCTGAGCAGTTTGCCGGTCGCATCCAGCCCGAAACAGGCGAAATCCACCGGCAAACCCAAGGCGGCAAGCCCCACCCGAAAAGCGCCTGCCGGGACGATGTCCCGCAGTTTCAGGCGTTGGCCTTTTGCGAGCTCAGTCATGCCGCCCTCGGGAATCAGGCGCTGATGCCGAAAGAGCGCGCCAGTGGTGCCAGACCGCCCGCAAAACCCTGGCCGATGGCCTTGAACTTCCATTCACCGTTGTGGCGGTAGATTTCGCCGAAGATCATCGCCGTTTCCGTCGAGCTGTCTTCCGACAGGTCGTAGCGGGCGATTTCTTTGTCGCCGTTGGCGTCCAGGCAGCGGATGTACGCCTTGCTGACCATGCCGAAGTTTTGCTTACGCGCTTCAGCCTCGTGAATCGTCACGCCGATGGTGATTTTTTCGATATCAGCCGGAACCATTGCTAGGTCGATGGTGATTTTTTCATCGTCGCCCGCGCCGCTGCCGCTGGTGTTGTCGCCCATGTGGGTGACGGAGCCATCGGTGGATTTGAGGTTGTTGTAAAAAATAAAATCGGCGTCCGAGCGCACTTTTCCGTCGGTCTTGAGCAGGAAGGCGCTGCCATCCAGGTCAAAAGCGGCGCCATCGGTGGCACGCGGATCCCAGCCTAGGCCGATGACCAGCTTTTTGAGGGACGGGGCTTCTTTGCTCAGGTTGACGTTGCCGCCTTTTTGCAGACTGATGGCCATAATAAATTACTCCTTTAAAAATCGTTGATTAAAAAATAAACTGGCAGAGAAATGATTTACTGAACATCCACGCCATGCTGAATCGCTAGCGCGCGCAAACCGCCCGCATAACCTTGTCCGACGGCCTTGAATTTCCACTCGCCGCCGTAACGGTAAATCTCGCCGAAAATCATCGCCGTTTCGGTTGAATAATCTTCCGACAAATCAAATCGGGCGATCTCGACATTGGTTTCGATATTCACCAGACGAATAAAAGCTTGATGCACCATGCCGAAATTTTGTTTGCGCGCTTGGGCTTCGTGAATCGTCACGGCCACGACCAGCCGGGTAATCGCGGCGGGCACTTGGGCGAGCTTGATTTTCAGCGCCTCGTCGTCGCCGTCGCCCGCGCCGGTGCGGTTGTCGCCGGTGTGCTCGATAGAGCCGCAGGGCGAGCGCAACTGGCCGTAGAAAATAAAATCACTGTCGGAGCGAACCTTGCCGCTGTCCGTCACCATGAAAATGCTGGCGTCCAAGTCGAAATCGACACCATCGGTGGCGCGCGCATCCCAGCCCAGCCCCAGCAGCACCTGCTTGAGGTTGGGGTCGGTTTTGGACAGGTTGACGTTGCCGCCTTTTTGCAGACTGATGGCCATTTTCAATTGCTCCAGTTAAACAAGTAAAAAGTAATACCGAAATTTAGCAGCTTAGCCAGGCAGGACTTGTGCTGCCTGCTGGCGTTTGTAACGGATAGAGGACCATATTGACAGGCCAATAAAAGCCACGCCCGACAGGCCGGTGAACCATTCCGAGATATGAAACTTCACGCTGGCCAGCATAATCAGCGCCAGAATGCCGATGGCGTAATGTGCGCCATGCTCCAGATAAACAAACTCTTCCAGCGTGCCTTTATGCACCAGAAACACTGTCATCGAACGCACAAACATCGCGCCAATCGCTAGGCCCAGCATAATAATCACGACATCGCTGGTAATGGCAAAAGCGCCAATCACGCCGTCAAAGCTGAAGGAGGCGTCCAGCACTTCGAGGTATAAAAATCCGCCGATGCTGCCACGTTTGATGGCGGTGCCGATAACGGGGTCATCTTCTTCCTCTTCGAGCAGGCCGCTGAGAAAGCTGACTGCCAGATAAACCGTAATACCGCCGATACCGGCCATCATGACCGAGAGTTTGTGTGCTTCAGGCACCAGCGCGACGCAGCCAAATACGGCCAGCAGCGTGGCCAGGGTGGACAGGCCTTCGTTGCCGTGCTTGCCGAGTTTTTCTTCAATCCAGCCGAGCCAGTGCAGTTCTTTTTCTTGGTCAAACAGGAAGTTTAAAAATACCAGCAGCAGGAAGGATCCGCCAAAGGCCGCCACCTGCGCATGGTTGGCGGTCAGGTGTTTTGAATATTCTTCTGGCGTGTTCAGCGCCATATTCATCACATCGACCAGTCCGAGGCCAGTGGCAATCGAGACGATCAGAATCGGAAATACCAGCCGCATGCCGAATACCGCCACAATAATGCCGACGGTCAAAAATAGCTTTTGCCAGAGATCGTTCCAGTTGCGTAGCACTGATGCATTCACCACGGCATTATCAAAAGAAAGTGAAACTTCCATGACGGCGAGAATACTGGCAATGAATAAAGCCTGAATCGCGCCTTCTGTTCCCCCTCGGGAGTGGCCCCACCAAGCGGCAAAACTGAGCAGGATAATCGAGACAAAAAACGAAATTCTGAAATGCTTCATGCGGCGGCTCTGGTTGCAAATTGACACATCATCTTACCCTTGAAGGGTGCTTTTCCGCAAAATTCAATTCGGACGGCTGGCAGGGGAATAGCTCGCGAAAAAGCGCCAGAAAAAGGCGGGAATTTGTTTTTCAAACCGTCATGCCGCCGGATACCTCGATGACAGAGCCGTTGACATAGCTCGCTTCGTCGCTGGCCAGAAAGGCATAGACGTTGGCGATTTCCTCGGGCTGGCCGAGGCGCTTGAGCGGCACGCGGCGCTCCATTTCCTTCAGGACGTTGTCGGGCATGCTGGCCAGAATCGGCGTGGCAATGAAGCCGGGCGCCACCGCGTTGACGCGCACGCCTTTGGGGCCGAGCTCGCGGCTCCAGGTTTTGGTAAAGCCGATGATGCCGAATTTGGTCGCCGCGTAGTTGGTCTGGCCGAAGTTGCCGTAAATGCCGACGACCGAGCTGGCGTTCAAAATCACGCCTTGGCCCTGCGCAATCATGATGTCAGCCACGGCCTGGGTGCAGTGAAACACGCCGCGCAGGTTCACGTCGATGACCCGGTCAAACTGCTCCAGCGTCATCTTGACCAGCCGCGCGTCCTGGGTGATGCCAGCGTTGTTGACCAGCACGTCGATGCGGCCAAACTGGGCCTTGACCTTCGCCACGACTGAATCAACCTGCTCACGCTGGGTCACATCCATCACATAGCCGACAGCTTGGGCGTCCAGCGCCCGGCATTGCCGGACGGCCTCATCAATGGCGCCCTGGTGGACATCGCAAACGATGACGGTGGCGCCTTCCTGGGCAAATTTCAGAGCCGTGGCCAAGCCGATGCCTTGGGCGGCGCCGGTGATGAGGCTGATTTTGTTTTGCAGTCGCAGCATGAAAACTCCTTGGGAATCAGTAAATAGTAGAAAAGGAAATTGATTGAAACATTACGCCGGTTTTGGCGCTTTGGGCATGCGGCCCATCAAATAGAACTCAGGATTGGGCTGCATGCCGCTGAAACTGGCCATGCGGTTGGACAGGCCAAAAAAGGCGGTGATGGCGGCAATGTCCCAAGCGTCTTCGTTGGTGAAACCGTGCGGGTGTAGTGCCTCGAAATCAGCGTCTTCGATTTCGTCGGAGCGCTGGCAGACCTTCATCGCAAAGTCGAGCATGGCGCGCTGGCGCGGCGTGATGTCGGCCTTGCAGTAGTTGACCGCCACCTGATCGGCCACCAGCGGGCTTTTCTCGTAAATGCGCAGAATTGCGCCGTGTGCCACCACGCAGTACAGGCAGTGGTTGGCCGCGCTGGTGGTGGTGACGATCATTTCGCGCTCGCCCTTGGTCAGCGAGCCGTTCGGGTTGCCGCTTTCTTCCTTGAGCATCAAGGCGTCGTGGTAGGCGAAAAAAGCCCGCCATTCCGCCGGGCGCCGCGCCAGCGCCAGAAACACATTGGGCACAAAACCGGCCTTTTCCTGCACCTCCAGCACCTTGGCCTTGATGTCGTCGGGCAGGGCGTTGAGGTCGGGTACGGGGTAGCGAACGGTCATGGGCTTGTCTCTTTCTTTTGGGCATGAATGAACTGGACCCCGTCATGATACGTTCAGGCACCCGTGCTGCGGACACGCCCGCGCCATAGAGTGATGCGCGCTCAGCAAATGCGCGGCAACTGCTCGCCGCTGAGCCAATCGACCACACGCCGCCCGCCAAAGCGCGTCGTCATCTGCACGAAATGGTGCGCGTCTTCGGTCACGGTGCCGATGCGGGCGGTGGCTTGGCCCAGCGGGTGATTCCGCATCGCGGCCAGCACCGCGTCGGCGGCTTCGGGCGCGCAGATGGCAATGAGTTTGCCTTCGTTGGCGATGTAAAGCGGGTCAAGGCCCAGCAGCTCGCAAGCCGCCTCGACCTGCGGCAAAACGGGAATCGCCGCCTCGTCGAGCAGCATGCCCGCGCCGGACTGGCGGGCGATTTCGTTCAGCGTCGTGGCCAGGCCGCCGCGTGTCGGGTCGCGCAGCACGCGCACGCCGCCGGGCGCGGCTTGCAGCATCGCGGCCACGAGGGTGTGCAGCGCGGCGGTGTCGGATTCAATTGTGGTTTCAAACTCCAGCGATTCGCGCTGCGACAGCACGGCCACGCCGTGTTCGCCGATGGTGCCCGAGAGCAGCACCACGTCGCCGGGCCGCGCATTACTGCCCGCAATATCGACGCCGGGCGCCACCACGCCCAGGCCCGTCGTGCTGATAAACACGCCGTCGCCCTTGCCGCGCTCCACCACCTTGGTGTCGCCGGTGATGACGGGCACGCCCGTCTCACGCGCCGCCCGCGCCATCGAATCGACGATGCGTTTTAAGTCCATCAGCGGAAAACCTTCTTCCAGAATAAAACTGGCCGTCAAATACAGCGGCTGCGCGCCGGACATGGCCACGTCGTTCACCGTGCCGTGTACGCTCAGGCAGCCGACATCGCCGCCGGGGAAAAACAGCGGCGACACCACATGGCCGTCGGTCGCCATCACCAGCCGGGCGCCGGGCGGCAGCGCAGGCGGCGCGAACACCGCGCCGTCATTGCCCTGGCGCAGAAATTCGTTGTCAAAGGCGGCCAGAAACAGCTCTTCGATCAGTTGCGCGGCAGCGCGCCCACCCGCGCCGTGGCCCATGTCGATGCAGCCGTGGCGAATGTCCAGCGGGCGGATATAGTCTTTTTTTATCGGTTTCATGATTTTTGCGCCACCACGGGAATATCCCGGAAACGTCCGTAGGAATAATGCGCCGCGCAAGCGCCTTCGCTCGACACCATGCAGGAGCCGACCGGGTTTTCTGGCGTGCAGACGGTGCCGAAAATCTTGCAGTCGGTGGGTTTTTTCACGCCGCGCAAAATTGCGCCGCATTCGCAGGCTTTGTTATCGGCGACCGGCTGGTAGGTCAATTTAAAACGGCTTTCCGCGTCGAATTGGACGTAGGCGAGGCGGATTTTCAAAGCACTGGCGGGGACTTCGCCCAGGCCGCGCCATTCAAAACTCTCGCGCTGCTCAAAAATCTCCGCCATCAGCGCCTGCGCATTTTGATTGCCGTGGCGCGTCACGGCGCGGGAGAACTCGTTTTCAACAACGGCGCGGCCTTCGTTGATCTGGCGCACCAGCATCAAAATCGCCTGCATCACGTCCAGCGGCTCAAAACCGGCAATCACCACGGGTTTTTGATAGTCGATGGCGAACTGCACATAAGGCTCAAAACCGATCACGATGCTGACGTGCGCCGGGCCGACAAAACCGTCGAGCGGCACGGTGCCGTATTGGCGCACTTCGGGCGACTCCAGAATGTGCGTGATGGCCGCAGGCGTGAGAACGTGGCAGCACAGCACGCTGAAGTTTTTCAGCTGCGTCCGGTGCGCGTCGCGGATGGCCAGCGCGGTCGGCGGCGTGGTGGTTTCAAAACCGATGGCAAAAAACACGACTTCGCGCTCGGGGTTCTGGCGGGCGATTTCCAGCGCGTCGGCGGCGGAATACACCATGCGGATGTCGCCGCCGCGCGCCTTGGCTTTGACCAGCGACAGGCCGCCGGACGCGGGCACGCGCAGGGTGTCGCCGTAGCTGCAGACAATCGCGCCGTGTTCGAGCGCCAATTGAATCGCCATGTCGATGCGGCCAATCGGCAGCACGCACACCGGGCAGCCGGGGCCGTGAACCATGCGCACGTTGGGCGGCAGCAGGTCGGCGATGCCGTAGCGCGAAATCGCGTGCGTGTGGCCGCCGCAGAACTCCATGAAGCTGTAGGCGCGCTCGGGCCGGGCTTCTTCCGCCAGCCGGGCGGCAATCTTGCGGGCGATGTCGCCGTCGCGGAATTCGTCGATGTATTTCATGCGGAGGCCTTTGCGGCGGCGCTGGTTTCGGCGGCGGCCTGCGACTGGGCGAGTTCGCCGAACAGCGCCAGCGTGCGGGCGGCTTCTTCGGGGTCGATTTTGCCAATCGCGTGGCCGACGTGGACGATGACGTAATCATCGACTTGCGCGTCGTCAATCAGCGCGACTGAAATGATTTTGCGAATGCCGCCGAGGTTAACGACGGCTTGCTCGCCGGGGAGCAACTCAACGAGCCGGGCGGGAATGGCTAGGCACATGGGGGGGGCGTTCAGAGGAATTAGGGAAATTTGAATGAGGCACTCATTCAAGACAATTTATGTCAAACATTATTCATCAATAAATATTGCGACGAATACAGCCAAAAGCTTTCCGCTAAAGTGGCAAATATAATTACCATGGCAAGGTCTCTGACTAAGTATCAGCCAAAGATTTTATTCGGTCACAATGGCAAAAAATTCATTAATACTCTCATTGCTGAGATGCCAATTTGAGCCTTGCTTTACACGTGAGCGGTCTGAGAATTCCCGCAATTGGAAAGCCATTTGTTTTGTGTGAATTGATTCGATCTTTGCAGCCAAGTCTGCTACTCTTTTTTCATCACAATAGATAAGTGAACTCAACAAAGAATAGCTTTTGTCACTTTCAAAAGACGAACCAGAAGCCATTCCTAGGAAATCTATGATTTTTGATGGATTATCTGCATAAACGCGTGAAGTGCCTTCAACTAGATCCATTAAAATTCCATCCCAAGTGGCAAATATATAGGATTTCTCAGTATCCTCGCTAAGTAAGGTCAATAGCGATGCATCGTGATCAATTAAAATTCTATTTTCGCCAAGTTTTTTCTTTTCTTGCACTCTAGATCGAGCAACTTGACTCCATTTGTTGCTTGGCATAATGTTTATGCCAAATTCCAAAAGTATTGTTTCGATGCGTTGCTCAATATTTCCAAGAGCGGTATTTTTATTAACTCCAAAGTAATCCAAGAAACCCGATAGGGATATGGCAACGCCATTATTCTTAAGCGTTTCCGCTATATTTGAATAATGGGCAAGATAGGCATTTCCAGATGCCTTTAGTACATCTCTCGCCTCATCGGGCAATTCTTCATAAGTTTCCAAATATGAAATAGCCTTTTGCCCGTGAGAAGCCATTTCATTAACATAATATCTTGGAATCATCAATGATATTCCATGAGCCTTACATAATTCATGTAGCGCCTTGGATGAGGCTCCGTAGCGTGAATGTACATTTCCAAAAGCCAAACCAAAAAGCATAGGCATGGCAACGCTAGAATCAAGTATCAGCAAAACTTGAGTGTTATTTCCAAGTGCACGATAGACATCAAAAGTATCAGTATTAAATATATGATCAAGCGTTTTCCCATAAAGCTGCACCCTAGCAAAAGTCAGCTTGGAAAGATCATCATAAAATTCTTGCTTTCTCCTGTTTAATTTTTTTTCGCTTATTAATCGAGCAAGTTCATCCTCTAAGTCGCCATCACCATTTAATTGCTTTTCTCGAGAGGAAATTTCCAATGCAATTTCAATAATTCTATCAAGAGTTGGTTCATCTAATTCATACTTTTCAAGTATATTTTTTCGATCTCCATCAATTGATAGGAGATACTCCCCTTCTGCTGCCATGAGAACTTTTTTCTCTGCATCACTTAAATTAAGCAGTCCATGACTACTTGAAATAATATTGCGCCCAATTAGTCGTCGCAGTGCGCCACTTATTTCATTTTTATTTGTAACCACTGAACCGGGCAATGAGTCACTTGCTTTTTCAATTAATTCTACATCGGTAATTGAGCCGGATTTATACAAGATTGCAAGCAGATTGCTCTCTACTATATTTTCTTTTAGCGCCCTTGCCTCTGGGGAAAATAAAAGCAAGTTACTGAGCGCCACTTCTTTTGGAGTGGCAATAAGCCTGTTATCTATTCGAAGTCCAAGCAAAACATATGTTTGCTCGACATAACGAGCCTTTGAAAGCGAAGTGGATATTTTATTCAAATCTCTTATCGAAACCTCAACACTCCCTTTGTATTTATATGCCTCAGACATAAATATGTCTTTATCAATTTCCCTAATGGCCACATTCGTCACATAAATAAAATGATGCTTACCAGCAGCCAATGTTTTTTTTGCCTCATCATTGATTTTTTGTTGCCAATTTTTACGAATACTCAATTGAATCCGCATATCTTTTCGTGAACAGACAACATCCCGCCCTCCATCACCAGAGCCATCTACAATTGAAAGGTCTTTATATCCTTCCGTCTCTAGAAAATGAATTGCTATGTCATAGAATTTTTTCTCTTCTAGACTTTGAATGCTCCGACGCAAGCCTGAAAAATACATACCGCCTCCTTGTAAATTTTTTACAATTGCAATCTTTTTATGGAAGATTTTTCCGTAAATATACCAAAACTCCCATTCAAAGCAAGGTATACATAGATTACACAAATATCTCTGGTAGAGCGTTTATCTGACAACCTCTACCCTCCCCAAGCTGACTGATCTGCTGCGTCACCGCCCAAGCCTGACCCAGCGCCAAACCCGCATCGCCGCAGCTGGTGACTTGGGGCCGCAGTACCCGCAAGCCGAGGCTTTCCAGCCGGGCGGTGACTTCGCGGGTCAGTATGCCATTCATGAAGCAGCCGCCGCCCAGGCATACGATGCGGCAATCGGCCTGATGCGCCGCATGGGCCGCCCAGTCGGCCAAGGCGTGGGCCAGCATCAAGTGGAACCAGGCGGCCGCTGCCGGGGCCTTGTCCGGTCCGTCCGGCCAGGCCAGCAGCGTCGCCAGCAGGGGGCGGAGGTCGAGCACGCTGCCCTCTGGCTGTGCGGATGGCGCCGCAAAGTCCACCGATTCGCCCGCATTGAGCCAGCGGGCGGCCTGCTGCTCCAGCGCGATGGGCGCTTCGGCTTCGGTTTGTTCGTGCAGGTGCAGGCCGAGCGCGGCGGCGGCGGCGTCGAACCAGCGTCCGGCGCTGGTGCCGACGGGGCAGTTCAGCTTGGCGTCCAGCATGCGCGCCATCATGCGCGCCGGGCCGGTGCCGACGGCGGGCGCGAGGCGCGGCTCGATTTCAGCGCCGCGCCCCATTGCGTGCAGCGCCGAAGCCAGCATGCGCCACGGCTGGCGCGCCGCCGCGTCGCCGCCGGGCAGCGCCAGCGGCCACAGGTGGCCCAAGCGCTCCCAGCCGCCGGGCGCGACCCGCAGCAGTTCGCCGCCCCAAATCGTGCCGTCGCTGCCCAGGCCGACGCCGTCCAGCGCCAGACCGATCACTGGCTCAGTCAAGCCGTGTTCGGCCATCACGGCGGCGATGTGGGCGTGGTGGTGCTGCACGGCGATGGCGGGGATTTGCCATTCTTCCGCCAGCGCCAAGGCGAGGCGGGTGCTGAAAAAGTCCGGGTGCAGGTCGTGGGCGATGGCCGCTGGCGGCTGGCTGGCGCGGGCGGCCAGCGCGCGGGCCGAAGCCTCCAGCGCGCGGCAGGCATCGGCATCGCGCAGGTCGCCGTGCAGGGCGGAGCTTTGCCAGCCGTTGGCATCTAACAGGCAGGCGGTGTTTTTCAGCCACGCACCGACGGCCAGCACGGGGCGGGCGGGCGGCGGCTGGATGGGCGGCGGGCGCGCCGAATCAGCGGTGCGGTTCATGCGGGAAAGCGGGGGTTTCATGTGAGAAAGCGGCGGTGGTTTATGCGAAAAAGTCCGGGTCCAGCGCGTGTTCCAGCCAGTTCAGCCACGCGTCCATGCCCGCGCCGCTGGTCGCCGAGAGCTGGATGATTTCAATCGCCGGATTGACGCGCCGGGCAAATTCAATGCAGCGGGCCACGTCGAATTGCAGGTGCGGCAGCAGGTCGGTCTTGTTCAAAATCATCAGCCGGGCGGCGGCGAACATGTCGGGGTATTTGAGCGGCTTGTCCTCGCCCTCGGTGACGGACAGAATCGCCACCTTGGCCGCTTCGCCCAAGTCCCACGCGGCGGGGCAGACCAGGTTGCCGACGTTTTCGATGAACAGCAGGCTGGTGGCGTCGCCGTGGTGTGGGGCGTGATCGTGGCTATGCGGATGGCCGTGGCCGTGTTCATGCTCGTGGCCGTGTGTGTGAGGCGCGTCGTGGCTGTGTGCGGTGCTGTCGTCGGCCTCTGCGCTGGCGTGGTCGTCGTGATGATGATGCGCTGCATCCGCCGCCGGGCCGCCGTGCGTGTGCAGCCGCGCAAACGCTTCGGCCACCATAGGCGCGTCCAAGTGGCAGCCTTTGCCGGTGTTGACCTGAATGGCTGGTGCGCCGGTGGCGCGGATGCGGTCGGCGTCAAAGCTGGTTTGCTGGTCGCCTTCGATGACGGACACGGCCAGCGCCGGGTGGCGACGCTTGAGCGCCAGAATCGTCGCGCACAGCAGCGTGGTTTTGCCCGAGCCGGGACTGGACACCAGATTCAGCGCCGTCACGCCGTGGGCGTGGAAATGCTGGCGGTTCTGCGCGGCAATACGGTTGTTCTCGCCGAGGATGTCGGTTTCGAGCTTGATGGCGCGTGCCTGGCTCATGCCGGGCACCGAGACACGGGCCGCGCCCGCGCCAAAGTGCAGGTCGCCGGTTTGGGCGTTGACCTGCGGCGCGGCGGGCGCGTGGGCAGGGTCTGGATGTTTCTCGCCGCTGTCGGCGCAACCGCAAATGACACACATGATTTGAATTCCTTTTTAGTCGTCGGCTACCAGCATATCAACGACGCGCAGCTCGGTGCCGCCGGTGGCTTGCAGGCGGTAGCTGCCGCAGTGAATGCAGGCGGTGCCGCGCTCGGGCAGCG
>Ga0302263_10000869_pt1 | contig 11508 bp, 10 predicted proteins | sample II_Fen_N1_4_FD_194564 | JGI IMG/M metagenome (GOLD analysis project Ga0302263, IMG submission 194564) | Peat permafrost microbial communities from Stordalen Mire near Abisko, Sweden - II_Fen_N1_4 | ecosystem: Environmental > Terrestrial > Soil > Wetlands > Permafrost | place: Sweden: Abisko... | reverse complement strand
CGCGCGGATGAAGGATGACCTGGGCGGTTACTACACGCTCGGGCGTACGTTCGTGAAGCTCATCGAGCATCCTCAGGTGATGCGGCTGTGCACGCGGTACGGGCTGCCCCGGCCGCTCGTCATGCGCTTCACCCACAAGCTTCTGGCCGACTGCTACGAGCCGCACGGGGGCGACGCCGTGGACCGCGTCATCGCCGCCCTGGCGAGGATGGCGCCGGCAGCATGAGCGTTCCCCCGCCGAGGTCGAGGAGCCTGCGATGACCAACCCGTACGTGCCGCTGCTCATCATGATGGCCATCGCCGCCGTGCTGGCCCTCGGCGGGGTGGGCGCCTCCGCGATCCTCGGCCCGAAGCGGTACAACCGCGCCAAGCTCGAGGCGTACGAGTGCGGCATCCAGCCGACCCCGCACGCGATCGGCGGCGGCCGGTTCCCCATCAAGTACTACCTGGTGGCGATGACCTTCATCATCTTCGACATCGAGGTGGTGTTCCTCTACCCGTGGGCCGTCTCGTTCACCGAGCTGGCGCTGTTCGGGCTGGTGGCCATGCTGGGGTTCATCGCGCTGATCACGGTGCCGTTCGTCTACGAGTGGCGGCGGGGAGGCTTCGAGTGGGACTGAGCAGCCCTCGAGTGGGACGCAGCAGCACGGCGACGAGCACGAGGGAGGCCTGAGATGGGTATCGAGGAGTCCGCACCCTCGGGGTTCCTGCTCACCACGGTCGAGAGCCTGGTGGGCTACTTCCGCAAGGGCTCGCTGTGGCCGGTGACATTCGGCCTGGCCTGCTGCGCCATCGAGATGATGGCCACCGGCGGGCCCCGGTTCGACATCTCGCGCTTCGGCATGGAGGTGTTCCGCGCCTCCCCGCGCCAGGCGGACCTCATGATCGTCGCGGGCCGAGTCAGCCAGAAGATGGCCCCCGTGGTGCGCCAGGTGTACGACCAGATGCCCGGGCCGAAGTGGGTGCTGTCGATGGGCGTGTGCGCCTCGTCGGGCGGCATGTTCAACAACTACGCGATCGTGCAGGGCGTGGACCACATCGTGCCGGTGGACATCTACCTGCCCGGCTGCCCGCCGCGGCCGGAGATGCTGCTGCACGCGATCCTGGCGCTGCACGACCAGATCCAGAGCTCGCCGCTCGGCGTGGACCGCGCGCAGGCGGCCGAGGCCGCCGAGCGGGCGGCCATGGCGGCGGTGCCCACCTCCCACCTGACGGGCCTGCTGCGATGAGCGACGAGAAGGCGGTCCCGGCCGCCCTGCAGACCACCGGGGCGCTCGCGGCGGAGGCCGGCTCGCAGCCGGTGCCCGGCGGCGCACCGGACATGCCCGCGGACGCCCCCGTGCTGGACGTCATCGACGTGCGGCACGGCATGTTCGGCGTCCGCGGCACCGGCGACACCTCGGGCTACGGCGGCCTGGTGGTCACCGTCGCGCTGCCCGGCCCCAGCGAGCGGCCGTACGGCGGCTGGTTCGACGAGGTCGTCGACGTGCTCACCGAGGTGCTCGACGAGTCGGGGACGCTCTACGCGAAGGCCGTGCCCGCCGTCGTCGTCGACCGCGGCGAGCTGACCCTGCACGTCGCGCGCGAGCACCTGGTCGAGGTGGCCCAGGCGCTGCGGGACGACCCCGACCTGCGCTTCGAGCTGTCCCTCGGCGTGAGCGGCGTGCACTACCCGCACGAGGCCGGCCGCGAGCTGCACGCGGTGTACCACCTGGTGTCCGTCACCCACGGGCGCCGGCTGCGCCTGGAGGTGGCGACACCCGAGGACGACCCGCACATCCCGTCGACCACGTCGGTGTACCCCACGAACGACTGGCACGAGCGCGAGACCTACGACTTCTTCGGCATCGTCTTCGACGGCCACCCCGCGCTGGCGCGCATCGAGATGCCCGACGACTGGCCGGGCCACCCGCAACGCAAGGACTACCCGCTCGGCGGCATCCCGGTCGAGTACAAGGGCGCGCAGGTGCCGCCCCCGGACCAGCGGAGGTCGTACCGGTGACCGCACAGACCCCCCACGCCACCCGGTCCGTGCCGGACGACGCCGCGGCGGGCGTGCCCACGTTCGAGGCCACCGGCGGCGACTGGTCGACCATCGCCGAGGAGGCCGCGCGCCTCGGCGAGGAGCGCATTGTCGTCAACATGGGCCCCCAGCACCCCTCCACGCACGGCGTGCTGCGGCTGATGCTCGAGATCGACGGCGAGACGGTGACTGAGGCCCGGGCCGGCATCGGCTACCTGCACACCGGCATCGAGAAGAACATGGAGTTCCGCAGCTGGACGCAGGGTGTGACGTTCTGCACCCGGATGGACTACGTGGCCCCGCTGTTCCAGGAGGCCGCCTACTGCCTCACGGTGGAGAAGCTGCTCGGCATCACCGACGACGTGCCGGAGAAGGCGTCCGTCATCCGCGTGATGATGATGGAGCTCAACCGGATCGCGTCCCACCTCATCTGCCTGGGCACCGGCGGCAACGAGCTCGGCGCGACGACGATCATGACGACGGGCTTCGCCGGCCGCGAGAAGATCCTCGAGCTGTTCGAGCTGATCACCGGGCTGCGGATGAACCACGCGTACATCCGGCCCGGCGGGGTGGTGGCGGACCTGCCGCCCGGCGCCGTGGACGCGGTGCGTGAGGCACTGGTCGGCGTGCGGTTCTACCTCGGCCAGCTCGGCAAGATCATGCTGGCCAACCCGATCCTCAAGCTTCGGCTGGTGAACGTCGGGTACCTCAACCTCGCGGGCTGCATGGCGCTGGGCCTGACCGGCCCGGTGCTGCGCTCGACGGGGCTGCCGTACGACGTGCGCAAGGCCGCGCCGTACTGCGGGTACGAGACGTACGACTTCGACGTGCCGACCTCCACCGGCGCCGACTGCTGGGACCGGATGCAGCTGCGGTTCGAGGAGTGCTGGCAGTCCGCGCACATCGTCGAGCAGTGCCTGGACCGGCTGACCGCGCTCGGCCCGAACGCGCCGGTGATGGTGGCGGACAAGAAGATCGCCTGGCCCGCGCAGCTCGCGGTGGGCCCGGACGGCGTGGGCAACTCGCTCGAGCACATCAAGGAGATCATGGGCACGTCGATGGAGGCCCTGATCCACCACTTCAAGCTGGTGACCGAGGGCTTCCGGGTGCCCGCCGGGCAGGCGTTCACGTCCGTGGAGCACCCGCGCGGCGAGCTGGGCTGCCACCTCGTCTCCGACGGCGGCACGCGGCCCTACCGGGCGCACTTCCGGGACCCGTCGTTCAACAACCTGCAGGCGGTGTCGGTGATGTGCGAGGGCGGCCAGATCGCCGACGTCGTCGTCGCCGTCGCCTCCCTCGACCCCGTGCTGGGAGGGGTGGACCGCTGATGAGCGTCGATCACGCACCGACGGGCCGTGCCCCCGGCCAGCAGCACCGGGCCGGGTACGACGAGGCGACGCGGGCGCGGCTCGCGGCCGACGCCGCGGCGATCATCGCCCGCTACCCGCGCGAGCGCTCGGCCCTGCTGCCGATGCTGCACCTCGTGCAGGCCGAGGACGGCTACGTCTCGCCGCGCGGCATCGCGTTCTGCGCCGCGACCCTGGGCCTGACCACCGCCGAGGTGTCCGCCGTCGCGACCTTCTACACGCAGTTCAAGCGCCACCCCAACGGCACCTACACGGTGGGCGTCTGCACCAACACGCTGTGCGCGATCATGGGCGGTGACGCCATCTGGGAGGAGCTCAGCGAGCACCTCGGGATCGGCCACGACGAGACCACGCCCGACGGCGCGATCACCCTGGAGCGCGTCGAGTGCAACGCCGCGTGCGACTACGCGCCGGTGGTGATGGTCAACTGGGAGTTCTTCGACAACCAGACGCCCGCCTCGGCCACCGCCCTGGCCGACGACCTGCGCGCCGGCGAAGCCGTGCGGCCCACCCGCGGCGCGGACAGCGTCTGCACCTTCCGGGAGATGAGCCGCGTGCTGGCCGGATTCGGTGACGGCCGCGCCGACGAGGGCGTCGGTGCGGGCGGCCCGACCCTGGCCGGCCTGCGCGTCGCCCAGGAGCACGAGTGGACCGCGCCGGCATACGGCGACGAGGCCACCGACACCGCCGCACCGACGTCCGGGCAGCCGGACGCCGGGGGCAGCGGTGCGGGTGCGCCGGGTGCGCCCGTCGTCGGTGGGGAGCAGTCCTCCGCGCAACGCACGCCCACCGGCGGACGGGACGCCTCGGCCGCGCCGCGGGCACGCAAGCGGGCGTCCGACGAGGCGAAGGAGTCCTGATGGCCCACCTGACCCCCGTGCTGTCGGCCCACTGGGACGCCGAGCGGTCCTGGACGCTGCCCGTGTACGAGGCCGGCGGCGGCTACCGGGGGCTGCGCAAGGCCCTGACCATGGCGCCCGCCGACGTGCTGACCGCGGTGAAGGAGTCCGGCCTGCGGGGCCGCGGCGGCGCCGGGTTCCCGGCCGGCATGAAGTGGGGCTTCCTGCCCGCGCCGGACGGCGGGCCGCGCTACCTCGTGGTCAACGCCGACGAGTCCGAGCCCGGCACCTGCAAGGACATGCCGCTGCTGCTGGCCAGCCCCCAGGAGCTCATCGAGGGCATCGTCATCACGTCCTACGCCATCGGCTGCCACCACGCCTTCGTCTACGTGCGGGGCGAGGTGCTGCACATCACGCGCCGCCTGCAGCAGGCGGTGGAGGCGGCCCGCGCGGCCGGTTACCTCGGCAGCGACATCCTCGGCAGCGGGTTCGACCTCGAGGTGACCGTGCACGCCGGCGCCGGGGCGTACATCTGCGGCGAGGAGACGGCGCTGCTCGACTCGCTCGAGGGCCTGCGCGGCCAGCCGCGGCTCAAGCCGCCGTTCCCCGCCGTGGCCGGGCTGTACGCGCGGCCCACCGTGGTGAACAACGTCGAGACGATCGCCTCGGTGCCGGGCATCCTGCGCGGCGGCGCGTCGTGGTTCACGTCCATGGGCACCGAGCGCTCGTCGGGCCACGGCCTGTTCAGCCTGTCCGGGCACGTGACGCGCCCCGGCCAGTACGAGGCGCCGCTCGGCATCACGCTGCGCGAGCTGCTGGAGCTGGCCGGCGGCGTCCGCGAGGGCCACGAGCTGAAGTTCTGGACCCCGGGCGGCTCGTCCACGCCGCTGTTCACCGCGGAGCACCTCGACGTGCCCCTGGACTACGAGTCGGTCGCCACAGCCGGTTCGATGCTCGGCACCCGGGCGCTGCAGATCTTCGACGAGACCACGTCCGTGGTGCGCGCGGTCACCCGCTGGACCGAGTTCTACAAGCATGAGTCGTGCGGCAAGTGCACGCCGTGCCGCGAGGGCACGTACTGGCTGCTCCAGGTGCTCCAGCGGCTGGAGGCCGGTCAGGGCACGTCCGCGGACATCGAGCTGCTGCTCGACCTGTGCGACAACATCCTCGGCCGCGCGTTCTGCGCGCTGGGCGACGGTGCGACCAGCTGCATCACCAGCGGGATCCAGTACTTCCGGGACGAGTTCGAGGCGGGCACGCACACGCCCGCCGACGTGCTGTTCCCACCGGAGAGGAGCTCGGTGTTCGCCTACACGCCGCGTTCGGCGCAGCTCGCAGGGGTGCAGCGATGACCGTGACCAGTCCGCGGCCCGGTACTGCCACGCCGCTGGTGCCACCGGCCCCGCCGATGGTCGCCGCGGCCCCGGCGGCCACGGTGACGTTCAGCATCGACGGCATCGAGACCACCGTGCCGAAGGGCACCCTGGTGATCCGCGCCGCCGAGCAGCTGGGCATCGCCATCCCGCGGTTCTGCGACCACCCGCTGCTCGCGCCGGCGGGTGCCTGCCGGCAGTGCCTGGTCGAGGTCTGGGCGCCCGGCCGCGACGGCGCGGTGGCGAAGATGCCCAAGCCGCAGGCCTCCTGCACGCTCGAGGCGACGCCCGGCATGCAGGTCAGGACGCAGCACACCTCCGCCGAGGCCGACAAGGCCCAGCACGGCGTGATGGAGCTGCTGCTGATCAACCACCCGCTGGACTGCCCGGTCTGCGACAAGGGCGGCGAGTGCCCCCTGCAGAACCAGGCGATGAGCAACGGCCGCGCGTCCACCCGGTTCGTCGACGTCAAGCGCACGTTCCCCAAGCCGATCGAGATCTCCACGCAGATCCTGCTCGACCGCGAGCGCTGCGTGCTGTGCCAGCGGTGCACCCGGTTCTCCGAGGAGATCGCCGGCGACGCGTTCATCGACCTGCAGGAGCGCGGCGCGCGCCAGCAGATCGGCCGGTTCGACACCGCCGTGCTGGACTTCGCGGGCGAGTCGCCGGTGGGCGCGGCCGCGCAGGACGCCAGTGGTCGGCCGTTCGCCTCCTACTTCTCCGGCAACACCGTGCAGATCTGCCCGGTGGGCGCCCTGACCTCGGCGGCGTACCGGTTCCGGGCGCGCCCCTTCGACCTGGTCTCGACGCCCGGCGTGTCCGAGCACGACTCGAACGGCTCCGCGCTGCGCGTGGACCACCGCCGCGGCGTCGTCATGCGCCGGCTGGCGGCCGACGACCCGGCGGTCAACGGCGAGCTGATCACCGACAAGGACCGGTTCGCGTTCGCCTGGCAGGCTGCGGCCGACCGCATCACCACCCCGCTGGTGCGCCGCGACGGCGAGCTCCAGAGCGTGAGCTGGTCCGAGGCCCTGGAGACGGCGGCCGCCGGCCTGCGGGCCGCGATGCAGCCCGCCGACGAGCCCGGCACCGGGCACGGCGTCGCCGTGCTGCCCGGCGGACGCGTCACCCTGGAGGACGCCTACGCCTACGCGAAGCTGGCGCGGGTCGCCCTGCGCACCCACGACATCGACCACCGTGCCCGCCCGTCCTCGGCGGAGGAGGCCCAGTTCCTGGCCCACCACGTCGCCGGCCGCACGCTGGACGTGACGTTCGCCGACCTGGACACGGCGCCCGCGGTGCTGCTGGTCGGCTACGAGGCCGAGGAGGAGGGCGGCATCGTCTTCCTGCGGCTGCGGCAGTCCGTGGTGAAGCGTGGACAGCGCGTGTTCGCGGTCGCGCCGCTGGCCACGCGCGGCCTGCAGCGCCTCTCCGGGATGCTGCTCGAGACCGTGCCCGGCGACGAGGCGCGGATGCTGGACGCCCTGGTGCCCGGCGTGCCGGACGCCGAGCTGGCGGACGCGGCGGACGCCCTGACCCAGGCCGGCGCGCTGATCCTGGTCGGCGAACGCGCGGCGACCTCGCCCGGCGCCCTGTCCGCGGCGCTGCGGCTCGCGGAGCGCACGGGTGCCCGGCTGGCCTGGGTGCCGCGGCGCGCCGGTGAGCGCGGCGCGGTGGAGGCCGGCACGCTGCCGGGCCTGCTGCCCGGTGGACGGCCCGTGGACGACCCCGCGGCGCGGGCCGACCTGGCCGCGGTGTGGGGGGTCGACGGCCTGCCCACCGAGCCCGGTCGCGACCTGCGCGAGATCCTCGCCGCGGCCGCCGACGGCAGCCTCGGCGCGCTCGTCGTCGGCGGGGTGCAGGTGGCCGACCTGCCCGACCCCGAGCTCGCCCGGCGTGCCCTGGACCGGGTGCCGTTCGTCGTCTCGCTCGAGGTGCGCGAGTCCGAGGTGACCGCGCGCGCCGACGTGGTGCTGCCGGTGGCACCGCCGGTGGAGAAGCCGGGCACGTTCGTCACCTGGGAGGGCCGCCCGCGGCCCTTCCCGCAGGCCCTGACCAGCCGCCAGCTGCCCGACCACCGGGTGCTGCACCTGCTCGCCGAGGCCCTGGACGCGCCGATCGGCCTGCCCACCCTGGCCGCGGTGCACGCCGAGCTCGACCGGCTGGGCGGCTGGGACGGCGCCCGCGCCGAGGCGCCGGACGTGCCGGCCGCGCCCGCCGCACCGGCACCGGACGGTCACGCGTTGCTCGCCACGTGGCACCAGCTGCTCGACGAGGGTCGGCTGCAGACCGGGGAGCCGTTCCTCGCCGGAACGGCCAAGCGCCCGGTGGCCCGCCTGTCCGCCGCGACCGCGGCCGACGTGGGTGTGCCCGACGGCGGCCTGCTCACCGTGTCCACCGAGGCCGGCGCGATCACGCTCCCGCTGCTGGTGAGCGACATGCCCGACCAGGTCGTCTGGCTGCCGACGAACGCGGTCGGCTCCGCGGTGCGGGACACTCTGCACGCGGACACCGGCGCGGTGGTCCGGCTGCACGCTGAGGACGGCGTGACCGCCGTGGACGAGGAGGGGACGTGGTGAGCAACCTGCTCGGAGCCGCCGCCGACGGCCCCGTGGTCGCCGACTTCAGCCACGACACCTGGTGGATCTGGGTGATCAAGGCCGTCGCGATCCTCGTCTTCATGCTGCTGTCCGTGCTGGTGGCGATCTGGTTCGAGCGTCGCGTCGTCGCGCGGATGCAGCTGCGGCCCGGTCCCAACGTGCACGGCCCGTTCGGTCTGCTGCAGTCCCTCGCCGATGCGATGAAGCTCCTGTTCAAGGAGGACATCACGGTGAAGGCGGCCGACCGGGTGGTCTACCTGGTCGCCCCGCTGATCGCGGTGTTCTGCTCGCTGCTGACGTTCGCGGTGATCCCGATGGGGCCGGCGGTGTCGATGTTCGGCATCCAGACCCCGCTGCAGCTGACCGACTTCCCCGTCGCGGTGCTGTACATCCTGGCCTGCACGTCGGTCGGGGTGTACGGGATCGTGCTCGGCGGCTGGTCGTCCGGCTCCACGTACCCGCTGCTCGGCTCGGTGCGCTCCACCGCGCAGGTGATCAGCTACGAGCTGGCGATGGGCCTGTCCCTGGTCAGCGTGTTCCTCATGGCCGGCTCGATGTCCACCTCGCAGATCGTCGACAGCCAGATCCGGATCTGGTGGTTCCTGCCCTTGCTGCCGGCGTTCGTCATCTACGTGATCTCGATGGTCGGCGAGACGAACCGGCTGCCGTTCGACCTCCCCGAGGCCGAGGGCGAGCTGGTCTCCGGGTACATGACGGAGTACTCGTCGATGAAGTTCGCGTGGTTCTTCCTCGCCGAGTACATCAACATGTTCAACGTCTCGGCCGTGGCGACCACGCTGTTCCTCGGCGGCTGGCGCGCGCCGTGGCCGATCTCGACGCTGGGCGACGGCATGTTCAACACCGGCTGGTGGCCGCTGCTGTGGTTCGTCGTCAAGCTGTGGGCGCTGATCTTCTTCTTCGTCTGGGTGCGTGGCACGCTGCTGCGGTTCCGCTACGACCAGTTCATGAAGCTCGGCTGGAAGGTGCTGATCCCGGTCGCGCTCGGCTGGCTGGTGTGCGTCGCCGTGATGCAGGGCCTGCTTCGGTTCACCTCCGTGCCCCTGGCCACGATTCTCCAGGTGCTGGCCGGCGCGATGGCGGTGGCCATTCTGCTGGCCTGGCTGATGCCGCTGCTGTTCCCGGAGCGGAAGGCCGCCGTCCGGCGCCGGGCCGCGGCGCAGGTGATCGACCCGTTCGCCGACGGCTACCCCGTGCCGCCGCTGCCCGGCCAGGTGCTGCCGCCCTCGCCGCGCGCGCTGCGCGCGATGGCCGACGTGACAGCCGCCGCCGCGGCCGCGCCCGATTCCGGGCCGGCCTCCCCCCAGCTGACACAGGAGGTGCCCCGTGGCTGACGAGCCGACCACGCCGCGCGCGTCGGGCGGCGGCGTGCCCGCGCGTCGTCCCGTGAAGCCGACGACGAAGCCCGCGGCCGGCACGCCCACGGCGGGGAAGCCCACGGCCGGGAAGCCGGCCACCGGGAAGCCCGCCGCCGGGAAGCCTGCTGGGGCGAAGCCCGCCGGAGGGGTCGCGAAGGCGGCCACCGCGAAGCCCGTCGCGACGAAGCCCGCCGCCTCGGGTCGGCAGGTCGCCGCGCGCACGTCGGCCGAGCCGGAGCCGCGGTTCCGGTCGCGGATGCCCCAGGCCAACGCGTTCGCGGAGTTCGTCGCCCCGGCCGCCGGATTCGGCGTGACGCTGGCGAACTTCTTCCGCAAAACGGTCACCGAGGAGTACCCCACCGAGAAGGTGCCGCCGAAGCCCCGCTTCCACGGCCGCCACCAGCTCAACCGCTACGCCGACGGCCTGGAGAAGTGCATCGGGTGCGAGCTGTGCGCCTGGGCGTGCCCGGCCGACGCGATCTACGTGGAGGCCGACGACAACACCCCGGAGGCGCAGTTCTCGCCGGGGGAGCGGTACGGCCGCGTCTACCAGATCAACTACCTGCGCTGCATCCTGTGCGGGCTGTGTGTGGAGGCGTGCCCCACCCGGGCGCTGACGATGACCAACGACTTCGAGCTGGCCGGGCCCACGCGGGCCGGGCTCATCTGGGAGAAGCAGGACCTGCTCGCGCCGTTGCGCGACGGCATGCTCACCTCCCCGCACCCCATGGTGGAGGGCACCACGGACACCGACTACTACCGCGGCGCGGTCACCGCCAGCACGCCCGAGCAGGAGGCGTGGGTCGCCGAGCACCGGCCGGACGACCCCTCGCTGCCGGCGAACGTGGCGGCCGGCATGCCGGCGGCACCGCGCGGGGCCACCGCGCTGGCGCAGGCCGACATCACCGCACGCGCGACGAGGCAGGGCACCCGATGAGCGCAGCCGTGCTGCCGACCGTCGCCGGCCTGCTCGCCGGCGGGGTGCCGACGTCGCTGACCGACGCCGGCGTGATGTCGTCGGGGGAGCAGGTCCTGTTCTGGACCCTCGGCCCCGTGATGGTGCTCGCCGCGCTCGGCCTGCTGCTGTCCCGCAAGGCCGTGCACGCGGCGATGTGCGTCGTCGTCGTGATGATCAGCCTGGCGTTCCTCTACGTGGCGCAGGACGCGGTGTTCCTCGGCGTCGTGCAGGTGGTGGTCTACACCGGCGCGGTGATGATGCTGTTCCTGTTCGTGCTCATGCTCGTCGGCGTCGACACCTCCGACTCGCTCGTCGAGACGTTGCGCGGCCAGCGGCTGGCCGGCGTGCTGGCGGCGGGCGGCCTGCTCGTGGTGCTCGCCGGGGTGATCGGGCGGGCCACCTTCGGTCCCGCGGTCGGCCTGACCGAGGCGAACGCCGACTCCAACCCCGTCGCGCTGGCCCGCCTGGTGTTCGGCCAGTACGTGTTCGCGTTCGAGGTGGTGGGCGCGCTGCTGGTCACCGCCGCGGTCGGCGCGCTCGTCCTCACGCACCGGCGCCGGCTGACCCCGCGCGTCACCCAGCGCGCGCTGGCCGACGGCCGGGTCAGCTCGGGCCGCACGCTGGCCCCGCTGCCGGCCCCCGGCGTCTACGCGCGGCACAACGCGATGGACGTGCCGGCCCTCGGTCCCGACGGTCAGCCCCTCGAGCAGTCGGTCCCCCGCGTGCTGCGGGTGCGCGGCCAGGAGGCCGACGCCACGGAGTACGCGGCCCGGGTCGACCGCGTGCTGTCGGGCAACTGGGCCGACGCCACCGCCGCCACGCCTGCCACGCCCACCCCCGCCCCCCCGACGTCCGAGGACCGGGCGGCCCTGGGCACCGGGCCCTCGGACGATGCCGGCTCGCGTGGGCCGGCCCGCAACGCGAGCGCGACGGAGGTGCAGAAGTGAGCGTCACCGCCTACCTCGTGCTGTC
>Ga0302263_10000867_pt1 | contig 11514 bp, 9 predicted proteins | sample II_Fen_N1_4_FD_194564 | JGI IMG/M metagenome (GOLD analysis project Ga0302263, IMG submission 194564) | Peat permafrost microbial communities from Stordalen Mire near Abisko, Sweden - II_Fen_N1_4 | ecosystem: Environmental > Terrestrial > Soil > Wetlands > Permafrost | place: Sweden: Abisko... | reverse complement strand
GGCGAGAAGCACGCGGAGAAGCCCAGCGCGAGACAACATGGCTGAGCGCGCGCTGAAGCACGCCCTGGTGATCGGCGACGGGAGCTGGGGCACGACGCTGGCGCTCTTCCTGGCGCGCAACGGGACGCCCTGCACGCTCTGGAGCGCCTTCCCCGAGCAGGCGGCGGAGATGCAGCAGAAGCGCGAGAACACGCGCTTCCTGCCCGGCCACCACCTGCCGAGCGGGATCACGATCACCGCCGACCCGCACCGCGCGGCCGACGGCGCCGACCTCGTGATCAGCGTCGTGCCGACGCAGTACCTGCGCTCCGTTGCGCAGCGCTTCGAGGACGCGATCGGCGGCAACGTGCCGATCGTCAGCGCCACGAAGGGCCTCGAGATCGAGACCTTCAAGACGCCCAGCCAGATCCTGCTCGAGGTGCTCGGCGACCGGCCCGTGTGCGTGCTCACCGGTCCGAGCCATGCCGAGGAGGTCGTCGCGCTCAAGCCCGCGGCCGTGCTCGCGGCGAGCACCGATCGCGCGCTGGCGCAGCGCGTGCAGGTCGCGCTCAGCTCGGCCAGCTTCCGCGTCTACACGCACGACGATCCTTATGGCGCGGAGCTCGCCGGCGCGCTCAAGAACGTGATCGCGATCGCGGCCGGCATCTGCGACGGGCTCGATCTCGGCGACAACGCCAAGGCGGCGCTCTTGACGCGCGGCATGGTCGAGATCGCGCGCTTCGGCCGCTCGCGCGGCGCGATGTCGAAGACCTTCTTCGGTCTCGCCGGCATGGGCGACCTCGTCACGACCTGCTTTTCGCGCCATTCGCGCAACCGCTCGGTGGGCGAGGCCATCGGCCGCGGCGAGAAGCTCGAGCAGATCCTCTCCGGCATGCGCATGGTCGCCGAGGGCGTCTGGACCGCGAAGGCGCTCTTCGGGCCCGAGGCCGACCTCGGAGAGATCCAGATGCCGATCGCCGAGCAGGTGCACGCCGTGCTCTTCGACGGCAAGAACCCGCGCGAGGCGGTCAACGACCTGATGAATCGCACGCCCACGGCCGAGATGGACTCGATGATGGGGGACTTCGGTTGAGCGCGCCCGTCGGGTTCGTGCTCTTCCTGGTCCTGACGCTGGGTTTCCTCGCGGGTGCGGTCTCGAGCGGCTTGCGCGCCAAGCGCCGCGTGCACCTCCTGTGCGTCGCGGGAGCCGTGGCCTGTCTCGCGGCGACGATCTACCACGCGCTCGGCGTGGGCAAGCTCTACGACCTGCCCGCGGCGGGTTGGATCACGCCCGTGCACCTCACGATGGCGAAGGTCGCGACGGCCTCGTACCTGCTGCCGGTCGTGAGCGGCATCCGCACGATCTTCCACCCGCCGACGCGCAAGCTGCACCGCAAGATCGCCTTCCTCGTGCTCTCGCTGACGGTCGCGACCGCGATCACCGGCACGTGGATGCTGCTCGCCTCGCCGCGCATCGCGGGCTAGCGTCCGCGCTCCGGTTTCGGCGCGGCCGGCGCCTCCCAGGCGTCGGTCCGGAACGGTTCGGCCGGCAGCCCAGCCGCGTTCTCGAGGTTGCAGAGCGGGTTGTCGGCCCAGGCGTAGCGCACCGCCACCGGCGCCTGCACCTGCGCGCACTTCAGCACGACGCTGTCGCCCTCGATCGTGGCCTCGGCCCAGTTGAACTTCTGGTCTGCGCCGGCGAGCGCGAAGCCGGCGAGCTTGCCGCCCCCGTGCACGCGCAGCGCGGTACCGGCGTGCTCGAAGCGTACGCGCACGCTGCTGCCCTTGACCTCGAAGGACTTGTAGTTCGGCCCGCGGCACTCGAGCTTCTGCGCGTAGACCTCGGCGAGCGCGACGAGCGCGAGCCGGTGCCCGAGATCGCGCTTGTTCGTGGGGTGCAGCGAGGCGACGTCGCCGATGTCGGCCGCGACCGCCATACCCGTGCTCGGCAGCGAGCGCGCCAGGGCCTGCACCTCGCGCAACTCGGCCCACGGGCTCTCGCCCGGCTGCTCCGGTTTCGGGCCGAAGCCGGCGAGCTGCACGAAGAGGAAGGGGAAATCGCCTTGGCCCGAGAGCTTGCGCCAGCCCTCGATCAGCGCCGGGAAGAGCCGGCGGTACTGCTGCGCGAACTTCACGTTGGACTCGCCCTGGTACCAGAGGACGCCGCGGATCGTGAAGTGCGAGAGCGGTGCCAGCATGCCGTTGAAGACCGCGCCGGGCATCGACTTCGACTTGCGCGCGAAGCGCTGCAGCGCGGGTGCGAGCTCGGGATCCTGCTCCATGGTGGCGCGCTCCACCCAGGGTTCGGCCGGCGAACCCGACTGCGTGCACTGGATCAGCGCGACCGGCACGTCGAGCATCTCCGCGAGCTCGCTCGCGAAATGGAAGCCCATGGCCGACCAGCCGGCCACGTTGTCGGGCGTGCAGGTGTTCCACGGACCGCCCTTCAGGTCCTCGAGCGGCGCCGGCGCATCGGCCGGCTCCTGGCGGAAGAAGCGCAGGCGCGCGGACTTCGCCTTCGCGGCGAACTCCTTGCCGCCATCCGTCGAGATGAGCGGCAGCTCGGCGTTCGACTGCCCGGCGACGATCCAGACCTCGCCGACGAGCACGTCGCGCAAGCGGATCCGGTTCGTGCCGCTGACGGCGAGCTCGAACGGTCCGCCGGCGGGCAGCGGATCGAGGCGCAGGCTCCAGCGGCCGTTGGCGTCGGCCTGGCCCTTTGCGGTCTTGCTCGCGAGCGTGACCGTGACCTCTTCGCCCGGTGCGGCGCTGCCCCAGATCGCGATCGGCTTGTCGCGCTGGAGCACCATCGAGTCGCCGAAGATGCCGGCCAGCTTGATCTCGGCGCCGGCGAGCGGTGCGAGCACGACGGGCAGGAGCAGCAGCGTGAGTCGTCGGGTCAGGTTCATCGTGGATCCTCTGGGGTGCCGCATCGTACTCCTCCGCCCGGCGGCGGCGGTCTAGTCGCCGGGAACCGTCCGCAGCTCGATGCGCTCGAGGCGCAGCTCTCCGGGCATGCGCGGACGCAGCGAGAGGCGGCCGCGCAACTGCGGGTCGTCGAGCCGGTGGTGGATCTCGTTCCTGCCGGCCGCGAGCACGAGCTGGAACGAGCGCGAGCGTTCGTATTCGCTGTCGCCCTCGCGCAAGTAGAAGACGTCGAGGGTCTGCGCCGTCTGCGACTCGATCGTGAAAAGCAGGATCGAGTTGCCCGAGTGCGGGAAGGGCAGTTCGGGTGTCAGGAATGTCTGCGCCGGCCGCGTCGTGCGAATCACGACGCCCGTTGCGCCGGGCGCGGCTTCCACGAGCGCCCCTCCGCGGCCTTCGATCAGGTGCGCGCCCTGCGCGGCGCTCCAGAGGAAGAGGCTCGTGCCGGCGCGCTCGAAGCGCGCGCGATTCGCCGCTGCATCCTGCCTCAGCACGAGGCGCGGGGGCGCGATCAAGAGCTTGAACTCGGCGTAGATCTCGATCACCGCCTGCGGCCGAGCCTCGTCCACCAGGTCCTCCTCGAGCGCGATCTGCGAGCACTGCAGCTGATGGCGGAAATGCTCCGCGAGGAAGCAGTCGGTCTTGAAGCCGAAGGAGTCGTGCAAGAGCAGCAGGCTCTCGCAGTCGGCGCCCGGACACTGGCGGCGGATCACGCCCGGGCGGTCGTCCGTCTTGAGCGTGACGAACTTGAAGCCGTCGCGCGGGTCGTACTCGTAGCAGGCCTGCCGGAAGCGGTCCGCGGCATACAGGCGATCGGCCCACGAGTCGCCCTGCTGCGCCCCGCGCTTGACCACGAAGTTCGCGATCTGCGCCTCGGGCAGGCAGGTCAGCTTCGCGCGCAGGGCGTGCAGGATCTCGCGGTAGGCGATCCAGGCGCCACGCTGGGTCCAGTGCGTGCCGAGCGGGTAGTAGAGCAGGTCGTCCTGCGTGTCGTTGCGCTTCTCCGCGAGCAGCGTCGCGCGCAGGTCGAGGAAATGCACGTCCGAGTGCTGCGCCATGTACTCGGCGAACTGCTCCATGCGCGTCGGTCCCAGGCGTTCGTAGCCGGCGGGCAGGTGCTCGGGATAGATCGTCTCCTTGTTCGGCGCGAGCACGAAGAGGAACTCGATCCCGCGCGCGCGCAGCCAGTCGCGCTGGGTCTCGAGCGAGCGCCGCCAGTACTCGAGCTCGCCCTCGCGGAACGGCTTCAGGCCGCGCCAGGCGGAGATGCCGTCGTTCTCCCCGTAGTACCACCAGCCGTCGCGGCCGGTGTAGAGCGAGCTCGAGGGGAAGCGGCCGAAGAGCTCCAGCTGCTGCAGGGAGTTCCAGCGCAACAACTGGTCGCGCCAGCCCAGCGAGTCGCCCACATACAGCTCCAGCGCGTGCGGGAACTCGCGCAGCGCCGTTCGCGTCGCGGGCCAGCGTGGCAGCGCGGCGGCGGTGCGGTGCTCGGGCGCCGTGGAGCGCGCGGAGTCCGGGCGCAGCACGAGGTCGAGCGCCGGGGCGATCAGGCCGAAACCGAAGAGCGCGACCAGCACAGCGGATCTCATCGAGCTTCCGGCGGGCATCGGCGCTGCTTCCTCAGTTCTCACGGATCACGCGCAGCGTCTTGATCAGCAGCGGCAGCGCGATCAGCGACAGGTTCGCGAGCAGCGGCACGAGCGTGATCAGGATCCAGGCCGCCTTGGCGCGGATGGTCCAGATCGCGACGAGCAATCCGGGCAGCGCGAACGCGCCGCCGACGAGTGCGGTCGTGCGCAGCGAGGGCGCGTACTCCGGCGCGAAGCGCGCCAGGCAGACCTCGATCCACCACACGCCCCAGCCCAGGCTCGCGAGCACCATCGAGAGCATCCAGGTGCGGTGCCGCCGGCGCACCACCACGGTGCGCATGTCGGCGAGCTTGCGCAGCGGGCGTGCCATGCCGTGGATTGTCCGCGAGGGGTGCCAGAGGCTCAAGCAGCGGCCGGTTTGACCTCGCGCGCCGCGCGCCGTATAACCTCTCCCCACTTCACCGGGTCGGGGCGTGGCGCAGCCTGGCTAGCGCGCTTCCTTGGGGTGGAAGAGGTCGGAGGTTCGAATCCTCTCGCCCCGACCAATTTTCCGGCGAGAATGAGCCGGCGCATGCGTCTTCCGCTCGCCCTGTGCCTCTTCTGCGCCGCGGCCTGCCGTTCCTCGCTGCCGTACCCGAGCGAAGCGGAACTCGCACGGGGCGTGTGCTCCGTCGTCCGCGAGCCCGCCTTCACGCTCTACTCGCCCTACGACTCGGCGGCCAGCGCCGAGTTCGCGCAGTCGGTGCGCACGGAACTCGATCTCGTGCGAGCGCTGATCCCCGACGCGCGCACGAGCGCGCTGCGCCTGTACCTCGCGCCGATCGAGGGCCCGAGCGATTTGCAGGCCTGGGAGACCCCGTCGAACGAGAGCCTCAAGGGTGCCGCGACCGGGGGCGAGTACGCCTTCGTCTACGTGCCGGCGCGGCTCGGAGAATCCTCGGCGCTCGAGCGCGCCACGTACATGCGCGGCGGAACGCTGCGTCACGAGCTCGCGCACCTGTGTGCGAATCGGGCCGGGATCGAGGGCGCGCCTTGGTTCAACGAGGGCCTCGCGCTGGAGGTCGAGTCGATGCGCGAGGCCGGCGGCGAGCTGCATGCGCATCCGTTCCCGCCCTACCTGCTCGTCGCGCGCAAGACCGCGAAGCCCGGCGTGCTTGCCGAGTTGCTGCACTGGCCGTACGCGGACAGCCTGCCGCAGAGCGAGCGCTCGCTGCGCTATGTCTGGGCACAGGCGCTGTTCCGCTTCCTCGCCGAGCAGCAGCCGGGGCAGGAGTTCTTCGAGCGCGCGCGCGGGGTGCACTCGCTCACGCCGTCCGCGCTGCTCGAGCGCGAGTCCGCCTGGCTCGAGTGGCTCGGCAAGCTCGACGCGCTCGAGCGCATCCGCGCGGGCGCGGACTCGGCTTCCAAGGAGGAGCGCGCGCTGTGCGTGGGCACGATGCCGAGCCTGGCGGAGAGCCGTGTCCCGGAACTCTTCACCCGCGGGGCGGACAAGCTCGCGCTCGCGAAGCTCGGCGATCCGGTCTGCACGGAATCGGCCGCGACGTTCCTGTGCTTCTTCCGCGCGCGCGATCTCGGGGCTCGCGACCTCGAGGAGCTCGAGCAGTCGCAGGATCCGCTGCGGGTGCTGACGGCGCAGGCCCTGCACGCCCGGCGCAAGGAGCCGTTCGAACTGGAGCGGGCGCGCGCAGCCTGGAGTCGCGTACCCGAGAGCGAACGCGGCAGCCTGTACGTGGTCGCGTCGCTCATCCCGGGACTGCTTGCGCCGGATGGACACCCGTGAAGGAACGTGTGAGGCTGTGCGGATGAAGCTTTCCTTCGGGCTGTGCGCGGTCGCGTTCCTGCTGCAGTTGCCGCTCGAGAAGCCGCTCGCGGTCCCGGCCTTCACGGCCTATTTCCGGCCCGATCCGGACGAGGGGCCGCGGCGCGAGAAGGAAGGCACGCTGACGCACTGGAAGCCCGCGACGAAGCTCGAGTGGTTCGGGCGCATCCAAACGCCGGGCGAACTCGCGCTCGCGCTGCAGCTCGCCGGGAAGGCGCCCGAGGACGTCTCGCTGCGCCTGCGCGTGAGCTCGCAGGCCGACGCGAGCCTCGGCGGCGGCTTCGATCTCGCCGTCGCGAAGGGCGCGCACGAGTTCGCGCTGCCGTTCGGGAGCCTGCCGATCGCGAAGGCGGGCTACTACCGCATCGCGCTCGAGAGCACCGGCCCGGCCGAGGGTGCGCTGCCCGACCTGCGCGCGCTCGTGCTCTCGGGACCGGCGGCAGCGGGCGCGCACTTCTCGAACGGCGAGCGGCGCAACGCGGCTTCGGTGCACCTTGGTTATCCCGTGCGCAAGGAGGCGCAGGACGAGATCGAGTGGTTCTATCTCGAGCTCGAGCCGCGCACGGAGCCGCTCCACACCTACTACGAGGCGACGGGCTTCGATCGCGGCTACTTCGGGATGCAGGTCAATGGCCCGGAAGAGCGCCGAATCATCTTCTCGGTCTGGGACGCGGGCAACGAGGCCGTCGATCGCAAGCAGGTCGCGGACGAGGACCGCGTCCAGCTCGTCGGCAAGGGCGATGCCGTCGTCGCGAGCGATTTCGGCAACGAGGGCACCGGCGGACACAGCCACCTCGTCCATCCGTGGAAGCTCGGCGCGCGCTTTCGCTTCCTGCTGCACGCGCAGCCTGGCACGGGCGACCTCGCGGCGACGACCACGTACACGGCCTGGTTCTGGTTCGCCGAGCACAAGCAGTGGGGGCTCATCGCGAGCTTCCGCGCGCCGCGCGACGGGCACTACCTGCACGGGCTCTATTCGTTCAACGAGAACTTCGGCGGTTCGAACGGCGACGAACGGCGCGTGTGCGGCTTCGGCAACGGCTGGGTGCGCACGCACGCGGGCGCGTGGATCGCCTTGAACGAGGCGCGCTTCACGCACGACGGCCACGGCAAGGAGCAACGCCTCGATCGCAGCGCCGGCGTGATCGACGGCCGCTTCTACCTCGCGAACGGCGGCTTCGTGGACGACACGACTCCCGGCGCGGTGACGCACGCGGGCGATGTGTTGAAACTCGAGAAGAGCGCGGGAGAACACCCGCTCGACGCGGAGCTGCCCAAGCCGTGATCAAGCTCCCGCTCGCGGCCTTGGTCCTGCTTCCGCTCGCCTGCGCGGCGCCGGAGCTGCCGGAGAGCGACACGCCCGTCGGGCCGCGAGCGCAGGGCGGCCACGTGCTGCCGACGCGCCAGGTGGTCGAGCCCGCGGGCACGACGCTCGCTTTCGACGGCCGGCCGCTCGATCTCGTGCTCTCGGCCGACGGACGCTTCGTGTTCGTCAAGGAGAAGAGCAGCGTGCTCACGCTCGACGCGCGGAGCATGACGCTTCTCTGCCGCTACCGCGCGGAGAAGCTCAGCTGCTCGATGCACGGTCTCGCGCTCGCGCGCGCGGGCGACAAGCTCTACCTCACAGGCACGGAGGATCAGCTCTTCGAGCTCGCGGTCGCGGCGGACGGGAGCCTTGCGGCCTCGCGCACGCTGCCGTTGCCAGAGGCGCAGGTCGGCGGCGATCCCTATCCCTGCGGCGTGGCGCTCTCCGCGGACGAGTCGACGGCGCTCGTGTGCCTCTCGCGCGGCAACGCGCTCGCGCAGATCGACCTGCGCAGCGGAAAGGTCACGGCGACGATCCCGGTCGGAATCGCGCCCTATGACGTGGCGCTCGCCCCCGACGGGCGCTGCGCCTACGTCTCGAACTTCGGCGGTCGGCGGGCCGTGACGGCCGACAAGAGCGCGACGAGTTCGGGCACGCCGCTCGTGATCGACGAGCGCGGTGTCGGCGCGAGCGGCACGATCAGCGTGGTCGATCTCGAGACGCGCGCGTGCACGGCCGAGATCGCCTGCGGCCTGCACCCCTGCGATCTCGAGCTCACGCGCGACGGTCTGCGCTTGTACGTGGCTGCGGCGAACTCGGACGCGGTCTTCGTGATCGACACGCGCGAGCGGCGTGTCCTCGAGCGCATCGGCGTGCGGCCGGATCCCGCGCTGCCCTTCGGGAGCATCACGAACGCGCTCGCGCTCTCGCCCGACGAGCGCACGCTCTACGTGGCGAACGGAGGCAACAACGCGCTGGCCGTCGTGCGCCTTTCGCCCTCCGGGCCGAGTACGCTCGCGGGCTTCATCCCGACCGGCGCTTTTCCGGGCGCGATCGCCGTGCAGGGCGAGCGGCTCTTCGTGGCCAACGTGAAGGGCGAGGGTTCGCGCGCGAGGAAGGAAGCGGACAAGGGCTGGCACTCGCCGAACGAGCGCGGCTCGCTCTCGTGCATCCCGCGCTTCGACGCGGCGACGCTCGCGCAGTGGACCGAACGTGCGCTGCGCGACGCGCGCGTGCCGCAGGCGCAGCGCACGGCGGCGGCGCGCGCGCGAACGGGCGTGCGGCCGCGGCCGGTGCCACGCAAGGTTGGCGAACCCTCGACGATCGAGCACGTCGTCTACGTGCTCAAGGAGAACCGCACCTACGACCAGGTCTTCGGCGACCTCGCGCAGGCCAACGGCGACCCGAGCCTGTGCGTCTTCGGGCGCGAGGTGACGCCCAACCAGCACGCGCTGGCCGAGCGCTTCGTGCTGCTCGACAACTACTACTGCAACGGCGTCGTGTCGGCCGACGGCCACCAGTGGGCCATGCAGGGCGTCGTCGTCGACTACCTCGAGAAGCAGTTCGGCGGCTGGACGCGCAGCTACGACCTCGGCACCGATGCGCTGACCTATGCGGCCAACGGCTTCCTCTGGGACGCGGTGCTGCTGCGCGGACTGTCGTTCCGCAACTTCGGGGAGCTCGACTTCGCGCGCGTCGACGAGCCCAAGGGCACCTGGTTCGACGTGCAGGCGGCCGTGCGCGCGGGGAGCTTCAGGAGCTCGCGCAACATCTCGCCCGAGACGCTCGCGCGCTACTCCGCCCCGGAGTATCCCGGCTGGAACATGGCCATCTCGGACCAGCTGCGCATCGATCGCTTCCTCGACGAGTTCCGTGCGATGGAGCAGCGCGGCGAGTTCCCGAACTTCACGATCGTCTACCTGCCGCAGGACCACACCTCGGGCCTCGACGAGAACTCGCCCACGCCCCGCGCGCACGTCGCCGACAACGACCTCGCGGTCGGGAGGCTGATCGAAGCGCTCTCGAAGAGCCGTTTCTGGGCGAGCACGGCGGTCTTCATCAACGAGGACGACCCGCAGAACGGCTGGGACCATGTCGACGGGCACCGCTCGATGTGCCTGGTCGCGAGCCCGTGGGCCAAGCGCGGCGCGGTGGTCAAGCACTTCTACAACCAGACCTCGGTGTTGCGCACGATGGAGCTGATCCTGGGATTGCCGCCACTCTCGCAACAGGATGCGGCCGCTGTCCCGATGGACGAGTGCTTCACGGACCAGCCGGACCTTGCGCCCTTCGTCGCGACCCAGAATCGCATTCCGCTCGACGAGCGCAACCCGAAGAGGAGTGCTGCGGGCGCGAGCGCATCGCCGTTGCTCGCCGCATCCGATGCGCAAGACCTTTCGCTGCCCGACAAGATCGACGACGACGTCTTCAACCGCGTGATCTGGTACTCGGTGCGCGGCGACGAGCCGTACCCCGAGGAGTTCGCGGGCGCTCACGGCAAAGGACTCGGTGAGTTCGGGCTGAAGCTCGCGCGGGCGGAGGAGCGGGACGGGGATGACGACGACGACTGAGGGTCCAGAGCGTGTGTCGAGGGCGATGGCGGCTGGCGGGTGACAAGCGACAGGTGAAGGGTGGAAGGCGACGGGCGGGAGGCGACAGGCGGGAGGCGACAGGCGGGAGGCGACGGGCGGGAGGCGACGGGCGACGGGCGACGGGCGACCGCGCGACCGCGCGACGACGCGCGTCAAGGAGCGGCGCCGCCAGTCCTCTTTCACCCGGGCAAACACAACCAGAGCCGGTCACTCAGCCCGCATCAACTTGATTCAGCGCAGAACCGGGCGCTCGTCCAGGTCGATCAACCCGTGCCTCTGCCATCCGACACCGAGCAGCCATGTGCTCGGACGCGGCAAGTCGATGCGCCCCGCGCGCGAGAGCGCCCGCAGCCCGCGGCCCGCGCCCGCTCCGCCGCCTCGAGTTGACCCAAGCGGCTCGTTCCTCGTGATCCTCGCGGCCGTCGGCCGCCAACCGTCGAACTCCGGCCCCGAAGAGAGCGGGTCGGGCCCGTCCATGCAGATCCCGTGCTTGCGCAGGTTCTGCAGGACGTAGACGAGCGCGTTGCGGACCTGGCGCGGGTTGCGCAACTCGCGCTCGTGGAACCGATCCGCGAAGACGCGGCCCGTACGGCCCCACAAGCGATTCAATGCGCGCGCGATCCTGACCAGCACGCTGCGCATCCCGCTCGTCATGGAGGCACGATCCGGCGCCTCGACGATCAGATGCAGGTGATTCGACTGGATCGAGTAGTGCACGACTTGAAAGGGCGGACTCCGCTTCCCGGAATCACTCCGCTTGCCCCGCGAGTCCGCGGCGGTCCGCGCTCCCGCGGCAGCCCGAGCTCCCGCGGCGGTTCCGACGTCAGCGAATGCCGCGCGGATGCGCGCCGCCTCGCCCGGCCGCCGCAGGCTCGGGAGACCAGGGAGAAGCTTGGTCGTGATCAGCAACGGAATGCTCGCCTTGTGCGGCGGACGCTTGTCGTGGGGCAGCATGGGACGATCGCCCTTCGGCTTGCGTCCCGCACCAGGGCGCGCGCCACCCCAACTGCGGAATTCGAGCTCGGTCTGCTGCGCGCGCTGCTTGCGAGCACGCGCGCGTGAGCCTTGCGCAGAGTGCTTCACCTGCTTGACCTTCACGCTCCCCGCATCCTGCTTCCGCTGCGAACTGCGAGCCGGCCTCTTCATCCCGCGAACCTCTCTCTGCGTGTCCGAAGTCCACTCCCACTCATATGACGATCGAGATGCGCGAAGGTTGCTCGAGTTCGCGAAAAAAATGTGATCCGAATCGGAACGTGACTCGCCCGTGGGCAAGCGCGGCAAGCCGACCGCGCAGTTGAATGCGCG
>Ga0302263_10000866_pt1 | contig 11524 bp, 11 predicted proteins | sample II_Fen_N1_4_FD_194564 | JGI IMG/M metagenome (GOLD analysis project Ga0302263, IMG submission 194564) | Peat permafrost microbial communities from Stordalen Mire near Abisko, Sweden - II_Fen_N1_4 | ecosystem: Environmental > Terrestrial > Soil > Wetlands > Permafrost | place: Sweden: Abisko... | reverse complement strand
CCGGCATGGAAGCCAATCTGCGCTTCAACGGCACCGAGAACATGTTCACCCGCATTTTTGGCCGTCTGACCGCGTGGCAGAACTGGATTTTCCAGCGCCCCAACGCCGTCGGCGAAAAAGGCGCGCTGAAGGTCTATGGCAAGGGCGACAAGTCCGTGTTCGACTGGAACCGCGTCTAAACACCAGTCCCCGTTGTGCGGCGCGATCTGGGTGGCGCGCCGCAACCCAATCTTTTCCCCCGAATCAGCCTCGTTTATTGGAGACAAACATGTCCAGCATTAATTACAGCGAAAAGATTCCGAACAACGTCAACCTCAGCGACGACCGCACTTTGCAGCGCGCGCTGGAGCAGTGGCAGCCCAACTTCATCAACTGGTGGGACGATGTCGGCCCCGAAGGTTCGACCGACATGGAGGTGTATCTGCGCACCGCCGTCAGCGTCGATCCCAATGGCTGGGCGCAGTTCGGCCACGTCAAGATGCGCGACTACCGCTGGGGCGTTTTCCTGAATCCCGGCGAAGCGGATCGCACCATTCACTTTGGCGACCACAAGGGCGAGAAAGCCTGGAAGGACGTTCCCGGCGAGCACCGCGCCAACCTGCGCCGCATCATCGTCACGCAAGGCGACACCGAGCCAGCCTCCGTCGAGCAGCAGCGCCACCTGGGCCTGACCGCGCCCAGCATGTACGACTTGCGCAACCTGTTCCAGGTCAACGTCGAAGAAGGCCGGCACCTGTGGGCGATGGTTTATCTGCTGCACAAGCATTTCGGCCGCGATGGCCGCGAAGAAGCCGAAGGCCTGCTGGAGCGCCGCAGCGGCGACGCCAACAACCCGCGCATTCTGGCCGCGTTCAATGAAGCCACGCCGGACTGGCTGAGTTTTTTCATGTTCACCTACTTCACCGACCGTGACGGCAAATACCAGCTCTGCGCGCTGGCCGAAAGCGCGTTTGACCCGCTGGCGCGAACCACCAAGTTCATGCTGACCGAAGAAGCGCACCACATGTTTGTGGGCGAAAGCGGCATTTCCCGCGTCATCCAGCGCACCGCGCAAAAGATGAACGAGTTGAAAACCGACGACGTGGGCAAGCTGCGCGCCGCCGGGGTCATTGACCTGCCGACCATCCAGCGCTACATCAATTTCCACTTCAGCGTGACGATTGACCTGTTCGGCGCCGACGAGTCCAGCAACGCCGCCACCTTCTACAGCTCCGGCCTCAAGGGCCGCTATGAAGAAGGCAAGCGCGTTGACGACCATGTGCTGAAAGGCCAGACCTACAAAGTGCTCGCCGCCAAGGACGGCCAGCTGATCGAAAAAGAAGTGCCGATGCTCAACGCGCTGAACGAAGTGCTGCGCGACGACTACATCAAGGATTCGATTGCCGGTGTCGAGCGCTGGAACAAGGTGCTGGACAAGGCGGGCATTCCGGTGCATTTGCGCGTGCCGCACAAGGCGTTCCACCGCAGCATCGGCGCGCTGTCGGGCGTGAAGGTCTCGCCCGATGGCCGCGTGGTGTCGGAAGCCGAATGGGCCGCATCGGTCGATCAGTGGCTGCCGAGCAACCAGGACCGCGCTTATGTCGCCAGCCTGATGGGCCGCTGCGTCGAGCCGGGCAAGTTTGCCAACTGGATTGCGCCGCCGGTCATGGGCATCAACCGCCAGCCGGTGGATTTTGACTACGTCCGCTTCAACTAAGCCCCTGCGTTTGACGCCCTGAAGCAGCCCGGTGGCGACCGGGCGCTTCGGGCCAAACCCATCAATAATCCAAAGGGGCTTTCAGTGCCCCTGTTTGTCATTCAAAAGCCGATACCGGGAACCGCCATGGACATGACCGAAATACACGTCATCAAGCAGCACTTGATCGACCCAGAAATCTGCATCCGCTGCAACACCTGCGAAGCCATCTGCCCGGTGCTGGCGATCACGCACGATGCGCGCAACTACGTGGTCGATGCCGAAAAATGCAATTTCTGCATGGCCTGCATTTCGCCATGTCCGACCGGCTCGATTGACAACTGGCGCACCATGCCGCGTCTCAAGGCTTACAGCATGGAGGCCCAGCTGGGCTGGGACGAGCTGCCGCCTGAGCTGACGCCCGAAGAACTCGCCGCCGAAGGCGTGGCCGTGGGCAGCGCGCCCGACATCGAACCCGTCGCGCCGTCGCTGCCCGCTGCGGCCAATGGCGAAACCGCCTTCAACAGCGCCCAGTACGGCGCCACGCTGCCGCCCTGGTCCGCCGCGCACAGCTACACCAATCTTTACGGCCCGAAAGCCGCCGACAAATTCATCACCGCCACCGTCACCGGCAATGTGCGCGTCACCGAAGTCGGCAGCCATGCGGGCAGCGACTACGACACGCACCACATCGTGCTGGACTTTGGCAAACTGCCGTTTCCGGTGCTCGAAGGCCAGTCTGTCGGCATCATTCCGCCGGGGCTGGACGCCAGCGGGCGGGCGCATTTTGCGCGCCAGTATTCGATTGCCAGCCCGCGCAACGGCGAGCGCCCTGGCTACAACAACCTGTCGCTGACGATCAAGCGCGTGCTCGAAGACCACGAGGGCAAGCCGGTGCGCGGCGTCGCCTCCAACTACATGTGCGACCTGCAAGTGGGCGACAAGGTGCAGGTGATCGGCCCGTTCGGCGCGAGCTTTTTGATGCCGAATCACCCGCGCTCGAACATCGTGATGATCTGCACCGGCACCGGCAGCGCGCCCATGCGTGCGATGACCGAATGGCGCCGGCGCCTGCGCAAGTCGGGCAAGTTCGAAGGCGGCAAGCTGATGCTGTTCTTCGGCGCCCGCACCAAGGAAGAACTGCCTTATTTCGGCCCGCTGCAGAATCTGCCCAAGGATTTCATCGACATCAACTTTGCCTTCTCGCGCACACCGGGCGCGCCCAAGCGCTATGTGCAGGACGTGATGCGCGAGCGCGCCGCCGATCTGGCGCGGCTGCTGGCCGACCCCGACACCTGTTTTTACGTCTGCGGCTTGAAAAGCATGGAAGAAGGCGTGGTGCTGGCGCTGCGCGACGTGGCCCAGCAAGCCGGTCTGGACTGGGACAGCGTCGGCGCCGCGCTGAAAAAAGAAGGCCGCCTGCATCTGGAGACGTATTGAAATGAATGATTTGCAAACCGTGAAAGTCTCGCGCCGCGCCGCTGGCGTGGCCCAGGTAACGATGGCGCGCCCGGCGGTCTTCAACGCCTTTGACGAGGCGATGATTGCCGAGCTGGACGCCGTTTTTGCCGAACTCAGCGCCGACCCCGCCGTGCGCGTCATTGTGCTGGCGGGCGAGGGCAAGCACTTCAGCGCCGGTGCCGACCTGCAATGGATGCAGCGCGCCAGCGCCGCCTCGCAGGAATGGAATCTCGAAGACGCACGCCGCTTTGCTGCGATGCTGTCGCGCCTCGAAACCTGCCCGAAGCCGACCGTCGCCCGCGTGCAGGGCGCGGCACTCGGCGGCGGCGTCGGCCTGGCCTGCGTTTGCGACATGGCGATTGCCGCCGACAACGCCAGCTTTGCCGTCAGCGAAGCCAAATTTGGCATCCTGCCCGCCGTCATCGGCCCCTATGTGACCAACGCCGTCGGCAAGCGTCAGGCCCGGCGTTTGGCGCTGACCACGATGCGCATTGCCGCTGCCGAGGCACTCAGCATCGGCTTGGTGCAGCAACTGGTGGCGCTGGACGATCTGGACGCGGCCATCGACGCCACCGTCAAGGAATTGCTGATCGGCGGCCCGAACGCGCAGGCTGAAATCAAAACGCTGTACGCGCAGTTTGAAGTCGGCCCGGTCACGCCCGAGGTGCGCGAGCTGACCGCGCAAACCATCAGCCGCGTGCGCGGCACCGCCGAGGCCCGCGAAGGCTTTGCGGCCTTTCTGGGCAAACGCCCTGCCAACTGGATTCCCCAATGACAAACCTGAATTTGAATGGCGCGCCGGTGCTGGTCGTCGGCGCCGGGATTATGGGCCTGGGCATTGCGCAGGTCGCGGCGCAGGCGGGCCACGCGGTGATGCTCTACGACATGCGCGAAGGCGCCGCTGCCGAGGCCAAAACCAAACTTGCCGCCAGCCTGCAGGCGCTGGTGGCCAAAGGCAAGCTGACAGCGGACGCCGTGGCGCAGACGCTCTCGCGCATTGCGCCCATTGCCGCGCTCGAAGAAGCCGCATCCGCCGCGCTGGTGGTCGAAGCCATCGTCGAAAAGCTCGACGCCAAGCGCAGCCTGTTCCAGCAACTGGAAGCCATCGTTGCGCCCGACTGCGTGCTGGCGAGCAACACCTCGTCAATCTCGGTTACGGCGATTGCCAATGGCTTGCAGCGCCCGCAGCGCCTTGTTGGCATGCACTTTTTCAACCCGGTGCCGCTGATGAAGCTGGTCGAAGTCGTCTCCGGCCTGCAGACTTCGCCCGCCGTGGCGGAGGCAATTTTTGCGCTGTGCAAGGTTTGGGGCAAGGTCGCGGTGCATGCGCGCTCGACGCCGGGCTTTATCGTCAACCGCATTGCCCGGCCTTATTACGCCGAGACGCTGGCGCTCTTGCAGGAGCAGGCCGCGACGCCCGCCGTGCTGGACGCCTGTTTGCGCGCCGTAGGTTTTCGCATGGGGCCGTGCGAGCTGATGGATTTGATTGGCCACGACACCAATTTTTCGGTCACGCAGTCGGTCTATGGGGCCAATTTTTACGACAAGCGTTTTGTGCCCTCGCTGGTGCAGCGCGATCTGGTCGATGGCGGGCTGCTGGGGCGTAAATCGGGGCGCGGCTTTTACGACTATTCGGAAGGCGCGGCAAAACCGGCCATCGTGGCGTTCGAGCCCGCTGCGCTGCCGCAGGCGCAATCGCTGTGCGTCCACGGGCGCGGGCCGGTGGCCGAGCGGCTGGCTGGCGCGCTGGCGCAGGCCGGTCGCGCTTTCAGCCGTGATGAACGCAGCGGCTGGACGGGCTTGGCCATTGACGGCGCGCAGCTGCGCCTGACCGACGGCCAGAGCGCGTCAAAAGTGGGCGCTGAGGTGGCGGTGTTTGACCTGCCGCTGGCCAGCGACAGCGGCGCGGCGCTGGCCTGGGCGCCGTCGTCCCGCGCCAGCGAGCACTGGGTGGCGCAGGCGCCGCAATGGCTGCGGGCGCTGGGGTTTAACCCGCAGCGTCTGGCCGATGCGCCCGGCTTGAGCGTGGCGCGCACGATTGCGATGCTGGTCAACGAAGCGATGGACGCGGTTCACCAAGGCGTGTGTACGCGCGAAGGCGCGGACGCGGCAATGAAGCTGGGCGTCAATTACCCCGCCGGGCCGTTCGAGTGGCTGGCGGGCTGGGATGCGGGCGCGATTGCGGCGCTGCTGGACGCGCTGGACGCGCATTACCGGGGCGAGCGTTACCGCGTCAGCCCGGCGCTGCGTCAGCAGGCCTGGGCGCAGGCGACGCCGTGCAGCCAAGAGCCAGCGGCGCCGTCAGCCCAGCCGGAGGCCGCATGAAGTTTGCCGATTTCCACGCCGGCCAGGTCATTGAAGCCGGGCCTTACGCCCTGAGCGAAGCCGAAGTGCTGCAGTTCGCCACCGCCTACGATCCGCAGTGGTTTCACACCGACCCGCAGGCGGCAGAAAAAGGACCGTTCGGTGGCCTGATTGCCAGCGGCTGGCACACCTGCGGCATTGCGATGCGGCTGGTGGCCGACGCGGCGCTGCACGGTTCGGAGTCGTTTGCGTCGCCGGGACTGGCGTATGTCAAATGGCCGCATCCAGTGCGCCCCGGCGACCAGCTCACGGTGCGCGCCACCGTGATTGAAAGCCGCCGCGCCAGCAGCCGCCCCGATCTGGGCCTGCTGCGCTGGCGTTGGCAACTGTTCAACGCCAACGGCATCGAGGTGCTGGACTTGGAGGCGACCAGCTTGTTTGATCTGGCGCGCTCCGGCAGCACTGAACAAAGTGCTGGCTAGACAAAGCCAACGGCGTTAAGGCGGTGTCTGCGCTTTCTTCCATTCGCGGGTAAGCTCCCGGCCCATGCTTATGACTCCTACCCGCCGCCAGTTGCTGCAAGCTGCGCTGGCCGCCAGCATCACCGTTTTGACCGAGGGGTCCGCCCAAAGCCTGTGCGGACCCGCCTGCGAAGTCAGCCCGTGGCCGGGGCCGCTGTCGGCCTTCAGCCTGATCGACACCAGCGGCAAGCTGTGGCGCCCCGACGATTTCAAGGGCCGCGCCGTGCTGCTCAACTTCTGGGCCAGTTGGTGCGAGCCTTGCCGCGCCGAAATGCCCACGTTGCAGCAGGTGGCCGACTTGTACGGCCCGGAAAAATTACTGGTGCTGGCTATCAATTTCAAGGAAAAACCGGCCCGTGCGCTGCAGTTCGCCCAGAGCACCGGCGTGAGCGTGCCGGTGCTGCTTGACACCGAGGGCCGGGTGGCGCGCCAGTGGGGCGTGAAGGTGTTTCCGACCACCTTGCTGATTGACCGCCGGGGCCGTCCGCGCCAGCGCGTGCAGGGCGAGGTGGACTGGACCGGCAGCGCCGCCGAAAAGCTGATTGCGGGCCTGCTCGCACCCTGAGCGTCGGGCCAGTGCGGCAGACGGCGATAATTGCGCCTTCCCTGACCAGGCGACGGCTGTTTTTTCGCTGCTGCGCTGGTCTGGCCAGCACTTCCCGGCGCATCTTGACCTGCGCCGGTGCTTTGCGATCCTCTCCTGCCCATCCTCCTTTTTCTGGAGCACCCCGTATGACCGCTTTACGCCGCACTTTTCTGAAAAACACCGCTGCCGCCGCTGTCGCCGTGGTCCTGCCGTCGCTCAATTTCGCCCAGACGCCGCCCGCCCGCAGCGCCTTTGTGCCCCAAAGCGGCGCCTGGCGCACGTTTGAAGTGACGACCCGCGTGGACATTCTCAAAGCCGATGGCGTGACCCGCGTCTGGCTGCCGGCGCCATCCATCAACAGCGACTACCAGCACTCGCTCGAAAGCAGCTTTTCCAGCAATGGCACGGCCAAGTTCATGCAAAGCGGCGAAGAAGGCACGAAGATGCTGTACGCCGAATTCGCCGCGACTGAAGCCAAGCCCTTCATCGAGCTGACCAGCCGCGTTCAAACCCAAAATCGTGCCGTGGACTGGTCGCAAAAAACCGCCAAGGCCGAAGACGCGGACACGCTGCGCCATTACACCCGGCCCACGCGCCTGATTCCGACCGACGGCATCGTGCGCAAGACCGCGCTGGCCGCTACCCAAGGCGCGAAAACAGACGTTGAAAAAGCGCAAAAAATCTACGACTGGGTTGTCAGCAACACCTACCGCGAACCCAAGGTGCGCGGCTGCGGCGAAGGCGACATCAAAACCATGCTGGAAACCGGCAATCTGGGCGGCAAATGCGCCGACATCAACGCCGTGTTCGTCGGCCTGTGCCGCGCTGTGAAGCTGCCTGCGCGCGATGTGTATGGCGTGCGCCTGGTGCCGTCCGCCTTTGGCTACAAGGAACTGTCGGGCAACCCGGCCAGCCTGAAGGGCGCACAGCACTGCCGCGCCGAGGTCTATCTGAAAGGCTACGGCTGGGTGGCGATGGACCCGGCTGACGTGGCCAAGGTGATGCGCCAGGAAACGGCGGACTGGATCAAAAACACCACGAATCCGGTGGTGGCGCCCGTCAACAAGGCGCTGTTCGGCGGCTGGGAAGGCAACTGGATGGCCTACAACACCGCCCACGACGTGGTCCTGCCGAACGCCAATGGCGAGCCGCTGGGCTTTTTCATGTACCCGGCTGCCGAAAACGCCGCCGGACGCTTTGACGCCTACGCGCCGGACGATTTCAAATACCAGATCACGGCCAAAGAAATCAAGGCCTGAAACGCGGCTGGGCGCTGGCACCCGGCGTCTCCTTCTGGTTACCCCATGTGAAAAAAACAGGGCACTGCCTTGTGTAAAGTCTCATGGAATAACGTGGAGGAAACAAAGAATGAAATCAGCGTTAAGAAGCTGCGCTAACTGCAGCTCTTATGACCCGGTACGTGGCTGCTGGGCCTGGATCAACGGCTCGCAGCAAGCCGACTCGCAGCAGGCGTTGTCCCGACCCTCTACCCCGGATGGCTGGTGCAAGAACCACAACACCCGGCTTGAAAGCGATGCGCTGGATGCGGCCATTTATGCGCTGTGGGAGCCCTTGCTGATCAAATCGCGCTGGACCGCCGAGCGCAGCAAGGGCCGCAGGGACAGCGAATAAGGCCGATGATCGGCGTGGCGCCGCAGGTCTGTTGCGCGAGGTAACAATTTTTACTAAATGATGTTGCTGGCCCACTGCAAGCTGAGTCGGCTTTCAAACTGCCGCGCCAGCCCCGTCACCGGGTCGGTAAAGCGGATCAATTTGGCCAGCAGTTGCAGCGGACGGGCGAAGTCGTCGTCGGGCGTCGGCGTGACGGGCGGGTAAATCCTGTCGTTCAGCAGGGGCAGTCCCAGTGCGTTCATGTGGACGCGCAGCTGGTGCTTTTTCCCCGACACGGGGCTGAGCGCATAGCGCGCCTGCGCGCCCCGGACTTCGAGCAACTCAATCAGCGTTTCGCTGTTCGGCTCGCCCGGCATTTCGCGCTGGCGGAAAAAAACTTCGTCTTCCACGATCCGCGTCTGGCGTCGCTGCGGAAAAGCCAGTTCGGGCCGCCACGGCGCGATGGCTTCGTAATGTTTGCTGATTTCATGGCGCCGGAACAGCGCCTGGTAAGCGTCGCGCTCGCCGGGCTGGATCGAAAACAGCACGAGACCAGCGGTTTCGCGGTCAATGCGGTGGATGGGAATCAGGCTGTCCAGACCGAGCTGGTTTTTCAGCCGCACCAACAGGGTTTCTTGCACATAGCGCCCTGACGGCGTGACGGGCAAAAAGTGCGGCTTGTCGGCGACGACCAAATGCGCGTCTTGAAACAACACGGTCGCTTCAAACGGGATGCGCGGCTCTTCGGGCAGGTCGCGGTAGTAATACAGCCGCATGTGGCCCCGGTAAGGGCGCTCGGGCGTGACGCGCTCGCCAAACTCGTCGGCGACTAAATGAGCCGCCATGCGCGCCAGCCAAACGTCGCGGTCTATGGCCGGAAAGCGTTCCACCAGAAAGTCGGTGAAGGTCGGCCAGTCGCCGCCCGGCAGGCCGACGCAGCTGGGGCTGACGCCGTGGCGCGTCGGCAGGCCGCCGCAGGCCAGAGGTTTATTCACTGTTGTGCAGACTGGCTGGGCGCCGCTGTTGCTAGCGCCGCCGCCAGCGGGCTATGCACCGCCGGTTTACACACGCGTGAACACCACGTCCCAGACACCGTGGCCGAGCTTGATGCCGCGATTTTCAAACTTGGTTAGCGGGCGGTAGTACGGCTTGGGCGCGTAGCCGCCGCTGGCGGCGGGCACCGTGTTTTGCAGCAGCGGCTCGGCGCTGAGAACTTCGAGAATCTGCTCGGCGTAAGGCTCCCAGTCGGTGGCGCAGTGCAGGTAGCCGCCGGGGGCGAGGCGCGCGGCCAGCTTGGCAATCAGCGGCCCTTGAATCAGGCGGCGCTTGTTGTGCTTTTTCTTGTGCCACGGGTCGGGAAAGAAAATGTGCGCGCCCGCCAAGCTGCCGGGCGGCAGCATGTGGTCAATCACCTCAACCGCGTCGTGTTGCAGGATGCGGATGTTGGCGAGCGCCTGCTCGTCGATGCGCTTGAGCAGCGCGCCGACGCCGGGCGTGTGGACTTCGCAGCAAAGAAAATTCTTTTCGGGCAGCAGCGCGGCGATGTGTGCGGTGGCTTCGCCCATGCCGAAGCCGATTTCGAGCACCGTGGGCGCGCTGCGGCCATAAGCGGCTTCAAAGTCCAGCGGTGCGGCGGCGTAGGGCAGCAAAAATTTCGGGCCGACACTGGCAAAAGCCTTGGCTTGGCCCGCTGTGGTGCGGCCCGTGCGCAGCACAAAACTGCGGATGCTGCGGAAATGGCTGACATCGGCGGGCGCGCTGTCCGGCGCGGCGGAAGGGGGGGGGTTGGGGGTATCAATCACCGCGTGATTTTAATGCGCCGCCCGGTTGAATTCAGGCGCTGCCCGCCGCCCGCTTTTGCAACACCACCAGCGCAATGCCGCCCAGAATCGCCGCCGAGGCCAGCGCCAAGCGCAGCGTCACCGGTTCGCCGAGAAAGGCGATGCCGCCGAGTGCGGCAATGACCGGCACGCTCAGCTGCACCGTGGCCGCCGTTGTGGCTTTCAGCGCGGGCAGCACGGCGTACCACAGCGCGTAACCGAGGCCCGAGGTCAGAGCGCCCGAGGCCACCGCGTAGCCCACGCCCGCCGCGTCCAGCGACGTGCCGCCTTTGAGCATCAGCATGGCCAGGCTCAGGGCGAGGGCCAGCGGCACGGCGCGCAGAAAATTACCCGCCGTCACGCGGGTCGGGTCGCCCGCGCCTTTACCGCGCAGCGAATACACGCCCCAGGCCACGCCCGCGCCCAGCATCAACAGCGCGCCCGCCAGCGGCGGCGCCGACAGGCCGGGCAGCAGCAAGCCGACAATTCCGCCGAAAGCCAGCATCAAGCCGATCAGTTGCAGTCGCCTGAAACGCTCGCCCTTGTAGAGCCCGTAGCCGATCATCGTCGCCTGCACCGCGCCAAACAGCAGCAGCGCGCCGGTGGCCGCTGGCAGGCTGACATAGGCAAAGGAAAACCCCGCCGCATACGCAAACAGCGCCAGCGCCGACGGCCAGCTGCCCGCGCCGCTCTGGGCGCTGCGCCAGCGCCGCGCCACCAGCCAGAGCACCAGCGCCCCGGAGAGCAGGCGGATGGCGGTAAAACTGGCGGCGTCCAGGCTGGTGTGTTTCAGCGCGATCCGGCAGAGCAGGGAGTTACCGGCAAAGGCGGTCATGGCCAGCGCGGTCAGGGCCAAGGTGCGGGCAGGGGTCATGGTGAGTCTTTCCATTCGCTCACCCATGCTGTCAGCGCATCGGTCATGGCGCCGGTGTGCGTCCGCAGGCCCAGCAGGGCTGCGGCCTGGTTCAAAGCCGCCAGAGGCTGGGACAGTTCCAGCGCCTGCGCGCCGTTTTGCTTGGACAGCTTTTCGCCGTTCGCGCCGAGCGCCAGCGGTGTGTGCAGGTAGCGCGGCGTGGGTAAATTAAGGGCGCGCTGCAGCAGGATTTGCCGGGCGGTGTTGTCGGTCAAATCTTCGCCGCGCACGATGTCGGTGATGCCCTGGGCGGCGTCATCGACCACCACGGCCAGCTGATAAGCCCACAGGCCGTCGGCGCGTTTCAAAATGAAGTCGCCGACTTCGCGGCTGACGTTCTGGCTTTGCGGGCCTAGCCGCCGGTCTTGCCAGCAGATTTCTTCCCCGGCAGCTTCATGGGGCTCCGTCAAAAAGCGCCAGGCCCGCGCCGCTTTTCCCTGCAGGCCGGAGCGGCAGGTGCCGGGATAGACCAGCTCGCCGTGGCGCTCGCGCTCGTGGCCAGCGGTGGCCAGGGTGCGGGCGATGTCCTGCCGGGTGCAGGCGCAGGGATAGGCCAGACCCGCAGCCACCAGTTGGTCCAGCGCCTGCTGGTAAAGCGCGCCGCGCTGCGACTGGTATAGCGGCGGCGCGTCG
>Ga0302263_10000864_pt1 | contig 11530 bp, 11 predicted proteins | sample II_Fen_N1_4_FD_194564 | JGI IMG/M metagenome (GOLD analysis project Ga0302263, IMG submission 194564) | Peat permafrost microbial communities from Stordalen Mire near Abisko, Sweden - II_Fen_N1_4 | ecosystem: Environmental > Terrestrial > Soil > Wetlands > Permafrost | place: Sweden: Abisko... | reverse complement strand
GGCGAGTCGCTGGTGTACCTGGAGGAGCTCCGGCGGGAGCGCGGGCTGACCCTCGTCCATCCGTACGACGACCCCGAGGTCCTGCTGGGCAACGGGTCGTGCGGCCTCGAGATCCTGGAGGACCTCCCGGATGTCGATGTCGTCGTGATCGGCGTCGGGGGCGGCGGCCTGGTGGGCGGCGTGACGGTGGCGCTGAAGGAGAGCAGGCCAGGGGTGCGTGTCTACGGCGTGGAGCCCGTCGGGTCGGACGCCCTGCGGCGGGCGGTCGTGGCGGGGGAGCCCGTAGCGGTCACGCCGGTGAGCGTGGCCGACGGCCTGGGGGCGCCGATCGCGGGGCGCCTGGCCACGGCGATCGCGATCCGGTACCTCGAGGACGTAGTGGTCATCGACGACGCGACGATCCTCGCCGGGCTGCGCTTCTCGATCGAGCGGCTCAAGCAGGTGGTCGAGCCCGCGGGGGCCGCCGCGCTGGCCGCCGTGCTGACCGGCGCGATCCCGCTCCGTGCGAACGATCGCGTGTGCGTGATCCTCTCCGGCGGGAACGTGGCCGTCGAACGGCTCGGCGACCTCCTCGCCGCGGCCGGATCGCTGCCCGTCAGCCGTCCATGACCGACCCCGGGGGGTGGGCCGGTTCCGGCCCGACGCTCCCGCCGCCGGCGCCGTACTGGCCGCCGCCGCCCCCGCCGCAGCCGGGCTGGGTGCCGGCCTACCCGGCACGACCCGTCGAGGTGCCGCCCCTGCCGACAGACGCGGTGCGGGCCATCCCGCTGGACACGGGCCCCCTCGTCCGGGAGGCGCTCGACCTCCTGACGCGCCAGGACAGCGGGCTGCGCGGCGCGTCGTTCTACATCGGCTTCATGATGCTGGTGACCCTCGCGCCGCTGGTCGCGCTGTTCGGACTCTTCGTCGTCCAGGGGCTGGACATGTTCGGCTCCGGGTTCGCGACCGGGTACGACGCGGGAGCGGGTTCTGGGAACCTCGCCTGGTTCGGCTGGCTGAGCCTCGGGGCCATCCCGGCGATGCTCGGCTACGTGGCGGCGACGGTCGAGGCTCGTGCCCTCGCCACCGCGGTGATCGGCGCCCGCGCCGAGGGACGGCCGCTGCGCCTGGTCCAGTCGATCGCGCTCGCCCGGAAGCGGTTCTGGCCCGTCCTCGGTGCGCAGATGCTGATCGGGTTCATCACGGGTGCCATGACGACAGTCGCGTCCCTGGTCGTGTTCGCGGCCATCGGTCCCGTCGAGCCGGTCAGCTACGGCGTGCAGCTCGCGCTCGGCCTGCTGCTCGGCACGCCTGTCATCTACGTCCCGGCGGGGATCGTGCTCGGCGGAACTGGCGTGTTCGAGTCGATCCGCCGCTCGTTCGAGCTCGCTGGCGCACGCAAGCGGCTGGCCGTCGTGGTCACGCTCTTCGGGCTCGTCTCCCAGTTCGTCGTGCTGTTCGGCCTGAACGCCGGCCTGGACGCCGTCGCGCGGTTCATCCAGGGAGCAGGGCTCGCCGACAGCTTCCCGCCGCCGCTCGTCGTGCCGCTCACCGCCGCCTTCGTGTTCGCCATCGGCACGCTGGTGTTCCTGGTCGAGGCGATCGCGGCCGCGCCGCCGGTGTTCGCTTTCCTCGCGCTGACCCACTACACGTGGGGTCTCCAGGAGGGCCGGCGGGATCCCGTGCCCGTTCGGCACTTCTGGGACCCGTGGGTGACGCCGGGGCTCGCGCTCGCGGCGGCCGTGGCGCTGCTCGCGCTGGTCGGGGGCGTGCTCTCGCTGACCGGCTGACACGGGCGCGCTATCCCGCTGACGCCTGCGCGCTATTTCGACGACGCCGCCACGCCGCTCGCCCTGTCGCGCCGGTCAGTCGATGCCGAGCTCGGCCAGGCGGTCCTCGTCGTCGATGCCCAGGTGGTGGGCGAGCTCGTGCAGGATGGTGACCCGCACCTCGTCGGCGAGGTCGTCCGGATCCGGGAAGTCCTCCTCCAGCGGTAACCGGAACACGGTGATCCGGGTGGGCACCGGGAGCCAGTCGCCGCCCCACTCGTCGAGCGGCACCCCCTCGTACAGGCCGTACAGCGTCTCGTCCGGCTGCAGGTCGCTCTCGCGCCGCTGCTCGGGCGTGGGCTCGTCGGCGATGACCAGCGCGATCTCGTCCAGCGCGGCGCGGAAGGGCGCGGGGATCGAGGCGACGGCGCGGTCCACGAGGCGTTCGAAGCGGTCGTGCCGGGCGTTCCGGGGCCGCCGGGCGGCGCGGGCGGATCCTCGGCGGGGCTTGGTCATGACACGGGTATCGTAGCGGCGATGTCAGACCGTCCCGGCCCCGCGGTACGCCCGCCCGGTTCCGAACCGAGGGGCTTGGGATCGCGTGACCCAGGACCGCACGACCCCGGACCGCCCGATCCTGCCGTGGCGCCACCGCTCGATCCGTCGTTCCCGGACGTTGCCATCGCGCCGCCGTCCGATCCCGCACTCGAGCCCGAGGGCTTCGTCGTGCTCGCCGACGGTGGCGTGCGGCTCCATTTCCTGGACTGGGGCGGCCCGGCCGCCGCCGACACGGGCGCCATCGCCGCCGCGGCCGGTGCGGCCGACGCGGATGCCGGCGCGGCGCTGCTGCTGCCCGGGCTCCTCCAGCCGGCGTGGATCTGGGCGCCGGTCGCGCGCCGGCTCGCTTCGCTCCGCCGGACCGTCATCGCGGACCTGCGCGGACAAGGCCTGTCCGACGCACCGATGGCCGGCTACGACCGGGACTCGCTCGCGGCCGACGCGGTCGCCGTGGCGGAGGGGTCCGGGCTCCTGGACGCTGGCCCGCTGGTCGTGGCGGGTCACGGGTTCGGCGCGCTCGTCGCAGCGGCGACCGCGGCGCGTCTCGGGGATCGGTGCACCGGCCTGGTGCTGGTCGACGGCGGCTTCGAGCGTGTCGAGGCGACCAGCGGCCTGGACGTGGACGAGTTCCTCCGCGGGCTGGACGAGCCGCCCGAGGTGCTGCGGTCGATGGCCGCGTACCTGGGCGACCGGCGCGGGTTCGACCCCGCGACCTGGGACGCGGACCAGGAGCGGGCGGCCCGGGACTCGGTCGTCGAGACGGCCGCGGGGCACGTGGTCCGGGCGGTGCGGCCGCACGTGGTCGAGGCGCTCGTCCGGACGATGTTCGCCTGCGACCCGGCCGAGGTCCTGGCTGCCGTGGTGGCACCAGTGTTCGCCCTCGTCGCGCTCGGGGCGGGCGATCCCGCGACGACGGAGCTGCGGCTGTCCGAGCTGCGACGGACGGCACTGGCGCGCCTGGCGGCCGGGAGGGGATCGATCCGGGTGGCGGGGTTCCCGAACACCGGGCACAACCTCATGCGCTACCGCCCGGCGGACGTGACCGCGGCGATCCTGGCGGTTGCGGCCCCGTCCCCAAGCGCCGCGGGATCGCGGGCGTAGCGCGTGAATCTCGGACGCTGCCCCGGCTGCGGCCAGGAGCTGCCGGTCATCGACGGCGCCGTGCACGCCTACGTCGGTGCGTCGTCGGCGTGCTGGACGAGGTTCGCGGAGCTCGGCGCCACGCTGCCGCCCGGCGGGACGCCGCTGCGGCGGCTCGTCACGGATGCCTACATGGTCCAGCACCCGGGCGTCCCCGAGCGCCGCGCGATCCAGTCGGTCGGGCTGCACCTGGTGGCCCTGTACCTCGTCCTGGAGCGCGGGCTGCCGCCGGACGACCTGTCCGCCACCCTGCAGCGCGCACTCGCGCGACCGCCCGCCTGGCGCTGGCTGGAGCCGCCGATGCCCAACGGACCGTCGACCATCGTGGACCTGGAGGCGGCCACCACCGCCGGCCGGACCGCGGCCGCGATCGAGGCCTACGTGCGCGGCGTATGGGACTCGTGGGCGCCGCACCGGGCGACCGTCGCGGCATGGGCGCACGCCGCCGGTGTCGGCTGACGCCGCGTTACCATCAGCCGACCATGAGCGAACGACCCGAACCCCGCCCGCTGCCCGACCACGTCCGCCGCATCGTGGACGAGATGGAGAACGACATGGGCGAGGACGCCCTCGCGCCCCCGCTCGTGCCCGGGACGGGCGGACGGATCGAGGCCGCGGTGCGCGAGATCCTCGCGGAGATAGGGGAGGACCCGGACCGCGAGGGGCTGCGGGGCACGCCGGAGCGCATGCACCGCATGTACTACGAGCTGACGGCCGGCTACCACGTGGACCCGGACCGGCTGATCAACCGCGCGATCTTCGAGGTGGGCTACTCGGAGATGGTGGTCGTCAAGGACATCCCCTTCTACTCGCTCTGCGAGCATCACCTGCTGCCGTTCTTCGGCAGCGCCCACGTGGCCTACGTGCCGGACGGGCGCGTGATCGGGCTATCGAAGATCCCGCGGATCGTGGAGATGTACGGGCGCCGCCTCCAGGTCCAGGAGCGGATGACCCAGGAGATCGCCGACTTCCTGATGGGACGGCTGGCGCCCAAGGGCGTGGGCGTGGTGCTCGAGGCGACGCATCTCTGCGCGGCGATGCGCGGCGTGCGCAAGCCCGGGACCGTCATGACGACCGCCGCGGTGCTGGGCCTCTTCCGCCGCAACGACAAGACCCGCGCCGAGTTCTTCGCGCACCTCGGGCGCCCAGCGCCCGAGGCCTGACGGCCGGAACCCGCCCGTCGCGGTCGCCCGGCGCCGCCGTACAATCCGCGGATGACCGACCGACCGCTCAAGGTGCTCATCGCGAAGCCCGGCCTGGACGGCCACGACCGCGGCGCCAAGGTGCTCGCCCGCGGCCTCCGGGACGAGGGCTTCGAGGTCGTCTACACCGGCCTCCGCCAGACCCCGGAGATGATCGTGACGGCCGCCCTCCAGGAGGACGTTGACGTCGTCGGCCTCTCGATCCTGTCGGGCGCCCACATGACGCTGGTTCCCCGCGTGTGCGCCCAGCTGCGGGAGCGCGGCCTGGACGACGTCCTGGTCACGGTCGGCGGGATCATCCCCGACGAGGACGTCCCGGCGCTGCAGGCGGTGGGCGTGGCCGCGGTCTTCGGGCCCGGGACCACAATCCGCGAGGTTGCGGACTTCATCCGCGCGAACGCGACGCCCCGCGACTAGCGTGGCCGAACTCGCCGGACCGGCAGCGGACGCCGCCGCCGAGCGCGCCCGGGTCCTCTCGGACGCGGCGCGGGCCGGTGACCGGCGATCACTCGCCCGGCTCCTGACCGCCGTCGAGAACCACACCGTCGTTGCCGAGCACGCGCTCCGACACCTCTACCCGCTGGCGGGTGGCGCCCACCTGGTGGGAATCACCGGCCCGCCGGGCGCCGGCAAGTCGACGCTCGTCGCGGCGCTGATCGCCGAGCTGCGCAAGGCCGGCCGGACCGTGGCGGTGGTGGCGGTGGACCCGTCCTCGCCGATCACCGGCGGCGCCCTCCTCGGCGACCGTGTCCGGATGCAGTCCTATGCGGCGGACGATGGCGTGTTCATCCGCTCGATGGCGTCGCGCGGGCACGCGGGCGGGCTCGCGGCGACCTCGACGTCCGCCGCCGCCGTGTTCGATGCCGCGGGCTTCGACATCGTGCTGCTGGAGACCGTGGGCACGGGCCAGAGCGAGGTCGAGGTGGCCGCCGCGGCCGACACGACCGTCGTGCTGGAGGCGCCCGAGATGGGCGACGAGGTCCAGGCGATCAAGGCGGGCCTGCTCGAGGTGGCCGACCTCGTGGTGGTCAACAAGGGCGATCGCCCGGGCGCGCAGCGGACGGCCGCGCAGCTGCGGGCGATGCTCGTGCCGTCGGCGACCCGGGTGGGTGTGGGTCCCGGCGGTCCGGACCGGCCTCTCCCCAAGAGCCCCGAGGTCCTCGTCACCACGGCGTCCACCGGCGAGGGCGTGCCGGAGCTGCTCGTCGCGCTCGACAGGCACCGCGCCTCGCTGAGGGGCGGCAGCACGCCGGCCGCGCGCCGGGCCCGCGCGGCGGCGCAGGTGCGGGCCGTCCTGGTCGAGCGGCTCTGGGAGCGCCTCCGCTCTCCGGGCGTCGCCTCCGCGACGGACGCGGCGATCGATGCCGTCGCCGCCCACGAGATCGACCCCTACGCGGCGGCCGACCGCCTCCTGGCCGCCCTGCGCACCGAGGAGCCGCGATGACCATCGAGCGCGTGTTCGTCGCCGGGGCCGGCCTCATGGGTCACGGCATCGCCCAGGTCCACGCCGCCATCGGCAAGCGGGTGATCCTCTACGAACCCGACCTCGCCCGTGCCGTCGCCGGACGCGACCGCATCGGGGCCAACCTGGACCGTGCCGTGGCCCGGGGGAAGATGACGCCGGATGCCCGGGAGGCCGTCCTGGCGCGTGTTCTCGCGACCGACGACCTCGGCGCCGCAGGCGATGCGGACCTGGCGGTCGAGGCGGTGTTCGAGGACGTCGCGGTCAAGACCCGCCTGTGGGCGGCGCTCGACGGGATCGCGCCGGCGGATGCCGTGTTCGCGTCGAACACCTCGTCCATCTCCATCGACACCCTCGCCGCGGCGGTCGGGGCGGCGCGTCGTGCCCGCTTCGTCGGGATGCACTTCTTCAGTCCCGTGCCGGTGATGCCGCTGATCGAGCTGATCCGCGGCTCCAGGACCGACGACGACACGGAGGCCGTGGTTCGCGCGCTGGCCGCGGAGCTGGGCAAGCGGGTCATCGTGTCCGCGGACCGGCCCGGGTTCATCGTCAACCGGATCCTGATGCCCCTGCTCGCCGAGGCGATGCGCGCCTACGAGGAGGGCCTGGGCACGGCCGAGGACATCGACACGGGCGCGAAGGTGGGCCTCAACCACCCGATGGGACCGCTGGAGCTCGCGGACTTCATCGGCCTGGACGTGTGTCTCGGGATCATGCGCGTCCTGCACGAGGGCCTGGGTCAACCGCAGTTCGCCCCGCCTCGGGTCCTGGAGGAGCTGGTCGCGGCCGGCCACCTGGGTCAGAAGACGGGCCGGGGTTTCCACTCCTACCCACGGTAAGGCGCCTGCGTGTCTGCCCACGACCTGTCTCTGCCCACGACCCTGCCTCCTGCCCTGCCTCCTGCCCGCCAGGTGGGCAGTCGCCATCGGGGGAGCGGCCCAGGTCGCGCGCCCGGTCGGACGTCCGCTCCACGGGCGCTGCTGGCGTCGCACCAATCGACCAGGCTGGCGAACGCGCCATCGAGGCCACGATCGGCGGCGAGTGCCCGTTGGGCGGGCGGACGTCAGCCGCAGGTACTCAGGGACCCTCCGAACCGGCCTCGCGCTGACGTGTCGAGCGTCGCCGCACGCGCTTGCCTTCGCCCGCGACGCGTGGCACGGATACGAAGGACAAGCCCCGGATCGAGGTCACAGGTCTCACCAGCCACCGCGCCATCGCGTGACCGTCGGCGGGAAAGGCGCCCCGCAGCAGTTTCCGCGAAGCCGCGAGATGTCGGCGATTGGTGCGCGTGTCGGCGGCAATCACCCACATGCCGACCACGAGCGGCCGCCAGCCCCGTGACTCGACGATCGCCGCGGCCAGGCGTTCTCGCCGGTCCATCGTGCCGACCAGCTCGCCTGGGTCCACGAACTCGCTCTTGAGCTCCCCAAGGGCGAGGGCGAGATGCTCCTCGTTCCAGCCGACAAGGTCGATGATCCCGCGCTCACCCCACACGTTGAACGAGACCTCGGATACGACATGCCACCCGGCGAGGCCTGCAAACATCCCGAGTGCCGCTTCGTGGAGGGCCGCATGCCTTCGATTCAGCAGGCGATCGAGGTCCCCGCCACGCCACCGCGCCGTGAGCTCGAGGTGGACGCTGAGCACGCGGGCGACCGCGCGGAGCGCCGCCGGCGACACCTGATCGAGGTGACCGCACTCGATGCGCGAGACCACCTGGCGCGAGACGCCGGCCTGATCGGCGACGTCCTGCTGGCGCGAGCCGAGCCGGAGCCGCACCGCCCTGAAGACCCGACCAACCTGCAGATCAGACATCGCAGCCGAGCATGGGGTACGGCACTCAACCGGGCATTATCCACCGGGCCTCACTCGCCTGACGGATGCTCGCCGTGTGGGCACTCGCCATCGCGGGGCGCACGACCGGCCCTCGCCGCGAGCCCACCGTCCACCACGTGGGCATCACGAACGTCTGTGCGGGGCCGGGGAGGTGGGACCAGCGCGCCAAGGTCGACCCCGGTGGCGAAGGCCCACAAGGGGGGCGTCTGACAGTGGCGACCGGGCGCAGGGGGAGCGGGCGCGGGATGTGTCGCCGGAGCCTCTGGACGCCGGTTGGGGGCCGCTTCGCAGAGGTGTAGAGTCGCCACCATGGACATCCCGAGCGGGCCCAACGGCCGCGTCTATCTCGTCAGCGCCGCCCGCACGCCGATCGGGAAGTTCGGTGGCGCGCTCGCAGGGGTCCCTGCCGTGGAGCTCGGCGCGGTAGCGATCCGCGCAGCCGTCGCACGCGCCGGCCTGGCCGAGGGCATCAAGGTCGACGAGGTCATCATGGGCCAGGTCCTCGGTGCCGGGTCCGGCCAGGCTCCCGCCCGGCAGGCGCTCCTGCGCGCCGGCCTCGCGGACACGACGCCGGGCACCACGATCAACCGCGTCTGCGGCTCGGGCCTCAAGGCGATCATGTTCGCCGCGGCCGGCATCCGCGCCGGTGACGGTGACCTGTACGTCGCCGGCGGCATGGAGTCCATGAACCAGGCGCCGTACCTGCTGCGCAAGGCGCGGTTCGGGTACCGGCTCGGCCAGGGCTCTCTGGACGACTCGGCGGTGCTGGACGGGCTGTGGTGCGCGGTCGAGGACTGCCACATGGGCACCCACGCGGAGCGGGTCGCGATCAAGGCCGGGGTGAGCCGCGAGGACCAGGACGCGTTCGCCCTCGACAGCCATCGCGGGGCCTTGGCGGCGCAGGACGCGGGCCGTTTTGACGCGGAGATGGCCCCGGTGACGGTCCGCGACGCGAAGGGTCGCGAGACGGTGATGGCCATCGACGAGAGCCCGCGGCGCGACTCGACCGCCGAGGCGCTCGCGCGGCTCGCGCCGGTCTTCGACCTGCCGGTGGGAGACGACCGGGGGGTCGCGACCTCCGGGACGGTCACCGCCGGCAACGCTCCCGGCATCACGGACGGGGCCGCGGCGGTGGTCGTGGCATCGGAGCGCGCCGTCGAAGCGCACGGACTGCGGCCGATGGCCCGGGTGGTGGGGTACGCGCAGGCCGAGGTGACGCCGAAGTGGCTGTTCCTGGCGCCGGTCGAGGGCGTCCGGGCTCTCGAGGCGAAGACGGGCCTCGCTTCGGCGGACTACGACCTGGTCGAGATCAACGAGGCGTTCGCGGCCCAGGTGCTGGCCGATGGCCGGGAGCTCGGCCTCGACTGGTCGAAGGTCAACGTCAACGGCGGCGCGATCGCGCTGGGGCACCCGATCGGTGCGAGCGGCGCCCGGATCGTTGCGACGCTGCTCCACGAGCTCGGACGACGGGGCGGCCGGTACGGGTTGGCCACGCTCTGCCTGGGCGGCGGCGGGTCTGTGGCGATGGCGGTCGAGCGGGTCTGAGCCTCCGCGTGTCGGGTCGCGCCCCCCGCTCCCCGCAGATGACCCCAGGGTGGACCCTCAGCGAGGAGCGACCGCGGTTCCGGCAGTGGGTTGCGCTGCCCCACGTCCTTCCGTCGAGGGTCCCGGGAGGCGGGCCGGCAGGCGCGCGAGGACCGCGAACAGCACAGCGGTCACCCCGAGGATCGCACCCTGCCCCGACGGGAACTCGCCCGGCGACTTCGTCAGCTCCCACAGGACCATCGGGGCGAACGCGACGATGGCGGTCAGGACGCGTGCGTGCGGGGCGCGGCGGGTGACGTATTCGAGGCCGACCAGCACCGGCAGCAAGCCTGGCAGGACGTAGATCCAGCGGAGGAGGAAGAAGACGGCCGCGAACACCTCCAGCGGCATCCCTTCGACTGACGTCTCGGGCGGGGTCCACCCCGTGATGATCACCTGGGCCGCCACGGCCCCCATGGACACGACCTCGTACGCCAGCAGCACCAGCAGGGCATTGGCGAGGACCCGGATGGCTCCGGCGCGCCAGCCATAGGGATCGCGGTACGTCGCGATGTGGACCGGATCCTTCGACATCGTCATCTCCCTGCCTGCCGGGCAGTCGTCCCGGATGCTTCCTGCGCCGATGACGCGCCCGGCGCCTCGATCGTGTCGTTCGGGGCTGTCGTACCCCATGTCGAGGCCACGAAACCCAAGTGTGCCCTCGCAAGGGACGTCGGTTCAGTGTCCGTCCCGAGCACGTCGGTCGAGAACGCGTCCATCATGTCAGCACCGCCACCCACCGCACCCGAGGACCCACGATGCCCGAGTCCGCCGCTCCCGCCGAACCCGCTGTCCATCGCCTGTTCATCGCCGGCCGCTGGGTCGAGTCCGTCTCCGGGGCCAGCTTCGAGAGCGTCAACCCGGCGGACACGCGGGACGTCGTCGGGCGGTTCCAGGCCGGCACGGCCGCGGACGCCGCGATGGCGATCACCGCCGCCGACACCGCGCTCCCGGCGTGGAAGGCGACCCCGGCACCCAAGCGAGGAGAGCTCCTCTATCGCTTCGGGGCGCTCATGGCAGAGCACAAGGAGCGCCTGGCCCGGGCGATGACCCGCGAGATGGGCAAGGTCCTGGCCGAGGCGCGCGGCGACGTCCAGGAGGGGATCGACATCGCGTTCCTCATGGCGGGCGAGGGTCGGCGCATGTTCGGCGACACTGTCCCCTCGGAGCTCCCCGACAAGTGGGCGATGAGCATCCGCCAGCCCATCGGCGTGGCCGGCATCGTGACGCCCTGGAACTTCCCGGTCGCGATCCCGTGCTGGAAGATGATGCCCGCGCTCGTGACCGGCAACACCGTCGTGTTCAAGCCCTCCAGCGATGCCCCGCACTGTGCAACGCTCCTGGTGGAGCTCATGGACGAGGCCGGCTTCCCGCCCGGCGTCGTGAACCTGGTCACCGGATCCGGCGCGGAGGTGGGGGACGCGATCGTCGAGAGCCCGGACGTCCGCGTGATCTCGTTCACCGGCTCGTCGGCCACCGGGCGGACCATCGCCGAGCGGGCCGGCCGTCGCCTGAAGCGCCTCAGCCTGGAGCTGGGCGGCAAGAACGCCGTGGTCGTCCTGCGGGACGCGGACCTTGACCTCGCCGTGGACGGGATCCTGTGGTCGGCGTTCGGGACCACGGGCCAGCGATGCACGGCCTGCTCCCGCGTCATCGTCGATCGGCACGTCGCGGACGACCTGGTCGGCCGCCTGGCGAGGCGAACCGAGGCCCTGCGCATCGGCTCCGGCCTGGACGAGTCCGTGGACGTGGGCCCGCTCGTCAACGCGGCCGCGGCCGACAAGGTGGAGCGCTACGTCGCGATCGGCCGGACCGAGGGTCAGCTCGTCACGGGAGGCGAGCGCGCGACCGGCAGCGGCCTGGAGCACGGCCACTTCTTCCGGCCGACGATCTTCGCGGGCGTCAGGCCGATGGCCACGATCGCGCAGGAGGAGATCTTCGGGCCCGTGCTCTCGGTCGTCCCGGTGGACGGCTACGCGGAGGCGATGACGGCGGCAAAC
>Ga0302263_10000863_pt1 | contig 11531 bp, 15 predicted proteins | sample II_Fen_N1_4_FD_194564 | JGI IMG/M metagenome (GOLD analysis project Ga0302263, IMG submission 194564) | Peat permafrost microbial communities from Stordalen Mire near Abisko, Sweden - II_Fen_N1_4 | ecosystem: Environmental > Terrestrial > Soil > Wetlands > Permafrost | place: Sweden: Abisko... | reverse complement strand
CCGCCGCGCGCCACGGTGTCGAACACGTCGCCCGATGCCGCCACGAACCCGAACGGCCAGTACCCGGACGTCGCCCCCTTGGCGGCCACCAGCATGTCGGGCCGCACGCCGTAGTGGTCCATCCCGAACCAGGCCCCGGTCCGCCCGAACCCGGTCATGACCTCGTCCGCGATGAGCAGCACCCCGTGCCGCCGGCAGACAGCCGCGATGGCCGCCCAGTAGCCCTCCGGCGGCTCGACGGCCCCCAGCGTGGCCCCCACGATCGGCTCGCCGACGAACGCCGCGACGTTCGACGCCCCGGCCTCGAGGATCGCCGCCTCGAGCTCCGCCGCCAGCTCCTCGCTGCTCGCGAGGGACTGCGAGCCCGGCTGGCCGCCCCGATACGGGTACGCCGCGGACAGGTGGCTGAACCGCCCCAGCCACGGCTCGTACGGCCGTCGCAGGGGCTTGCGCCCGGACAGGTCCAGCGCGCCCAGCGTGTTGCCGTGGTAGCTCCCCCAGCGCGCGAACACCATCCGCCGGTCCGCCTCGCCCCGTGCGAGCTGCGTGGTGCGCGCCAGCTTGAGGGCGGTCTCGATGGCCTCTGATCCGCCCGACACCGGGTACAGGTAGGGTTCGTCCACCGGGAGGTGCTCCCCCACCTCGGCCGCATAGCGCTCCAGCGGCTCGGTCGTGAAGGCGGAACCGTGGGCGTACGAGAGGCGCGCACCCTGCTCCGCCGCGGCGACCGCGATCTCGCGCCGGCCGTGGCCGACGTTGACGACGATCGCGCCGCCCGCGGCGTCCAGGTACTCCCGACCGTCCGCGTCGACGATGGTCGACCCGTGCGCGGCCACGGCCACGGGCGGGTTGGGGACGGATGATCGGCGGAAGACGCGGCCGCTCATGCGATGGGCCGGGCTGGCTGGCGGTTCACGCCAGGATTGTAGGCTCCGCGGGCTCCGGGGCCGGCCCCGGGACCGACGACGCGTCATCGGACGCGGCGCCCTCCCCCGGCACGGGGCCCAGCAGCGCCACGAACCAGCGCGCACCCGGGAACGGCACCAGCGCCGCGCGCAGGGCGATCGTGAGCGGTACCGCGAGCAGCGCACCCGTCGCCCCGATCAGGAACGTCCAGACCATGATGCAGCTGATGACGACGACCGGGCTGATGTCCAGCTCGCTCGACATCACGCGCGGCTGCAACACGTAGTCGAATGCGAGGTTGATCGCGGTGTAGCCGCCCACGACCAGCAGCGCGGGCCCGATTCCGCCGACCGTGAACGCGAGCACCGTCGGCGGGATGAGCGCGATGACGAAGCCGATGTTGGGAACGAAGCTGAACAGGAACGAGACGACGCCCCACAGCACGGCGTACGGAACGCCCAGCACCAGCAGCAGGAGCGTGTCGGCGACGGCGGCCGCCGCACCGAGGGTGGCCCGGACCCGGATGTACACGACGAGCTCGGTGGCGAGGCGATCGTAGCGCGCCAGGACTCCCGGGGAGGTCGCGCCCAGCATCCGTCCGCGCAGCCGGTCAGCGTCGAGCAGCAGGTAGGTCACGATCAGGACCGCCATGGCGAGGCCCGTGACGGCCGGCGCGATCATCGCGATCAGGGACCGCACCACCCCGAGCAGCGCCGACACGTCAGGCGGCGGCACGGTGTCCTGTGGCACGCCGGTGACGGCTCCGATCCCCACGGCCAACCCCCGGAGCTGGTCCGCCATGGCGCCGCCGTCAGCGCTCAGCTCGTCGGCCAGGACGATCAGCGACGCGACGAACGCCGCGAACAGCGCCGCGATCACCAGCACGAACGCGACGACGGTGACCGTGACCGCGATCCACGGACGCAGGCCCCGGCCGCGCAGCCACCGCTGGAGCGCCCGGCAGATGACCGCGGCCAGCGCCGAGAAGGCGATCGTCGCCACGAGGCCCTGCGCAACGTAGATGCCGCCCAGCACGAGGACGATCCCCGCCAGCACCGCCACGGAGGGCAGCAGTGAGCGGGGATCGTGGATGCGCAATGGGTTCGCGACCATGATCGCGATCCTACTCGCGGGACGCGACCCTAGACGCGCCCCTTCGGCACGGTGTGCCAGTACGTCTTGTTGAACACGATCTTGCCCAGGTGCCAGAACGCGTTGGGCTTCGGCGGCTTGGGCGGGTGCTCGTAGTCGAACTGGAGCAGCGTGCCCTTGCCGTCGCCCACCTCGAAGAAGCACATGACCTTGCCGGTGTAGCTCGCCTCCTTGCCCTCCGGCTCGCGGCCCTCGACCGCCGCGGCGACCCGCTCCGCGACGATCGGCGCCTCGAAGTGCGCGGTGGAGCCCGCCTTGGACAGGGGCAGGTCCGTGGCGTCGCCCAGGGCGTAGACGTTCGGGTAGCGCGGGATGTCCTCGTCGGCCTGGCCGGGCGCCGGCTTCGCGATCGTCTTGACCTGGAGCGTGTGACGGTCGGTCGGGAGCCAGCCGGACTTCGGGGCGAGCCCGGAGTCCACCACGACCTGGGCGCCGCGGTGCGGCGGCACGCAGATCAGCAGGTCGTACGGGTGCTCCTCGAACGCGTCGGTGATGACCACCTTGCGCTCCGCGTCGATCTCGCCGACACCTGCGAGGAGCTCGAGGCGGATGCCCTTCTCCTCGAAGATCGGCGTCGCCATGTCCGAGACGCTCTCGATGGTGAACGCGCGGTTGATCGGCGAGAGGAAGGTGATCTCGGTCTTGTCCCGCAGGCCCCGCTCGCGCAGCTCGGACTCGACCAGGAACGCGACCTCGAGCGGCGCCGGCGGGCACTTGTACGGGATGCCCGCGATGCCGATGACGATCTTCCCGCCGGTGAAGGCGTCCAGCGCGACGCGGAGCCTCGCGGCCGCCTCGGCGCTGTAGAAGTGCTGGGCCTCGGCGTCGAAGTTCGGAAGCTCTTCCGGGACGATGCGCGACCCCGTGGCGATCACGAGGTGCTCGTAGCCCAGGGTCTGCCCGGAGCCGAGGGTCACGGAGCGGACCGAGGTGTCGATGCGGGCGACGGTGTCCACCACCAGCTCGATATTGCGGTCGAGGAGCGAGCGCTCCGGCTTCACGAGCTTCTCCGCCCGCTCGTTGCCCATCGCGATGTACATGTAGCCGGGCTGGTAGGCGTGGGCCCCGGTCGCGTCGACGACCGTGACCTGGGCCTCGCCGGCGGCGATGAGCTTCTTGAGCTTGCGGGCGACGAGGTTGGCGGTCAGGGTGCCGCCGACGCCGCCGCCCAGGACGACGACACGCTGCACCGGGGCTACCGGACCTTCTCGACGACGATCTCGTCGAACCCGTCGCGCGTGAACACGCCGATGAGGGTGTGCCCGGCCTTCCCGACCCACTTGGGGATGTCGGTCTTGGAGCCCTTGTCGGTGGAGAGGACGGCGATCACGTCGCCCACCTCGGACTCCTTCATGCCGCGGATGAGCTCCATCAGCGGCCCGGGGCAGAAGCTGCCGCGCGCGTCGATGGTGAGGGTGATGGGCGGTAGAGCGGTCTCGGTCATCGTGGGGTCTCCGGGTGGTGGGGCGCGGCGGGCGACACGGAGGCGCGTCGCCCGCGGGTGGTGGCGCTAGATGAAGATCGGCGAGGCGCCGTCGGCAACGAAGCCCAGGTAGGTGGCGGCGCCGACCGGATCGCCCATGCCGTCGATGAGGTCCTCGCGCTTGATGCCGAACATGTCCATCGTCATCTGGCACGGGATGAACTCGACGCCCATGAGCTGGGCCATCTCCATGAGCTCGGCCGGCGACGAGACGTTGTACTGCTTCGCGAGCTTACGCATCATCCACGGGCCCATGCCCAGGAAGTTCATCTTGGACAGCTTCCGGTGGGCGATGCCGGGGCGCGACATCATCGACATCATCTTCTGCATCCAGTTCTCGCCCGTGATCCGCTTCTCCGGCTTCACGAACGTCTGGAGGCCCCAGAAGGTCACGAACACCTTCGTGGGCATGCCCATCGCGCCCGCGGTGGACGCGAGGATCATGGCGGCCCAGGTCTTCTCCAGGTCGCCGCTGTAGCAGATCATGGCCAGGCCCTGCTGGCGGGTCGCACCCTCCGCTGCCTGCTCGGGGACGGGCAGCGTCTCGGGGGTGACGGGGGCTTCGGCGATCGTCATCTCGGCGTTCCTACTTCTTCTTGAGGACGAAGCGGAACACGCCGCCGTCCGAGGTCTGCTCGATCATCTCGTTGCCGGTGGTCTTGGACCACGCCGCGAAGTCCTTCACGGACCCGGGGTCGGTCGCCAGGACCTCCACGGTCTGGCCCGACGCCAGCGCCTTGACAGCCTGCGCGGTCCTGACGATGGGCATTGGGCAGTTGAGCCCGCGTGCATCGACCTGCTGGTCGGCCATGGATGGGTCTCCCTGTTCCTAGATGAAGACGATGCGACCCTCGCCGGCGGACAGGTAGAAGGCGGTCACGCCCTCCACCCCGTCGACGAGCGGGTCGAGGTCGGACTCCTCGAGGCCGAGGACGTCCATGGACAGCGAGCAGGCCTGGATGTCGACCCCGCCCAGCTCCTTGGCCATGCGCAGGGTGTCCGCCCAGCTCGCCTGGCCGGCCCTGGTGATGGCGTCCACCCTGGCGCGGCCCTCGGGACCGGCCTCCGGCGCGAGCCCGTGGTCGAGGTCGATCCTGGCCTTGGCGAAGGCGTCCAGGGCCCAGTACTGCAGGAAGATGTTCACCCGCTTCTCGAGGGCAGCGGCGCCGGCCGTCATCACCGCGAGGGCCTGGAGCTTGTCATCGGTGCCTGAGAACGCGACGAAGTTGATCGGTTCGTCCATGAGCCCTCCTCGGGGCGCCTACTGGATCTCCACGAGGTCAGCGGCGACCAGGTCGGACTGCGACAGGCGGCCGAGTCGGCTGAGGCGGCGCTGGAGCACGCCGCGCATGACGGCGCAGGCGGTGATGACGTCCGGATCGGTCAGGCGATACCGGACTTCGCGACCGTCGCGTTCGGCTTCGACGAGGCCCGCGGCCCGCAGCACCGAGAGGTGCTGGGAGACGTTGGGCTGGCTGGCGCCGATCTCCTCGGCGAGCCTGCCGACCTCGCACGGGCCTTCCGCCAGGCGGTGGAGGATGTCCAGCCGGCGGGGGTTCGCGAGGGTCTTCAGGATCTCGGCCTGCAGGATCGTGATCTCGTCCATAGGAGGAACTATCTTCGTATTCGAAGATGCGCATGAGTGCCGAGAGTCACGACCGGACAGGACGTTGGGAGGGCCACGAGGACGGCGTGGCCCGGGCCGTGCGGCCGGGGCCGGCCCAGCGAGCCGTCCCTCGAGGACGACCGAGCCGATCGGCGCCCCGATCGAGGCCCCTGCCGATGGGCCAGGCGTGGCGCGTCGCTACCTGAACCTTGAGCCCGGGCCCGTGTCAGCGGCGTTCCGCACGCCACACCGAGATGCGCCAGGAGATCAATGCCACCACGACCGGGGCAAGGGTCGCCACGATCACGATCACCAGGCGGAGATGGCTCCAGGCGCGCCGGACCGCGACGTCCGCATCGGCCAGGTCCTTCGGGCTCGCCTGGACCTCGTCCGCCGCGGACGTTGGCTCGGGGGCCTGCCTCTGGGCCACATCGGACCGCTTCGTGCCGCGCAGGCGGCCCAGGGTGCCTCGGGCCGCGACCCCGGCATCGGCCAGCGCGGTCCGGACGCGCCGAAGCCCGGACGGCGGCGCCAACGTGCGCTCGGACTCCGGCTTCTCCGCCATCCTCGAATCCCTCCCTGCGCTGCAGGCCGCCCCCGACGCCACCATCAGGATAGGCGCATCACGCCACCCGGGACGCCACGGCCTTCAACGGCGCGTCGCAACCCACCTCCGCCGACATGCATCGAGGCCCCGGCACGTGTCCCTGGCGCCGGTGAGGGATCACGTGCGGGGCCAGAGCCCGCCCGTCTCGCCCATCCAGTCCGCGATGCGCTCGCAGGCCGCGCTGATGTCGCCGTCGGAGGTGTCCAGGTCCAGCACCGGCAGGATCGACTCGGAGGCGAGCCGGCGCAGCCGCTCCTGCTCCCGGTGGAACCGGTCCAGGTCGTCGTACTGGCCCGGGTTCCCGGACACGAGGAGGCGCTCGGCCCGCGCCGCCTCCCACGTCCCCTCGCGCCGGGTGCACAGGACGATGTGCACGTCGAGCGCCCGCAGCCGCGCCTCCAGCCCCGAGAAGTCCAGGTCCACCCCGTGCTCCGCCAGCTGGAATGCCCGGGCAGAGAGGTGGAACCGGTCGATGATCCAGGAGTCGTGCGGCTGGAGCTCGATGAGCCGGACCCAGGTGTCGAACACCGCCATGGCCCGTTCCTGCTCCTCGCCGCCTGGCTCGAAGTTGATGGGCCCGCGGCCCCACGGAACGGGCGTGAACCCGCACCATTCCGCGGAGATCAGCGGCGAGTGGTAGCGGTACCTCCGCGGCCCCACGATCCGCGGGTGGTCGTTGAGGGCGAACGCGAGGTCGGTCTTGTGGGTCAGGCGGGTGCCCTCGAGGATGATCTTGGGCGTCAGCTTCGGCACCGGGCCAGCCTACCAACCGGCGGTGGGAAGGACCATCGGGCCGCCGTACCGCGCCGGATGCCTCTGGCCGACGACCGGACGCGCAGCCATGCTGGCGCCCAGTCCCGGGAGAGCCGCGGAGGCGACGCCGGGACCCGGACGGACAGATCCGCGACCGACACGCGGTGCGGGCTCAATGCCCGCCGATCGGAGCGATCCATGCATGCGCAATCGACCGAAGCTGCCACGACCCTGGTGTGGATCGACAGCGAGGAGGCCATCATCGTCCGCTGGGCGGACCGGGCCACGGTGGAGCGTGTCCGCTCGGGCGTCCCGGGCCGCAACCGCTCGGACGAGGATGCGCCGGTCGATCCGGCCATCAGGCGGGACGGCGGCGCGATGGACGCGCACGAGCGGGCCCGACGCGAAGAGCTCCGGCGCTTCGTGGACGAGGTGGCCTGCCGCGTCCCGGACACCGACGACGTGATGGTGGTGGGCCCGGGCGTCCTGCGCGGGCGTCTCGAGCGCGTGATCCGCGCGGACGACCGTCACCACGGGCGCAACCGCCTGGTGCACTCGGCAGCCGCGGAGCGCCTCACCGAGCAGGAGCTGGTGGCGCGCGTGCGCGCCCTGGCGGGCGACGCACCGCATCGGATGGGCGTGGCCGGCTGAGCTTCCGCCCCGTTTCGTCGTTCTGGCCGGCCGTGCGTGGCTCGGTTGCGGTGCGGATACGGCAGGGTTTCGGAACAGATCCGATCGTACCCCCACCAACAGGGATCGACCGAGGGGAGGACCGGCCCGGGCCAACGTGCCATTTCGGCCCTCGCGCGACGTCCCGGACGGGGCCATCCTCGGGGTCTGGAGGTGCCACGCATGGCCATGTCCGCACCGCTCGCCGAGCCGTCACTTCCGCGTCTCCCGAGCGGCAGCCCCTCGTTCCGGCCGATCCTGGTCGCCAGCGATCGGTGCAAGGGCTGCGGCCTGTGCATCGATGCCTGCCAGCCCGGAGCGCTGGCCCTCGACGCCGGATCGGTGAACGCGATGGGGCACCACCCCGCCGTGCTCATCCATCCCGAGGCCTGCACAAGCTGCGCCAAGTGCGCCCGGATGTGCCCGGACGCCGCCATCACCGTCTTCGCCCGACCCAGGGAGGCCTGACCCGCAATGACCGTTCTCGCCCGTCCCGCGGGAGCCGATCGCCCAGCGGGGGCCGGCCGCCCGCTGCTCGTCGCCTCGCCGCCAGGGACCGGCGGCGAGGCGTCCCCCACCCCGGACCGCGTCCTCATGAAGGGCAACGAGGCGATCGCCGAAGCCGCGATCGCAGCCGGGTGCGACGCCTACTTCGGCTACCCGATCACCCCCCAGGCCGAGCTCCTCGAGTGGATGGCCCGGCGCATGCCCGAGGAGGGCCGCGTCTTCGTCCAGGCCGAGAGCGAGCTCGGCGCGATCAACATGGCCCTCGGGGCCTCGGCGGCGGGAGCCCGGGTCCTCGTCTCCAGCTCCAGCCCCGGCATCAGTCTCATGGCCGAGGCGATGAGCTACATGGCCGGTTCCCGCCTCCCGTGCGTGCTGGTGAACATCATGCGCGGTGGCCCGGGTCTCGGCAGCATCGGCGCCGCCCAGGGCGACTACTTCCAGGCCACCAAGGGGCACGGCCACGGCGACTACCGGGTGCCGGTGGTGGCGCCCTCGTCCATCGCCGAGGCGATCGAGCTCGTGGGCACGGCCTTCGAGCTGGCGGAGCGCTACCGCACACCGGTCATGCTCCTGGCGGACGGCATCCTGGGCCAGGCGATGGAACCCGTCAAGCCGGCCTTCCCCACCCTGGCTCCCCAGTCGCCGGACTGGCGGATCGAGGGCGCCGAGGGCCGCGAGCCCCGCTCCATCCGGTCCCTCCACCTCCGCGCCGAAGACCTCGAGGCCCACAACCTTGACCTCCAGGCGACCTACGCCCGCATCACCGCGGCCGAGCAGCGCTGGGCCGGCGAGCAGCTCGACGACGCCGAGGTCGTGCTCGTCGCGTACGGCACGGCGGCCCGGGTCGCGCGCACCGCCGTCATGCGGGCGCGCGAGCAGGGCCTGCGGGCCGGCCTGTTCCGGCCCATCACCCTGTGGCCGTTCCCCGCCGACGGGCTCCGTGAGGCCGTGAAGCGCGCCCGCGCCGTGCTCGTGGTCGAGATGTCCTCCGGCCAGATGGTCGAGGACGTCCGCCTCACGCTCGACGGGTCCGTCCCGGTGCTGCTCCACGCCCGCATGGGCGGCAGCATCCCGACACCGGACGAGGTCGTGGCGGCCGCACGCCGCGCCTGGTCCGTCACCGAATCGGACGAGCAACCGGGCCTCGCCCCGGCGCCTGCGGGAGACGAGCGATGATCACGCGGCAGGCCCCGGCGACCACCGAGGGCCGCACCATCTACAAGCGCCCGGCGCTCCTCACCAACACCACGAGCTACTGCCCGGGCTGCGGCCACGGGATCGTGCACCGCCTGCTCGCCGAGGTCCTCGAGGAGCTGGGCGTGGGCGGCAGGACGCTCCTGGTCGGCTCGGTCGGCTGCTCCGTCTTCGCGTACGACTACCTCCGCCTCGACGCGATCGAGTCGCCACACGGTCGTGCCGCAGCGGTCGCGACCGGCGTCAAGCGCTACCGGCCGGACAGGGTCGTCTTCACCTACCAGGGCGACGGCGACCTCGCCGCCATCGGCACCGCGGAGATCGTCCACGCGGCGGCCCGCGGCGAGCGCTTCACGACGATCTTCGTCAACAACGGCATCTACGGCATGACCGGCGGCCAGATGGCCCCGACCACGCTGCCCGGCCAGAAGACGACGTCCAGCCCGAACGGCCGCGATGTGAGCTCCATGGGCTACCCGCTCCCGGTCACCGAGATGCTGTCGCTCCTGCCCGGCGTCCAATACGCCGCCCGGATGTCCGTGGGCGACCCCGGGCTCGTGGGCAAGGCCAAGCAGGCCATCAAGCGGGCATTCGAGGTCCAGCTCGAGGGCAAGGGCTTCTCCATCGTGGAGGTCCTCTCCACGTGCCCCGTCGGCTGGGGCATGACGCCAACCGAGGCGATGGATCGATTGCGCGACACCGTGATGGCGGCGTATCCCGTGGGCACGTTCGTGGACCGGCCGCGGGGAATCGCGCCCCGGCTGCCGCAACCCGGGGCGCCCACGAAGTCGATCACGGAGGGCTTCTGATGGAGCGCTCGACCATCTTCGCGGGCTTCGGCGGCCAGGGGATCCTGTTCGCGGGCAAGGTGCTTGCGGAGGCGGCGCTCCTCGAAGGCCGCGAGGTCCTCTGGATCCCCTCCTACGGCCCCGAGATGCGCGGAGGGACCGCGTCCTGCACCGTCATCGTCGCGGACCGGCTGATCGGATCGCCCGTCGTGGACCGCGCGGATCACGCCGTCGTCCTCAACCCGCCGTCCATGGCGAGGTACACGCCCCTCGTCGCCGTCGGCGGCCTGCTCGTCGTGAACACCACGCTCATCGAGGCCGAGCCCGGGCGGGACGACCTGGATGTCGTCGAGGTCCCGTGCACCGCGCTCGCGCGCCAGGCGGGGGACGACAAGCTGGTGTCCGTGGTGGCGCTGGGTGCGCTGATCGGGCGGCGGCGATTCGTGGAGCCAGAGAGCGTCCACCGCGCGCTCGCGATCCTGCTCGGGGCCAAGAAGCCGCAGCTCATCGAAATGGACCGCGCGGCCTTCGACGCGGGCTACGAGGCGGGCCTGGAGCCGGTCATCGCGTAGCGGTGGGGGTCTCGTGATGCCCAGCTGGGTCGCCGCGCTTCGGGCCGATCCGCGTCGCTGGCTGCTCGACCCGGCCCGGCCGGCGGTGCGGCACCTGGCCCTGCGCTGGCTCGAGGACCGGCCGGCGGACGACCCGGAGGTGGTCGAGGCACGCACCGCGGCGATGCGGCTTCCGCCGATCGCACCGATCCTCGAGGCCCGGGATCCCGCGGGCTGGTGGGTCAAGCCCGGGCACGGCTACAGCCCCAAGTACACGGGGACGACATGGAGCCTCATCGTCCTCGAGCAGCTTGGCGCGGACCCCTCCGACCCCGGGATCGCCGCGGCGTGCACCTACGTGCTCGACCACGTGGCGGTCGCATCGGGCGGCTTCGGCTGCTCGGGCGCCCTGCGCGAGGACCGGCCCCCGCCGCCCTCGTCGGTGCTGCACTGCCTCAACGGCAACCTCCTGCGGGCCCTGATCGCCTTCGAACGCCTCGACGATCCCCGGGTGGGGGCGGCGATCGACTGGCAGGCCCGGGCGGCGATCGGGGGCCGGGACGGGCCCGCCTGGCACGCGTCCGGCACATCCGGGCGGAGGTTCGCGTGCGGGATCAACGAAGGGCTCCCGTGCGCCTGGGGCGCGGTCAAGGCACTGCGCGCGTTCGCGGCCATCCCGGCCGCACGCCGCACGCCGGCCGTGGAGCAGGCCGTCGGGATCGGCACGGACCTGCTCCTCGAGGTGGACCCGTCGACGGCCGCGTACCCGGCGGGCTGGGACGGGAAGATCGCCCGCGCCTGGTTCCGGCTCGGCTTCCCGTCGGGCTACATCGCGGACGTGGTCCAGGTCGCGGAGGTCCTGGGCGAGCTGGGCATGGGCGACGATCCCCGGCTGGGTGGCGTCGTGCGCCTGCTGCTGGACCGCCAGGACGCCTCCGGGCGCTGGCGCAACGAGCAGCCGTACCGGGGCAGGCTGTGGGCGGACGTGGACGAGCCCGGAGCACCCAGCCCCTGGGTGACGCTGCGCGCCTGTCGCGTGCTGCGCGCCGCCCTCGGCTGACCCGCCGGCGCCGGGTCCAGCAGCTGTCGGCTGTCCCCGGGCGGAATGCTGGCGCCCCGACTGTGGCGTGGCTGGGGGGAGACGAGGCCCGAGGCGCAGACCGCGGGACCTCGAGGCCCTGCCACGGGACCCGTGCCGCAGCGGGTCGATCACGAGCCCACCCGCAGCGGCGGCCCCGCCGGTGCGCCGCGCTCAGGGATGCCGGTCGTCGTCCGGGTCGTCCACGACCATGAGGGAGGGCGCCACGACGCGCTC
>Ga0302263_10000859_pt1 | contig 11579 bp, 14 predicted proteins | sample II_Fen_N1_4_FD_194564 | JGI IMG/M metagenome (GOLD analysis project Ga0302263, IMG submission 194564) | Peat permafrost microbial communities from Stordalen Mire near Abisko, Sweden - II_Fen_N1_4 | ecosystem: Environmental > Terrestrial > Soil > Wetlands > Permafrost | place: Sweden: Abisko... | reverse complement strand
TGGGCCGTGGGGGCGTGGGCAGTGGTGGCGCCGCTGCCCGGGGCGGCGACGACGGGCAGGTGCAGGCCGAGGCGGGGCCGCTCCGTGCGGCGCCCGCCCTGGGCGACGCCGGCGGGCCGGCGGAGCCGGATGCGCCAGTCGCCCTCGCGGACCTCCAGCTCGCCGAGGCCGCTGGCGTTGAGCTTCGAGACGAGCGCGGGGACGAGCGTCTCCGACAGCCGGGCCAGGCCGTCGTGATCGGCCTGGCGCTGCGCGGCGGTGCGATCGCCGGTGCGGTTCGGATCGGGCATCGGTCAGACGTCCTCGCGGGCGGGTGGTTCGTCGCGCCGCCCCACCTGGAGCGGCGCCGGCATGGCACGCTGGCCAGCCTCGATGAGGCCCCGCAGGCGGTCGGCGAGGCCGCTCCTGGGCGGCACGGTCGGAGATGGCGTGGGTGCGGCGATCTCGCCGTACGGGCCGAGCGAACGGTACCGGCGATAGCGCTGCTCGACCAGCGCGTCGGCCGGAATCGCCGTCAGCCGGTCCAGCTCACGGACGATGACCTCCTTCAGGCGCCTGGCCGTCTCTGCATGATCGGTGTGGGCGCCCTCGCCCGGCTCCGGGATGACCTCGTCCACGATGCCGAAGGCCAGCTGGTCCTGGGCCGTCATCTTCATCGCGAACGCGGCCGTCGGGGCCTCGTCCGTCGTGCGCCACAGGATGCTCGCGCAGCCCTCGGGGCTGATCACGGCGTAGACGGCGTTCTCCAGGGCGAGCACCACGTCGCCGACGGCGATCGCGAGCGCGCCGCCCGAGCCGCCCTCCCCGGTGATGACCGTGACGATGGGGACCCGGAGGCGGGTCATCAGGCCGACGGACCGGGCGATCGCGTCGGCGATGCCCCGCTCCTCGGACTCCGGGCCGGGGTGGGCGCCGGGGACGTCCACGAAGGTCACGATCGGCAGGCCGCTGCGGTCCGCCAGCTCCATGATCCGCATCGCCTTGCGGTAGCCCTCGGGGTGCGGCATCCCGAAGTTGCGGCGAACGTTCTCCTCGGTGTCGGCGCCCTTCTGCTGTCCGACGACCGCCACGCGATGACCGCCGATGATCGCGAAGCCCGCCACGATCGCCTCGTCGTCGCCGAACAGCCGGTCACCGTGGAGCTCGACGAACTCGTCGGCCATGGCGCCGAGCAGCTCGAGGATGCGCGGGCGGCGCAGGTTGCGGGCGAGCTGGACGCGGGTCCAGACGGCAGCCTTCGCCTCCTCCGGCGTCTGCGGCACGGGGGCGTCGGGGCGGGGCTCGCGCCCGTCCTTGGCATCCTTGCCGTCCCTGCCGTCACGCCCTCGGCCGAGGATGCGGTCAACCACGGGCTGCCTCCTGCCGGGCGGGCGCCAGGAAGCGGAGGATCTGGGCCAGCTCCTTGCGCAGGTTCTGCCGGGTGACGATCCGGTCGATGAAGCCGTGCCGGAACAGGAACTCGGTGCGCTGGAACCCGGGCGGCAGCTCCTGGCCGATGGTCCCGGCGCCGACGCGGGCTCCCGCGAAGCCGATCAGCGCGTTGGGCTCGGCGAGGTTGACGTCGCCCACCACGGCGTACGAGGCGAAGACGCCGCCGGTCGTGGGATCCGACATGACGGAGACGTACGGGACGCCGGCCGCGCGGAGACGCTCCAGCGCGCCCATGGTCTTGGCGAGCTGCATGAGCGCCATGGTGCCTTCCTGCATCCGGGCCCCGCCCGACGCCGACACGATGACCAGCGGCACGCGCTCGGCGAGCGCGCCCTCCGCTGCGCGGGCGACCTTCTCGCCGGTCACGGCGCCCATCGAGCCGCCCATGAAGCCGAAGTCCATGACGAGGATCGCGATCCGCTGGCCCTCGACGCGGCCGTAGCCCCAGACAGCGTCGTCACGCAGGCCCGTGGCAACCTGCGCCGCCGCAAGCCGGTCCGGGTACGTCTTGGAGTCCACGAAGCCGAGCGGGTCCTCCGAGATCAGGCCGGCATCGCGCTCCTCGAACGTGCTCTCGTCCAGGAGCTGGCCCAGGCGGACGGGTGCCGGGAGGCGGAAGTGATGCCCGCAGGACGGGCAGACGTTCATCGACCGCTCGAGCTGCTTGTTGAACAGCTGCTCCTCGCAGGAGGGGCAGCGGGTCCACATCTTCTCGGGGAAGGCCTCGCGCTGCGGCCGGAACGACGGGAACTTCATCGGCATCAGGCCGGTCCTCCCAGGCCGCCGGCGGACATCGCGGCGGCGACCCGCCGGACGTGGTCCGAGCGGGCGATCCGCGTGATCGTACCGTCAGCGGGGTGTGCGGCGGGATGTGCGGCCCGCCACGCGACCCAGGCCACGCCCACGATGGAGATCGCGGCGGACGTGATGGCCACCCCGCCGATCAGCGGGCGCCGCGACCCGGGGAGGCGCGCGGCGCGCTCGACGGCATCTGCGTCGGTGGGGTCGAGGTCCCCGCGCAGGATCGCGTCGAGGAGGGGGTCCGCGTCGGTCGGGCCGGACGCCGCGGAGGTGAACGCGGACGCGGCGGCCGGCGGGAAGCCGAGCAGCCTCCCGGCGATGGCACCGTGGGCCGTCGATCCGCCCGCGGCAGCCACGACACCCGCCTGGGCGGAGGCCAGCGCCGCGAGGCGCGACGCGAGGCGCTCCTCGAAGCGGAAGGAGGGGTGGAACCGGACCAGCGAGCGGCCGAGGACACGGGCGGCGTCCCGGACGCCGGTGTCCAGGTCCGCGTCGGAGGGGGCATCGTCGGCATGGCGGTCCGCGGCGGCCAGGAGCGAGTCGAGGTAGCGGTCCGTCACGAGCGCGTCCACGTGGTCCCGTGACATGTCCGCGCGGACCCGGGTGGTCACGCGCGGCCCCCGTCCGGGCGGTCGCGCCCGCCCAGGCGGTCCCGGCCGAGCTCCCGGGCCACGCTGCCCAGCGCGCGGTGGATCAGCACCCGGACGGCGCCCTCGGAGCGGCCCAGGATCCCGGCGATCTCGGCCGTGCTCATCTCGTCCACGAAGCGAAGCACCAGGGCCCGGCGCCGGTCGTCCGGGAGGGTCCGCAGGACGCGCAGCGCCTCGGCCGCCTCGTCGCGTGTGACGGCGTCGGCCTCGAGGTCCGTGCCGTCCGCGATGGCCAGGCCCGCGCCCAGCGCGAGGTCCAGGGACGCGGCCGGGCGCCGGCGGCGGGTCCGGCGCTCGTTGGCCACCACGTTGCGGGCGATCCGGAACAGCCAGACCCGGAACGTGGAAGCCTCGGGACCGTCCTCGGTCCGCGCCTGCTCGCGGAAGCGTGGCAGCGCGGCGAGGGCGCGGAGGAACGTCCGTTCCGTCGCGTCTTCCGCAGCGTGATGGTCGGCGAGCTCGTAGAGCGCGAAGGCGTACACCTGGGCCAGGTACTTCCGATACAGGGCGTCGAACTGGGCGGGGTCCCGGCGGGCCGCCTCCACGAGGGAGCGGTCACGGTCGAACGCGACGACCGATCCGGTCGCCGGTTGCCCGCCTCTACCAAACACCGCGCGGGCCACGGCGTTACACCTGTCCCGTCACGAGGCGCACCCGGACGACCTCGCCGGCATGGAAGACCCGCTCGCCGGACGGCGCGCCGGCGTCCTCCACCACGAGGCCGCCCGTCCCCGCGTCGATCCCGAGCGCCCGGACGGGGCCTTCGGTCGCCGCGGAGGCGTGCCCGCTGCCCTCGATCGTGACCAGGCGGCCCGTCACGCTCTGGCGGGCGGCCCACGAGGCGAGGTCGAAGTACCCGGCACGGAGCGCCTCGATCCGTCCGTCCACCCGCTCCAGGAACCCGTCCAGCAGCGCGTCGCGGTCGATCGGGCGGCCGGCAGAGGCCTCCCGCAGGCTGGTCATCGTGGCGGCGAGCTCCGGCGGGAAGTCGGCAGCAGCCCAGTCAGCATTGATCCCCATCCCCACCACGACGCGGGGATCGTCCGTGCCCAGGCCGTCGCTCTCGCCCAGGACGCCCGCCAGCTTGCGGAGCTCGAGCGGTGCGGCGAGGCGGGCGGCGGCGTCCGCGGCATCGGCGACGCCCGTCAGCAGGGCGTTCGGGCCCGTCGCCTCGATCACGAGGTCGTTGGGCCACTTGCAGCGGATGGACCCGACCGGCAGCCCGGCGGCGTCCTCGGCCGCGTCCGCCATCGCCAGCGCGAGGGACGCCGCCAGCCGCCAGGTGCGTTCGACCGGCAGCCACGTCGGCCGGAAGCCGAGCGAGACCAGCAGGGCGGCCCCGGCGGGCGCGGTCCAGGTGCGACCCAGGCGCCCGCGCCCCGCCGTCTGCTCCGATGCGACGGCGACGCACATCTCCGGCTCGCCGCCGGCGAGCCAGGCGCGGACGACGTCGTTGGTGGAACCGACGCGGTCGAACCGTTCGACGCGGCGGCGGCCGGTGGACGTGGGAGCGGCTCCGTGCACCGGCCCGTCAGCCGGCGGCGGCCGCCTCGGCGGCCTCGGGCTCCTCGAGCTGGAACTGGGCGTGCAGCGCGCGCACGGCGTCCTCGACGCGGTCCTCGGCGATGATCGTGGTGATCCGGATCTCGGACGTGGAGATCATCTCGATGTTGATGCCGGATTCCGCGAGGGTGCCGAACATCCGGGCGGCATAGCCCGGTGCGTTGTGGATGCCGGCGCCGACGATGGACACCTTGGCGACCGACGAGTCGGTGGTCAGCTCCCGGAACCCGAGGTCGCGGACGAGCGGCTCCAGGATCCGCTTCGCCTTCGCGAGCTCGACGCGCGGGATCGTGAACGAGAGGTCCGTGGCGGCGCCGTGGCCCACGTTCTGGACGATCATGTCGACGTTGATGCCGGCCGCGGCCAGCGGCCCGAACACGGCGTTCGCGACGCCCGGCCTGTCGGGCACCTCGACCAGCGTGACCTTGGCGACGTTCCGGTCGTGGGCGATCCCCCGGACCTTGTTCCGCTGCTCCACCCGCGGGTCCTCCCTGATCTGCGTGCCGGGCGCGTCCTCGAACGAGCTGAGGACCTCGATGACGACGTCGTTGACCCAGCCGAGCTCGACGGCGCGAACCTGCATCACCTGGGCGCCCTGGTGGGCGAGCTCCATCATCTCCTCGTAGCCGACGACGGGGAGCTGGCGGGCGTCCGGGACGATGCGCGGATCCGCGGAGTAGATGCCCTTGACGTCCGTGAAGATCTGGCAGCGGTCCGCCTTGAGCCGGGCCGCGAGGGCGACGGCAGACGTGTCCGAGCCACCACGGCCGAGGGTCGTGATCTCGGCGGCGTGGACGTCGCTGCCGCCGGGGGTGTCGGAGAGGCCCTCGAGCGCGGCAACGCTCATGCCCTGGAACCCTGCGACGATCACGACCTTGCCGGCGGCCAGCTCGGCCTCGACGCGGCGCGGGTCGATGCCCGAGATCCGCGCGCGGCCGTACTGGCCGTCCGTCGTGATGCCGGCCTGGGGGCCGGTGAGGCTGATCGCCGGCGTGCCGAGCGAGTGCAGCGCCATCGACACCAGGGTGGCGCTCTGGTGCTCGCCGGTCGCCAGGAGGACGTCCAGCTCGCGCGCGTCCGGGTCGTCCGTGATGGCGGCGGCGAGGGCGAGCAGCTCGTCGGTGGTGTCACCCATTGCCGAGACGATGACGACGAGGCGGGACCCGGTGGCCCGCTCCCGTGCGATGCGCCGCGCGACGCGCTTGATGCGCTCGGCGCCGGCCACTGACGAGCCGCCGAACTTCATGACGACGAGGGGGCTGGACATGGCGGCCATTCTAGCGGAGGGCCGCGCGATAGCCCGTGACCTCGCCCGGCTCGACTCTCGGCCCGGCGCGGCTACCGGCTCCCGGCCCGGCGCGGCTGCCGGCTCCCGGCGCGGCTATCGGCCCCCCGGCCCGCCGCTGGCAGATGTCCGCCCCGCGGACCGTCTCGCGGGCATCGCGCCAGGTTCCTGCCACCTGCCCGCCCCACGGACCGTATCGCGCGCCTGGCCCACCGGTCGTGCCAGGTGTCCGCCCCGGGGACCGTCGTCAGGAACGGGTTGTCTAGTGTCCGCCGGGCGGACCGCTGCCGGAATCGCCGGCCCTGCCGGCGCTCGCGCGGGGCCGGCGTACGCGGACCCGGACGCGCCGGACCCCGTTACGGTCCGCTCCCGGGACATCTGACACGAACCACCCGCTCGCCGGCGCCGGGGCGATCGGATCCGCCACCCAGCGCGTGATATCGCGCGTGCCGGCGGGCAACACCGCCCGGACCATCGCGGCGTGTGCCTCCAGGCGGCGCCTGTTCGTCCGCGTGTCGCCCAGCACCAGCACGCGCGCCACGGTCACCGGATCCCAGCCCCGCTCCAGGGCAATCCCGGGCCCCAGCCGGGCCTTGCGGTCCAGCCCGCCGAGCATGGCCTGCATGTCCGGTGTCACCGACTTCACCTCGATCACCAGCAGCGCCCGCCGGGCAGGGTGGAATGCAAGCACATCGATCGACCCGCGCTCCCCGTAGCTCGAGAACGAGACCTCCACCGCCACGTCCCACCCGAGCGCCACGAGGCGCCGCACCACCCAATCGACGAGACTCGCGTACGCCGCGTCCAGCAGCCGGTCCAGCCCCTCGCCCTGCCAGAGCAGCCGCAGGTCCGCCCGGGCCCCGAGCGCGTCGGCAACCCGGTCCAGCGTCTCGAGGGACAGCCGGCGGCTCTCGCCCCGCTCGATCCGTCCGACCTGCGAGCGCGAGACCCCTGCCACGGCCGCGAGATCGCCCTGCCGCCAGCCGCGCCGGGCGCGCAGCGCCCGCGCCGCCCGTCCGAACCGAACCAGGTCCATGACGGGCATGGTGGCGAGGGCCGCTCACCTGCCGCTTGCCCCGCGATTCCCTCCCGTCGCGCACAATCCGGGTCACGACCTCGCCGCGCCCCAGGAGACCGCCCCGATGTGCTTCGACCACGACTCCCGGCCCCCGATCACGCCGATCGCGGGCGGCGCCCTCGACTCACAGGAGGTCGCGCTCCAGGCGGCCGACGGAAACCGGTTCGCCGCGTTCGTCACCCGCGCCGCGGAGCCGACCGGCGCCGGCATCGTCATCCTCCCGGACGTGCGGGGCCTGCACGCCTACTACCGCGAGCTGGCGCTGCGGTTCGCGGAGCACGGCATCGACGCGATCGCGATCGACTACTTCGGCAGGACGGCCGGCATCGGGGATCGCGGGCCGGACTTCGCGTGGCAGGAGCACGTCCCGCTGACCACGTTCGACGGGATGCGAGCAGACGTCGTGGCCGCCGCCGCGCACCTGCGCGAGACCGCGGGTGTGGGGCGCCTGTTTGCCACCGGGTTCTGCATGGGCGGGCGCCTGACGTTCCTGACCGCGGGGTTCGGCCTGGACCTCGCGGGCGTGATCGGGTTCTACGGCTGGCCGACCGGGGCGTCGAGGAACGGGACCCCGGCACCCGCGGACGTCGCGGACACGTTCGCCTGCCCGGTGCTCGCGATCTTCGGCGGGGCGGACGAGGGGATCGGGCCGGACGCGGTGGCGACCTTCGAGTCCGCCCTGGCCACGGCCGGCGTACCCCACCGCGTGACGACGTACGAGAACGCACCTCACAGCTTCTTCGACCGCAAGGCCACGGACTACGCCGACGCGTCCGCGGAGGCGTGGGACGAGGTGCTCGGGTTCATCGAGACGGGGACGCTCTGAGCGATGGGGTTCCTCAGGCGGCTCCTGGGCGGCGGGTCGACGGAAGACGGGAAGACCGCTGCAGTTGACGCCGGCAGCGCGCCGGGATCAGGAGACCCCGCGCTCGACGAGATCGAGCGGGACCGGGTGCTTCTTCGCGAGGAGGCCCTGCGCCTCAACGACGACTTGATCCAGCGCCAGCTCCGCTACGCAGACCGGTCCTGGACACCGCCGGCGCAGGGCGGCTCGAGGCGGGCGGAGGACGGAGACCGCCCGCCCGAGTAGGCCGGGGGCGGGCCGGTGCGGGAGCCAGGTCGAGCCGGCACGGGTTCCAGCCCGGGCGTGCACGGAACCGGGACTCGCGCCTCCTACGTCCGGACGCGCCGGGCCAGCCACGCCGCGACGCCGCACCCGACCGCGAGCAGGGCCGTCCCGAACATCGCCGCCTGCAGCCCGATCGCCTCGGACAGGTAGCCGATCGCCGGCGGGTATGCCACGGCACCGATGACCGCCGAGAACACCAGCGTCCCGGTCACGGTCGCGGACTCGCCCGGCATCCGGGCGCCGGCCGCCGCGACCATGAGCGGGAAGATCGGCCCGAACGCGAGGCCCACGGCACCGAACAGGAATGGCGTGAGGCCCGACACGGGCACCACGATCGCCACGGCGAGCAGCAGCCCGCCGGCGACGCCCAGGACGCTCGCGCTCCGCTGGGGATCGAGCCGGTTGCCGATCCGGGCAAACACGAGACGCCCGCCGAGGATCCCGCCCCAGAACAGGCTGAGGGCGAAGCCCGCCTGGGCGATCGGCAGCACCGCCAGGTAGCGCACCAGCCAGTCGGAGACACCGGACTCCGCCGCGACGTAGCAGACGATCGAGACCGCCATCACGAGCAGGAACAGCGGCAGCCGCCGGCTGCGCACGACGGACGCCGCGACGGCCGCGTCATCGGCCGCATGGATGCCCGCGCCAGGGTTCACGGGCACGGTCAGCCACATGCCGGCCGCAGCGACGCCGACCGCGATGCCGCTGCCCGTCATCAGCCACGGCCACGGCACGCCCAGCCCCACGAGCCCGGCGAGGAGCACCGGCGCGAGAAGAGCGCCACCGGCGTATGCGACGTGCAGCAGGTTCAGCGCCCGGCCCCGCGAACCCGGGAACAGGTCGAGGAAGAGCGCCTGGATCCCGACATCGGCCGAGGACGCACCGACGCTCACGACGAGGCCGCACAGCACGAACACGAGCCACGCCCCCGTGAACCCCTGGATGACGAGCCCCACGGCCATCAGCAGCGCCGCTGCGGGCAGGATCACCCGAGCACCGAACCGGCGGATGGACGGACCGCCGATGAGCGCGCCGAGGCCGTAGGCGAGCGCGGTGACCAGGTAGTACGTGCCCATCCCGGCATCGCCCTGCCCGAAGGAGGGCGCAACGAGCCGGATCAGCGACGGCACGAGCAGCGCGCGCCAGCCGACCATCACGTACGCGAGGCCGGCGACGAGGCCGGCCCGCATGGCGCGGTCCCGCTCCCGGGCGACGCCTTCGGCGGCGGACGCCGGCAGCGGGGTGGTCATGAGTCCCGATGGTATCCGGGACGCGGGCCATCACGATCCCGGCGGCGCCGTTTCGCAGCCCCGACAGGCGGCGCCGCGCGTACTTGGCGTCGCGCGTACTTGGCGTCGCGCGTACGCTGTCGTGGTCAAACCCGCGAACCAAGGGAGCCTCGATGAAGGAACGTCTCATCGGTGACGACCAGCTTCTGGTCACGGCCGACACGACCATGGGCGACCCCCTCTGGGACTGGGTCGCTGCCGACGCGGCACGGCGGGCCCCGGACGGCTGGCGGATCGCGAACATCGGCGCCGTGTCCTCGGGCGCGGCCCCGGTCAACCCCGCGTACGGCTACGGTGCGCCGGCGCCGACGGGCGTCTCGCTCTGGATCGTGTACCGACGGTGAGCCCGGAGCCCGCGGCCCGGTCCGCCGAGTACCCGGACGTCGACGACGCGATCGACCCGGCGCGCCCTCCGTCGGACCGGACGCGCGTCCGTCGGCTGCCCAAGCGCGGCCGATACGACCGCGGCACCATCGACGCCATCCTGGACGATGCGATCGTGGGTCACGTCGCCTGGGCCGCCCACGGCCAGCCGTACGCGACCCCGACGAACGTCTGGCGCCAGGGCGACCGGCTCTACTGGCACGGGTCGGCGGCCAGCCGGATGCTGCGCGCGTCGGACGGACAGCCCGTCTGCGTCACGGTCACCCACCTGGACGGCCTGGTTCTCGCACGGTCGGGCTTCAACCACTCCGTGAACTTCCGGTCCGTGATGGTCCTGGGCACGGCACACCTGGTGACCGACGAGGCAGAGATTGACGCGTCGCTCGAGGCGTTCATCGATCACCTCTACCCGGGCCGCTGGGCGGAGCTCCGTCCGATGACCGCACAGGAGCGCAAGGCGACGTCCGTCATGTGGATGGACCTCTCCGAGGCGTCGGCAAAGGTCCGCGCGGACGTCAACCACGACGACGAAGGCGACGAGGCCTGGCCGGCCTGGGGTGGGGTCATCCCGGTTCGCGTGGTCCTGGGCGCGCCCGAGCCTGATCCGTTCACGCCCGAGGGGATGCCGGCACCGGTGGTCCGTCTCGGGGGCTGACGCCGGGCGCCACGTGGCATGCAACCTAGCGCTTCAGCACCAGCCAGAGCAGGAGCAGCGCGCCCGCGATCCCCAGCACCGGAAGCGCCCCGGCCGGCAACGCCGTGCCCAGCGCGTGCACCATCCCGGAGAGTGCGGTGCCGATCGTGTCGAGCGCACCCCCGACCAGTCCGCTGATGCCGTCCCCGACCGACCGGCCAAGCCCGTCCATCAGGCGCCCTCGACGATCTCCGGGCCGCGGTTCCGCGGCGCAACGATCCTGGTCAGCCCGTCCAGGCCCACGGCCGCGGCGGCCTCGCGCAGCGCGGCCTCGACCGGCGCGGCGTCGGCGCCCGGCGCGACGAAGGCAAGCACCGTGGACCCTGCGCCGGACAGGAAGGCACCGAGCGCCCCGGCCGCTCGCGCGGCACCGGTCAGGCGCGGCAGCTGCGGGTAGGCGACGGAGCGGTATGGCTCGTGGATCCGGTCAACGGTGAGGTCCGCGAGGAGATCGAACCGCCCGGACGCGATCCCGGCGACGCCGATCGCCACGCGGCTCAGGTTGCTCACCGCGTCGCGCAGCGGCACCTCCGCCGGCAGCACGCGACGCATGTCCGCGGTGGACAGCCGGCGCTCGGGGATGAACAGCACCGCGCGCAGCCCGTCCGGGGCGTCGAAGCGGACCGCTTCCACCCGCTCGCCCAGGTGCGCGGAGACCACGAACCCGCCCAGGAGCACGGCGGCCGCATTGTCGGGATGGCCCTCGATCGCGGTTGCCATGCGCAGGAGCGCGTCCATCGGGAGCCCGCCGCCGCCGAGCGCGTTCCCGGCCGCCAGGCCACCAACCGCAGCAGCGGACGACGAGCCGAGGCCACGCGACAGCGGGATGCGGTTGTGCGCCGAGATGCGCCACCCGATCGACGCCGGGCGCGGCTCGCCGAACGCGGCCTCGAGCGCCATCTCCAGGCCCGCGACGAACCGGTTCGACCGGTCTGCGCCGAGCTCGCCCTCGCCCTCGCCTGTCGTCGTGAGCTCGATCGACCCGTCGCCCTCAACCCCCTCGACCGCCACGCGGTTGAGCAGCTCGAGAGCGAGCCCGAGGCAGTCGTAGCCCGCGCCGAGGTTCGCCGTGGAGGCCGGGACGTCCACGACAAGCCGGCGCCCGACGACGGACGACCAGCCGCCACCCGCGCCGCCGCCGGCGTCGGCCATCAGGTCCAGCCGAGCGCGTGGGCGACGCTCGCCACCGTCGGCTCGGCCTCGGTGAGGTTGACCGTGAGGCCCGCCTCGGCAGTCGTCGGATCCTTGAGGCCGTTGCCGGTCAGGACGCAGACC
>Ga0302263_10000857_pt1 | contig 11591 bp, 17 predicted proteins | sample II_Fen_N1_4_FD_194564 | JGI IMG/M metagenome (GOLD analysis project Ga0302263, IMG submission 194564) | Peat permafrost microbial communities from Stordalen Mire near Abisko, Sweden - II_Fen_N1_4 | ecosystem: Environmental > Terrestrial > Soil > Wetlands > Permafrost | place: Sweden: Abisko... | reverse complement strand
AGCCTCTACGTCGGCCGGCTGATCCAGCTTCGCGACTCCGGCGAGTGGCGGTTCCTCGCGTTCAACAACCTCCAGCCGGACGGCTCCTTCGGCGGCACGATCACCGACCCCCGTCCGGTCTCCCTCGTCGACGGCGAGCTCGTCCTCGGCGGGTAATGGGGACGGTTCCTTTTCCCGCCACCACCACAGCTTCGGCGAGCCGCTTGAACCGAAAAGGAACCGTCCCCAATCCGCGCCGGAGTGGCGGGAAAAGGGAACCGTCCCCGATTCCCGCCCTCAGTGGACGGGCTCGATCGCGGGCCAGCGTCCGCGCTGGTAGGAGTCGGGGTAGCGGGCCATCGAATCGGCGTCCAGCTCGGCAGCCGCCCGCAGCGGCCAGGACGGCTCGCGCAGCGCTACCCGGGCCAGCGAGATCACGTCGGCGCTGCCCTCGTCGAGGATGGCCTGGGCCTGGCCGGGCTCGGTGATGAGTCCGACGGCGCTCACCGGCAGCCCGGCAGTGCGGACGGCGCGCGCCAGCTTCACCTGGTAACCGGGGGCCGCGGGGATCTTGGCGACGACGTTCCCGCCACTGGAGACGTCGATCAGGTCGACGCCGTGCTCGCCAAGGAGACGGGCAACCTCCGTGGCCTCCTCGACGGTGAAGCCGCCGTCGGTCCACTCCGTTGCGGAGATGCGCACCAGCAGAGGCTTCTCCTCGGGCCAGACCTCGCGCACCGCATCGGTCACCTCCAGCAGCAGCCGGCTGCGTCCGGCCAGGTCGCCGCCGTACCCATCGGTGCGGTGGTTCGACAACGGGGAGAGGAACTCGAACAGCAGGTACCCGTGTGCAGCGTGCAGCTCGACGGCGTCGAACCCGGCGGCATCGGCCCGGCGTGCGGCGGCCGCGAACCCGGCGACGACGCGCGCGATGTCCTCGGCTGTGGCCTCACGCGGGGTCGCAAGGCCGGGGAAGGCGATCGCCGAGGGCGCGACGGTCTCCCAGCCACCGTCGTCCAGTGGCACCGAGCCGGACTGGTGCGCCTCGAAACCTCGGTAGGTCGAGGCCTTCCTTCCCGCATGGGCGAGCTGGATGGCCATCTTGGCGCCGTAGGTGTGGCAGAAGTCGACGATGTGCTTCCAGGCCTCCTGCTGCTCGGAGTTCCACAGCCCCGGGCACTGCGGCGTGATGCGTCCCTCGGGCACCACACCGGTGGCCTCGGCGATGATCAGCCCGAACCCGCCGGTGGCCCGCGCACCCAGGTGCACGAGGTGCCAGTCGCGGGGAACGCCGTCCTTCAGCTCGCACTGGTACTGGCACATCGGGGCAAGGAAGATGCGGTTGGGGATCGTGAGGCCGCGCAAAGTCAGCGGATCGAAAAGGGACACCATGGTTACAGGTTAGGGACGGGCTTGTTGCAGCAGGCGTGCCGTCCAGAGTTTCGGCCTAGCCTCGCCGAAAGAGGTGAGGCGATGACGGAAGCAGCCAGCTGGTCTGAACGTCACGCCGCAGCCGCGATGGCCTGGGACACCACCCCCAACCAGTTCGTGGTCGCGGCGTGCCGAAAGCTGCGTCCCGGGCGCGCGCTCGACCTGGGCGCCGGAGAGGGGGCCAACGCGACGTGGCTCGCCGGACGCGGCTGGAAGGTGACAGCCATCGATTCCGACACCGTTGTCGTCGGACGCATCCAGAGCCACTCGGTCCTGCTGAACCATCCAGTGGACGCCATCGTCGGGGACGCGGTGACCTACCGGCCACATCCGGCGGCCTTCGACCTCATCCTGCTCAGCTACCTGCAGCTCCCCGAGCACCAGCTTCGGCTGGCGTTCCAGCACGTCGTGCCCGGCCTTGCTCCCGGCGGACGGATCCTGATCGTCGCGCACGACGCCAGCAACCTCGACCAGGGCTGGGGCGGACCCAAGGACCCGAACCTGCTGACGAGGCCGGAGGTGGTGGCCGGGATCCTGACCGCTCTCGGCCTCGACGTGCAGCGCGCGGAGGTGGTGCGCAGGGAGGTCACGACGGCCGCCGGCTTCCACGTTGCCCTCGACCATGTGGTCGAAGCCGTCGCGCCGGGGACCCCGGAGACAGGGGCCTGACGCCCGTCAGAGAGTCCCCATCGCCAACGCCTGGCCGTAGGAGGTCGGGTCGTCGAGGACCTTCAGGATGTGGACGGCGACATCCGCGCGGCTGATCCGGTTCTTCATCGGGCGACCCTCCGACGTGGCCTGGGCAACGTAGGAGCCTGTTGCCGGGTCATCGGTGAGGCCCCCCGGACGGACAATCGTCCAGTCCAGCCCGGACGCCTCCACCGCTGCCTCCTGCTCGGCATGGTCGGCGAGCGCCTTTCCCAGCACGGTCCGCGCGAACACGCGGACGGGAGCAGGCATCAGGCTCATCGAGTCGCCGACGCCGATCGAGGAGTGCACGATCAGCCTGCGGACGCCCGCAGCCTGCATGGCTGCGATGACGCTGCGGGTCACGACGGCGCGGTTCCGGTCGACCCCCGCCGAGCCTCCGACGGTGACCACGACAGCGTCCGCACCTTCGACGGCCGAACGCACCACCGCGGCATCGGTGGCATCGCCGATGACGTCCTTCACTTTGCTCGAAGAGGTGCCCCCACCTCTGCGGGAAAGGCTGGTCACAGCGTGACCCGCCTCCGCAGCGAGTCGCACGACCTGCGCACCGGTTCCTGAATTGCCACCAACAACGGTTATGTTCACGAGCCCATCCAACAACCCCGCCCCAAAGTGATGTCCCGGGCTATCCCATGGTCAGGACGAGCCGGCCGGGAGCGTCGTCGGCCCACGCCGTCGCCACCTCCTCGAGCGGAGCAGTGCGCACAGCCGTCGTCAGTGCGCCGTTGGCAGCCGCTTCCAGCATCCCGGGCAGTTCGCGGAACAGGAGGGACGGGTCGATGCTGCCGCCCCCCGACCCGGAGATGCTGATGCGCCGGGCGCGGAGGACGGCGGCGTCGATGGCGGCCGTACGTCCGGCGACCGCACCGATCTGCACGTAGTTGACCGGCGATCCGCCGTCCGTCAAGCTGCGCGCACGGAGGGCGTCGAGCGCGGCTTCCGCGACCGGGCCCCAGAGATAGTCGAGCACGACATCGAGCCCGTCGGCCGCCGCAGCCGCGATGGCGGTGGTGATGTCCTCCCGCGGGGCAGCGAGGGAGACCGTGGCGACGCGGGGGTCGGCGGCGAGCCGGGCCAGCGCCTCCGGATTCCGGCCGGCAGCGATCACCCGTCTGGCGCCGAGGTGCAGCGCGATCTGGGTGGCGAGCATCCCGGCCGTCCCCGTGGCGCCCAGCACCAGCACGGTCTGGCCCGGCTGGAGCCCGCGGGAGACCAGCGGCAGCCAGGACGACATCGCCGGATTGACGAGCGCGGCGGCGAGCTCTGACGACAGGCCGTCCGGCACGGGAACAGCCCATCCGGACGGGACGAGGGTGCGCTCGGCCATTGTGCCGAGCGGATCGGGGCAGCCGCCCGTGTAGACCCGTAACCCATCGAGCATCGCGACCCCGTCGATCCCGGCCACGAACGGCAGTTCATCCCCGGAGGAGTAGTGGGCGCCGGCCGCGATCGAGCGCACCAGCTGGTGGACGCCGGCGGCAAGCATGCGCACTTCGACGAAGCCGGCCGCCGGGGACGGGTCGGCGAAGTCGCCGTAGGTGGGGACGGACGCGAAGTCGGTGACAACAGCTGCCTTCATGGGACACGCTCTTTCTGAACATTGTTCAAACCAACTTGGGCTATAGTTGTTGAACATCGTTCAAATGTCAAGACGGAGGTTGCGAAGGATGCCACGAGCGGTCCTCAGTCGTCAGGCGATCGTCGATGCTGCCTTCGACCAGCTCGCGGTATCCGGGCTGGACGGCATCACGGCCCGCGCCCTCGCCTCACGTCTCGGCGTGCAGGCCGGTGCCCTCTACTACCACCTGCGCGACATGGCGGCCCTGCGTGACGAGATGGCGACCCAGATCATCGGTCGCCTCATGTCCGACGCGGACCAGGCAGCCGGGATGGAATGGGGTTCCCTGCTCCGCTCCCTCGCGCATCGCGAGCGCGCGCTGCTGCTGGAGTACCGCGACGGCGCCCGCGTCGTCTCGGGCACCTTCCTCACCGACGACGAGGCACTGCGTGCGATCGAGAAGCCGCTCGCAGCCCTCGTCGCGGAGGGTTTCACGCCGCTGGACGCGCAGCGGGCGCTGCAGACGATGAATGCCTTCGTGATCGGCTTCGTGATCGAGGAGCAGCAGCGCAGGGACGCAGGCGAGACCCGGTACACCGCCGACCAGCGACGCTCCCGCCTCGACCCGGACGCCCAGCCGATCAGCTACGCGGTCAGCGCGGAGGTGGTCGAGCTTCCCGAGGAGTCCTTCACGTGGGGAGTCGAGGCCCTCGTTGAGGGCATCGCCACACGACGTTCGGCCCGCCCATCGGGGCCGACGCCGGCCTGAAGCGTCAGCACTGCACCGCAACGACGAGCGAGCCCATCCGACAACGTCGCCCTCAAGGCTCAGCCGTCGACCAGGAGTCCGACCAGTCCGCCGAGCACGAGGTCCCTGCGCGCGGAGACCCCCTCCAGCTCGCACAGCCGATGGGTGGGGGGAAGGCCGCCGTGTCGGCGTCCGAGTTGCTCGCGCGCGATCGGGACCCATTGGTTGTCGAAGCTTCGGGCCGGATCCGCTGGCGCATCGCCGGAGCCGAGATGCTCGGCCCACAGCCGCAACCGTGTGCTGCGCACCAGGTCGCCGTCGGTGAGCACCACGTTCGCCTCGGTGTCGTTGAACAGGGAGTGGGCGTTCAGGTTCGCGGAGCCGATGGTGAGCCAGTTGTCGTCGACGATCCCGACCTTCGCATGGACGTAGGTACCAGGGCTGTCGTTTGCAAGGGGCTGCAATGTGGCTGCCAGCAGGCGCTGGTGCAGGTCGGCCTGGACGAGACGGGACAACTGGCCGAGGGTGGTGTCCCGCCCGCTGGAGGGCTTGCTCGGCAGCAACAGAATCATCCGGAAATCCGGCCCCGGTGGCTGACGCAGCTTGTCTTCGAGGAGGTCCACGATCTCCGGAGCCCACAGGAACTGGTTCTCCAGGTAGATCAGGTGCTCCGCGCCAGCGAGCGCCCGGCGGTACTCGGCGAGGATCGAGAACTCGCCGTGGGGCAGGAAGCGGTAGACCTTCTCCGGCACCGTCCGCAGGAACTGCGCCTCGTACGGGCCGGCCGGTTCCGGCACCGTCGGCGGTGCCAACCGCTCACCGGTCACCTCACCCCAGCGGGCCTGGAAATGGGTGGCGACATCAACGACCACCGGGCCACCGAGACGGACGGCCGCATCGTGCCAGCCCAGGCCCTCCCGCGGCTCGTGAGCCGTCGTGTCCCAGCGGTCGGCGGTGATGTGGGTCAGATCGAGCCCACCGACGAAGGCCACCTCGTCGTCGATGACCAGGAGCTTCTCGTGGTGGCAGTGCTGCAGGTACTCGTGGGTGTCCAGTGCAACCCTGACACCGGGAATGCGCGCGAACGCGTCCCTCGCCTGTCGAGCGTCCGACCTCGTCGGCCGGATCACGGGGAGTTGGGGGCCACCCCACAGGAGAACCCGGAGCTGGGCCCGCCCAGCGGCTGCGGCGAGCGCCTGCCCGAGGGTCGCCGCAGCGTCGCCCCGGGTCAACAGGAAGTCGGGTGTGGCATACCAGCCGGCGAGGTTCACGCAGCGCTGAGCGCCCTGGATCGCTCGGAGCATCGCAGCGAAGGCCGCCTCACCGTCGATGAGGATCTCGACGCTGTTCCCGACACGAATCGGCGAGGTTGCGGCATCGACGGGGCCGTCCGTGGGCCCATCGAGGACGGACACCCAACCGTTGCGGGCCAGCCGACGGCGGTGGTGACTGCGGAGGAGCGATTCGATCAGTCGCCCGACAGCGCCGTCCACCCGCTCGGCGATCGACCCGTTCGCGGGGGCTTCAACTCCCATGGTTCCACCCTGCCACCGCGGACCCGGTCGCAGGCCGTGTCAGGCATTCCTCCGTTGCCCACAGACAGTCCTCGGACGCCCGGGGTGGCTTAGGCTGGCGGTCATGGACGGAGCACCAGCGCTTCAGCAGCAGACCCGCAACACCCTTTACAGGTGGGCGGGGTTCCTGCTCGTCGTCATGGTGGCCACGGCTCTCGCGGGCCCGATCGCGCTCGTGGTTCTGACGATGGTTGCCGGTGGGGCCCTCATTGTGACCGGCCGCCGGGCATCCGGTTGGCCACGCCCGGTACTGATCGTTGCCGGCGCACTGGTGATGCTGGCACCAGTGGTCCTCGCCCTCCTGATGTACCTGGATGTCACCTTCGGCACCACCAGGATGACCATCCGCTGAGGACCGTCAGGCCTTTGCGTGGAGCGTGATCTGGTAGCCGTCGAGGTCGGCGAAGGTGAAGGTGCGCCCGAACGGCCCGTCGACGGGGTCGGATGTGATGGTGAAGCCGTCAACGACCAGTGCGTCGTGGACCTGCTGGGGGTCGTCGGCCTGTAGCCAGATCCCGACGCCCTTGCCGAGCGGGGTGGCGTCGAGGTCCGTGCCGGGGACTGCGTCGCGGACGGCGAACGAGGTCGGCGTGGTGGCGAAGACGATCGCGTGCGGCGGCCCGGCCTGGCGAGTGAGACCGAGGTACTTCTCGTAGAACGCTCCCGAGGCGGGCAGGTCGCGCACCTGGAGCGAGATGAAGTCGGGGCCGGAAACAGTCATGGTGGCACTCCTTGAAATGTCAGTTAGCTGACATCCAACGTATGTCAGAATGTTGACATGAGTCAAGAGGGATCCAGCATCGACCTGGACACGTCGCTCGGATACCTGCTCAAGGAGGCCTCGGCTGCGCTCCGGGCCTCCATGGAGGCGGTCCTCCGTCCGCTCGGGATGAACGTCACCCACTACTCCTGCCTCGAACTCCTCGCGCACCGTCCCGGGCTCTCCAACTCCGACCTGGCGCGCGGGGCCTTCGTCAGCCGCCAGTCCATGAATGTGCTGCTGCAGGCCCTGGAGGAGGGCGGCATCGTCACCCGTCCTGACCAGGCCGTTGCCGGACGCGCACTGCCCACCGCGCTCACCGAGAGGGGCCGCGACCAGTTGACGAGGGCCAGCGCAGCGGTCAAGCAGGTCGAGGACCGGATGATCTCAGGCCTCAGCGTTGCAGAACGCGATCAGTTGCGGGGGCTGCTCTCCCGCTGCGTGCGCTCCCTCGGCGAGACTGCCTGAGGATCGGGGCTGCCCGACTGGGACCGCTAGTGATGCCGGCTTCGCGCGTAGACGATGTTCACCAGAACGATGCCGATCCATGCGACCAGCAGTCCCGGCAGCCCAGCCGTCCCGCTTGCGATCGCCGTGAGCGGGATGCCGAGCGCGATTGACACGATGGCCAGGACGAAGCTGGTGCGGTCCGGTCGCTGTTGCGGGGCCGGTACCGGCAGCTGCGGGACCGCCGCGGGCGGGAGCGGGTGCGACACCGGAGCGAGTTCGTGCGATGAAGGAGCCGGCTGGGGCGTTGCGGGCGGCTGTGCCCAGAGTTCGTCGTTCGTGGGCTCGCGGTAGTCGGCGCTGCTCATGAGGCAAGGCTAGTTGTCGGCGGGGTCGCGCGTGCCGCGTCCCTGCGCGCGGACCCACGTCGGTGATGGTCAGTCATGAGCCGGTGACGCCTGCCTCGACCCCGTTCGGCTGGGTGCAGCCGAGGCGTCCCCTGGTCACGGCAACGATTGTCAGGCCGACGACCGCGAAAGGCACAAGGACTGCGAGGTCAAGGCGCCCCTCGCCCGAGGGTGAGTTCTCGATCCCGACGGGGAGCAGCAGGGGCAGCCACACCAGTTGGGGGGTGTCGATGGCCGCATGGAGGAGCGCTGACATGAACACGCTCCCGCCTGTGCGGTTGTAGACGAAGGTGAACGGGATCGCCATCAGCACGACCATGCCGGCGAAGATCGCGAAGTTGGTGGCTACGGCCGCGAGGTCGACGTGCGGCCCGCCGCCATGGTCGGGAGTGAGGAAGAACGGCAGGTGCCAGCCCGCCCACAGGGCACCGAGGATAAGGGTGCCGCCAAGGGGCCCGAAGCGGGCCTGGAGGCGGGGCAGAGCGAACCCTCGCCAGCCGAGCTCTTCGGGCAGTCCGACGGCGAAGAAGACCAGAACGAAGTACCCGGCGTAGGACGCAATAAGTCCGGGCCCGACGGCGGGCGGTGTCGCCGGCCCACCGAGCACCAGGAGGACCCCGGCGAGGATGAGCAGCGGCGGCACCACCAGAACGCTGATGTACCAGGGCCAGCCGACGCGCCAGAGCCTGCCCGACGCCCGGAGTTCGCGAAGACCCGGACGTCCGCCCATGACGACCGCCATCACCATCGCGGCAAGGGCAGGTCCCACCCACTGCTTCAGCATGAACCCGGCCATCATGTCGTTGGTTGACAGACCCCAGACGAAGAGGATGTAGGGCAGCGACACCAGCGTGGAGAAGACGTAGGCGAGAACGAAGAAGCTGGTCAGCGGGTGCTGCCGCAGCCAGGCTCGCAACCCGCTTGCCGCTCCCACCACGCTCAACGATGACGTGGTCATACCCGGACGCGCCGTTGCCACCAGTAGGCCAGGCCTGCCTCGATCAGCCCGATCACCGCAATCGCCGGCTGCAGGAAGAAGTACACCTGCAGCAGCGACACCTGCATCACGATCCACACCAGCAACGAGGCACCCGCCAGGTACCCGGCGAGGATGCCCAACCGGGGACGTCCCGGAATCAGCACCGGCGGAACAGCAGCAAGGACGTGGGGCACCCCGATCAGGCAGATCAGGAGCCAACCCGGCCCCACCCAGGTCTGGAAGGGGGTCCGGACCAGCCACCCAGTCGGCAATTGCCAGCTGTCGGTCATCAGCCCTACGCCACCACTCACAGCCTGGTAGGCCACGAAGATCTCGACAGCAGCGAGCGTCCAGGCCTGCCAGGTGCGATGGGTTCGTGTCGTCGCGATGGTGGTTACGGTCATGAAGCTACTCCTTCTCAACATGCAGTGAATCCAGCGAAAGCCCCAGGTCGCGCAAGCGGTTGCAGATCGAGTGGACAGCACTCTGGTCGGGCACCACCCCGGCCAGCTCCGTGTGGCCATCGGGTCGCTCAACGGCAAGGAGCGGCTCCAGCCACTCCGCCAGCTCGGCAGACAACCGGCCCGGCACAACCAGGCGCACCCGCATCTGTTCGTTCATCTCACTCCTGCTCCAGGGACGCGACCCAGCCTGCGGCCAGGTGGCCGGATCGGCATCGATCAAGAGATGGAGGAGGTGGTTGATTCCGGGTCTGCACAGACCATCACCAAAGGCCGTAGATCGGGCCGACGAAGTAGTAGGCGACGAGGCCGATGGTGTTGTTGAAGCCGTGCGCAAGGACAGCCGCCCACAGGCTGCGGTAGCGAAGGCGCAGCCAGGTGAAGAAGAGCGCGTCGATGCACGTTGCGGCCACACCGATGACGCCCTGTTCACTGTGGGCCCAACCGAACAGCACGGCGGCGATGGTCGCAGCACCGACGGTGGCCACGGCCGTTCGGGAGTGCCCGCCGCCGATCGCCTGCCGCAGTCTGGTGAACAGGAAACCCCGATAGGCGACTTCCTCGCCGACGGCCGCCAGGGTCCAGGAGTAGGCAAGCAGGATGGCAAGAACCCCCAGGTTGCCGTGCACAACGGTGAACTGGCTCACGTCCTGCCGCTGCCCGGTCAGGTGCTCAAGGACCGGGATCGTCAGGCCGATGGTGACGAGCGTCCAGACCACGGCGAAGCCGAGGATCTCCAGGGGCCAGAGCCGGCTCGCCGCCGGCCTGATCAGGCCAAGCCTGCTCGGCCACTGCCGACGGACCAGGAGGGAAACTGCCGCCAGCACCAGCAGGACCAGGGTCGGCACCCACAGGTCGAAGGCGACCGTCACCGCCGCCAACAGGACCTCGACCGCCGCAACGATCCGCCAGGTCGTCGACACCGACTGAATGCGGGTGTCGGTACGTTGGGCCTGCGCGGCGCCGTCAGGGCGTATCGCGTCGGACGGGTGTACCGGTCGCGTGTTCACGTCCGTACGGCTTCCTCACGACTCGTGAGCCGCTTGGTCAGTCCCTCGAACATGCCCGTGGCCATGATGTGGTCAGCGGGCACGATGACGGCGCGGTAGGCGAGGTCCAGCCAAAGCGGCCTCACGAACCCGCGATTGCGGATCAGCATCCTGGTACCCCCGCCGGGCACCGGCGTGAAGCTGAACGTCCACACCCAGTCAAGCTCGGCGCCGAACCGCTCGTCCCATCCCGGCGGCAGATGGGTTCGCGAATGGAGCACCAGCGTGCGCGGCGCATCGGCGAGCTCGACGATGAACTCCGCGGTTCCCGGTGGACCGTCGGGGACCGAGTCGCCGGGGGTGAGGTCCCGGACGAAGCGCGGGTCGAGGCGGTCAGCGCTGGGCCAGTTGTCGGGGAACAGGAGCTTGTCGACCCACCGCGGGGTGTACCAGCCGGCCCGGTGCCAGCCCACCTGCGTCATCCAGGGCCACACCTGTTCGGGTGGTGCCGGGAGGGTCGCGGCATGGTTCGTCACGAGGCTCGGGCGAGTGATCAGCTCATCCCCTGGCAGCGCATGGCTGCGTTCTGCAGGGGTCGATCCTGAGACAAGCCCGAGTCGGTAGAGGGCGGCATATCCACCGACCGCTGCGATGGCGGCGATGGCACGCGGTGCTGCGCGCATGACAGGGCTCCAGGTCGAGAATTCCTGCGGAGATTCTCCCACCGGCGGATCGGGCCCGCTGGCAAATCAACCTCCCGGTCCATCCATCGATCGATGTCGTCCTTCGCCCAGTCCCGGAGGCTGAAGCCATCGAACGAAGGAGAAGCCATGTACACGTATCTCATGCTGCCCGCGGCCGTCAGGGCAGAGGTGCCTGCGGTGGCCGCTGAGCGGCGGGACCGCAGGCAACGGCAGGCGCACCGTCCCTTCAGTCAGCTCTTCCCTGCGCCGGGACACGGCTCCGGCCGCCGCCGATAGCATCGAATCAGCCGATCGCGAGGAGCCGGACGTGTACCTGATTGTCGTGAAATTCGAGACCAAGCCCGACTGGACCGATCGCTGGCTCGACCTGGTCCACGACTTCACCATGGCCACCCGCGCCGAGCCGGGCAACCTGTGGTTCGAGTGGTCGCGCAGCGTCGAAGAACCCCACACCTTCGTCCTGGTGGAGGCGTTCACCGACGAGGGCGCCGGGCCGCATGTCAACAGCGACCACTTCAAGAAGGCGATGGCCACGATGCCGCAGGGCCTCGCTCACACGCCGAAGATCGTGAGTCGTCAGGTGGACGGCTCTGGCTGGGACGCGATGGGCGAGCTCACCATCGACTGACCGCTTCACGTCCGGGTCCGTGCCGATTGCCACTAACGGACTCTGGGACCGCGCGAACGACGACCGGATTTGCACTCTCGTCGCGCCCACCGGCAAGCCTGAGGCGCAGATCTTGGTTCGAGAGCGCAAATCCAGTCGTCGTGTCGTCCGCAAACGATGGGCGCGGCGCGTGAGCGTCAGTTCACCTTGCGTGGGAAAAGGATCCACACGTTGAA
>Ga0302263_10000854_pt1 | contig 11601 bp, 12 predicted proteins | sample II_Fen_N1_4_FD_194564 | JGI IMG/M metagenome (GOLD analysis project Ga0302263, IMG submission 194564) | Peat permafrost microbial communities from Stordalen Mire near Abisko, Sweden - II_Fen_N1_4 | ecosystem: Environmental > Terrestrial > Soil > Wetlands > Permafrost | place: Sweden: Abisko... | reverse complement strand
GCCGAGCCGCCGTACAGGCCGCCGTCGTCGTTGCACGCCACGAGGTTGTCCGAGGGGTGGGCCGGGTCGAACGCGCCCCGGTACAGCACCATGACGGTGTCGCCGGAGGGGTGCCAGGGCACGCTGGAGTTCACCGAGCTCGTCGTGGGCGTGACGTCGACGACGCGCAGGGTGTACGTGCCCGGGTTCAGCACCTGCAGCGGCACGGAGCCGTAGGTCGCGGACTCGCCCGTGCGCACGGTGCAGATCGCGTTGCTGTCGGCCACGAACTCGGCCGGCGCGTCCTGCGGGATCGTCACCGTCGCGGTGTCGTTGAGCACCACGCCCGGCGGGGCCGGCGTCGGGATCGGCGCGCCGCCGCCGAGGGTGATCGTGATCTCGCTGGCCCAGGCCGGGTCAGCCGTCAGGTAGAAGTAGGCCACGTTGCCCGGCGTCGCCTGGCTGACGGTGAAGGACGGCAGGTCGCCCACCACGGTCGCGGAGCTCGAGTCGAAGGCCACGCAGTTCGTCGCCGTCACCGCCACCGACCCGTCCACCGGGAGGATCAGTTCGACGTCCTGACTCGTCAGGCAGTCGATGTCGACCGTGGAGCTCGGAGCCGCGGCGGCCGGCAGCGCCCAGGCGCCCACCGTCCCGACGACCATGGCCAGTACTGCAGCGACACGTCCCGCACGCATGCGTTCTTCTCCCTCATCGACCCCTCTGCCGGCCCGGCAGTCGCCGACATCATGGCAGATATCGGCTCCGACCTGGGCTGATGTCCGGGTGAGTTTCTCGGACATTCGTCCACATCGGGCATTCCCGACACCGTGGCGCGTGCGTCGTCGCGCGCGCGCCGCGTCGGGGCCGCGTCCGGCCCGTCAGTCGCGGGCGGTGAGCACCACGGTGCCGTGGGCCGTGAGCGCGACCGTGTGCTCGGCATGCGCGGCCAGCGAGCCGTCGGCGGAGCGGATGGTCCAGCCGTCGGGGTCGATCACGTACTCGTCGCCGCCGGCCATGAACCACGGCTCGATCGCGACCACGAGCCCTTCCCGCAGCCGCATCCCGGTGCCCGCCTGGCCGGCGTTCGCCACGTGCGGGTCCTCGTGCATCGTGCGGCCCACGCCGTGACCGCCGAAGTCCGTGTTGAGGCCGTAGCCCGCCGCCCGGCCGATCGCACCGATCGCGGCGGACACGTCGCCCATCCGCGCGCCGACCGTGGCGGCGGCGATGCCGGCGGCGAGCGCCTGCTCGGTCGTCGCGACCAGCTGCTGCGCCGGCGGGCTCGTCGTGCCCAGCTGGAACGTCAGCGCGGAGTCGGCCACCCAGCCGGCCAGCTCGCACGCGAAGTCGATGCTGAGCAGGTCACCGTCGGCCAGCACCTCGTCCGACGGCAGGCCGTGCAGCGCCGCGTCGTTCACCGAGGTGCACAGCACGCCCGGGTACGGCATGGCGCCGAACGAGGGGTGGTAGCCGAGGTAGACCGACCGCGCGCCGGCCCGGGCGATGAGCTCGGCGGCGTGCGCGTCCAGGTCCTTGGTCGTCATGCCGACCCGGGCGTGCTCCCGCAGCGACGACAGCACGTCCGCGACGAGGCGCCCGACCGGCCGCATCTGCTCGATCTGGCCCGGGTTCTTGAGGGTGATCACCCACCCACCCTGCCATGCGCGCCGCGGGGCGTCGCAGTCGGCCGTGGCGGCGGCGTCCGTGGAGCCGGGCCGCGCGCAGGCACGGGACAGCCCGTGGGCCGGTCCCTGACGGGGCCTGCCGCGAAGGACGAGGTCGCGGCTCCCACGGGCTGCGGTGACTGCCGGGGTCTCGCCGGTCGCCCTGCCGCGGTGCGGCGGGGGCAGCGGCGGGCCTGGCGGTCCGTCCGGTGCACCGGGCGACTAGCGGGCAGTCACCTCACGCGTCCGAAGAATCGTCATCTCCCGAACCACCTCCTCTCCCGTGTCCGACGACCGTACGTCGCGTCCGCGGGACTGCCAAGACCAATTCCCACCCGGTCCCCGGGTGCGGCTCACGCCTCGTCGGCGGGCAGGACGAGGACGACCAGCGCCGCCGCGCCGACCAGCGCGCCGGCCCGCCACAGGTCGGCGGCGCCGAGCCCACCGCCGCCGGCGGTGGCCACCTGGGACACCAGCACCGCCACCACGCTCAGCACCTGCGCGCCGGCCTGCACCGGGGCCGCGTGGCGCAGCGCCTCGGACAGGACGTCCACCTCGACGCGGGTCCGGGGTGCGGTGCGGGCGGCCAGGGCCGCCGCCAGCACGACGGCGTGCACCAGCAGCACCAGGACCGCGGCAGCCAGCACCCCCCGAGCCGGCCCGGCGAGCATCAGCACGCCGGCGGCCAGCACCACCCCGCCGGCCCAACCCGCCGCCGGCCGCGTCACCACGAGCACGGCGCACACCACGCCCGCGACGAGGGGCACCGCGATCGCCAGCACCAGGGTGCCGCCCTGCGCCGCCATCGCCAGCAGGCCGAGCGCCAGCAGGCCGGCGGCGAGCCGGAGCACCACGCCCGGCACCGTGCGCAGGCCCTCGACGTGCACCTCGGTGGCCCGGCCCTCCTCGACCCGCTCCCGCACCGACCGGACGGTACGGGCGGGGTCCGCGGCCCACCGCGGCCCGGCGGTCATCGCGGCGCCGCCCGGCCGACGCGGCGCCGGTCCCGGCGGGCGAGCGTGGCCAGGGCCACCGCAGGCTCGCTCCGCCAGTCGACGACGTCCACGTCCACGTCGCGCAGGTCGGCCAGCCGGTCCTCGCGCTCCAGCAGCACCAGCCGGACGGCCACCCCGTCGCGCTCCGCCAGGTGCCGCGTGCGCATCGTCGGGAGCACGTCCACGGCCAGCACCCGGTGGCCCGCGCGGCGCCATGCCGCGGCCGCCCGCGCCGCCTCGTCGTCCAGGAAGGTGGAGAACACCACGACCAGCGCGCCGGACGGCAGCCGCGGCGAGCGCAGCCGCGCGCGCACCGCGCCCTCCGGGTGGGTGAGTGCCAGGGCGTGCCGCACGCGGTCCAGCTGCTGGCGGCCGCCGCCGGGCGGCAGCGGGCGGCGCAGCACCCCGAGGTCGTCGAGCCCCACCCGGTCTCCCGCGGCCAGCACGGCGCGGGCCAGGGATGCCGCGGCGGCACGGGCCAGGTCCAGGCTCGTCGCGTCGTCCGGCCGCGGTGAGCCGGTGAGGCCCCACGTGCGCGGGTCGGGCCCGAGGTCGTCGCGCGAGTCGACGACGAGCACCACCACCGCCTCGCCGAGCGCATGCTCCCGGCGCACGTACAGCTCACGCAGGTCGGGGGAGCGTTTGGCGGTGGCCCGCCAGTCGATCCGGCGCAGCCGATCGCCCGGCGTGAAGGGGTGCACATCGCGCAGGTCGCCGCCCTCGCCGGGGCGCCGGGACGGGTGCGGGCCGGTGAGGCCGCGCAGCCGGGTCGGCAGCGGCACCTCGCGCAGCGGTGCGGCCGCAGGCAGCACCAGCGTCGAGCGCGTGACCGGCGCCGCCGGGTCGCTCACCGTCGCCGCGCCGGGGCCGACTCCTTGCGCATCGGCGCTGACCACCTCCTGCGGGCCGGTCCGTGCGGTGCGCACGACGAGGTGCACCTCGCGCAGGCCGTGCACCGCGAGCAGCACCGTCCCCGCCGGGCGCCCACCCCGGTGCAGCCCGACGAGCGCCACCGGGGCCGCCGCGGGCACGCTGACCAGCACGCTCGTGTGCAGCGCCGGGGGGTCGGCGGCGCTCGGCGCGACCGCCGCCCCGGCGACCGCCTCGTCCCCGCCGATCTCCACGACCACACGCCCGGACGGCCGTCGGGCCAGGTCGCGCACCGCCACCAGCAGCGGCACGGCCCCCACCATCGCGACATCGACGCGCCCGACCAGCGCGCCGACCAGCAGCACCGCGCCGCCCGCCAGCACACCGACCACCGCCGCGCGCGTCGCGTCCCAGGGCGCGCTCACCCGCTCACCGCCGGGCTCGCGCGGTGGACGGGCCCGCCACGTGCGCCAGCACCTCGTGCACCACGGTGGCGGGCGCCCGGCCGGTGGCCCACGCCTGCGGGGTGAGGGACAGCCGGTGTGCCAGCGCCGCGACGGCGACGTCCTTGACGTCCTCCGGCAGCACGAAGTCCCGCCCGGCCAGCACGGCCAGCGCCCGCGCCACCAGCACCAACGCCTGCGAGCCGCGCGGTGACGCGCCGACCTCGACCGCGGGGTGCGTGCGGGTGGCGGCGGCCAGCGCGACCGCGTACGCCAGCACGTCGTCCTGCACCGTGACGGCCTCCACGCCGGCCTGCATGGCCCGCAGCCGGTCGGTGTCCACCACCTGGCGCACGTCCGCCTGCTCGGTGCGCCGGGCCAGCCGCCGGAGGAGGATCTGCGCCTCCCCGTCCGCTCCTGGGTAGCCGACGTCGAGCCGCACCATGAAGCGGTCCAGCTGGGCCTCCGGCAGCGGGTACGTGCCCTCGTACTCCACCGGGTTGGACGTGGCCACCACGTGGAACGGGTCCGGCAGCCGGTAGGTGCGCCCGTCCACCGTGACCTGCCGCTCCGCCATCGCCTCGAGCAGGGCGGACTGGGTCTTGGGCGCGGTCCGGTTGATCTCGTCGGCGAGCAGCAGGCCGGTGAACACCGGGCCGGGCCGGAACTCGAACCGCGCCGACGCCGGGTCGAACACGCTGGACCCGGTGATGTCCGACGGCAGCAGGTCGGGCGTGCACTGCAGCCGGCGGAAGTCCAGGCCGAGGGCGGTGGCCAGGCTGCGGGCGGCGAGGGTCTTGCCCAGGCCCGGCACGTCCTCCAGCAGCACGTGCCCGCCCGCGAGCACCGCAGCGAGGGCCAGCCGCAGCGTCTCGTGCATGCCGACGACGACGGTGCCGACCTCGTCGAGCACCGCCTGACCGGCGGTGGACACGGCGGCCACGGACAGCGGGGTGACGCTCACGGGGTGCTCCTCGGGGGTGCGGCGGGCCGGGCGTCTCCGCCCGGCCCCAGGTGTTCCAGGACGGTGACGACGTGCACGACGTCGCCTACTCGGGGTGCCGGCCCGCCGACGCGCGTCAGCACGGCGGTGGCGCGAACGCCGATCAGGGCGTTGATGGCGGGGGCGTCCTCCGCGCTGGACAGGTCCAGGCCGTGGCGGGCCAGCCGGTGCGCGGCGGCGGCGCGCAGCGTCAGCATCGGCCGTCGTCCGACCCGTCCGCCGCGGCCGGCCATGGCCCACGACAGCTCCTGCGCGTCGCGGCGCGCACCGTCGTGCGTCGGCAGCGGGATTCGGTCGACGCCCGGCTCCAGGCCCCAGTCCAGGCGGCCGACCAGGACGGCGACGCCCACCGCGGCCAGGGCGATGAACAGCGCGGACACCGGTTGCAGGCCGAGCGCCCAGACGGCGACGCCGATCACCGCCGCGACCCCCGCGACGGCAGCCGGCCGCCGCAGCCCGGTCACGGGAGGGCCTCCGGCGGCGGGTCGACGCCACCGTCGTCGTCGGACGGGAGCGCCTCGTCCGGAACGGTGAGCGCCGTCGCGAGGGTGGCCAGCGCGTCGCGGGCCGCCGCGACGTCGGCCGCGGTCACGTCATGCGTGCTGAACCGTGCCGCGTGGTAGCGGGCGAGCAGCCGCCGCGCGGCGCGTGGGTCGGCGGACGTGCGGTCGAGCAGGGCGAGCGTGAACTCGCTCGCCGTCTGGGCGGGGTCCCGCTCCACGCCACCTCGGGCCGCTGCGGTCTCCAGCGCCATCCAGGCGGCGATCACGGCGTCGCCGGGCGGCAGCTCGCGGCGCAGCGCACGGTCGGCGGCGGCGAGGCCGTCGGCCAGCGCCGCGGTGGTCGCCTCGTCCAGGGGGGCCATGGCTTCGCCCCCGGGCGCCGGCGCCGTGGCCACCGGCTCGCGGTCTAGGCCGTGCCACCACGTCAGCAGCCGGCGCACCCCCGCGCGCAGGACGAGCACCACCAGCCCGGCGAGCACGACGAGCGCCGCGATCTTCAGCGCGGTGCCGACCCACGACGGCCCCACCGGCAGGTCCCGGGGCGAGGTGGGGGCCTGCGCGTCGCCGGTCCCCTGCGGCCACGTCGTGGGGATGTCGGTCGGCATCGGCCACAGCCCGGCCGGGCGCCCCTGCACCCGCCACGGTCCCGCGAGCGCCGTCGCCAGCACCACGGCGACGACGAGCAGCGCGGCGGGCGGTACGGCCCGCCACCGGTCGATCGGCGCACCCGGGGCTGGCACCCTCTCGGGAGCACCAGGGCCAGTCATGCGGCGCTCCTCGGTCGGTCCGGACCCGGCCAGCCTGCCACGGCCCGCGCACCGTCCGCGCCGCGCCTCGCCGCCCCGCGCCTCGTCGGACCGCTAGCGCAGCGCGCGCAGAGCCTCGACCACCAGGGCGTGGTCGTCGGCCTGGGCCAGGCCCGAGACGGTCACGGTGCCGACCATGCCCACGCCCGCCACCAGCACCGGGAAGCACCCGCCGTGGGCCGCGTACCGGGCCGGGTCGAGCCCGACTCCCTCGATCGTGTCGCCGGAGCGCTGCAGCCGCCGTCCGACGAGGTAGGACGACGAGCCGAACCGGCGCACCACCTGCACCTTGCGCTCGATCCACGCGTCGTTGTCCGCCGCGGTGCCGGGACGCGCCGCATGGAACAGGCGCTGGTCGCCGCGCTGCACGTCGATGGTCACCGCCAGGCCGCGCTGCGCCGCCGTCGTCCAGAGCCACGAGCCCAGCGCCCACGCGTCGTCGTTGGTGAACCGCGGCAGCACCAGCTCGGCCTCGTGCGCCTCGAGCTCGGCGATCAGCGCCGCGAGTGTCGAGTCGTCGTCGGGTGCAGGTGCCATGGCGGGTCTCCGATCGGTGGACGAGCGGCGCGGCGGCCCTGCGCCGCGCGCGTCCCCGTGAACGTTACCCACCCGCCCCGGGGCGCCGACCCCCAGGGCGGTCAGGTCCCGGGACCTCGTGCGCCTGGTCGGCTAGCTGCGGTGGTGGGAGTCCACCTCACGAATTGACACTTCGTCTCATTTATTACACGATCTCTTTATGGACGGAGTCCCAGGCCGTTGGTGGTCTCTCGCGGTGCTCTCGCTCGGCGGCCTCGTCGTCGGTCTCGACACCACCGTGCTCAACGTCGCACTCCCGACCCTCGCCACCGATCTCGGTGCATCGACCTCGCAGCTGCAGTGGTTCGCCGACGCGTACCTCCTCGTCCTCGCCGTCCTGCTGCTGCCCGGTGGGCTGCTGGGTGACAAGGCCGGGCGCAAGCCGATGACCCTCGTCTCCCTCGCCATCTTCGGCGTCGGCTCGCTGTGGAGCGCTTATGCCGGGTCGCCCGGGTCCCTGATCGCCGCGCGGGCGTTGATGGGCGTCGGGGCCGCCTTCCTCACGCCCCTGACCTTCGCCTGGATGATCGTGCTGTTCCACCTGCGCGAACGCCCGAAGGCCATGGGCGCCCTCGGCGGCGCCGCGTTCATCGGGTTGCCGCTCGGGCCGATCCTGGCGGGCTGGCTTCTCGACCACTGCTTCTGGGGCAGCGTCTTCCTCATCAACGTCCCGTTGATCGTGATCGCCCTGGTGGGGGGCGCGATCCTGCTGCCCGGTGGTGGAGCGCGATCGGACCGGGACGTGGACTGGATCGGCATCGTCCTGTCGGTGGTCGGCCTGGCCGGACTGACCTATGGACTGATCGAGGCTCCCGTCCGGGGCTGGGGGGACGTGCTAGTGCTCGGCACCGTGGTCGGTGGTCTGGTCGTCCTGGTGGGCTTCGTGCGGTGGGAGTCCGCGCAAGGTCGGCGGGCTCTGATGGACGTCTCGGTGTGGCGCCTGCCTGCCTTCAGCTGGGGGACGGGCGTGCTGGTGGCCTCCACCCTGCTGGGGATGGTCGCGCTGTTCTCCACGCCGCTCTACCTGCAGGGGGTCCTGGGGGTGGATGCGTTCGGGGCCGGGGTCCGGCTGGTCCCCATGATCGGCGGCATCGTCGTCGGCGTCGTGGCGAGTCTGGCCATCTCCCAGCGGCGCACCTACAAGGCCGCTGTCCTCCTGGGGCTCATCATGATCGCCGTCGGCTCGGCGCTGGCGGCCCGCACCACGGTCGGCAGCGGCTACGGCTGGACCGGCGCATGGCTCGCGGTCTTCGGGATCGGCTTCGGGGCGATCATGATCAGCGGCCAGAACCTTGCCCTCAACACGCTGGACGAGGCGCGCGCCGGCGTCGGTGGCGCCATCGCGCAGGTGATGCGCCAGACCGGCGGCGTCGTCGGGGTCGCGGTCCTGATCTCGGTCCTGAGCTCCGTCTACCGCGGACACGTCGACGTCGCCGGCCTGCCGCCCGCCGTCGGCGACGCGGTCAAGAGCTCGGTGCAGTCGGGACTGGCCGTGGCCCGGGAGCTCGGCAGCCCGGAGCTCGCCGCCTCCGTGAAGTCCGCCTTCCTCACGGGCATGGGCGTGCAGATGTGGCTCAGCGTTGCCCTGGCCCTGGTGGTCGCCGTCGCGGTGTTCTTGGCGATGCCGCGTGGGCTCGGCAAGACTGACCGGGAGGCCGACGACCGGAGGATGAGTGACCGCACCCAGTAACGCGAGCCACCCAGCCGTCGCACCCTCCCTGCGGACGCGCAAGCGGCTGCGAACGCGGCGCGATCTCCAGCGGGCCGCCCTCAGACTCGTGGAGCACCGGGGCTACGAGAGCACGTCGGTCGAGGACATCTGCGAGGCGGCCGAGGTCTCCCGCAGCACCTTCTTCCGCTACTTCGGCAGCAAGGCCGCCGTCTTCGAGGCCGACCTGATCGAGGAGACGGCGACCGAGGGCTGGCAGGACGCCTCCGAGTTCACCCTCGCCGGACTGTGCGAGCTCATCTGCTCGACCTACCGCGAGCTGACCTCCGAGCAGTTCGAGCAGGAGCGGCGTCGGATCCGCCTGCTCCAGACCGTCCCCGAGCTCCGCGCGAGCTTCGCGAACGAGCTCGTGCGTCCCCTGCCGTTCCTCATCGCCTTCGTCGCGAGGATGCTCGACCAGCCACCGGATGCGCGGCGCGTCCGCACCGTCGCCGGCGTGGTGTTCGGCGTGCTCGCGACGATGCAGGCGCCCGACAGCCACGGCAACTTCGACCTTCCCGCGACCAAGGACGAGGCCATCGCCCTGTTCACGGCGACCTTCGCCGATCTCGAGCAGGTGCTCGACCTTGCCGCCCCCACGCCGTAGCCGGGTGCGCGGACAGCCGGACGCGCGCTCGTCTTGACCTGTCTACTGGTGCACGGTCGACGGTTGCCTCATGGAGATCACCGCACCCGCCCGCCTCGTCCTTGACATCCCCCTCAGCTTCACCGGCACGCCGGACGCAGTCTTCGAGCTGTTGTGCCCGGTCCGGGAGTACGACTGGATCCCGGAGTGGGCATGCACGATGATCCACTCGACCAGCGGTGTCGCCGAGCTGGGCTGCCTCTTCACGCGGGGGAGCGAGACGTGGATCACCACGCGCTACGAGCCGCCGCTCCGGATCGACTACACGATCGTGATCCCGGGGCGGGTCGTGCGGACGCTGTCGTTCGCGCTGACCGCGACGGGCCCGCGGACGACGTCGGTGGCCCTGCGCACCACGGCGACCGCACTGACGCAGGCCGGGGTCGACGAGGTCCGCGGCTGGACGGCCGAGGACCAGCGCAGGATGTGGCGGCTGCGCGAGGCACAGGCCAACCACTACCTGACGACGGGGACCCGGCTGGAGGCCCCGACCGTCCCGACGGCACCGGAGCCGACGAGGCCTTGACGGTCGGGCGGCTCGCCGCTCGGTTCGGCCTCTCGCGCACCACGTTGCTCTACTACGACCGGCTCGGCCTGCTGCGGCCCGCGGCGCGCTCGGCAGGGGGCTACCGGGTCTACGACAGCGCGGACGTCGCCCGCCTGGCCACCATCTGCCGCCTGCGGCGGGCCGGCCTGTCCCTGGCGGAGATCCGGCGGGCCATCGACGCGGCGCCGCCGCAGCTCGTGGCGGCGCTGGCCGTCCGGCTCGGCGAGCTCGACGACCAGGTCCAGATCCTCCGGGACCGGCAGCGCATCATCTTGAACGCCCTCGCCACCGGCCGCGAGGGCGACCGGACGTGGTCGATGGACAAGTCGCAGCTCGTGGACGTCCTCGCCGCCGCCGGCATCGGCGCAGACCAGCAGGCGGCCTGGCACGCTGCTGCGGAGCGGGCCGACGGAGACCTGCACCGCCGACTCCTCGAGTCCCTCGACCTCCCGGCGGACGAGGTGGCGCGCATCCGGCACCTCTGACGGACGCTATCCGGCCGGCCTCGGCGCCGATGCCCGGTCGATCGCGGCGAACTGCTCGTCGCTGAGCTCCAGAGTGAGGGCGCGGGAGTTCTGCCGGACGTGATCGGGCTTGGTGGCCCCGGGGATCGCGATCACGTGCTCGTCTCGCTGGAGCAACCACGCGAGCGCCACCTGAAGGGTCGTCGCGGCCTGGGCGGCAGCCACGTCCTTCAGGGTGTCGGCCAGGGCGGCCGAGGCCTTCCTCGTGCCGTGAGCAGCGCCGACGGCACCGCCGGCCATGGGCCGGTAGGCGACCAGCGCCACGTCCAGCTCGCGGCAGGCGTCCAGCACGCCGTTGGTCTCGGGTGCGCGGTGCAGCAGGTTGTAGTGGACCTGGTTGGCCGCGAGCGGGATCCCGTAGCGAGCCAGCACGTCCGCGGCCTTGTGCATCTGCGCCGCGGTGCAGTTGCTGATCCCCGCGGCCCGGATCTTCCCGGCCTCGACGGCCTGCGCCATGGCGGTCATCCAGGTGTCCACCCCCCGCAGGGAGTAGGGGAAGTGCAGGTAGTAGAGGTCGATCGAGTCCCGGCCGAGTCGCTTCAGGGTCCGACCTAGCGCGGAGTCGAACTGGGCCGCGGTGAGCCGGGTGGGCAGCGGCGCGAACTTGCTGGCCAGCACGACCGGTCGGCCGTCCTGCCGGGCCGCCAGCCCCACCGCCGACTCCGACCGGCCGAAGCCGTAGGCCTCCGCGGTGTCGACGAAGCCCATCCCCACGTCGACCGCCGCCGCCAGCGTCTGGTTGAGGACGGCCTGCCCCGGCTCACCGGTGGTCCACCTGTTCGTGCCGACCCCGAGCGCCGGCACGCTCACGCCCGACCTGCCCAGCCGCCGTTCGGTTCCGCTCATCGCACTTCACGCCTCTCCGCACAGCAGTCCATGGCTGCGATCCCAGCGTTGCACCCTGCCGGCTGGACCGTCGTCAACCCCATGAACCGATCGCGGCGTACCGCGCCCGTGGTAGAGCCGACCCCGCCTGTGGTCCTCGCCGGGCGCGGGCACGCGGCCCCCGCCCCGGGAAGGTGATCGAGCCGGGAACCCTGGGGTCCCCGGCTCGTGATCACTCGTCGTCGCCCTGGGACATCTCCCAGGTCTGTGTGCGCGAGGCGGGATTTGAACCCGCACGCCCTTTCGGACACTGGCACCTGAAGCCAGCGCGTCTGCCGTTCCGCCACTCGCGCGCGGGGCAGAACACTAGCACGGACGCCGCCCCGACCGGCGGTCGCCCGGCGGTCGCCGGGGGCGGCCGAGGCGCCGCAGCGCGGTGCGCACGCCGGGCCCGGACGGGCCGCCTCCCGCGCGCCTCGTCGTCCGCGCACCCTCGCCGCGGTGCGCCC
>Ga0302263_10000852_pt1 | contig 11612 bp, 10 predicted proteins | sample II_Fen_N1_4_FD_194564 | JGI IMG/M metagenome (GOLD analysis project Ga0302263, IMG submission 194564) | Peat permafrost microbial communities from Stordalen Mire near Abisko, Sweden - II_Fen_N1_4 | ecosystem: Environmental > Terrestrial > Soil > Wetlands > Permafrost | place: Sweden: Abisko... | reverse complement strand
GGACTCGGGTCGCTGTTGTGCGGACTCAGCGCCGAGGTGGGTAGCTTCGGCTTCCTGATCGCAGCCCGCGCCATCCAGGCGATCGGCGGCGGCGGCATCATCCCCATCGCCACAGCGGAGTTCGGGTCCTCCGTCCCGCTGGCGAAGCGTGGTATGGCACTCGGGCTCGTCGGCGGCGTCTACGGCGTGGCCAACATCTTCGGTTCCAGTGCCGGCAGCCTGATCCTCGACATCTTCGGCACCCACAACTGGCAGTTCATCTTCTACATCAACGTGCCGATCAGCATCGCCATCATCGTCGCCGGGATCATCTTCCTGCCCAACCACAAGGTCGAGAACGTCGCGAAGATCGACCTTCTCGGCATCACCTTGATGGTGGCGATGATCCTCTCGTTGCTCTACGGCCTGCGGAACATCGACTTCTTCGACTTCGCGACCAGCGTGACCTCCCTCGAGGTCTATCCGTTCCTGCTCGGTTTCCTCGTGCTGCTGCCGCTGTTCATCCTCGCGGAGCGTCGTGCCGAGGACCCGGTGCTGAACCTGAGGTACTTCACCGACTTCGCCATCGGTGTCACGCTCCTGCTGTCCTTCCTTTCCGGTGTGATCCTGATGGGCGTCATCTTCGTGCCGCAGTTCGCCGAGAACGCTCTCCACATCCCGACCGGCGACGGCGGCTACTTCGTGATCATCCTCGGGGTGTTCTCCGGGGTCGGTGCGCCACTGTCGGGACGTCTGACCGACCGCTTCGGACCGAAGCCGGTGCTGGGCTTCGGCGTGGTCGTCTCCGCGATCGCCGCCGCCGTGGGCGCCTTCTGGGCGATCCCCTCACCGTCCTGGGTGAGCGTGTGCACCACCCTCGCGCTGATGGGCCTCGGACTGGGCTTCACCATCGGCTCGCCGCTGAACTACATGATGCTCGAGCGGACGACGCCTGAGGAGTCGAACTCCGCCCTTGCGACGCTCTCGCTCGTGCGTTCGATCGGCACCACGCTCGCGCCCGCCATCCTCGTCGGGTTCCTCGCGCAGGCGGGCGTCTCCCTGCAGGACGCGCTCACCGCCCAGCTCCCGACGACGATCAGCGCGCCGACGCTGCCGTACGCAGCAGAGCTCCAGGCGAAGTTCGACACTATGAAGGCCGACCCGAACCTGAAGGACAAACTCAAGGACGTCACGTTCCCCGACCTGAACTCCAAGACAACGATCACCATCAACACGACGGGCGGCGGAAGCCTGCCCGACGACCTCGTGGAGCTGCTCAAGACGGCTGACGTCACCAACATCACCGAGCGGACGGTGACCGTTGCCGAGCGCATGTTCGCCGAGCAGACGCCGTCGGTGATCGCCGACATCACCGACGGCGTCAATACCGGGCTCGGAAGCCTCGCCACAGCCCACACCGACCTCGACAAGGCCCACACCAAGCTCGGCAAGGCCGTGACGGGTCTGGACAAGGCGATCGCCGGCATGACCAAGGGCGTGAACGGGATGAAGTCGGGCATCGCCGGCATGACCAAGGGCATCAACGGTATGGACTCGGGCCTGGCCGGCACAGCCAAGGCGATCAAGGGCATGGGCGCAGGGATCGCGAAGATCGACAAGGACATCGCTGGCCTCAAGGCAGCGCTCGCCGGCGTCCAGAGTGCCTACGACGCGATCATGGGGGCGCTGCCACCCGGCACGCCCGAGCCGCCGCCCGCCCAGGCGCTGCACGCCAAGATCGACGGCTTCAACGCTGCCATTGCCGGTGCCAAACAGGGAAGGGCTGCCCTCGTCGAGAAGCAGGCAAAGCTCAAGAACGACCGTGCAAAGCTGGCGACCCAGCGCGCCAACCTCGCCGCCAAGCGCGCGACGCTCCAGCGCCAGCTGGTCACGCTCGAGGGCAAGCGGGCCGACGCGATCGCCTCCCGGGACAAGCTCGTGAAGGCGCGGAGCGAGATGGCGACCGCACTGGCAGACCTCGAAGACACCAGCAGGAAGCTGACCATCCTGCGCGACGCCGTCCCTGCAGCGTTCGAGACGGCCAAGCAGGACTACGTCGCGGAGATCCGCAAGCGTTCGACGACGCTGGAGACGACCTTCGCGAGCACCCTCAACGGCGGATTCCGCAACATCTACTTCTCGACGATCGCCGCTAGCCTGTTGGCCGCGCTGCTGCTGGCCCTCTATCCGCGCCGCGCCGCACGGCAGGACGAGCCTTCATCGTCGGAGTCGGACCGGGACACCAGCAGGGCAGACCTCGACGAGCACGTCCTGACGTGACCGGGCGATGATGGCTCGTCCGAGGCAGCACTTAGGCTGGGGACCATGGCTATTGGCAAATACCCGAGTGTCGTCATCGACTGTCCTGATCCGGGGCTGCTCGCCAACTTCTACGGTCAGCTGCTCGACTGGAACGTGCAGATCGACTCCGACTGGGCAGAAGCGAAGTCCGAGTACGGTCAGCTGATCTGCTTCCAGCAGGTTGCCGACTACCAGGCGCCGACGTGGCCCACGCAGGAGCAGCCGCAGCAGTTCCACCTCGACATCATGGTCGACGAACTGGACGGGGCCGAGGCCGCAGTCCTCGAGATGGGCGCGACCAAGGCCGGGCACCAGCCCGGCACCACCTTCCGGGTCTTCCTCGACCCGGCCGGTCACCCGTTCTGCCTCTGCATCTCCTGAGCGGCGACGTCAGACCCTTGCCGACGTCGCTGCCCTGATGAAGGCGGTGGCAGGACGGGGTTCGATGCCGGCCTCCCGCAGCGGCCCGTCGTCCCAGGTGCCAGGGTGGGTGTCGAAGAAGAGGGCCATGCCCATCAGTGACGCCACCTCCGGCTTGATCCTCGCCAGTGCCAGTTGGCCGATCGACATCGCTGCATCCGGGACGTGCCGCACCTTCAGCGCCTTGCCCGTGGCCGCCTCGAAGGCTGCGACCACCTGCATGCGGGACAGCTCCTCCGGCCCGCCGAACTCCACGACCTGCGGGGGATCCGCCACCACCGCGAGGTGCGCGCACAGCCGGGCGACGTCGTCGATGGCCACGTACCGGTGCGGAAGCTCTCCCCTGCCGTAGATCAGCGCCGTTCCGGCAGCGGGATCGATGCCGGTCATCGGTGCCAGCCAGACCTCCTGGAACATGTCCGGCCGCACAAGCACGATCTGCATGGACGTCGACCGCAGTTCCCTCTCCGCGGCCCACTTGGCAGCCATCAGCGGCGAGAGCCGGGCGAGGTCCTCATTCAGGCCGGCAGCGGAGACGAGGACGAACCGGCCCACTCCGGCCCTCGCTGCCGCGCGGATCAGATGCTTGTTGCCCTCCCCGTCGACGGCCGAGATCGTCAGGTCCTTCGCGCCGGCGAGAAGGCGACCGATAGCGTTTGCCGTCGTGACAACGGTGTCGACGCCGGCCATCGCCGCGTCGAGGCTCGCCGGATCACGCAGGTCCCCACGGATCACCTCGATACCGTCGTTCTGCAGACCAGTGGCGTCGGTGGTCGGCCGCACCAGCGCCCGAACCCGTCGTCCTTCACCCACCAGTAGTCGGGCGATCCGGCCGCCGAGATCACCGGTGGCGCCGCACACGAGAATCATGACCGTCTCCTTCCGCACGTCCTCACGTCCCCAGCGGCCGGGGGTCATCGTCCGCCGGGTGCTTCATTTCGAACCTAATCCGGCTCGCTGGCGCCCGCAGGTGAACGACCAACGCGGTCATACCCGGTCATCGAAGGCAACGCAGAAGCAACAACCGTGTGCGAACTTGATCGGAACGGCCGGGACCAGTCGCGAGTCAGGAGTCCCGTGGTTGCACGGTCACGGTGACGAGGTCCCCGTCCTCGAGATCCTCGGCCCGGCGGACGGCGCGCTTCATCGGCAGGACGTCACAGTCGGAGGCGCCTCGGGGAACACCGAGGTTCGCCACGCCTGTTGAAGGTGAACGGTTCCACTCGCGGTCGTCCCCCGATGTCCTGGCTAGAAGAGTGCGCTCATCAGGTCGCGGCGAGCCTTCAGCACGGCCGGATCGGCGGGGCCGATCGTCTCGAACAGTTCCAGCAGCCGGACGCGGACCACTTCGCGCTGGGCACCGGAGGTGTTGCGCACGAGCTCGATAAGGCGGTTGAACGCCACCTGGGTCGCGCCGCCCATGATCTCCGCGTCGGCGGCGGCGAGCTGGGCCTCCGGGTCCGTCGGGTTCGCGGCGGCCTTCGCGAGCACCTGTGCCGGATCTGCCGTGGCGATGCGCGCGAGCAGCGACGCCTGGGCGCGTCCAGCCTTCGCCTCAGGGTCGTTCGGCGTGACAGCGAGCACCTTGTCGAACTCCGCGACTGCCAGCTCGAAGTCGCCGTCGGCAAGCGCGGCGTCCGCTGCGGCGAAGCGGGGATCGGGTCCGGCCGCTGCGTCCACGCTCACCGGCTGGGCGCGACCGACGATGCCGCTGGCGCTGGCAGCCTGCAGCAGTTGGGCGATGAAAGCGCTCGCCTCTTCCTTGGACTTGGTGCCCTGCCAGAGCGGTGCGAGCTGGCCACCGATGACGCCGAGCACGGCCGGAACGGCCTGGATGCCGAACGCCTGCGCGATCTGGGGATTGGCGTCGACGTCCACCCGGGCAAGCAGCCACGCTCCCCCGGCCTCGTTGGCGAGGGCTGCGAGGGCGTCGGAGAGCTCCTGGGCGTTCGCCCGGGGTGAGTGCAGCTCGAGCACGATCGGGTACTTCACCGATTCGGCAAGCACTGCTTCGAAAGTGGTGGCGTCGACGTCGATCACGAAGCTGGCTCCCGGCGGCGGCGGCGGAGCCTTCGCAGCAGCAACGATGCCGGACAGATCCATGGCGCGGGACGGGTTCAAACCTGCAGGTGTCACGCCTGCATTCTGCCAGCCGGTCCCACACGGCGGCGAATGTTGCCACCGCGCTCCCCACCCGGGGGCGGCACACGGCAAGATGGCCCCATGGCTCATGAACGCGCTGGGCAGGTTGCACTGCCTGAGGACCTCATCGACGTCGACGCCCTGATCGGCGCCTACTACGACCTCGTACCCAACCCCGACGATCCCGACCAGCAGGTGGTGTTCGGTACGTCCGGCCACAGGGGCTCAAGCCTCGACGTCGCATTCAACGACGCGCACATCGCTGCGACCACCCAGGCGATCATCGAGTACCGCGCCGGCCAGGGCATCACAGGGCCGCTGTACATCGGCAAGGACACCCACGCACTCTCCGGGCCGGCCTGGCGGACGGCCATCGAGGTGCTGCACGCCCACGGCGTCACCATCCGCGCGGAGCACGACGCCGACTACACCCCGACGCCTTCGGTGTCCCGCGCGATCATCGTCTACAACAAGACCCATGACGGCCCCCGCGCCGACGGCATTGTCGTCACCCCGTCACACAACCCGCCCCGCGACGGCGGCTTCAAGTACAACCCGCCGCACGGCGGGCCGGCAGACACCGACGCCACCAGCGTGATCGCTGCCCGTGCCAACGAATTGCTCCGCAACCCCGGAGCGATCAAGCGGACGCCCTACGAGCGTGCTGCAGCCGACGTCACCCGCGTCGACTACCTGGGCGCCTACTGCGAGGACCTGCGCAACGCCATCGACATCGACGCGATCGCCGCCGCCGGCGTCCACATCGGCGCCGACCCCCTCGGCGGAGCTTCGGTGCAGTACTGGCAGTACATCTCCGAGCGCCTCGGCATGGACCTGACCGTGATCAACCCGACGGTCGATCCGACCTGGCGGTTCATGACGCTCGACTGGGACGGCAAGATCCGCATGGACTGCTCCTCGCCCTACGCGATGGCCAGCCTGATCGCCAATGCCGACCGCTACGACATCTCCACCGGCAACGACGCCGACTCCGATCGCCACGGCATCGTCACCCCCGACGCGGGTTTGATGAACCCGAACGCCTACCTTGCCGTTGCCATCGGTTACCTGTTCAGCCATCGCCCCAACTGGCGCGCGGACGCCGGCATCGGCAAGACCCTCGTCTCGTCCTCCCTGATCGACAAGGTGGCGGCCGACCTCGGCCGGACGCTGGTCGAGGTGCCCGTCGGCTTCAAGTGGTTCGTTCCCGGCCTTACCAGCGGTGACCTCGGCTTCGGCGGCGAGGAGTCCGCCGGCGCATCGTTCCTCGCTCGCGACGGCTCCACCTGGACGACGGACAAGGACGGCATCCTGCTGGCCCTGCTCGCCAGCGAGATCCAGGGCGTCACAGGCAAGAGCCCCAGCGAGCACTACGCCGACCTCGAGGCACGGTTCGGCGCGTCCAGCTACGCCCGGGTGGACGCCCCCGCAACGCGCGAACAGAAGGCGAAGCTGGGCAAGCTCAGCGCGTCCGACGTGACGGCGACGCAGCTCGCTGGCGAACCGATCACCGCCACCCTCACCCACGCCCCCGGCAACGGTGCGGCCATCGGCGGCCTGAAGGTGACCACCGCTTCCGCGTGGTTCGCCGCCCGGCCGTCCGGCACGGAGAACGTCTACAAGATCTATGCCGAGTCACTGCGCGGACCCGAACACCTTGCACAGGTTCAGGCCGAGGCCAAACAGGTGGTCGACGCAGTTCTGGCATGACCAGATGTGAAAAGCTGGAGCCATGAACAACGACGATCTCTTTGTGTGCATCGACCATGTCGGGCTTGCTGTGCCGAACCTTGACGATGCGATCAAGTTCCACACCGAAGTCATGGGCTGGCGCGTGCTCCACCGCGAGACCAACGAGGAGCAGGGTGTCGAGGAGGCCATGATCGGCACCGGCGACCAGGGCGCCGAGAATGCCCAGATCCAGCTGCTCGCACCGCTCAACGAGAACTCCACCATTGCGAAGTTCATCGCCAAGAACGGCCCGGGCATGCAGCAGCTCTGCTACCGCGTGAAGGACCTCGACGCCGTCTCGGCCACGCTGCGCGAGCGTGGCGTCCGGTTGCTCTACCCGGAGCCCAAGATCGGCACCGGTGGTTCGAGGATCAACTTCGCGCATCCGAAGGACGTCGGCGGGGTACTGCTGGAGATCGTGGAGCCGGCAGCCGTCGCCCACTGATCGAGGACCAGTTGCGCTGGCCCGGTTCCTGGAGGGACCGGGCCAGTAGCATCAAGGGCGAGCGAAAGGGGACATAGACGTGGCACCTGACGAGACCTTCGGACTGGACCTCTTCGACGAGACAGCCTCTGCCGTCCATGGCTTCCCCCAGTCCCTGCGCGGGTACGACCGCGGCGCGGTGGACGCGTACGTGCGTGAGGTGGAGTCGCAACTGGCCCGCGCCAAGTTCGTGGTGCGCGAGCAGCACCGGCAGCTTCGGGACGCTGGGGCGCGGATCGGCGGGACAGACTACGAACAACTGGGCGCTCACACCCGCTCCCTCCTGCGCGCGGCCGAGGCGCAGGCCGAGGAACTGGTGAGCACGGCGGAGCACCGGGCCCGCCACCTCAAGGCGGTAGCGGAGGCCCAGGCGGAGAAGACCGCTGCAGAGGCCCGGCTGGCACTGGACGCCGCACAGGCGAACTCCACAGACGAGCTCAACTCCATCCGCCGACGGCTGAGCGAGCAGACGGCCCTGGAGCTGCAGGCAGCCCGGGATGAGGGTGCCGCCGCCGTCGAGTTCGCCCGGCAGCAGGCCGCAGAGGTACTTGCGGATGCCGCGGCGAAGGCAGAGCTGATCCGGCGGGAGTCACAGCTGGCGGCCGAAGCCAAGATGGTGGCCGCGGAGCGGGAGGCCACCGAGCATCGACTCAGCGTCGTCACCGAGAAGGAAGCTGCCCTTGCCGACGTGAAGGCTGCGCACGAGGCCACGGCAGCCGAGCTGGAGGACCTGTTGGATCACGCGCGCCAGCGGATGGCCGAGCATGCCGCCCGCCTCGACGCCGAAGCGCTCACCTGGGAGCAGCGCCGCGAGACCGCGCGCGCCGAGGCTGCAGAGATCGTTGCGGCCGCGCGCGTCGAGGCGGCAACGATCCTGCAGGAGGCGGACGACAGGGCACGTGCCCTGAGCGCGTCCATCCTCGAGGGTTCGGAGAAGCAGAAGGCCGAACTCGAGGCGGAGATCGCTCTCCTGATCCAGCGCCGCAAGGCCGTCGTGGCCCAGCTGGGTGAACTCTCGGCGCTGGCCGGATCCAGCGCCGTCGACTACGGGGACGGGGAACCGCCGCAGTGACCACGCCGACCCAAGGCCAGGATCCGGTGGCGACGCCCCGGGTCTCCGCCACCACACCCCCGACTCCCCGGTCGGCGGGGACGCCGTCGGCGCCCCCCTCCACCCGCAGCTGGCTGCGCAAGTGGCGCAGGACCACTCAGCCGACGCCGCCGGACCTCTCCGACGGCTTCACGGCCCGCACCGAACACCGCCTGTCCCTGCTGGACCGCAACCCGTTCCAGATCGGCTTCTTCCTCACCATCGGCGCACTCGCCGCCTTCGGTCTGGTGCAGACCGTGATCTCGCTCAAGACGGTCGTCGTGCTGGTCATGCTCTCGCTGGCCATCGCGCTGGGCCTCAACCCTGTGGTCGAGTGGTTCCACCACCGCGGTGTCCGCCGCGGCGTTGCGGTGCTCCTGGTGGCGCTCGCGGTCATCTCCGTACTGACCCTCGCCGGCTGGGCGCTCGTCCCGGTCATCACCGAACAGGTGAACGTCCTGCTCCTGCAGGCACCCGGCTACCTCGAGAACCTGCGCCAGAACCCGCAGATCGCGGCGTTCGACGCCCAGTTCCACGTGATCGACAAGGCTGTCACCTACCTCGCGTCCGGCGAGCTGCTCGGTGGTCTCTTCGGCGGCCTTGTGGGCGCCGGCCAGGTGGTGGCCGGTGTCGTGTTCTCCGTCATCATCACCACCGTGCTCACGCTGTACTTCCTGACGACCCTCCCGACGATCAAGGAGGTCATCTACCAGGTGGCCCCCGCGTCGCGGCGGCCGCGGGTGAAGTACCTGGCTAACGAGATGTTCAAGCGGGTCGGCGGGTACGTGTCCGGGCTGTTCATCGTCGTGCTGATCGCGATGAGCGTCTCCTACCTGTTCCTGAACATCGTCGGGCTGACCCAGTACGCGCTGGCGCTCACGGTGGTTGTCGGCATGTTTGCTTTCGTCCCTCTGGTGGGCACGACGATCTCGATGATCATCGTCTCGATCGTCGCGTTCTCCGCCTCGCCCACCACAGGGCTGATCACGCTGATCTTCTTCCTCGCCTACCAGCAGTTCGACGCCTACTTCATCCAGCCGCGGATCTTCTCCCACTCGGTGCAGATCCCCGCCGTCCTCGTGATGCTGGCTGCCATCTCCGGCGGCCTCCTGCTCGGCTTCGTGGGCGCCGTGCTCGCCATCCCGACGACGGCAGCGCTCCTCCTGCTCTACCGCGAGGTCCTCGTCCCCCACCTCGACCGCACCTGACGGCACCGCTCCCTCCGACTTGTCAGGATCTCGTTCGGCTATAGGCGCATCAGATTCTGACAACTCCGAAGGGGGGTCCTCAGAAGAGGCGGTCCTCCGCGTTGTCCAGGCCGCGCAGGGCGTCGTAGTCGACCAGGACGCAGTCGATCCCGCGGGTGCCAGCGAGCGTGCGCGCCTGGGGCTTGATCAGCTGGGCTGCGAAGACACCGCGGACGGGGGTGAGCCGTGGGTCAGCGTTCATCAGGGCGAGGTAGCGGGTGAGCTGCTCCACCCCGTCGATCTCGCCGCGGCGCTTCACCTCCACGGCGACGTAGGCACCGGTGTGGTCACGGAACAGCAGGTCGACAGGCCCGATCGGGGTGAGGTACTCGCGCTGGACCAGCGTCCAGCCGTCACCGAAGGCTGCCGGGTTGGCCGCGAGGAGCACCTGCAGGTGGGCCTCGACGCCGTCCTTCTGCAGACCGGGGTCGACGCCGAGTTCGTGGGCCGAATCGTGGAAGACCTCACCGATCGAGATCTGCAGGGTGTCGCCGTCGTTGTTGCGCACCTCCCAGACCTCGGTGAGGACGCGCTCCGCCGCGTCCGGCGCATCGTCGGCCTCCGGCGGCGGGCCGACGGTGAGAGTGCACGGAGGGCTCATCCAGTTCAGGGGCTTGTAGGCACGGTCGTCAGCGTGGATCGACACCGACCCGTCCGCCTTTACCATGATCAGCCGTGTGGCCATCGGGAGGTGCGCGGTGAGGCGTCCGGCATAGTCGACCTGGCAGCGGGCAATCAACAGGCGCACCCGCACAACCTACACCGGCGAACGACCGCCAACTTGCCTCCCGGCACTCGGTTGGATAGGACTGCAGACATGGCCAAGCGACCCTCGAAGCACCTGCGCGTGCCCCGACCGCTGTCCACCGGCGCTTTCGCCCGCCTCGAGACGAAGTCCGACGGCGAGTGGATGGTGCAGACGATGCCCGCGGACGCGTCGACGAAGAGCTACACCTGTCCGGGGTGCAGCCAGCCGGTGGCCGTCGGTTCTGCCCACGTGGTCACCTGGCCACGGGAGGCCAGCATCGGTTCGACGTCGGCCGTCGAGGAACGGCGCCACTGGCACACGTCCTGCTGGCAGCGGCGGCGCTGATGGCCGGCCTGCACACGGAACTCGTGGGGAACGGCCGTCCCCGGTTCGCCTTCCTGCCCGGCCTCTTCGGCCGTGGCCGCAACTTGAGCGGGGTCGCCCAGGCGCTGGCTGCGGAGGGACTGGCTTCCGTCCTCTTCGACCTGCCCGACCATGGCAAGAGTGCGTGGACGACCCATTTCTCCTACCCCGGCATGGCCAAGGCTGTCGCGGACGAGATCGACCTCCGACTCGGGTCAGCGGCGAACGTGATCCTCGTTGGCCACTCGATGGGCGGCAAGGTGGCCATGCTGACGGCCCTCAACCACCCGGAGCTGGTCGCCGCCCTCGTCGTGATCGACATCGCCCCCGGCCCGTCCGACCAGGTCGACACCTTCACCCCGCTGGTCGCGGCGATGCGGTCCCTCGACCTCGCGTCCCTCGCCTCCCGCGCAGACGCCGACGAGCGCATGCGCTCGTCCGTGCCCGACGATGCAGTCCGGCTGTTCCTGCTGCAGAACCTTCGACGCAAGGGCGGTTGGCACTGGCAGCAGAACCTCGCGATGCTCGGCGATTCCCTCCAGGAGATCGGCGGCTGGCCCCCGACCGGGGACGCGAGCTACTCCGGGCCGGTGCTCTGGCTGACCGGTGAGCGGTCCGGCTACGTCAGGCCCGAGCATGCCGCCACCATGGCTCGGCTGTTCCCCGCCGTCCGCCACCAGGTTGTCGCCGGCGCCGGACACTGGGTGCACGCCGACCAGCCGCAGGTCGTGATCGACGCCCTGCTCGCCGTGGCTGCAGACCTCGAGGTCAGCCGACCGTAGCCGAGGTGATGACTGCCGGCAGCTTCGGCTTGCCGGTGCCATCACCCCAGGCGCCGTCCTGGCCACCGGCGGCGATGGCCTTGACGATCTTCAGGCCGGCCTCATCGATCACACCGAAGACGGTGTAGTTGGGGCTCAGCTTGGTGTCCTCGAAGACAATGAAGAACTGCGAACCGTTGGTGCCCGGACCCGCGTTGGCCATCGCAAGGGATCCTGCGGGATACGTCTCTTCCCCGGTCAGCTCGTCTGCGAACTCGTAGCCGGGACCGCCGGTACCCGTACCGGTAGGGTCGCCGCACTGCAGCACGAAGATGCCGGAGTCGGC
>Ga0302263_10000851_pt1 | contig 11619 bp, 13 predicted proteins | sample II_Fen_N1_4_FD_194564 | JGI IMG/M metagenome (GOLD analysis project Ga0302263, IMG submission 194564) | Peat permafrost microbial communities from Stordalen Mire near Abisko, Sweden - II_Fen_N1_4 | ecosystem: Environmental > Terrestrial > Soil > Wetlands > Permafrost | place: Sweden: Abisko... | reverse complement strand
ACCCCCCCGGCCGGGTAAGGACCCGGGGCCGGACCATCGGGCCCCCGGTGGCGGGACCGCCGAACCATGGCCCCGGAACCGAGGCCCCGGCACGCTGGGGGCACTCCTCGCGGTCCCTCCCGTCCCGGCGCGTCGCCGGCGATGCAACCGCCGCTGTCACGTCCGGAATGCCCATCTGCCGTCCTGCCCGCTCCCTCGCCGCCGCGTGCCTCCTGGTCGCGACGCTGCTCGGCGTGGTGCCGCGCCCGGTGGCCGCGCTGGAGCCGCCGCGTCCGCTCCCGGACCACCGGCCGGCGTTCGTCACCGAGACCGACACACGGCCCTGGATCGACTGTCTCTGGGCGTCGGCCGCGATGCTCGCCGACAAGTGGACCAACGGGGACGTCACGGTGACCCACGGTGAGCTGCGACGCCTGTCCGGTGACGAGCACGGCGGCTCCTCGCTCGAGGACCTCCAGGTCGCGTTTCACAAGCTGGGGCTCGACTTCGGGCTCGACGCGCGCGGCGACAGCACCGTGACCTGGGGCGGGCTCCTGGCCCGGCTGCGGCAGGGAGCCGGTGCCGTGATCCTGGGCGATGACGCGCAGCTGCCACGCTGGTACGGGCGGTGGGACCGCGGGTTCTGGCGCAAGAAGGGCGCGGAGGACAACCACACCGTCTACGTCGAGCGCTACGACGCCCGGCGCGGCCGCGTCTGGCTGATGGACCCGCTGGCGCGGGACGGCTGGAAGGGCGAGTGGATCAGCATCCGCAACCTCCGCCGCTTCGCCTGGGTCAAAGGCGGGCACGTCGCCGCGGTGACCACGCCGACCGCGAAGGCCGCGCCGTTCGCCGGCGTCGTCGCGGACCGTGCGCAGGTTGGCCTGAGCAAGGGCGCCGTGACTGCCACCTGGCGCCTGCGGGCCCCGCGCCGCTGGAGCTACCCCGGCGCCGACCTCAAGGTCTCCATCGTGCCGGCGGCGGACCCGATCGCCGCCGCCATCGCCACCGCGCAGCTGGCCCCGCGAACCATGGTCGACCTCGCCCCCGAGAAGCCGGTCGTCGCCGCCACCGGCCGGTCGCTCCGCCTGTCGGCCGCGCTGCCGACCCAGCCGGGCGCCTACACGGCGAGCTTCTCGCTGACGGACCGCCGGTTCGGGGCACGGTTCGTCGCGAGTGCCCCTGTGGCCGTCTTCGTGCCCGGCCCCCGCCGCGCGACCCTGCGCCTCAACGTCAGCGACGCGTTCCTCAACGCGGGCGGCGACGTCGCGGTGAACGTGTCCGTGGCCAACTCGGGCGACGACACGTGGGCGGAGACGATCCGGCCCGGCGTCGGGGTGCACGAGCGCGCGACCCGGATGGTGGCGACGTGGGTACGCCTGGGCGGGCCCGCCGTGGCGCGGGGTGCCGCGCGAGGCGCCGCGGCGAAGGGCGACTCGCCGCCGGGCGACGCCGCGCAGCTCGCCGTGGAGCTCAGGCGCGTGCCGCTGGCCGCCGGGCGCATGGTCCGCGTTCGCGAGACGCTCAAGGTGCCGGACGAGCTGGGCCGCTGGGCCCTCGTGGTGGACGTCGTGGACGACGTGGACGGATCGTTCGCCGCGCTCGGGAGCGCTCCCGCGGTCGCCCTGTTCGAGATCGTCCCGCCGCGCGGCATCGGGATCGTCGAGTAGGTTCCGGTCCGCGTTCGTGAGACGCCCGGCGTTCGTGAGATACGGCTCGCAGGACGAACTGCGCGTCGCCGCCGCGCATGCGGTCCGGCGTCCGGGTCTGCGCACCCGAGCGAAGCAACGGGCTCGCCGACCGGACGATCCACCCGGCCCATGGCACATCCGTCCGGTGTGAGGCCTGGGGGCGAACAGAGGAGCCACGCGGCGGCTCGATCGTCCGGAGACCGGACCGTTCGTCCGCCGGGGTCCGCACGCCACGAGCCTGGGACCGGGACGTGCCGGGCGATCGCGGCGGCACGGCACGAGCGCAGGTGCATGAATCGCCAACCCCTGGACGACCCCAGGGAGCAGGGTCGCGGGGCCATCCCGGCAGGCGATCGGGCGATCCGGCCGTGGGCCGGCCGTTCCGTTCGGGTAGGGTGGGGCCGTGACGACGTCGGTGGCGATCCCGCGGACCTCGGGCGGGGCGGCCCGCACGGCGGCGCTCTCGATCGCCCTTGCGGCGGCCTTCGCGCTGGGCGGCTGCGGCGGCTCCCCGTCGACGCCTCGATCGACCGTCGCCCCGACCGCCCCCGTGGGACGCACGTCGGAACCCGGATCGCGCGCAACGGCCCCGGCGAGCGACGGGCTGCGCCCGGTCGGGGAGACGGAGACCGCCCGCGTCGTGCGCGTCGTCGACGGTGACACCGTCATCATCGACCGCGGCCGCGGGAACGAGCGCCTGCGCTACATCGGCATGGACACGCCCGAGAGCGTGAAGCCGGGCACGCCCGTGGAGTTCATGGCCAAGGAGGCGTCGGCCGCCAACGCCGCGATGGTCGAGGGGCGGACCGTCGTGCTCGAGCGCGACGTCAGCGAGACGGACCAGTACGACCGCCTCCTGCGCTACGTCTGGGTGCGGGATGGGGACGCCTGGCGCTTCGTGAACCTCGAGCTGGTGCGGCAGGGCTTCGCGCAGGTCGCGACCTTCCCGCCGGACGTCCGCTGGACCGACGTCTTGCGCGACGCGCAACGGGCGGCCCGTGACGCCGGCATCGGGCTCTGGGGACCCGCCACGCCACGGCCCTGAGGGCGCCCGGCCCCCCGCGACCGCCCCACGCACGTCCCCGATCGCATGCAGAATCGGGACCGAACCCCAAGCGCAGGAGGCGGTCCCATGGACCCCATGATCGAGCCCCGCAAGACGATCGGGCTCGTCGCCCACGACAACATGAAGCCGGACCTCATCGAGTGGTGCCGCTACAACCGCCGGATGCTGATCGAACACGATCTCGTGGCCACGGGGACCACCGGCACGCTCCTCGAGGATGAGCTCGGCGTGGGCATCGTCAAGCTGCAGAGCGGCCCCCTGGGCGGCGACCAGCAGCTCGGCGCGATGATCGCGCAGGGTGACGTCGATTTCCTCGTGTTCTTCTGGGACCCGCTCGAGGCGCAGCCACACGACCCGGACGTCAAGGCGCTGATCCGGCTCGCCGTGGTCTGGAACATCCCCGTCGCATGCAACCGCGCGACCGCGGACTTCCTGATCAGCTCGCCGCTGATGACGAGCGGCTACGACCGGCGCATGCCGGACTTCGAAAGCTACCGCAACCGGTTGTCCGCGCCCGCCTGACAAGGGTCTATCGCTCGCGCGCCCGCAGCGTCATGCTGCGTGGCACGCCAGCCAGACGGGCTGGACGACGGGGAGGCGGCGATGACCACGGACCTGACCATCGGGCTGGCGAACCGGCTCGGCACCCTTGCCGCCGCGTGCGAGGCGCTGGGTCACGCCGGCGTCAACATCGAGGCCGCCTGCGGAGTGGTCGTCGACGATCGCCCGGAGCTCCACGTCCTCATCACGGACGCGGAGCGCGCCACGCGGACCCTCATCGACGCCGGGTTCGCCATCCTGGCGCAGCGCCAGGTGGTCGCTCTGCCCGTGGACAATCGGCCGGGGGCCGCGGCGACGCTGCTGCGACGGGTCACCGAGGCCGGGGTGAACATCGACCTCGTCTACACGGCGCTCGACGGCCGGGTCGTGCTCGGAGCCGCCGACATCGCGGCACTCCGGGCGGCGCTGGCGTAGGAGGCGCCGGTGGCCCGCCGCTAGGTCGTCGAGGCTTCCGGCGGGGAGCCCCCGACCGGCGGGGAGCCCCCTTCCGACTGGATGCCCTCCTCCGGCGGGATGGCGCGCTTCTCCGGCAGGCGTCCCGCGTCCGCGAGGGCCCGCCGGAGCAGGAACTCCACCTGGCCGTTCACGGACCGGAGGTCGTCCGTGGCCCAGCGCTGGAGGGCCGTGAACGTGTCCGGGTCGAGGCGGAGCAGGAATGGCTTGCGCTCGGCCATGGTGGGGGTTCCCGGCCTTCGATCCTGCGCCGCCGTCCGCGCTCGGCTACTGGTACAGCGTCCCGGCATTGAGCACGGGCTGCGCCTCGTGCTCCGAGCACAGCACCACCAGCAGGTTGCTCACCATGGCGGCCTTGCGCTCCTCGTCGAGCGTCACGATCTTCTTGGACGAGAGCTGCTCCAGCGCCATCTCGACCATGCTGACGGCGCCCTCGACGATCCGCGTCCGCGCCGCGATCACGGCGTTCGCCTGTTGGCGGCGGAGCATCGCGTTGGCGATCTCGGCCGCGTAGGCGAGGTGGCTGATCCGGGCCTCGATGACCTGGACGCCGGCCTGCTCGAGGCGGTCCTGGATCTCCTGGCGGAGCTGGTCCGCCACCTCGGCCTGGTTGGCGCGGAGGGCCATCTGCCCCTCGTTGTGCGCGTCGTATGGGTGCGACGTCGCGAGGTTGCGGAGCGCGGACTCGGCCTGCACGTGGACGAAGTTCTCGAAGTCGTCGACCTCGAACAGCGCCTCCGCCGTATCGGTGACCTTCCAGACGACGACCGCGGCGATCTCGATCGGATTGCCGTCATGGTCGTTGACCTTGAGCTTGGAGGTCTCGAAGTTGCGGACCCGGACCGAGATCCTCGGGCGCCGCGTGAACGGGTTCACCCAGTGGAAGCCCTGGCTACGCAGGGAGCCGTGGTAGTGGCCGAACAGCACGAGGGCACGGGCCTCGTTGGGGTTGACCGGGGTCAGGCCGCCATACCCGATCCCGATGGCCACGCCCACGAGCGCGAGCAGACCGATCTGCGCGAGTGTCCCCAGGTCCAGATTGTCGCCGGCCGGGACCAGCACCTCCGCGATGTAGAGGATGATCACCACCACGTACGCGAGCGAGGCCGCAAGCAGCGCGAGGAGGACGGGGATCCCAGGCAGCGACCGGGCGGTTCGTTCCTTGTTCATCGCAGGGCTCGTTTCTCCTGTTCGCGCCAACAATGCGGGCGCGATCAGAATGATATCACTCTGATACAAGAGGGACAGGGCAGAGGATTCGAAACGAGGGAGGCCGGAGGATCAGGACCTGCGGAGGAACGCGGCGCCCATCAGGTCCGGGCCCAGGTGCGGGCCTGTCGACGCGCCGATCAGCCCGATCGTGACCAGCGAGGGGTCCACGCCCCCCGGGATCGCGGCCAGGAGCGCCGACCGGAACTCGGCCACCTCGTCGGGCGAGCTCGTGGGCGTGTGCAGGATCGAGAGCCGCTCGACGGGTGCCGTGGCGATGCTGGCGATGACCAGCGCCCGGGCCTTCGCGCGGCTGCGCTGCCTGTCCGCCATCACCACCAGGCCGTCACGGACCGTGATGATCGGCTTCACCGACAGGATCGAGCCCACGACGGCCTGGGCCGCGGACAGCCGGCCGCCCTTGCGCAGATAGGTGAGCGTGTCGACCGCCACGGACAGGTCCACGTCCGGGAGGCGCCCGCGGATCGCGGCGGCGATGTCGGCGGCGGGCATACCGTCATGGGCCATGTCGACGGCCATCAGGGCAGGGATGCCCGTCGACATCGAGGTGGACCCGGTGTCGATCACGTGGATCTCGCGGTCCGCCATCCCCGCGGCGGCGACCGTCGCGCTCTGGAACGTGGCCGAGAGCCTGCTCCCGATCGTGGGGCAGACGATCGCGTCCGCGCCGGCGTCGAAGGCCGCGGTGAACGCCCTGGTGAAGTCGCCCGGCGAGGGGGCGGCCGTCGAGGGGATTGGCGCGCCGGCGGCGAGGAGCTTCTGCCAGAACTGCTCCGTGGAGAGGTCCACGCCCGCCCGGTGCTCCTCCGCGCCGAACCGAACGTAGAGCGGGACGACGGTGATCCCGGCACCGGCGGCCTGCTCGGGCGAGAGGTCGGCGGTGGAGTCGGTCAGGACGGCGACGCTGGCCAATGGAGCCTCCTGTGGACGTGGCGCCGCGAGGATACGCCGCGCGACCCCCCGACCACGCGGCCGCTGGGCGCCTGGCCGGCCGCTGGGCGCCTGGCCGGCCGCTGGGCGGCCGATTGGTGGCCTGCAACCGCTGGGCGCCTGGCCGGCCGCTGGGCGGCCGATTGGTGGCCTGCAACCGCTGTCCTGCTCGCCATCAGCGGCCGGCACGGGCTGTTGCGGGCAGGGTTCCGGACGCCTGCTCGCCAAGAGCGAGCAGGATGGCGCTCACCTGCGGCGTTTCGGCCGCCTGGCGAGCGGCGGGCTCGGCCGCCCGGCCTGCGGCGTTTCGGCCGCCTGGCGAGCGGCGGGCTCGGCCGCACGGCGACCGGCGGGCTCGGCCGCTCACCTGCGGCGTTTCGGCCGCCCGGCGAGCGGCGGGCTCGGCCGCCCGGCGAGCGGCACGCTCACGACCGGGCCCTCAATAGGTGCACTGCCAGCACACCGCCGCGCTCCAGGCGATGGCGAAGATGCTGTCCCCCGCGGCGTTGGTGGCGCGGACCAGCACGGCCTGGTAAGGCCCGCCGCCGATCTCGCCCTCCGACCATGGGATGTCCACGCTGCGCTGCGACCCGGGGACCTCGGCGATGAGCGCGAGGGCGCTCTTCGGGATCCGCATGCCCTTCACCACGCAGGGCTTCCCGTCGTACTTCTTGGCGTTCCGGAGACAGTCGGTCACACCGTAGACGGTGAAGCTGGTCGCTGCGCCGTCCGGCTCGGACCAGCCGAGCCGGTGGGTGACCCGCGTCTGGCCTCCGGCGAGCGCCTCCGTCCCGGTCTGTGTCCAGGTCACGTTCGCGGGCCTGGGCGGCACGGTCGTGGCGGTCGTGGCGGAGGACCCGGCGGTTGCCGACGCCTCCGACGGCGGCGGCCCCGACGCGGATCCCGCGGTCGCCGGGGCGGCCGATGCCGACGCGGCCGACGCCGACGCGGGCGCCTCCGACCCCTCGGACGCCCGGGCCTGCGATTGCGGCTGGCTGGAGCAGGCCGTCACGAGGACGGCGGCGAGCGCGAGCGACGTCCACCGCAGGATCGCTGTCTGCGTTCGGCTGGTCATCGGCTCTGCCTCCGGTTCATCCCGGCCCCGGCGGCCGAGGGCGCCATGGTACGGGCACCGGGATCGCCGGACACGCCGCCGGGCCGGGTCTCCTGCCCGCCACCAGCCGGCCAGGCGTTTGCCGGCCCAAGGTTCGCCGATGCGGGCGATACTGACGGCATGACCGACCCCGGCTTCCGCGTCATGAGCCCGCTGGGCTTCGAGATCACCCCCGAGATCGAGGCCGAGGTGCGCGCCGATCCCGGCCGGATGCCCAAGCGCCTGCAGACGCCGGAGCGCCGCGCGCAGCTCATCACGGACCTCGAATCGGGGAAGGTGGGGGAGCGCCACAAGGCGCTGGGCCAGCTCGCCGCCTGGGACCCGGACCCGGACGTGGCGGCAGCCCTGCGCCCGCTCCTGGGCTCGGACGATATCTTCGTGGCGTCCCGGGCCGCTACGGGCCTCGCTCGCCAGCGCGACGTCACGGACCTGCCGGCCGTGTTGCGACTCCTTCACGCGCTCTCGCCGGACGAGGGCGGCAGCGACGAGGCCATGATCGAGCCCCTTCGGGCGGCCCTGGCCCTCGCCGCGCTCGCGAGTCCTGAGATCGTCGCGGGCGTCAAGTCGCGGGCCCGCACCTGGCGGGGGGAGCCGAAGAACCGGCGCCAGTCCTGGGAGCGGCAGCTGGACGTGGAGCTCGAGGCACTGCTCGCCGAGTAGGGCGGGCTTGACCGGTGGGTGCAGGATGAGCAGCACCGGTCCCGGACGGTCCGACCGGGTTGCGGTGGCCCAGCACCGGAGCTGCCCATGCAAGCGTCCCTCTTCCCCGCCTCCGTCCTGCGGGCGCCATCACCCGACGCGTCCTGCACATGCACCCACTGGATCCATTGCGACTGCGTCTGCCACGCCGCCCACTGCGACCCGGCCGAGGACGTCTGCGACATGGCGTACCTGGCGGACGACGGCGGCCTCACGCCGTGGGGCTGCCCGGACTGCACCCCCGGTCAGCGTGCGCCGCATCTCCTCGGTTGTGAGCTCATCGGCTGGCACGTGCCGATGCCGGAGCGACTCCGCCGCGCCTGACCCGGCTCGAGAGGACTCGGTCCGATCCGGCGCCGGGCCGCCGGGCGCATGACGGTCCGTCATGACGCGGTCGAGCGGTGGCGGCAGGGTCCCCGCATGATGCCGATGTTTCCCCCGCCGCATCGTGGCGGCACCCAGACCATCGCCTGCGCCGGTCGGATCCACGCGGAGCGCGGGCGTCCCGTCCTGCTCGACCCGCGGGCGAAGGCCGGCCGCGCGCGTGTCGCCCTGCTCGAGGACGGCGCGGCCTTCTGCGGTTCCTGCGCGTTCGAGCTTGAACGCGGCGGGTTCGGCGGCCAGTGAACGACGGGATTTCGCCGGCTCGCGAGGGCAGGTCCCGCCTCTGCCGTCACGGGCGCCCAGGGCTTTGCGCCCCGTTGGGGTTGACGCCAGGCGTTTCATAAGCGTTGACACCGATCCTCGCGTGGCCGCGCCCCATCCACCAACTCGTGGAGGCCCGAGATGCGTACCCTGGCTCGACCCGTCGTCGCCGCGACCATCAGCGCCCTCCTGCTGGGCCTCCTCGGGGTCGGGGTGCCGGGGGTCCTCGCGAGGCAGCCGGTGGACACGCGGGTCGCCGGGATCAACGTGGACGGGGCGACCATCCCCGAGCTCCAGCGACTGATGAACCGCGACCGGCTGACCTCGGTGCAGCTCGTGCAGTTCTACCTGCACCGGATACGCAACCTGAACCCGAAGCTCAACGCCGTGATCACCGTCGCCCCGAGCGCGCTCTGGCAGGCACGCGCCGCCGACCGGGCCCGCCGCCACGGCGACCATCGCCCGCTCCTCGGCATTCCCGTGATCGTCAAGGACAACGTCGACACGTCCGACATGCCGACCACCGCCGGCTCCTGGGCGCTCGCGGGCAGCCGGCCGCCGGACGCGTTCATCGTGCAACGGCTCCGGGCCGCGGGCGCGATCGTCATCGCCAAGGCCAACCTGTCCGAGTGGGCGAACTTCCGCTCGGCGCCCTCGTCGAGCGGGTGGAGCGGCATCGGCGGCCAGACCAACATGGCCTACGTCCTCGACCGCAACCCGTGCGGCTCCAGCTCCGGCAGCGCCGTCGCCGTCTCCGCGGACCTCGCGACCGTCGGCGTGGGCACCGAGACCGACGGGTCCATCGTCTGCCCGTCGGGCGCGAACGGCATCGTCGGCATCAAGCCGACCCTCGGGCTCCTGAGCCGCGCGGGCATCGTCCCGCTCTCCGCCGAGCAGGACACCTCGGGCCCGATGACCCGCAACGTCACCGACGCCGCCGTCGTGCTGGGCGCGATGACGGGCATCGACCCCGCGGACCCCGCGACCGCCGCGCAGGCCGGCCACGCGCTGACCGACTATCTGCCATTCCTCGACGCCCACGCGCTGACCGGCGCCCGGATCGGCGTCTGGCGGACGGGCACCTACGATCCGGCCGCCAGCCCGGAGATCGACGCACTCATGGACGCGACCGTCGCGAAGCTCACGCGCTTGGGAGCGACCGTCATCGACCCCGTGACCGTCCCGATCGAGCCCGCCTACGACCCCGAGTTCACGGCGCTCCTGTGCGAGTTCAAGGATGACGTCGCGGGCTACCTCGGGACACACACCGGTCCGGCATATCCGAAGACGCTCCAGGACCTCATCGACTTCAACGCCGCCCACCCGGACCTCGAGGGTCCATGGAACTCCCTGATCTTCGAGCTCGCCCAGGCGACCGGCGGCCGCGCCGACCCCGCCTGCTCCGACGCGCGCACGGCGGCGAACGCGGTCGCGCGGGCGTCGATCGACGACACGATGGCGGCCAACCACCTCGACGCGATCATCGCCCCCACGAACGGCGCCGCGTGGGTCACCGATCCGGTCAACGGCGACGACCTCTCGACCTTCGTCGGCTCGTCAAGCCCGTCCGCGATCGCGGGCTACCCGGCGATCACCGTGCCCGCCGGCCACGTCGGCCCGCTGCCGATCGGCGTCTCGTTCCTGGGCGGCCGCTGGGACGAGCCGAGGCTCATCGGGCTCGCGTACGCGTTCGAACGGGCCACGCACGTGCGGGTGCCACCACGGTTCCTGCGGACGCTGCCGGCCGCTGCGGCGCTGCCGAAGGGACACGCTGGCAGGGCGCCCGGCGGCGACGGTGCCGTCGCGCCGGGCGTCACGGGACGGTGGGTGATGCCGACGACGCGATGAGCGCGACGCGATGAGCTCGGAGGCCTCAGCGCCCGCTTCGCCCGACGGGCTCAGAGACCGGAGACGATCGTCCGCGCCTCCATCGGGCCGCGCACCGCGACGATCGCCGCGATCGCCGCCTCGAGCTGGGCGGCCTCCTCGGCGCTGCCGAGGTCCAGCCGGCGGTAGGTGAACCGCCCGGGGATGACGCGCTCCATCATCGAGCCGAGCCAGCTCGTGAGGTCGGCGCGCGGGCCGGTGCGACGCCGCGCGTCGGGCGCGATCACGTGGACGAGCACCAGGCGGCGGCGGCTCCGCTCCAGCCAGGGCCAGTACTGGAGGACGTTCTCGGCGGGGTGCGTGTGCTTGCGCTCGACCTGCAGCGCGACCCACGCCAGGTCGCCGACCTCCGCGAGTGCGCCGGCGGACCCGCCCAGCCCGGGCGCGGGCGCCGCGTCGAAGGCCACGCCGAGGATCCTGCCGAGACGCTTGCTGATCTGGCCCTCGGAGAGGCCGGCCCATTCCTGCTTCGCCACGTCGCTCCCGAGCTTCCGATGCGTGTCGCGGTTCGCACGACTCTACTCCGGACGGCGGGGCGCCCGATGCCAACCCGCGACCCGCGGCCGCGGCCGCGGCCGCCGCAGTGTCAGCGGGGGAGCATCGCCCGGTCGAGCGCCAGGTCCGCCAGCAGCGCCACGTGCACGTCGAGCGCGTCGATCAGCGGGTAGCCCGGGTCGTGCCCGGCGAACACGAGCCCGAGGTCCGTGCCCGCGAGGACCACCGCATCGGCTCCCAGGTCCACCACCATGCGCCGGCCGGCGTCGATGAAGACCGCGCGCTGCTCGTCCGTGCAGGCGCCGCCCACCGCGACGGCCTGGTACATCGCGCCCAGCGCCGCGAGGTCCGCATCCGGTGCGACCGCCTCGGTCCGCACCAGCTGGCCATACAGGCGCGTGCGCATGACCGTCTCGGTCCCCAGCAGCCCGACCCGCCGAAGCCCGTGGGCCGCGAAGTGGTCGTCGAGCGGCGCGACGGCGCTCACCAGGGGGAGCGGCGAGATCGCCTGCGTCTCGGCGAAGCAGAAGTGGCCGCCGATCGAGGTGATCGCCGCGCACGCCGCGCCGGCCGCCGCGAGGCGCCCGATGAGGGCCGCGTACACCTGCGCCTGCGCGTCACGCCGGTCGGCGCGCCCGTTCGCGACCAGCTCGTCGATGTCAGCCTGGACGATGGTCAGCTCCAGCCGTCCCCCCGCGTCGCGGACGCGCCGGGTCAGGCGCTCGTAGTAGGCGACGGTCGCCGCGGGCCCGATGCCGCCGATGAGTCCGATATGCATGGCGCCATGGTGCCACGGGCCACCGGGCGGCACGCGCGGCGCGTCGCGTCGCGGCCGCGTGGCCAGGCGACCTGGCCACCGACCGATGAGG
>Ga0302263_10000848_pt1 | contig 11628 bp, 8 predicted proteins | sample II_Fen_N1_4_FD_194564 | JGI IMG/M metagenome (GOLD analysis project Ga0302263, IMG submission 194564) | Peat permafrost microbial communities from Stordalen Mire near Abisko, Sweden - II_Fen_N1_4 | ecosystem: Environmental > Terrestrial > Soil > Wetlands > Permafrost | place: Sweden: Abisko... | reverse complement strand
GGCCGTCGCCGCCAGATCGAAGCGCTCGTGGAGCGGCATGGTGCAGTGGTGGCCGGCGCGGACGCAGATCCCCGCACGATCGAGTATTTGGGCCACGTCGTGGGGGTGGATGCCCGGCAGGTTGAACGACACGACGCCGCCTCGGAGTTCCGCGGCCGGGCCGTACAGCTCGATTCCGGGGACCTCGCGCGGCAGAACCTCCAGCGCGTATGCCGTCAGCTCTCGTTCGTGGGCGCGGACGGACTCCATGCCCAGGCTCATCAGATATTCCGCGGCCGCACCCATCCCGATCTGAGCCGCGATGTCGGGCGTGCCGGCTTCGAACTTGTAGGGGATCTCGTTCCATGCCGAACGGCGCAGGTGCACCTCGCGGATCATGTCGCCGCCGGCCATGAACGGCGGCATCGCCTCGAGCAGACCGCGGCGGGCCCAGAGCGCTCCGGAGCCGGTTGGGCCGAGCATCTTGTGGCCGGAGAAGACGTAGAAGTCGGCTCCCAGCTCCTGCACGTCGACCGGCACATGAGGCACGGCCTGCGCGCCGTCGATGAGGACCAGCGCGCCGGCGGCATGGGCCATCTCGACCATCTCGCGGACCGGGTTGACCGTTCCGAGCATGTTCGAGACGTGGGTGAAGGCGACGAGCTTGGGCCGCAGGTGGAGGAGGACTTCGTAGACCTCGAGCTGCAGGAGCCCGTCGTCGGTGACGGGGACGAACTCCAGGTCGCCGTCCTTCTCCTGGACCACGAGCTGCCAGGGGACCAGGTTGGCGTGGTGCTCCATCTCGGTCAGTACGATCGAGTCGCCCCGGCCGATGTGGTGGCGGCCCCACGAGTAGGCCACGAGGTTGATCGCTTCGGTTGCGTTTCGGACGAAGACGATTTCAGCCGGCTCTGGGGCGTTGATCAGGCGCGCGCTGCTGGCGCGGGCCGCCTCGTAGGCGCCGGTCGCCCGCTCCGCGAGTTCGTAGATGCCACGGTGGATGTTCGAGCTGTATTCGCGGTTGTAGCCGTCGACGGCCTCGATCACGGCCAGGGGCTTGAGACTCGTCGCGGCCGAGTCCAGATAGATGAGCGGCTTGCCGAAGCGATTGGTCGTCGCCAGGATCGGAAAGTCGGCCCGGACGCGGTATGGATCGAGGCGAGCAGGCTCGGCCTGATCCTTCGGCTGCGTGGTTGCGAGATCGGCCATTCGATCGTTCCGCCCTAGTGGGCGGCCCCCATCGCCGGCGCAGCGACTTCCGCCGCCCCCTCGGGAGCCTCGTCGCCGACCTCAGCCTCGAGCCCGGCCTCGGCGAGAATCGGCGCATAGCCTTCTTCTTCGAGGCGCAGCGCCAGATCCTTGCCACCGCTGGCGACGATCCGGCCGGCCGCAAGAACGTGGACCGTGTCGGGCGTGATGTAGTTCAGCAGACGCTGATAGTGGGTGATCACCAGGACGCCCATGTTCGGGTTCAGCATGGCATTCACGCCCTCGGCGACGATGCGGAGGGCGTCGATGTCCAGGCCCGAATCGGTCTCGTCGAGGATCGCCATCTCGGGCTCGAGGACCGCCATCTGGAGCATCTCCAGGCGCTTCTTCTCGCCGCCGGAGAAGCCTTCGTTCACGTAGCGCGCCGCGATCGACTCGTCCATCTTGAGCAGCGTCATCTTCTCGCGGACGAGCTTGCGGAACTCGCCCATCGGGATGCCGCCCTTGAAGGCGTCCGTGGGATCGATGTTCGGGTCCGGGCTCAGGCCGGAGCGGCGGGCGTTGATCGCCGATCGCAGGAAGCTCGCCACCGACAGCCCGGGGATGGCCATCGGGTACTGGAAGGCAAGGAACATGCCGAGCCTGGCCCGCTTGTCGGCCGACATCTTGAGCAGGTTGTGGCCCTTCCAGAGCACCTCGCCGGACTTGACGATGTAGGCGGGATGGCCCATGAGCGCGTACGCCAGGGTGGTCTTGCCCGAGCCGTTGGGGCCCATGATGGCGTGGACCTCGCCCTGGCCAACCGTCAACTCGATCCCCTTGAGGATCTCGTGGTCGGGGTTCGCGACAGGAGCGACGTGCAGGTCGTGGATGACTAGGTCTTGCTCGCTCACGTTGGCTGGGGTGCTCCTTGGGTTCGAATCTGCCGTGAAGGGCCGGCGGCCATCAGACGCGCCGACGTGGGAACCAGGTCCGCGAGGGTCATCGATTCCAGGGCGCCGGAGATGGCGTCCCTGACTCGAATCCAGAGGAAGTTGACGGTGCAGTAGCCGGTCCGTGCGCAGGTATTGTGAGTGGGATCGTCGCTCGCGCACATCATCGGCGCGATCGGCCCCTCGAGCGCGCGCAGGACTTCGCTCATATGTATCTGCTCGGGCGGGCGCGTGAGTTCGTAGCCGCCGTGGGCGCCGCGAGTGCTCTGCACCAGTTCGGCGTCGCGGAGGCTGATGACGAGCTGCTCGAGGTAGGCCCGAGGCAGGTCTTCCTGCTCGGCGATGTCCGTCAGGCTGGCGGGCCCGTGTCCGTGCCGCTGGGCGAGCTGCGCCATCAGCCGCACGCCGTACTCGCCCTTCGTGGAGAAGGAAACGGCGCCGGTGCTGTGATACGTCCTCGTAGCCAGCTTGATTCTCCTCTTCGACGCTGGGTCGGATCGGGGGGACGCCCGGTAATTCCGACTTAAACCGTCGGAAATGAGTATATGAGCGCAGCCGGGGAGCGTCAACGACGGCGCGGGGGGCGTAATCAGAGGCTGACGAAGCTGCCGAATCGCAAAGACTCGTGCCCGCTCCCCCGCCCTACTTCCAGTAGCCGGTGACGTCGAGCTGAAGATTGGTCTTTGATGCCGGCTTGCCGACCCAGATGAGATACAGGCGGCCGGTTGGGTCGAGAGCGACGTCGAGGCCGTTGGCGATGCTCTGGCCGACCACGGCATTGACCGTGGACGAGGTCGGGGTGCCCACGATGGACGGGGCGGCAAAGGCGAAGCCCGCACTCGGTGGGGTAACGAGGGTCAGGTTGGCGCTGATGCCCGCGGCATCGGATGGGATGTCGCCCACGCCACGAATGGCGAGCGAGCGGGCGGTCGAACTCGTGAAGGTGCCACTGAGGCCCTTGTTGGCCGAGCTATCGAGATAGCGGGCCGGTGCTATCGGGTAGAACGCGAGACCGCCGCTGCCCGCGGGCGTGAAGAAGCCGGTGACATCGAAGATGACATCGGCGGAGTCTTTGGTGGCCTGACCAACGTAGACTGCCTGGAGCTTGCCCCCGGCGAGGGTGACCGTGACCCCATTGGCGCAGGTCGCACCCTTGGCCGCGATGTTGACGCTCGAGGTGGTTGGGGTGGCGGCCACAGTCGGGCCAAAGGCGACATAGCCCGCCGAAGTCGGATTGGTCACGGTCACGTTGCCTGTGACTGCGATCGCGTTGGAGGGAACCAGCGCCGAGCCCCAGCCCAACCCTGTCACGCCCACGATGCCGACCGAGTGGACGGCGTGGCTCGTGAACTTGCCCAAGCCGCCGATGTGAGTGATCGTGCCGCCGCTCGGTCTGGTGTCGAGGACACGGCCTGGAGCGAGGGTGTGATACAGAGCGCCGCCCGTGCCGCCCGGATCGGGCGTGAAGAAGCCTGTGACATCGAAGATGAGCTGGACCGATGCGCCGGCCTTGGTCGAGCGGAAGACGGCCGCTAGCGAGCCGTCGGGGCCGAGACCCAGAGTCACGTTGTTGGCTCGCGTGTCACCCTTGATGAAGTTGATCGTGGTCACGGCGCCGGTCGGGGTCATCGTCGGCCCAAGGGCCACAAGACCGGCCGCGGTCGCACCGGTGAGCGTCAGGTTGCCGGTAACGGCTGTCGCACCCAGGGGCACGGCCACGGCTGCGCCACCACCGACGTAGGGCACGTTCGCCACTCCGAAGGTCCGCACCGTGCCTGCGACAAACGCTCCGGTCAGGCCGATGTGGACGACCACGCCGCCGCTCGGTCGGGTGTCGAGGACCCGCCTGGGCGTGATGGCGTGATAGGTCGCGGCTGCGCCCACGACGCTGATGGCGCTCTGTGTGCCGGTGATAGTGGAGGCCGAAGTGTCAGTCGCGCTGATGGACCGGGAACCGAGCGTCTTGAGCGTCGCGCTGAAGGTGTGCGACCCCGCATCGGCGAGCGTGAAGGTGTAATTGGCCGGCAGGACCGCGGCCGAGTCGGAGCTCGTGAAGTGAACCGTGCCCGTATAGCCGGTGGCGGTGGCGCCGTTGGCGGCATGGGCGGTGACGGTGAGGTTATGGGCGGTTCCGGCGACCGTCGGGCTCGTGAAGCCCGAGACGGTGAGGCTGCCGCCGGCGCTTGTCGCGGTCCAGCCCTCGTAGGCGTACTGGTTTATGAAAGCCCAGGAGAGTTCGACCCAGCCGTTGACTCCCCAGCCTGTCCCCCACGAGTTCTCGATCCAGACGCCCGCGGCGTCATACCTCGGCGCGAAAACGGCGTGGTTGCCGTAGGACGACCCTGACGTGGGGACGTCGACCAAAGGTTTGCCGTGGTTGTCGTAGAAGTTGTCGAAGACCGGAATCCCAAGGACGACGGGCGTGCCGGCGGCGATCGTCGCCTCGATGGCCGCTTGTTTGGTCCCGTAGGTCCCGTAGAAGATGTAGCTGAACGAGGTGATCTTGTACGACGCGGCGGCAAGCACCTCGGCCGGGGTCGGCTGAGCGGCGTAGTCCCATCGACCCTGCGGGTAGTCGGCCTCATGGTCGATCCCCTGCGATTCCATGATTCCGAAGTTGCCGGGAAACGACGATCCCTTGTTGGGATCGCCGCCGGAGAGCTGGCTGTATAGATACATCGGCGCAAAGGTGGACGTCTCCCCCGTCGCACGGTTCCTCAGCCAATACCGGTAGTAATACCCGGTGGCCCACGAGGCGCACGATCCGACCTGGCCCTGATCTCCGACGGGCGGAGCCCACGCACTCAGATCCACCGCGTCCGGAACATCAGTCGTCTGGGCGAGGTGGGCGGCGGCGGCCGAGATGCCGCGTGGAAGTCCGGTCGTGGGTTGCAGACCGAGTCCGTGAACCGCTGAGTCCGCCGGCGTCGCCGCCACTACTGGGCTGGCCATCGCCCCGGCCGCGATGGCGGCCACCAGCACGATCAGCAGCGACGCCGGCCGGAGATCAGCGAGCCTGCGGGTGGCTCCGCGCGTACAGGTACCGTGGAGCGACCGAGAAACCGGCCGTTCGCGGCGCCGCAGAAGACAGGACCCCAAGAACGCCCGCACCTCGACCCCTTACTTCTGTGCTGCGCGATCGAGCGCAGGCACAGCTGCCAAGCCTCTGCAGCTTACCGAGATAGGGGTGCCGGTCGGGCAAGCCAATGGTCCTGCCGGCTGCGTTAGCGGTGCGCCGCCGCCACACCCAACAGCGCTACGGCTCAGCCGGCGTCAGTTCAGACGTGCCTGTGCAGGTCCGTTTCGGGCGTCGTCTCCGGGGCGTCCTGATCCCGCGGCGGCTGCTCCCAGCCCATGCCGTCGGCCTCGCCCTTCGAGAGGTTGAGGTACACCACCTCGTGTTCGACGTTGGCGATGTTGGACACGGGAACGTAGAGATGACCGCGGAATCCCGGTTTCGACGCGAGCACGTAGTTCTGGCCCACGTTCTGGATGGTGCCAAACCGCAGCCCGTCGTTGCCGACGATCGCCCAACCCGACTTCAGGTCCGTCATGCGCATTCGCTTTCGGCCTCCTCGCCGTAGATGAAGCGTACCTCAGCCGGGGCCGACGGTCGGATCGAAGTCGTCAACGAGCCCTACTCCGGCAGCTGGACCTCCACCGAAGTCGGGCCCTTCTGCTCGAGACGGAACGTCGCGCTCCTGTCCCCCGCGGTCAGTTCGTAGTCGCCGAGAAAGCCGTTGACACGGACCCGGCCGGCGGCGTCGGTGGACGTCGTCGTGGGCGCCAGCCACCACTGACCTTTCACCAGCCCGAGCAGGGCGTCGTAGGCGGGCTTTGGCGACCCGTCGGCACGGACGAGGCCGGAAGGCGCGTTGAGCCAGCGGCCGTCGGCGATGTCCCAGTACGTGATCGCCTCGACCGCCGGGTGGGAGAGCAGCGTCTTGTAGTGGCGGACCACCTCGTCGGCCTGGCGGGCCTCGCCTTCGGGCGTGGATGGCCAGTCGGTCACCTGATAGTCGTTGAGGTCCACGATCTCCGGCGGCATGAGGTTGCCCGAGACGAGCGTGCTCTCGGTGAAATGGATCGGCAGCCCGTAGCGAGCGAAGCGATCGACGATCTCGAGCGTCTTCTCCTCTCCCCAATAGCCCTGATGCATGTGGCTCTGCAGGCCGAGCGCGTCGATCTTGATGCCGGCCTCGAGGACGCCCTCGATCAGGCACTCGTATGCAGTCGACATATCGAAGTCGTTGAGCAGCAGGAAGGCGCTCGGATTCGACCGGCGCGCCGTATCGAATGCCATGCGAATGGTCGCGATGCGGCCGTTGGCCCGGCAGATCCTGGTGATGCCGTTCTCTCCGCGGTCGAACACCGGCATGATCACCGCTTCGTTGATCGCGTCCCATGTGTCGATGAGGCCGCGGAAGTCGGTCACCTCACGGCGGATTCGCGTCTTCTGGGCATCGAGGATTTCCTCGTTCGTGAGCGGCAGGAGCCAGTCGGGCTGGATGGTGTGCCAGCACAGGGGATGGCCCTTGACGGCCACGCCTCGATCGGCAAACCAGTGGGCCGCCGCGAGGAGACGGCCGGTGTCCGGACGGCCCCGTTCGGGTTCGAACCGGGCCCAATAGAACGGCAGCGTCGCGACGTTGAATAGCGCGAGCCACTGCCGGGCGAGGCCCTCGGCCAGCGACCGCTCGGTGCCCGCGACCTCGCCGTTGGCGAGTGGCACGAAGTCGAAACCGGTGCTGCCGAAGAGGAACCTGTGGCTGCGCTGTCCGATCACGACCTGTCGGCTCGCGACCGGGACCCCGCCGACGGTGACGGTTACGATCGCGTCCGACGTCCGGTTCTGCTCGATCAATCCATCAGGTGTCATCGATGCCTTTCGCAGCCTGCGGTTCTACCAGCTGAAGCTCATGCCGTTGTCGGCTGTCAGGGCGTTGACCATCTGGGCCTGGCTGATGACGTGGATCTGGCCGTTCTGATTGCCGCCGCGGGCGTTGCAGGAACGGCCGCACGAATCAAGGTACGTGAAGGTGGGCGGGTTGACGGTGTTGTCGTAACCGACGATGGCGATGGCGTGGCGGGTGTGCGGCGTCTTCGAGCCGTTCTGCCAGTTCGGCAGATTGAACGTGTCGGCGGCGACCACCACCGGGACGCCGTCACGACCCACGTCGATCATCACGGCCGCCGTCAGGTCGCGCGCAAGCGTCGGGTCCCAGCGATGGACCGTGGCGTAGTAAGTCTCGGCCCAATCGGCCGCGTGGCCCGACGCCTCCCAGTTGAGCGCGGCCTGCATGTCCGGCGGCGGCGAGCCCCTCGTCGGATACAGGGCTTTGCCCTCGCCGCTTACGAAGACGTCGATACCGGGCGACGTCCAGCCCGCCGGCTTCACGGCCATGGCCAGGTACATGAGGAAGCCGCGGGCATGCGCAGTGAATCCGTTGACGTTCACCGAGCCCGTCCAGTACGTCCCCAGCCGATGCCCGACGCCGGCCGGAGAGGCAAAGGTGGGTCCGGTGGTGGGCCATGCCACCCCTGCCGCGACATACGGATCGAGGAAGTATCCGGCGGTGGTGGTTACCTTGGGGTGGCCCGTCAGCTGCTGCCAGTAATACAGGGCGATCGTCGACGCGCCCGGACCGCACAGGTTCCAGTACGTCAGGTCGTAGTAGGAGTTGCCTTTCGCGTCCTTGCCGCTCGCCGGCGGCTCGACGATCCAGCGGGACCAGGTCGTGTCCAGCCTTCGAGCCCCGGGCACCGGCTTTCCCGTGACGGGATCGGCCAGCGGATTTGCGCCGGCATCAAGCACTCCGATCTTGCCGTTCGAAAGGACGATCCGGCCGGACGCCTTGAGGGTCAGCCACTCGAACGACTGGTCCGGGATGTCACGGCCCGGATCCACGAGCGGAATTCGGTCGATGGGTCGCAGGGTACGGCCCGGCTTGTTGGTAGGTCCGGGCGTCGGCGGCGGCTCGACAGCGAACATGTCGATCGGCTGGAATGCAAAAGCCGCCTGGCTGCTCGTGGCCGAATGACCGGGCGTGAGAGTCGGCACAGCCGGCGTGCCGAATAGCGGCCCGAACGAAGTCTCGGCGGCGATCGGCTGCGCGCTCGGCGTCGCGGCAGGTTCGCCGGGCCCCATGCCGGCGAAGGCGGCGACGCCGCCGATGGCGACGATTGCGAGAATCGCGGCGCCGGCGGCCAGCCCCCGACGTCGCGACCGAAAGGACGCGATCACCGGCCGATTGTAGGCCTCTCGCCCAGAGCAGCCCTGAAACCGGCCGCCCGTGGCGCGCTCGTGCGGCCGGCGCCGCCGTCAGCGCCGCTGCGCCAGGGCCTCTCGGAGTGCGGCGTCGACGGCGCGCTCGACGACCGCGCGAGGCCCGTCGGTGGGGAGAATCCGGGTGGCGGTTGCGCGCCACAATTTGAGCGAGGCGGCTTGCGCGGCAATCCGCTGGCGGGCGTCGGGCTCGGTCATGCCACGGCCAGTGAGACGGGCAAGCTGCGTGTCGGGTTCGCAGACGACAAGCCAGATCTCGTCGCACCAGGGCGCGTGGCCCGCTTCGACAAGCTTGATCGCCTCGAGCACGATCGCGGCCGGACTGCGCGAGTCCGCGGCCCGGATCGAGGCCTCCAACATTCCGGCGACGGCGGGGTGCACGATCGCCTCGAGCTCGGCCAGACGCTTCGGGTCGGAGAACACGAGGCGGCCCAGGACGGAGCGGTCGAGCGAGCCGTCGGGACGGCGATACTGCTCGCCGAAGCGCGCCACGATCGCGGCCGCGACCGGCGTCCCGGGCGCCATGAGAAGCCGCGTCAGCTGGTCGGCGTCGATCACTGCGGCTCCGCGCGCCGCCAGCCAGCCGGCCACGGTCGATTTGCCGCAGCCGATCGGGCCGATTAGCCCGATCAGCGGAACACGGGTCCCGAGCGTCCCGCGGCGGGGAGCCGGCGAGTCTCGGCGCGGATCGGTCACGGTGCCGCCTCCTCGGTCTGGAGCCAGGATTCCTCGGCCGCGGCCAGGGCCTGATCGACGGTCGCAAGCTCGCCGCTCACCCGGCGCAGCTCGAGGAAGTTGCCGTGGACGCTCGGATCCTGTAGCGCTTCCTCGAGCTGGCGCTTGCGCGCGTTGAGGTGGGCGAGATCTTCGTCGAGTTGGGATTTGCGGCGCCGATAGGCTTCCTTGGAGAGCTTGGGAATCGGTGCGCGCTCCGCCCCGCCGAGCTGAGCGACGCCGGCCGAACCCGACCTCCGTCCATCGGGCGCCGAACGCCCGCCATGCATGCGCCTGGCCTCGCTTTCGGCTGCCGCCTTCACCGTCCAACCGTCGGCGACCGCCGCCCGCCAGGCGCGATAGCCGCCGTCGAACTGCACGGCCAGGCCGACATCGACGACCCACAGCGAGTTGCAGACCTTCTCGAGTAGCCGCCGGTCGTGGCTCACGACCAGCAGAGTTGCGGGAGTGCCGGCCATGAACCCTTCGAGGGCCTCGCGCGCCGGGATGTCGAGGTGGTTCGTCGGCTCGTCGAGGAGCAGCAGGTTCGCCGGCAGCAGGAAGAGCAGCGCCAGTTCGAGGCGCGACCTTTCGCCGCCCGAAAGCGCCCCCACCTCCTTGAACACGTCGTCGCCGCGGAAGAGGAAGCGGGCCAGGTGGCCGCGCGCAGCGCCTTGTGTGAGTGGCAGCGCGTCGAGGAGCGCATCCAGGACCGTGGCGCCGGGGATCGGCGCGTCCCGAAGCTGCGCGAGGTACGTCAGCTGGACGTTCTTGCCCAGTTCGAGCGAGCCGTCCAGAGGCGCCAGCTCGCCCGCGATCGTGCGCAGGAGCGTCGTCTTGCCGGCACCGTTCGGGCCGACGATGCCGATGCGATCGCCTCGCCGAAGCTCGAGCCACGGAACCCGCGCCACCGGCGTTTCGGTGCGAATGCCGCCCTCACCGAAAGCCGCGTAACCCACGACCAAACCCTCGGCCCGAGCTACCGTCTCGAAGGACCGAGCCGGGCCGCCACCTGCCAGCGCCTCGGTCGGCAGCCGCATCTTCCCGTCCGACTTGCGCTTCTCGAGCGGCTGGAGGGCCTCGAGGCGAGCCTCGTGCTCGTGCATCTTCGAGTATTTGCGCTGGTGGCGGTACAGCTGGACGAGTTCCCGCTCGCGGGCGATCGCGCCGGCCCGGTCCTCAGCTTCGTCGACGGCCCGAATGTCGCGCTCCTCGCGCTGGCGGGCGTAGGCGGAGTAGCTGCCACGGAACGGCGTCAACTGCCGATCGCGCATCTCCCACACGCGCGTCACGGTCGCGTCCAGGAACGCGCGGTCGTGCGAGGCCACGAGCAGGCTGCCGTGGCGGCGGCCGAGATGCAGCTCCAGCCACTCCAGCGCTGCGAGGTCGAGGTGGTTCGTCGGCTCGTCGAGTAACAGCAGGTCGGGGTCTGCCAGCAGCAGCCGGGCCAGGGCGGCGCGGGTCTGCTCCCCGCCGGAGAGGTTCGTCGGCGGGCGATCCCACTGGTCGCGCTCGAACCCGAGACCCGAGAGGGCGGCTTCCACGCGCTGGTCGAGTCCGTACCCGTCGCGGTGATCGAACTCGTGCTGCAGAGTCTCGTAGTCGGGCTCGGTCACGCGACCGGCTTCCTCCATCTGGCGAAGGACTCGCTCGAGCTCCTCCAACCGGGCGGCGCCGGCTCGAACGGCCAGCCTTAGGCTCGGCGCGCTGGTAAAGGCCGAGTCGACGTTGGCCTCCTGACGGAGCATTGCGATGGTCATGCCGCGTTTGCGATGGATCTCACCCTGGTCGGGTTCGTCGAGCCCGGCGATGAGGCGCAGCAGGGTCGTCTTGCCGGCGCCGTTGGGGCCGACGAGACCGATTCGATCGCCCGCGGCGACGGCCGCATTCACGTGATCGAGGATGACGAAGTCGCCGACCTCTCGGTGGACGCCCTCCAACCGAACGATCGACATCAGGCGCTCCCGCCGGAGCGGGCCGCGGCCCTTCGAGTCGCGGCTGCCTTTCGGTTCGCGACTGTGCGCCGCGCGCGCGTCTCCTCGTCGGCAGTCCGGCCCAGTACGCCTTCGCCCGAGAGTTCCGTCCAGCGCGGGCCGCGCCGGGTCCGGGCGGCTGCGGCTCCCTCCCGTCGCTCGCCCCCGCCCCCGTCCCCCGCCGATCGCAGAAGCTTGCCCGCCGCCTCACGCTGCTTCGCCGGAAGCCGCTGGCACCACGAACAGAAGTGCGTCGATCGTCCGCCCACGACGATCCGCCGGATCGGCCGCCCGCATCGATCGCAAGGCTCGCCGCCGCGCTGATAGACCTGCAGATGCTCCTGCATCGAGCCGTCGCCTTCGGGCGCGGTGTAGTCGTCGACGGAGCTGCCGCGTCGTTCGACCGCCTCTGCGAGGACGTCGCGCAGCGCCTGGTGGAGGCGGCGCGCGTCGGCGGGCCGGAGAGTGTGGGCGTCGCGGAGCGGGTGGACCTTCGACCGCCAGAGCGCTTCGTCGGCGTATATGTTGCCCACGC
>Ga0302263_10000847_pt1 | contig 11632 bp, 11 predicted proteins | sample II_Fen_N1_4_FD_194564 | JGI IMG/M metagenome (GOLD analysis project Ga0302263, IMG submission 194564) | Peat permafrost microbial communities from Stordalen Mire near Abisko, Sweden - II_Fen_N1_4 | ecosystem: Environmental > Terrestrial > Soil > Wetlands > Permafrost | place: Sweden: Abisko... | reverse complement strand
ACACTATTTGCGGTCAAAACCAGCGTCTGAGCCTGCTCAAGTCGTTGCGGGCCTGCCAGAGCGCCGAGGAATTGCGCCAGGTTTACCCGGCGTGGCTCAGCACGATGAATGCCGTTCCCGCCGGAGCCAAGCGCCTGCCTGAACTGCTGGAAAGGCTGTTTGTGGTGCTTTGAGGCCGCAGCCGCGCCCGCACCCTAAAACGGCTGCAGCGCCCCATCGACAAACACCTTGAGCTCGCCCGGCGCAAAGGCGCTCCAGGCTTCGTTGGTCGTCAGCGGCGCGGTCACGACGACGGCCACGCGGTCGCTCGGCGCGGCTTGGTCGGCAAAGTTCACGCTCAGGTCTTCGTCACTCAGGCGGGCGTGGGCGAACGGGTGGTGACGCTCCACATAAACCAGATTCGTCGAGGCGTGCGCCCACAGCGCCAGCCCGTTGCTGAGCAAAAAGTTAAAAGTGCCGTGCCGTGCGATTTTTGCCGCCAGCTCGCGCAGCGTGATGCTCAATTCCTGCACGCTGGGCAGGTCGGCGTGGGACTTGGCCAGCTCCTGCATGATCCAGCAAAAAGCGCGCTCGCTGTCGGTGCTGCCGACCGGCTTGAAGCTGCCGTGCAGGCGCGGCCAGAAATCGTTCAGGTTGCCGTTGTGCGCAAACACCCAGTAGCGGCCCCAGAGCTCGCGCACAAACGGGTGGCAGTTTTCCAGCGCCACCGGCCCTTGCGTGGCCTTGCGGATATGCGCAATCACGTTGCGGCTTTTGATCGGGTAGCGCCGGATCAAATCGGCCACCGGCGAGGTGCAGGCGGGCAGGTGATCGACAAAGTGGCGCAGCCCCTTGCCGCTGCCCGTGTCATCGGCGCCGCTGGCGTCTTCAAAAAAGGCAATGCCCCAGCCGTCGCGGTGCTCGTCGGTGCGTCCGCCGCGCTGGGCAAAGCCGCGAAAGCTGAAGGTCACGTCAGTGGGCGCGTTGCAGTTCATTCCAAGCAGTTGGCACATGCAGTCAATCCGGTGAAGGTGGAGCGGGACGTTGTTTAGCCGCGTGGCTCGGACCAGAGCTTGCCGCCGGTGGCCCAGTTCTCGGGCTTGACATCGGTAATCAAAATATCGACCGATTCAGGCTTGCCACCGAGGATTTCAACCGTCACGCGGGTAATGGCTTCGGCGAGCTTTTTCTTTTGCTCGATGGTGCGGCCTTCGAGCATTTCAATGTGGTAAGTCGGCATGGTGTTTTCCGGGTTGGGTTCAGAGGCTTGCGCTTTAGGATAAAGCGCGGTGCTGCATGATAAAAGCAAGCGCCAGGCGCAGGCGCTATGCTTGGCCGCTATGGGTGAATTTGACCTGATTGAACGCTATTTCAAACGCCCCGCAACGCGGGCCGCCCTCGGCGTGGGCGACGACTGCGCGCTGCTGCAGCCCGCGCCGGGAACGCAACTAGCTATTTCCAGCGACATGCTGGTGGAAAACCGCCATTTCTTTGCCAACGTGGACCCGGCGACGCTGGGCCACAAGGCGCTGGCCGTGAATCTGAGCGACTTGGCCGCCTGCGGTGCGACGCCGCTGGCGTTCACGCTGGCGCTGGCCCTGCCGCGCGCCGACGAGGCTTGGCTGGCGGCGTTCTCCAGCGGCCTGTTCGCGCTGGCCGACGCCCACGGCTGCGAGCTGATCGGCGGCGACACGACGCAGGGGCCGCTGAACATCTGCATCACCGTGTTCGGCGAAGTGCCGGTGGTGAACGGCAAAAGCCGGGCGCTGCTGCGCTCGGGCGCGAAGGCGGGCGACGATGTCTATGTCAGCGGCACGCTGGGCGACGCCCGGCTGGCGCTGGACGCCTTGCGCGGCACGCTGGCGCTGGCGCCCGCGCTGCTGGCCCAAGCCCGGCAAAGGCTGGAGCAGCCCACACCCCGCGTCGCGCTGGGCCAGGCGCTGTGCGGCGTGGCGACGGCGGCGCTGGACCTGAGCGACGGCCTGCTCGGCGACCTGCAGCACATTCTGAAAGCCTCCGGTGTTGGCGCGACGTTGGACACGTCGCTGGCGCTGGAGCTGCTCGCTGCCCGCCAGCATGCCGACTGGATGCCCGACCTGATTCCTGTCGAAAAGCAGCTCGAATGCGTGCTGTCCGGCGGCGACGATTACGAGCTGGCCTTCACCGCGCCGCTGTCGGCTAGAGACGCGGTGCTGGCCGCTTCGCACCTGTCCGCCACGCCGGTGACGCGCATAGGCCGTATCGAGCTGGAACCCGGCTTGCGGCTGCTCGACGCGCAAGGCCAGTGCCTGCGCGAGCAGTTTGCTTCTTTTGACCACTTCGCGCTTTGATGGAGACGCTGCCATGACCGATTTTTCCCTGCCGCCCGAGCCGCCGCCGTCTTCGGCGCTGGTGTTGCCGCCTTTCGATGCCGCCCCGGTGCGGCCTACACTGCGCTTCATGCTGGCGCACCCGGCGCATATTTTTGCGCTGGGTTTTGGCTCGGGCTTGAGTCCGGTTGCGCCCGGCACGGCGGGCACGCTGTGGGCGTGGGCGGTGTTTGTGCTGCTGCAGCAGTGGTTGTCGCCGTGGGCGCTGGGCTGGTTGATCGCCGCGTCGATTCCGATTGGCTGGTGGGTCTGCACCATCACGGCGCGCAATATGCGCGTGCTCGACCCGAGCAGCGTCGTTTGGGACGAAATCGCCGCGTTCTGGCTGATGCTGTGGCTGATTGCGCCTGCCGGTTTTGTCGGGCAGGCGGTGGCGTTTGCGCTGTTTCGCTACTTTGACGCGGCCAAGCCCGGCCCGGTCGGCTGGGCCGACCAGCTTTCGCACGACGTTGATCCGGCCACCGACCACCACGCCTGGACGATGGCCGGTTTCGGCATCATGTTTGACGATTTGGTGGCCGCCGGTTGCGCACTGCTGGTGATCGCGCTGTGGCGCTTTTGGTTTTTCCAATGATTGACAGTCGCTTCAACCCGGCGCCGGACGCGCCTGCCATGCCCAACACGCTTGACGCAGCCGCTATGTCCGCCGTCCCCGCCATGTCCGATGCCGACGCGCCGGTGGCCGAGTTAGTCGCCGCGCTGGCTGAACGCCTGCAGTCGAAAAACTGGCAAATAGCCGCCGCCGAAAGCTGCACTGGCGGCGCGATTGCGGCGGCTTGCACCGATCTGGCCGGTTCGAGTGGCTGGTTTGAGCGTGGCTTTGTGACCTATTCCAACGCCGCCAAAACCGACTTGCTCGGCGTGGACGCGGCGCTGATTGCGCGCCACGGCGCCGTCAGCGAACCCGTGGCGCGGGCGATGGCGCGCGGTGCTGTGGCCCACTCCCGTGCCCAAGTGGCGCTGGCCGTCACCGGCGTGGCGGGCCCCGGCGGCGGCAGCGCAGAAAAGCCTGTCGGCACCGTCTGGTTCGGCTGGGCCACGCCCGCCGGTGTCGTGACCGAAATGCGCCACTTTGACGGCGACCGTGCCGCCGTGCGCCACGCCGCCGCGCGCCACGCGCTGGCGCGGTTGCTGGCGTTGCTATAACTGCTGGCGCTGCCGAACCCGTCTTGAACGGGTGCCGGGCGCAGGCTTTACTCCAGCGCGTTGACGACCACGCCGTGGCGCAGGCTCAGCGCCTGCAGAATCTCTGCTATCTGATCGCCCCCCAGCGTCGTGCTCAACTCGACCAGCTTGTGCTGGCCCCCCTTGGGGCTGTTGCTTACCGCCACATGGGCGGCGCTGTCTTTCTCGGCCAGCAGCTCCTGCAGCACCGGCCCGAGCATGCCCATCAGATCCTCGCGCTCGGCCTCGGGGCTGCTCGAATGCGCCGGGTAATACACCTCGAATTCGTAGTTGGTTTTGGGATCCACTTTACTCATCGGGAATATTCTCCAGCCGTTTATTTCGCAGGAACGATGACGACGGTGTCGCCACCCGTTTTTCCGGTGTCGCCTTTCGTGCCTTCGGCTCCAGTGGCGCCAGTTGCACCAGTGGCGCCGTCATAGCCTGCTGAGCCGGTGGCACCTGACGCGCCCCTGGCGCCTGCAGCACCCTGAGCGCCGTCATAGCCTGCCGAACCGGTGGCACCAGTTGCGCCCGTTGGACCGGGAACCGCGACCGTCGAGCCGGTGGCCCCTGTCGATCCAGTGGCGCCCGTTGGGCCCGCCGGACCGGGAACGACTACAGTAGTCGGCGGAGTGACCGTTGTTTTTTCGCAGGCAACCAGACCGAGCATCGTGACAAGTGCCGCCAACAGTATTGAATATTTCATGAAAAACCCCTTGGAAAAAATGAAAAAATGGGCCGAAACCAGGTTTTTGCGCACAGTCCCTGAATCAGCTATTGCTCAAATTTACGGGAATGATTCATCGCCTGCTGTAGGACGACCCCATGCCTGCTTGTCGTTGTGCAGCGGGTATGTCGCTCAGGCCCAGCAGCGTCAATATGAGTGTTTTGCCCAGTGCGGGCCTGCATCACAGGAGTAGCCATGCCAACTGATTTGCTGCAGCCGGAAAACGGCCCCTTTTATCCGACGATCAAACAGGCACGCCTGACCGGCTCGCTGATCGGCACGGCGATGGGCGACGCCATCGGCCTGCCTTACGAAGGCCTGTCGCGCAGGCGCTGCGCCAGCATGCTCGGTGCACCGATGCGCCACCGGCTCTTTTTCGGGCGCGGCATGGTTTCGGACGATACCGAACACGCCTGCATGACGGCGCAGGCGCTGATTGTTTCCGGCGGCGACGTGGCGACGTTTCGCAAAAACCTCGCCAGCCGCTTGCGCTGGTGGCTGCTGCCGCTGCCCGCAGGCGTGGGGCTGGCGACGGCGCGGGCCATTTTGCGGCTGTGGGTGGGTTTCAGTCCTGAAAACAGCGGCGTGTTTTCAGCGGGCAACGGCCCGGCGATGCGCGCGCCCATCCTCGGCGTGGCTATCGACGATGTGCAGGCGCTGCGCCCGCTGGTGCGCGCCTCCACACGCCTGACGCACACCGACGAAAAGGCCGAATTCGGCGCGCTGGCGGCGGCGCTGGCGGCGCACATGGCGGCCCGGCAGGCGTTGCCGGTGGCGGGCGATGATTTTCTGGCGCAGCTCAAAACGCTGCTGAACGGCGACGGTGCGGAGTTTCTGGCGCTGATGGCCCGCGCCGTTCAAGCCGCGAACCAAGGCCAGACGACGCAGGAATTTGCCGCCGCCATCGGCCAAGGACAAGGCGTGTCGGGCTACATGCTGCACACGCTGCCAGTGGTGATTCACGCGTGGCTGACGCACCAGCGCGATTTCCGCGCCGCCATCGTCGCCATCGTCGAATGCGGCGGCGACACCGATTCGACGGCGGCGATTCTGGGCGGCATTATTGGCGCGTCCTGCGGCCGGGAGGGAATTCCGGCTGACTGGCAAAGCGGCCTGCTGGAGTGGCCGCGCTCGATTCGCTGGATGGTGCGGCTGGGCGCGGCGCTGGCCGAAGCGCCCGTGGCTGGCGTCAAAAAACGGGCGCCTGAATTGTTTTTTCCGGCGGTGCTGGTGCGCAATGTGTTTTTTCTGGGCGTGGTGCTGTTCCACGGCTTTCGGCGCCTGCTGCCGCCGTATTGAGCGCGCCGCGCCGCGCATCCTGCGTATCCGGTATCCGGTGTATCCGGTGTATCCCGCTCAAACGATGGTGCGCTTGTCCAGGCCTTTTTTAAGGATCAAATCAACCACCGGCTGCTCGCGCTTGTTCGCTTTGCGGCAGTGTCCGGGCTGGAACTGGTCGGTCAGCCAGATCACGCCTCTGGCCCAGCGTCGCTGTTCGCGCATGCGCCAGGCGTGCGAGGAGACCGACTCCCAGGCGTAGCCGTTGAAGACGGTGGCATTGACAAAATGGTCCAGCGCGCGCACGCCGGAGCGAGCCCGCTCGGCCCGGCCGATAAAGCCAACATAAACAATGATCAGGTAACCGAAAACGGCCAGCGGCACGATGGCGGTCATCAGCAAAAAACCGGCAATTCTTTCTTTCACGGCGATTTCTCCGCAGTGCCTTCGCGCTTGAGGATGCGCACGCGGATGCCGTTGTCCGAGCGTATCGTCAGCCGTCCGACGGGCTGGGGCGGGTGCTCGGGCACCGGCTCGAAGCGGTAGCGTTTGACCAGCGTGGCCAGAATCAGCCCGGCTTCCTGCAGCGCAAAAGTTGCGCCCATGCACACGCGCGGCCCCAGGCCAAAGGGCAGATAAGCGCACTTGAGCGACTCTTTGGCGCTGTCGGTGTTGTAGCGGTCTGGGTCGAACTCGTCGGGGCGCTCCCACAGGTCGCGGTGGCGGTGGATCAGCCACGGCGCGATGACGACCGAGGCGCCCGCATGCACCGTCTTGTCGCGCATCGGCTGCGTTTCCGTCGCCTGGCGCGCAAAAAAGCCCACCGGCGGGTACAGGCGCAGGGTTTCGCGAAAGACGTTCCAGATCAGCGACATTTGCTTGATGTCCGAATAATCCGGGTCTTTGTCGCCCAGCACCGCCACGGCCTCGTCGTGCATGCGCTGCTGGATTTCCGGGCTCATCGAGATCAAATACAGCGACCAGGCCAGGGCGCTGGCCGAGGTTTCGTGACCGGCCAGAAACAGCATCGCGACCTGATCGACCAGCTCGTCAAACGAAAAGCCGCGCCCGGTTTCGGGGTCCACCGCGTCCAGCAGCGAGGCCAGAATGTCTTCATGCGTGCCCGGATTGCCCTGTTGGTGGGCCTCGTAGCGCGGGCGAATGAAGCCTTCGAGATGGGCGCGGATTTCCGCCGCCGCCGCGTTGCTGCGCCGGATCGCCAGCCACGGCGAGAACAGGCGCGGCAGCTTGAACAGCACCGGGTTCACGATGCGCGGCGCCAGCTCCTGAAAGCGGGTGAAGGCGTCGAAAATCTTGTGCGCGCTTTCGCCGCTCAGGGTTTGCGACAGGATGGTGCGAAAGATGATGTCGGCGGTGACATGGGTCATTTCGACATCCACGTCGTAGGCGATGCCGTCGGGCAGTTTGTCCAGGCGCTCGGTCATCGCGCTGGCGGCGGCCTTCATCAGCGGAAACACCAGCTTCAGGCGGGTCTGCGCAAACGACTGGTCCATCATGGCGCGCTGGCGCTGCCACTGCTCGCCGTTGGTGGTGAAGATGCTCTCGCCGAGCAGCGGTTTGAGCAGCTTGCCCAGCAGCGTGTGCTTGGGGAATTTGGCCGCCTGCTCGATCAGCACGCGGCGCACCAGCGACGGCTCGTTGACCATGTACAGCTCCAGGCCGGGCAGCTTGATTTCGCCCATTTTCATGCCGTAGCTGCGCTCGTACAGGCCGTCCAGCCAGGAGCGGCGCTTGCCAAAGAACATCAACAGCATCGAGGCCTTGCTTTTCAGCGGCTTCGGATAGACGGGGCAAAAACGGCTCATTGAAATACCTTTTTCAGGCCAGTGAAGTTGGTGACGGAAGCCGTGGCGCGAAAGCGCTCGCCCAGCGTCTGGTTGCCGGCGGTGATGGCGAAAAAGTCGTAGTCGCCCGCTTTTTCGCCTGCCATCAGGTACTGGAAATGGTGGCGATACCAGTCGCGCCGCATGGCCGCGTAGGTCTTGGGCGTGAACAGCGTGGCGTAGCGCGCCGACAGCAGCTTGGGCCGGGGCTGGGCGCTGGGTTCTGTGCCGGGTGCGGCATTTTCTGGGCGAGTGATGCCGGTGGCGGCGACCGGATCGACCAAGGCAAAGCAGGCGCCATCGGTCGGCGCGGTGACATCGACCCAGTCGATCTGACGGGCCTCAAAAACGCGGGCCAGCTCGCGGCGAAAGCGCTCGGCGCGGGGCCAAAAACTCAGCAGCGGAATGCACTGGCCCAGTGTCAGCAGGCTGATGCGCGGCCCCCGGCTGACCAGATTCGGGTCGAGTTCGAGCGCCCGCGCCAGCACGGACACGGCCATGATGCTGCCGGTGCTGTGGCCGACGAGCAGAATTTCGTCGTCCTGCGCGGCGCTGGCCTGCGCCACCAGTTGCAGCGCAAAACTGTCTAGGCGCGCTTCCAGGTCGGGCAGCTTGTCGCAGGCTTGCTGTTCGGTAAAGGCATAAATGCGCAGCAGCCAAAAACTGTTCATGCGCCGCTCCATTCGGCGGCCCAGTTGCAGCACGGCGGCAAACGCGCCCAGTCCGGCGGCCCAGCTCAGCCAGCTGGACAGATCCGCCGCCGTGACGGCGTAAGCCGCCAGCGCGCCAGCGCCGATGGCCAGCGACAACGTCGCCATGATTAAAAGAAACGGCACGACTGCCGCGACAAAAGGCGGCCACGCGGTTTTGAGAAAGCGCCACAACATGCCATTGCCCACGCACATGGCGAACACCCGGCAGAAATCCAGCACGATGCGCAGCTCGTTGCGCTGCCAGTATTTGCGGACCAGGTCGTCCCAGCGCAGGAATTCATAGCGCGTCTCGACCGCCTGATCTTCTACTGTGGCCTGAATCGTCCAGGCGCTGCTGAGTTTGGAGGGCTTGCTGCTCTTGCCCAAGGCCAGCGCCATGCCGTTCAGCGCCGATTGCCGCGCCGATTCGTTCGCGTACAGGCGCCGGTAGAACGCCGGGCCGCGCGGATCAAAACCGCTGAGGTAAAACACATGGCGTTTTTTAAGCTGGGAAACCACAAAAGCTCTTCTGAGAAAAATGAGGGAGGGCGGCAGTATCGGGCGCCTATGCTACGCCGTCCTGGTCGAGGTTTTTCATTTCCCAGAGAATGCGCGCCAGTTCTGGCTTGAGCTGGCGGCGCGCCTCGTCGCCCAGCGCGGCCAAACTGCGCTGCAAACTCAAGGCGTGCGGCGAAATGGCCGGGCCTTTGGAAGCGAGCACGATGGAGTTGGTTTTTTCCTCGACGACGATTTCGACCGCGTTGCCGCCGAAGCTGCGGGCGATGCGCTCGACCAGCAGCGGGTAGTCGGGGTGCTGGTAATGCAGATTCACCACCAGCAGGCCGCCGGGCGCCAGCGCCGCCACGCAGTCGTCGTAAAACCGCTGGCTGCACAGCGCGGCGGGCTGGCCGTCGTGGTCAAAGCCATCGACCAGCAGCACGTCGAACGCGGGCGTTTCGGTTTGCAAAAACAGCGCGCCGTCGGCGGCAAGCACCGTCAGGCGCGCATCGTCATCGGGCACCTGGAATTCGCGGCGCAGCGCGATCACATGCGGGTTGATTTCTAGCACCGTCATGCGGCTGGCGGGCAGGTGACGGTGGCAGAACTTGACCAGCGAGCCGCCGCCCAGGCCGATCATGCCGATGTGGCTGGGGGCCGGATTGAACAGCAAAAAACCCATCATCGTGCGCGTGTAGTCCAGTTCCAGCCGCGAAGGGTGTTCCGTGAGCATCATGCTTTGCAGCTCGCCGTGGGTGAAGTGCAGCGATTTGCTGCCGCCCGTGTCCTGCACGAAGGGCGCGGTGAATTGCAGGGATTGGAAAGAGCCGGGCGCTACGGGCAACTCCGGGAGTGGCGCAGGCTCATGTGCGGCTGCGGGCAGGAGGGTGTGATTCATTCAACTGGAATAGAAAAAAGGGGGTGTTAAAGTTTGGCGGCTCTTACCGCGATGTCGCAATCCAGAACCTTATCTGATGGCTGATTTTCTAAAAATCCTTGACCGCCATCATTGGCTCGGTTGATCCCAAAGCTTGGTCAAGCCATCAATTTCAGCCCCGGCGGTAGCGATTCGCCCAGCACGCGGCGTTCGCTGGCGGCATCGAGTTCGACTTTTTCGCGCACCATCTGCGCCCACAGCGCCGGGGCGTGGCTGGCGGCGAGTCGGGCGATGACCTGTTCGCGCAGCGCCAGCGGCAGGTCGCGGGTGCGGTCGTCGGTGACGCGGGCCAGGCTGACGGCGGCAAAGGCTGCCGCTTCGAGGCGCTTCCAGTCCAGCGCCAGCAGGGTTTGCAGCCACAGCGCGGCAGTGTCGGGTGGCACCACGTCGTGCGGGCTGCCGTGAAACGGCTGGCGCGCGCCGATGCGGCCCAGCGTCCACAGCGTCAGGCTGTCGCTGGCGGTGGCCGCAGCGGTGGTTGCCGTCTGCAGCCGCGCCAGCAGCCACTCGCCGATCTCGGCCTTGTAGTCTGCGGGGATGCGCTCCAGCGACGCGCCCAGGCGCAGCATGTCCTCGTCGCTGCCCTTGACCGGTGGTGGGCCATCGGCGTCCAGGCCGTCGCGGTTGTCTTGCAGATTGAAGGCGAAATCGTCGAGCAGGCGCAGTTGCTGGGCGCTGTCCAGCCCGCCCGCGACGCGCCGCCACAGCGTCCACCATTCGGCGCAGGCTTGCTTGTCCTTGCTGTGCTGCACGCCAGAGGCGAATTGCGGCCAGAGCTGCTGCAGCCGCCAGCCGTCCAGCGGGTCGCCAAAGCCGGGGCGCAGGCAAAAACCGGCCAGATTGAGCCAGACGCGCTCGTGCTCCGCCGAGCGGCGCCGGGTGCGGGCGCGCTGCCACAGCGCATCGAACAACTGGCGCAATTCGGGCGTGGCCCAGCTTTCTTTGGCGCCCAAAACCTGTTCGAGCTGGGCGCGCAACTGGCGCACTTCCTTGGCCGTCGCGGGCTGGCCGGTGCCGAAGATGTGGTCGATTTTTTCAATCGCTTGGCGTAGGCGGTTGGCGGATTGGTTGTTGCTGCCGCCGCCGCTGCTGGCGTTGGCGTTGGCATCCGAGTCGGTGCCGGTGTCGGGCGTGGCGGCGGCTGCATCGGCGTGGCGCAAGTCAAACTCCAGCCGCCAGCGTTGCGCCGGATCGGCCACGCTGACGCAGTGCAGCTCCAGCGTGCCGACTTCGGTCAGCGACGCGGCCAGTTGTACGGGAATATCTTGGCGCGTGGTCGTCGGGCGGGATGCTGGCGGGCGCGCTGCGGGCCTGTCTGCGGCCTGGGCACCTGCCGCCTCCTGCGCGTGCAGCACGGTGACGATGGGCGGCAACGGCGAAAAATTGTCCAAATCCAGCGCGACCAGCTCGCCGGGCTGCGGCGGCGCTTGGCCCGGAGCTGAAGCCAGCGAAGTCAGCAGGTGAAAGCGCACGGGCTGGCCCAAGCGCAGCGCAAAGGTGCGCCCGGTCAACAACACTTCCTGGCCCGCTTCGGTGCCACGCGGCAGGATGCAGATGCCGCGCGGGGCCGCGCCTTTGGACGCGCCGCCTTTCCCCGCATCCAGCAGCAAAAAATAACTGCGCGCCGCGCCGCCGCCGATTTTCGGTGCATCGCCGCGCTGCGCCAGCGCGTAGGCGACGGCGCCGCGTGCCACGGCTACGTCGGGGTTGTCGTTGTGCAGCAGACGCAGCGGCGCGCCGCGCCAGCCTTCAAGCGTGTCGGCCAGCCGCCGCGCCAGCGCGTCGGCGCGGAACACGCCGCCGTTGAGTAGCAGCGTGTCGGGCAGCGCGCCGTGCTGGCGCAAAAAGTCGGCAATGTGGCGCGTGATGGCTGCGTCACGCGCATAAGGCAGGCCAAATGCGACGATGCCGCTGCGGCTTGGCTGCACCCGCGCGTCAGCGCCGACCTGCGGAAAAAAGCCATCGACGATCAGGCGCTCGACCTCTTGGCGCGTGAGCGTGGTCGAGCGGCTGGCGCCAATCAAGCGCGAGCCGCCGCCCAGCAGCGTGACCTGGGTTTGCTCGGGCGCGTTGGTGGCGAGCAGCAGCTCTTTGGCGGCGCGGCAGCGTTCCATCAACTGCGCCAAGCGCCCGGCGGACAG
>Ga0302263_10000846_pt1 | contig 11639 bp, 6 predicted proteins | sample II_Fen_N1_4_FD_194564 | JGI IMG/M metagenome (GOLD analysis project Ga0302263, IMG submission 194564) | Peat permafrost microbial communities from Stordalen Mire near Abisko, Sweden - II_Fen_N1_4 | ecosystem: Environmental > Terrestrial > Soil > Wetlands > Permafrost | place: Sweden: Abisko... | reverse complement strand
CTGATGCCGACCACGAGGCAGCTGCGGAAGTCGATGGCCGCGCCGTAGACCGTCGCCGCGCTCGGCACGGCCAGCCCGGCGGGCAGGCCGGCGAGGATGGTCGCGAGGTACTTGCCGTACACGGCCGCGTTGTCGCTGGTGCCGCGGGCGGCGTAGAGGACGAAGCGCGCGCCGGAGGCGCGCGCTTCGCGGGCCGCCGCCCGGAACGGCTCAGGATCCGCGGCGAGACGCGCCACGATGCCGGCCTGCTCCAGGATCTCGTCCCGCATGATCGTCATCGTCGTCACCTCTTGCGCCCAGCCCAAGGCGGGCCTAGGATGCAGTCCACATACAGAGCATACCAAGTAGACAGAGCATGCGGAATCATCCGCGTCAGCACGAGGTGTCCATGGACTTCCAGACCGAGTACCCACGCTTCGCCGCCCGCTCGGGCGAACTGTTCCGCGAGGCGAGCGAGATCATCCCCGGCGGCGCCGGCAGCAGCGCCCGCACCGTCAAGTTCGGCTGGAAGCCCTACCCGCCGTTCATCGCCCACGGCACCGGGTCGCACCTCACCGACGTCGACGGCCACGACTACATCGACTACCTGCTCGGGCTCGGTCCGGACATCCTCGGCCACCGGCATCCAGTCGTCACCAAGGCCGTGGCCGACGCGATCGAGGAGTACGGCACGTCGTTCGGCCTCCCCTACGAGCTCGAGATCGAGGCGGCGCGCAAGGTCGTGGAGGCCGTCCCGAGCATCGAGATGGTGCGCTTCACCAACTCCGGGAGCGAGGCGGTGGGCACGGCCGTGCGCCTCGCCCGCGCCTACACCGGCCGCCGCATCCTCGTGCGCTTCGAGGGCCACTACCACGGCTGGCAGGACGTCGTGTACTGGAGCAACCACGTCGACCCGGCCGCGGCAGGACCTGCCGACCGCCCGCGGCCGGTCGCGGCCGGCCCAGGCGTGCCGCTCGAGCTGGCGGACACGCTCGAGATCCTCACATGGAACGACCCCGAGAGCTTCCAGCGCCTCATGGACGAGCGCGGCGACGAGATCGCTGCGGTCATCACCGAGCCGGCCGTCTTCAACACCGGCTGCATCCTTCCGGAGCCGGGTTACCTCGAGCTGCTGCGCGCCGAGACCAGCAAGCACGGCGCGCTGCTCATCTTCGACGAGGTGATCACCGGCTTCCGCTTCTGCCGCGGCGGCGGCCAGGAATGGTTCAACGTGATGCCCGACCTGACGACGCTCGCCAAGGGCCTCGGCGGCGGGTTCCCCGTGGCCGCCATCGGCGGGTCGAGAGAGGTCATGGGCATGATCGCCGAGGGTAGGTACTCCCACTCGGGCACCTACAACGCCAACATCATCCAGTGCGCCGCCGTGGCCGCGACCATGGACCTCCTCGACGACCCGGACTGGTACGCCCGTCAGCGGGCGCTCGGAGACAGGCTCGCCGCCGGCCTGCGCGACCTCGCCGGCGAGCTGGACATCCCCGTGCGCGTCGAGGGCCTCGGCACGGTCTTCCAGCTCTGGTTCACCGAGCACGCCATCCGCGACTGGCGGGAGGCCGACAAGTACGCCGACGAGCCGCGCTTCACCCGCTGGTACCAGGAGATGCTCCTGCGCGGCGTCCTCTTCCACCCCAGCCAGTACGAGAACATGTTCGTCTCGATGGTCCACACCGACGAGGACATCGACCGGACGCTGGCTGCCGCGGCGGAGGCGCTGGCCGTCCTCGCCGCGGAGCGCTGAGGCGACGGGAGCCGGGCGTGAGCCTCCTCCAGCCCCAGGACACCCCGCCGCCGGCACGCGCGACGCTTCGCTACCAGCGCGTGATCGACCTCGTGGAGGAGCTCATCGCCACGCGCGAGCTCCAGCCCGGCAGCCTGCTGCCGACGCAGCAGGAGCTCGCGCGCATGGCCGGCGTCAGCCTCATCACCGTGCGCCGCGCGCTCCAGGAGCTCGAGCGGACCGGGCGGGTGACCGGCCATCAGGGCGTCGGCACCTTCGTCGCCCGCCCACGGATCGTCACTGACCCGGCGCACAGCGGCGGCCTGCTCAGCACCTTCGATCAGCAGGCCGTCCCTCGCGACGTCGCCACACAGGTCCTCGGGCTGCGCGCGGCGACGCCGCGCCCGACCGTCGCCCAGACGCTCCGCCTCCGCGACGGCGCGCGCGTGTGGCAGCTCGAACGGCTGCGCCTGCTCGACGGCGCGCCGAGGGTCATCGAGGAGGCGCTCATCCCGCAGTCGCTGGCGCCGGAGCTGGGCGCCCGGCGCGCCGAGCTCAGCGGCTCGCTCTACGAGCTGCTCGGCCGCGAGTACGGGCTCATGGACCACCACGAGGAGCAGTACCTCGAGGTCACGACGGCGGGCCGGCGCGAGCGCCGCCTGCTGGAGCTCGCGGCACGAGCCAAGGTGGTGCGCCTGCGCGGCGTGAGCTTCACGCCGGAGGACATCGCCTTCGACTGTTTCGAGCAGGTCTACCCTGCCGAGGAGTTCGTCTTCTACATCTCGGGACGAACGGCCCGCCGCCTCTTCCGGCCGGCGGACCTGCATGATTGGGGCGCTACCCCGGTCCGCGACCCGCGGCCGGAGTGAGCAAGCCATGCACGCGGACAAGGAGCAAACGGCGATGACGAGCGACGACGTCTATATCGGCCTTGACCTCGGGACGTCGAGCCTCAAGGGCGTTGCGCTCGACGCCGCCGGCCGCGCGTTCGCGTCCGACCGTGAGCCCTACGACACGGCGCGGCCGGGTCCCGGCCTGGCGGAGCAGGACCCGGGGAGCTGGACGGAGGCGGCCAAGGCCGTGCTCCTGCGCCTCGCCGCGACCGTCTCGCCGGAGCGGTGGAAGACGATCGGCCTGTCCGGCATGATCCCCACGGTCGTCACGCTCGGGGTGGACGGCCTGCCCACGGGCCCGGCCTTCACCTGGGAGGACTGCCGGGCCCATGCCGAGGCCACGGAGATCGTCTGGCAGTCGGGCGCCAAGGAGACCTACGAGCAGACCGGCCAGCCGCTCGACGGCCGCTATCTCCTGCCGATGTTCGCCTGGATCCAGCGTCACGACCCGGCGCGGGCGGCGCGCACTGCCACCCTGCTGGGCGCGAAGGACTATCTCTTCGCCTGGCTCACCGGCGAGGTGCTCACCGACCCGAGCACGGCGACCGGCTACGGCTGCTACGGCCTCGAGACCGGCGCCTGGCTCCCGCCCCTCGCGGCGGTGGCCGGCGTATCGCCGACCGGCGGTCGCGCCGGGCGGCCTGGTCTGCCGCCGATCGTGCCTTCAGCCGAGACGCGGCCGCTCCGCCCGGAGGTCGCCGCGGACCTCGGCCTGCCGGCCGGACTGCGCGTCTGTGCCGGCGCCGCCGACTCGGTGCTGGCAGCCGAGGCGCTGGGCGCCGTGACGCCCGGCTCGGTCGCCTACGTCTGGGGCACGAGCACGGTCGTCCTCGGCGCCAGCCGCGAGCTCGCGCTCGACCCCGAGCGACGCTGCCTCGTCACGCCGCTCGCGACGCCGGGCTGGGGCGTCGAGATGGACCTCGTGAGTACCGGCGCAGCCGTGGCCTGGCTGTCCCGGCTGCTCGGGTACGGCCCCGGCGGCCAGGCCGACGTGGTGGCCGCCGCGGCGAGCGCCCAGGAGGGCGTCGTACCCGTCGCCCTGCCGTTCGTCGGCGTAGGCGAGCAGGGCGCCCTGTGGGACAACGATGTACGCGGGACGCTCGTCGGCCTCGACCTCTCGCACGGCCCGGCCGACGTCGCCCGGGCCGTGCTCGACGGCATCATCATGGAGAGCCGCCGCTGCCTGCGCCGTCTGCACGACCTCGGCCTGCCGTCCGGCGACGTGCGCGTCGCCTGGCGTGGCGCCGACCCTTGGTTCTGCTCGCGGCTCGCCGACGCGACCGGCCGCACGGTGCTCGTCGGCGACCCGGTGGAGACGTCGTCGGCGGCCGGCGCCGCGCGGCTCGCGGCGATCGCCGCGGACGCCGAGCTCCCGCCGGCCGGCACGGCCGACGAGCGCTTCGAGCCCGACCCACGGCGGACCGCCGAGTGGGACCGGCGCTGGACCGAGTACGAGGACGTCCTGCGCCCGCTCCAGCGCCTCTACGCGGTCTGGCCGCCGAAGTCCAAGGAGTGGTGAGGCGACCCAACGGCCGGACGCGCGCGCCTCAGTAGTAAAGGTCGCTCGGGCCCTTGTACTCCTGGATCGTGTTGCCGCCGTCGACCACGACCAGCTGCCCGGTGATGTAGCTGGCGTCGTCGCTGCCGAGGAAGCACACGAGCTTGGCGACCTCCTCGGGGAACGCGGAGCGGCCCATCGGCGTGTTGAGGCCGCCGACGTCTTCGCCGTCGGCCTGCGAGCCGGTCGCGATCCACCCGGGGCCGACGGCGTTCACGGTGATGCCGTGCTTGGCGACATCGAGGGCGAGGCCGCGCGTCAGACCCAGCACGCCGGCCTTGGCGGCGCAGTACGCGGCCTCCTCAGGATTCGCGACCACCGGGCCGGTCACCGAGCTCATGTTGACGATGCGCCCGTAGCCTCGCTCGATCATCCCCGGCACGACCGTGCGCGTGACGTTGAACTGGGTCTTGAGGTTGATCGCGATGCCGAAGTCCCAGTCGTCCTCCGAAAGGTCCTGGAAGGCTTTGAAGTCCTCCTCCTGCCCGAAGACGACCATGCCGGCGTTGTTGACGAGCACGTCGATGCGGCCGTAGCACTCCACGGCCTCGGCCACCATGGCGCGGACCTGGTCCATCTTCGTCAGGTCCGCGGTGTGCGAGCTCACCGTGGCGCCGAGCTCGCGCAGCGCCGCGGCGCACTCGTGCACCGCCTCGGCGATGTCGCAGATCGCGAGCAGCGCACCTTCCTCGGCGAGGACCCTCGCCGTCGCGAAGCCGATGCTGTCCTGCTTCGCGACCCCCGTGATGAGGGCTACCTTGCCCTCGACCCTGCCCTTGCGTGCCATGCTGTCTCGCTCCTCTGCTCGGACTGCGAACGGCGGCTGCCGCCGATGATGGTCGACGCGAATGCTATGCCGCCCGCCGATTCAGGCCAAGGGCCCGTGGGGCGCAGGCGCTTTGGAGGGGCGGCAGGCACGACCGCCCGCTGCCGCCTCATCCTCCCGAACCTCCCCCAACGGGCCTACGATGTGGGAGTTTTGGTCAAGCTTGTTCCAAGGCATGCCGATACGGGGAAGACCAGCGGGCGCTGAAGAGGGGGATGAGTGGCCACCGCAAGAGACCGGTCAGATGCGGTCTGGCTCCGGGTTGGGGACGTGGCGGACGAACTCGGGGTCAGCCCGAACACCGTGCGCCGCTGGACCGACGTCGGCCGCATCGCCTCCCATCGCAGTCCCGGCGGCCACCGCCGCTACCTCGCCGACGACGTCCACGCGCTCCTGCCGCGCGAGGAGGGCGACGGCGCCGCCCAACCCGGCGACTTCGCCCGGCTGCGGCGACAGACGCAGGACCTGCGCGCCACGCTGCAGGCCGGTCTCGACCTCATGTCGCTCCTCGCCGACGACCCGCACGCCGTCCCGGCCGAGGCGGCGCGCATCCTGTGCTCACTCACCGGCGCGCCGCGCTGCGACGTCTACTTCGCTGACGGCGACAAGCTGCGGCTCGCCGCCTCCGTCGACGGCGGAGAGCTCGACCCCGGCCGCCAGGGAGCGGCCAGGGCGACCGCCGACTGGACGCCTGCCGAGGGCGACCCGGCGGCAGCCGGGATCGTCTGCCTGCTGGCGGGCGACAAAGGGCTCGGGCGCCGCGCCCGGCTCGCCTTGCAACGGCGCGGCTGCCGGTCCCTCGCCTGGGCGCCGATGCTGCTGCACGGCGAGTTCGTGGGCGCGCTGGAGCTCAGCGATGCCGGCGAGCGCGACTTCTCTCGCCAGACAGACATGCTCGAGGGCCTGGCGCGCGTGTGCGCCGAAGCGTCGGCCGTCCGGCGGACGGTGGACGAGCTCGCGCATCGCGACAAGATGGCGCGCGAGCTGGTCGACCTCTCCCGCGAGGTCGCCCAGACGCACGACTTCGAGCGGTTCGTCCTGCGCTTCGCGGAGCGGCTGCTCACCGCCGCCAACGCCGACTGCGTCGACGTGTGGCGCGCGGCCGGCGGGGTGATCCGCAACGTCGTCAGCTTCACCCGCGACGGCGCCACCTCAGGCGTCACCGACACGATCCTCGACACCAGCCGGTACCCGTCGCTCGAGCAGACGCTCCTCGACCACACGCCGCTGGCCATCAACGACCTGCGCGACCAGCGCCTGGGGCCTGGCGAGGCCGACCTGATGCGCGGGTGGGGCTACGCCAGCTCGCTCAGCATGCCGCTCGTCGCCGGCGGGGAACTCGTCGGGCTGGTCGACCTCTACGACGACGCCGAGCGGGACTGGAACTCCGACCTCGAGTTTCTCACCAGCGTGTGCCAGCTGGTCGCCGGCGTGTTCGACAGCACGGCGCTGCTCGACGAGTCGAGGACCGTCACGCGCCTGCGCAAGGAGCTCGTCGATCTGGGCGCGGACCTCGCCGCGGCGGAGGCTCAGGGGGACATCGCCGAGCGCGCGGCGGCGCGTCTGCATCGCGCCGTGGACTGCAGCGACGTCGACATCTGGTGGCTCGAGGAGGGCTACCTGCGCTGCCTCGCCAGCGTCGACGCCAACGGGGTCGACGAGAGCGTGCGCGGCCATATCCTCGCGGTCGGCAACCATCCCTCGACCAGAGAGGCGATCGAGAAGCGCGAGATCCTCGTCATCAGTTCACTCGCGGACGAGCGCGTCACAGACTACGAGCGCGAGGACTTCGGGGAGTGGGGATTCCAGAGCGTCGCCTCGATACCGCTCGTCAGCAATGACGAGGTGGTCGGCCTCATCGACATCTTCGATGTGCGCGAGCGCGACTACAACGAGGTGCGCTGGTTCCTGCCGGAGGCGGGACGGACCGTGGCGGACGCCCTGCGCAACGCCGACCTGCTCGCCGGGCTGCGACGCGGCAACTCGGCGCTCCGTGAGCTGGTGGAGCTCGGTGACCGCCTGAACGAGGCCGGCACGCTGGAGGAGCTCGCCAAGGCGGTCGCCGAGCGTCTCCGCGACATCCTCTCCGCGGAGGACTGCGACATCTGGCAGGTGGACGGCGCCGTCCTGCGCTGTCTCGCCAGCGTCGACAGCCGCGGCTGGGACGCGGACGAGGTCGGCTCCGAGCGCGAGCTCGCCACCTACGAAGCCACGATCGCCGCCCTCACCGCCGACGAACCGATGGTCATCGGCGATCTCGAGGCGGCCGGTCTCAGCGAGCCGGAGAGAGAGGCCTACCAGCGCTGGGGCTTCCACAGCATGGTCTCACTGCCGCTCGTGGTGGAGGGCCGAGCCATCGGCCTCATCGACGTGTTCGACACCAGGGTCCGCGACTTCACCGTCCACCTGGACCTCATCCGCAGCGTCGGCCGCCTGCTCGCCGGGTCGTTCGAGAAAGCGATGCTGGTGCAGCGTCTGGAGGGGGGCAACGAGGATCTTCGCCTCCTCGTCGACTCGGGCCTCGAGTTCGGCGCGACGCTCGACGTGGACTCGGTGCTGGTGACCGTCGCCGAGCGCATCGTGCAGGTGTCCGAGGCCGACCTGTGCGACGTGCTCCGGCTGGACGGCGACGAGGTCGAGGTCCTCCTCGCCATCGGCGAGGACTGGGAGGACGATCCCGTGGGCAAGCGGTACCCGCTGCTCGACTACGGCACCTTCCTGAAGGCCCTCGAGACACGGCGCCCGGTCGCGACCCCCGACATCTTGACGACGCCCGGCATGACCAAGCCGGAGCTCGTCGACGCGAAGGAGTGGGGCTACCGCGCTACCCTCGACGTCCCGCTCGTCAGTCACGGCGGAGTCATCGGCTTCATCTCGCTCATGAACAGGGACGTCCGCGACTTCGCCCGCGAGGAGGTCGTCGTCGGCCTCGCGCAGGTCGCGGGCCAGGCGATCGCCAACGCCGGCCTCTACCGCGAGCTCGACGACAACCTGCGACGCATGGCCCTCGTGAGCGAGTCCGCGCTCGAGCTGACCAGCAGCCTCGACCTGCAGGCCACACTGCTCGCCACCGCCCAGCGGCTGTGCGAGGCCATCAGCGTGAGTGAGTGCGAGATCACCATCATCGAGGGTGACGAGCTGCACACGCTGATGCGCGTGAGCGACGGCGAGGTGGACGGGGAGTGGATGGGGCAGCGGCTGGCGCTCGCCGACGCGGGTGTGACCCGCGAGGTGATCGAGACGAAGTGGCCGACGGTGGTCGCCTCGCTGCGCGACCCGCGCCTCACGCCGGCCGTCTTGGACATCAACCGTGACTGCGAGCTCAAGAGCTGGGTCACGCTGCCGCTCATCGTCAAGGACACGGTCATCGGCACCGTGAGGCTGGTCGAGAACGGCGCCGAGCGCACCTTCGCCCAAGCTGAGCTCGACACGGCGGCCGCCATCTGCCACGCCGCGGCGCTGGCGATCGACAACGCCGCGCTCTTCGCACGCGAGCAGCAGACGACGCGCGAGACGCAGCTGCTCAACGATATCGCGGCGCGGACGGCCGCCAGCCTCGACCTCGAAGAGGTCGTGAAGGCGGCCGTCGACGAGCTCGGGCAGCTGATGACGTTCGAGGAGTATGGGCTGCTCCTGCTCGACGGCGCCAGGGTGGGGCACGTCATCGGCTCGCGGCCGGCCGCCCAGGCGCTGATCGGCCTCGAGCTCGACGCCTTCGAGCCGGGGTTCATCGAGCGGATCGCGGCCGAGGGCGTGCTCGTCGTGCGCCTGCCGGAGGACCTGCCCACGCTGGCCGGGTCGCCCGCGATCGAGGGCCTTGCCTCCGGAGTCATCATCGCACTGCCGTCCGACACCGGCCTTCTCGGTGTTCTCGACCTGAGCAGCGCCGACCAGGACGCCTTCGCCACCGTCGACCGCCACCTGCTCGAGCGCGTGGGCACGCAGCTTTCGCTGGCCATCAAGAACGCCCAGCTGTACGACGAGATCAAGCGCATGCACCTCGGCAACCTCAAGGCGCTGAGCTCGGCGCTGAACGCGAAGGACTACTACACACTGGGCCACGCCGCGCGCGTCGCCGCCTATACGGTCATGCTCGGCAGGGAGCTCGGCTGGGCAGAGGACGTGCTGACGCCGCTGGAAGAGGCCGCCTACCTCCACGACATCGGCAAGATCAGCATCTCCGACCGCGTGCTTCTCAAGCCCGGCCGCTTGAACCAGCAGGAATGGGACGAGATGCGCGAGCATCCCGTGGTGAGCGCCGACATCATCCGCCCTCTCTTCCCCAAGGACCTCGTGCTCGCCGTGCGCCACCACCACGAGCGCTACGACGGCGCGGGCTACCCGGACGGCCTCGCCGGCGAGAACATCCCGCCGCTGGCACGAGCGATGGCCGTCGTGGACGCCTACGATGCCATGTCGTGCCGCCGGCCGTACAAGGCCGCCCTCACCTACCCGGAGTGCCTCGCGGAGTTGCTGCGCTGCCGCGGCTCGCAGTTCGACCCCGAGATGACCGACGCGTTCCTCCACGTCCTGGAGGACGTGGCGCGGCGGCGTGCTCGCGCAGAAGAGATCGCCACGGAAGCCGCGTCTCGCATCCGCGGCGAGACCCACGCCGCGCTGCTCGCACTGGATGACGAGGGCTCGAACGCGTACCGCGAGATCGAAGCGGTGCTGCGCGAGGTGCGCGACGCCAACCCGCCGACCCGGTTCCTGACCACGCACGCGCGCGTGGAGAAGCGCTACGTGATCGGCGTCGACCCCGAGGAGGAAGAGACCGAGAAGTCGCACCTCGGCGCCGAGATCTTCGCCGACGACGAGCTGCCGCAGGTACTGGCCGGCGAGCGCCCGCAGGTCAACGCCGTGTTCGCCGACGAGTTCGGCGTGTGGATCACCGGCCTCGCCCCGATCCGCGACGCGTCGGGGCGTATCGTCGCGGCCGTGGCCGCCGACCTGCCCGCCCTCTCGACCTCCGAGAGTGAGAGCCTGCGCGGCGACGGCCGCCAGACCTTCGCCGCGATGCTGCAGACGGCGGCCGTCCGCCTCAGCCGCGCCGAGATCGACGCGATCACCGACGCCCTCACCGGCCTCTACAACCACCGCTACCTGCACGAACGCCTGAGCGAGGAGCTCCACCGCGCCCGCGACCTGCAGAAGCCGCTGAGCGTCCTGTTCTGCGACCTCGACCACTTCAAGGGCTACAACGACACCAACGGCCACAGTGCCGGGGACGCGGTGCTCCGCGAGGTCGCGCACCTCATCGAAGAGTCGGTGCGTAACGTCGACGTCGCCGGACGTTACGGCGGCGAGGAGTTCGTAGTGCTGCTCGTCGAGACGGAGCGGGAGACGGCGCTCACGGTGGCGGAGCGCATCCGTGAGCGCATCCACTCGGCCGGGTTCAGCGCCAACGGCGTGCCGCTCACGGTGAGCATCGGCGTCGCCGGCTACCCCGACGACGCGGACCGCCGCGAGGACCTGCTGAACAAGGCCGACTGGGCGATGTACCTCGCCAAGCGCCGCGGCCGCGACCAGGTCGCGAGCTTCGGCGAGTCGTGACCGTGCGCCCCGGGGATGCGCCGTCGGAGCGAGCGACTCGCCGGCGGCCGGCCAGGCGCCGGCAACGTGCCGCCGGCCCTCAGGCGCCGGCCGGCTCGGGCTGTGAGCCGGACGACGCCGGCCCCTGCTCCTCCGGAGGCGCCGGCGCTCCGATCTCCTCCCAGTTCGCGGCGATCCGGCGCAGGATCAGCTGGTCCCGCTGCTCCAGCGCGACCAGCTTCTGGTCGAGCGCCTCGATGCGCGCGAGGATCGCCTCCGTATCCGCGAACGACTTCTGGTTCACAAGGTAGTCGGCCTCGGCGCGCGCCTCGGAGTGGCGACCCTGGATGTTCTGCCCGACCAGCAGCAGCGGCATCAACAAGATCTGGATCACGTTGCTGATCAGCAGGTAGGCGACGAACGCGGGAAACGGGTCGAACGAGTGCAGGTGGAGTGACGGGACCTTCCGCGCGAGGATGTTGTAGCCGATCCACAGCACGGTCCAGCAGAAGATGATGAGGAAGAACGTCATGCTGCCGACCCGGTCGGTGATGCCGACGGCCAGCCGGTCGAGGGCGGAGTAGTTGTCGATCACCGCCTGATTGGCGGGCGCCCCTGCTGCGGCCGCCTCTACGGCGGCGACGTGGTGCTTGCGCTTGGAGCCGATCATGTGCCCTCCCGGGACGCGTTCTGGTGAAGGGATGCCGTCAGGCGCGGTGGCGGCGGGCGACGCGGACGTCGCCGCGCCGCAGGGTCAGGCCCTCCCGGTCGAAGTACTCGAGGAGGGCCTGCGCGCTGCGGCGCCCGCAGCCGGCGGCGTCGCGAAAGCCGGCCAGCGTGACTTCGCCGCCGCTATCGAGCTGGGCGAGCAGGACGTCGCGGGCGCCGTCCACCGCGGCGCGCGCGAACCACAGGTCCTTATCGACGCGCGCGACGTCACCGCGGCGCGCGAGCACGTCGAGGACCTGGCCGAGCTCGCGCGGCGGGCGGCGCAGCTCGTCGGCGAGCGTCGCCAGCGTCGGCGGAGCCAGCGGCTCGGAGCCGAGGCGCTCGAGGATGACGCCGGCGAGCGCCGCCTGCTCGTCGCCGAGCACGCCGGCGCCGGCGGGGGCGTAG
>Ga0302263_10000844_pt1 | contig 11643 bp, 7 predicted proteins | sample II_Fen_N1_4_FD_194564 | JGI IMG/M metagenome (GOLD analysis project Ga0302263, IMG submission 194564) | Peat permafrost microbial communities from Stordalen Mire near Abisko, Sweden - II_Fen_N1_4 | ecosystem: Environmental > Terrestrial > Soil > Wetlands > Permafrost | place: Sweden: Abisko... | reverse complement strand
AGGCCTGACATTGTGCGTGTTTGCGGGATCATTGGCCTCCGCTGCCGATCCGATTCCTGAGACGCCTGCCCTGGTGGCTGATTCGGCGCAGGATTCTGTCGCAAAGCCTGTTGTGCACAGGGGACGGACCATCCGCTTGGAAGAGCGCACCGTCGTTTCGAGCAAGGGCGATGTTTCTGGGACGCAGTGGACGCTCGGGCGCGATGAGCTTTCCCAGGGGACAACTCTTGTCGACCTGCTGGAGCGGATTCCGGGCGTGGAAGTGCAGCGCACGGGGGGGCTTGGAGGCTACGCCGAGGTGCGGCTGCGCGAATGCCCCTCGAGCCAGGTGCGGGTGACGCTGGACGGCATCTCCTTGGGCGGAAGCGACGGGTCCACTGTTGATCTGGGGAACATCTCCACCGAAGGCCTGGAGCGCGTGGAGGTCCTGCAGAGCGGGAGTGCTGGCTCGGAAGGACATCCCGAGATTCGCCTGGTGTCCCGTCACGCCTGGTCGCAACTGGGTGCATCGGGGACCGTGGGGAGCTTTGGCGAAAGGAAACTGAGCGCCTGGTGGGGCGATTCTGCGGGCGTCTGGAGCGCCAGCGGCTGGATCCAAAGAGCTGACAATAATTGGCCGATCGATTGGGATCGCGGCACTCCCTACAACACTGCGGATGACACCGTTATCCGCCTCAAGAACAACGACTACGAGTCCTGGGGCGGCGTCCTCTCCTGGCGCCCGACCGACCGCATCTCGGCGGACTTGCGCGGCGAAGGCTCGGACAAAGGGATCAGCGGACTTTACCTCGAGGACCCGGTGGCGCGCTACGCCCGCCAGTCCGCTCAGTTCTCGCTTGCCTCGCGCGGCGAGGATCGCTGGGATCTGCCGTGGGATCTCGCGGGACGGCTGCGCCACAGCCGTTGGACTGACAGTGCCGGGACCGTCGATTATCGTTCCAACCGCGAAGCCGAGGAGCTGGGCTGGAATGCTTCCGGAGGTTTCGGCATCGTTGGCCATTCGCAGGGGTGGTTCGATCCGTGGATTCATCTTGGCATTGATCTGGAAGGAAGCCATTGGACCACCGAGACGCCCAAGCAGGTCCACCTCTCGCCGGACGCTACGCGCCAGAAGGGGACCTTGGAGCTCGGCTGGAAAGGGGAGGACGAAGCTGCGACCAAGGGAGCTTCGGCGCTGGTTTCCTGGGGATTGGCGCGCGACGAGCGCGACTTCGCCAACTCCTCCATGATGGGAATCGCGAAGAGTGCCGATAGCTCCAGTTGGCGCGGCTCCTGGGAGGCCCGGGCGCGGCTGTGGACGCAGAGCCGTGACAGATTTTGGCAGACCTGGCTTGGCGGGGCGCGTTCGATACGGGTGCCCGACTTCTTCGAGATCTACGGCGACAACGGGCTCACCTTCCAGAACCTTGCGCTGCGGCCCGAACAAAGCTGGACCGCAGAGTTCGGCGGGCGGCTTTCGGGAGACGTCTGGAGCTTCGGCGCGACGCCCTGGATAGGCCTTTACCAGGACCCCATCCGGCGTCAGATACTGGGCTCTTCGCCGGCTTCGCGCTACTATAACGATTCTGGCTACACGGCTGTCGGGATGGACGGCGACGCCTCCTTGAACGGGCGCTTCGGGCGATTGCGGCTGCAAGGGACCCTCGAACGCACCTGGCTCAATTCCGCGTACGCGGCGGTGCGCGGTCACGAGATGGAGCGCATCCCGCATTGGAAATGCTCGATGACGGCCGGAACTCCGACGTGGCGTGGGCTCTCTGGGGAGTACGTCCTGGAAGCCCAAGGGATGTCGTGGAAGAGCCCGCTCAATACGCCGGGGGAGACGGTGCCGGGAAGAGTGCTGCACGATCTCCGAGTGCGCTTCGTATGGGGCCAAGTGAGCCTTGCGCTTGCCTGCGAGAATCTCACCGACGTGCGCTTTGAGGAATGGGCCGACGCCCCTCTTTCGGGGCGCTCTTGGCGCGCACAATTGGAATTCAACCTCAGAAAATCAACCAAGGATCCATCATGAAACTGAAAATTCACCACCTAGCCTTGCTGGGGGGCGTGTCGCTCCTGGGGGGCTGCTTTGGCTCCGATGATAATTCGACCAATTCGACAGATTCTGGCAATGGAACCAAAGTGTACGCCGTCGCTACGGACTACAGTAACTATGCCGTACAGTCCGTAGAAAGCGGGGCCGCCGCGCCCTTCAAGGACTTCGCCAACGCCCCTAGCGGTGGAGGGCTCGCCTTGAGCTCCGCTGACGGCGTGCTCTACATCATCAACCAGAAGACTGGAGAGCTCCAGGCCTGGAAGAACAGTGCGATCCAGTTCGATGTCAACGTAGGCGCCGCTAGCAACCCCTATCAGGTGCTCAAGGTTGGCAACAAGCTCTACGTAGTGCGCTGGAACTGCAACAGCCTCTTGGTGCTTGGCGCCTCCAAGGGCGACTCCATTGGGAGCCTCGATCTCTCGAAAAGCGCCAACAAGGAAGGGGTTGTGAACCCTGCCAAAGCCGCCTTCATCGGTGGCAAGCTCTGGATCCTTGCGCAGAGGATGTTCGCCGACTACTCCTACGATTCCGGGATGGTGATCGTCGCCGACACGGGCGTTGCCACAGCTCCACGCGGCATTTCCCTAGCCGCCAAGGATCCACAGGCAATCGCTGCGGTGGGAAGCAATGTCTACGTGGCCTCGCACGGAACATGGGATACGGCGACTGCCGATGGCGGCTTCGATCTCTTCAATGCCGCCACGGGTGCCTGGACCAAGCGTCTCTCCGCTGTGGCTATCGGAAAGCCCGCTGATCTCGTGGCTGTGGCCGGAAACCTCTGGGCCATTGTCTATACCGACGCCTTCACGACCACCAAGGTGGTTCCCGTTTCCTCCGAGGGCTTGCAAGGTGCCGCCGTTGCCGGTCTTGCGGCTGCAAATACGCTTGCCACCGACGGCTCCTACCTCTGGGTGTCCGATCGCGCTGCGGGCGACAAGCAGGCTGTCTGGAAGCTGGACGGCTCCACTGGCGCCGCGATTTCCTCCGTCAAGACGGCTTATCCGCCCGCGGCGCTTGCTATCGTGCAGTGATGCGCGAACTTTGGCTGGTGCGCCACGGCACTACAGATTGGAACGCCTCGGGAAAGATCCAGGGGCACGCCGACATCCCCCTCAACGCCCAGGGGGAGGCGCAAGCCTTGGAGGTCGGACGGAAATTGTCCGATCTCCATTTTGATTCGGTGTGGAGCTCCGATCTCGCGCGGGCGCGCCGCACCGCCCAGCTTGCGGGCTTCTTGAGGGCCTATCCCGAGCGCCGGCTGCGCGAGCTCGACTTCGGCGGCTGCGAGGGCCTCACCTGGGACCAGCTCGACGGCCTCACCCGCGACGACCTGATGGCCTACGAGGGCTTCCGCGCTCCCGGCGGCGAGGCCACCGCTGACCTCACCCGTCGCGTGACGGAATTTGTCGAGACGCTCCCCGAGGGCCGCCACCTCGTCTTCACCCACGGCGGGGTGGTGCGCTCGCTCCTGCACGAGTGTGGCGAGGGGCCGACCCACCTGGAAAACGGCTCCGTCACCCGCATCGACTGGAGCTTGCGCAAGAAGCTCGGACGCCTGTGCCTCCTCACCGGCGGGGTGCGCTCGGGCAAGAGTTCGCGGGCCCTGAAGACAGCAAACGCCTGGGGAAAGGGCGAGGTCTCCTTCCTGGCCACCGCCGAGGGGCTGGACGACGAGATGCGGCTGCGCATCGAGAACCACCGGGCCGAGCGCGCCGCGCTTGGCTGGGAGACCATCGAGTGCCCGCGTGATGCCGCCGTCGCGCTGCGAAGCGCCAAGCACAAGACCTGCGTCTTGGATTGCCTGACGCTTTTTGTCACCAACCGCCTGCTCGCCGGCGGAGCCGATTCCGTCAAGGCTGGGGTCGAGGATCTGCTCCTGGCCTGGCGCGAAACCGGCAAAGACCTTGTCGTCGTGACAAACGAGGTGGGCTGGGGCATCGTGCCCGAAAACGCCCTGTCGCGCGACTATCGCGACCAGCTCGGCTGGGCCAACCAGCGGCTCATGGAGGAGGCGAGCGAAGGCTGGCTTTGCGTCTCCGGGCGTGCCCTCCCCGTCAAACCTTCCCTCACCTGAAAGAAGACAGAAAATGTCCATCCGCCCTGTTCCCCAAGAGGCCTACGCCGCCGTGACGGCGCGCCAGCTTGATCTGCTCAAAATTCCCGGATCGCTCGGGCTCCTGGAGCCCATCGGCAACAAGCTCGGCGCTATCCAGGGCACCGACCGCCCCGTCGTGGGCAAGGGCGCCGTGGTGGTGTGCTGCGGCGACCACCACGTGCTTGCCGAAGGCGTCTCGAACTACCCTCCCGGCATCACCCTTCTGCAGGCCAAGAACTTCCTGGACGATGGAGCTTCCATCAACCAGATCGCCAAGGCCTCGGACGCCGACGTGTGGGTAGTGGATGCCGGCATCGACGGCGAGGTCCTCCCTGAGCACCCGCGCCTGATCGCTCCGCGGGTGCGAAACGGCGCCGGGAACATCGCCCGCGAGCCGGCCATGACGCGCGAGCAGACGCTTGCCGCCATCGAGCTGGGCCGCGAGGGTGCCCGTCGCGCCGCAAAGAACGGCGCCACGGTGCTTGCCGCCGGCGACATGGGCATTGGCAACACCACCCCCGCTGCCACTCTCACCTGCGCCTATCTCGGCCTTGATCCAGAAATTGTCACCGGTCGTGGTTCGGGCCTTTCTGACGAGTCGCTTGCCAAGAAGCGTGAGACGGTGACGCTTTCTGTCGCCCGCGCGCGCCTCGCCTTGGGCGACTTGCAGGCCGCCGATCCGGTGGATGTGCTGGCCCACCTCGGCAGCTGCGAGATCGCCGCTATCGCCGGCGTCTACCTGGAAGGCGCCGCCCTGGGCCTTCCGGTAGTGGCCGACGGCTATCCGGTGACGTCCGGGGTGCTGGCCGCCGCGCGCATCGATCCGGCCGTGAAAGATTATCTGTTCGGCTCCCACCAGTCGGCCGAGCCGGGCCACGCCTGGCAGCTCAAGGAGCTGGGGCTCGAGCCCATCTTCCGCATCGGCATGCGCTTGGGCGAAGGCACCGGCGCAGTGCTTGCTTTTCCGGTGCTGCGAGCGGCTGCCCAGATTCTGTCAGGCATGCGCACCTTCAGCGAGTTCGGCATCTCGCTGTGAAGTCGTGGTGGCTGGCGGTGGGCTTTCTCACCGCCTTGCCGACCCCCGACGTCGGCGTCGTCTCGGGCGAGGACTTCCGTCGTTCGCGCCGCCTCTATCCGCTGGTGGGGCTCCTGCTCGGAGGCCTCTCGGCCCTCTTGGCCTGGGGCTGCCGTCGGCTGGGCCTTCCCGCTGGCGTAGAAGGTTCGCTCCTGCTTGCCGCCACGTTCCTTGCCACCGGCTTTCTGCACCTCGATGGCCTGCTCGACTGCTCCGACGCCCTCCTTGCCCCGGTGCCGCCGGCGCGGCGACTCGTCATCCTCAAGGACGTCCACATGGGCGCCTTCGCCTTCGGGATGGGCTTCGTGGTGCTGACCGTCTTTTGGCAGCTTTTGTCCTTGCGTCCGCCGCTTTGGCTGCTCGCCTCTCTGCCGGTGCTTTCGCGCGCCGCCGTGGTGCTTCCCATGAGCCTCTGGCCCTACGCCCGCAAGGACGGCTCCGGGATCCTGGCAAGCGCCCCCTGGCCCGAGCGGCGCGCTGCCTTGCTGACAATTCTTGTCGTGGCGGTGCTTGCGGCTCCGGCGGCCTGGTTCTTCCCCTGGACGGCGCTTGCGGTGCTTCTCGCGCAGCTTGCGTTTTCTGTCTTCGCGGCCCGTCGTCTGGACGGCGGCCTCACCGGCGACTGCTACGGCGCCGCCATCGTGCTCTCTGAGGCCTGCGGGCTGCTTGCCTGGGTGATCGCAAAAGCCTAGCGGCAAAGGGCGCCTGCCCCGCACGGATCGGGCGTGCCCGGGCTAATGCTGGCGTCCCTGGCACATGTTATGCCGTTTCGTAGCCGCACCACGTTGTTGTTGCCCCCTCTCCGGCGTCTAGCGGGAGAGGGGTGCCCCGAAGGGGCGGGGTGAGGTCAAAATCGGCACGGAACTAGGAACCAGCGATCACATCTATGCGCACAACAAGGAACGCTATTTCGCTTCGGTCTTGACTTCGACTTCTGGAGCCGCCTCGGCGGCTACGGGAGCGGCCTTCTTGGCGCGGGGCACGCGCTTGATCAGCTCGCCGCCGGCGCCGCGGCGCACATTCACAATGCCCTTGCATTCGGGATAGCGGGAGCAGCCCAGGAATTCGCCGAAGCGTCCCTTGCGCAGAGTGGTGGGGGCGCCGCAGATGCCGCAGCAGAACTCTCCGTCGTAGAGCTGCTTGGGCGGGGCGGAGCCGTCTTTGGCGCGTTCCTCGAAGACGAACTCGACCTTGAGCTCGTCGGTGAGCTTGAGCCCGGCTGAGAAGGGACGGCGCGTCTTGAAGCTGAAGAAGCCGTCCAAGGGGCCGATCTCCTTCTTCTCCAAAAGTTCTTCGGCTTCGGCTTGGGTTAAGAGGCGCGTGGAGATGGTCTTGTAGAGCTTGAAGTCGCAGGCTTCGTCGGTGCATGAAAAGCTCTTGAGCTTCTCGCGCAGGGGCTTGCCGCACTTGGGGCACTTGCCGAAGGGAACACTATCCTCGTAGCCGGTGTCCTGGTCAAAGGCCCGTGCCTGCTCCACGATGCGGCTCGTGAAGTCGCGGATCTCGCGCATGAAATCGGGGCGCTTGATCTCCCCCTTCTCCATCAGGAAGAGCTTGTGTTCCCATTCTCCCGTGAGGGCCGGGCTCACGAGGCCCTGCACCGGGATGCTCGAAAGCAGGTGCAAGAGTTGCATGGCCTTGGCGGTGGGCACCAGTTCCTTCTGGCGGCGCGTCACGAAGTAGGCCGAGATGAGCTTTTCGATGGTCTCGGCGCGGGTGGCAGGTGTGCCCAGGCCGCGCTCCTTCATGGCCTCGGCCAGCTCCTCGTCTTCCACGAGCTTGCCGGCATTTTCCATGGCCGCCAAGAGCGATGCGTCGTTGTAGCGCGCCGGCGGCTTGGTCTGGAAGCCTTCCAGCAAGACGGATTTTGTCACGGCCTTGCCGTCGGGGGCGTCGGGCAGACGCGAGGCGATGCCGATCTCGACATCTTCCTCCTGCTCGCTTCCGAAGGCTTCCCGCCAGCCGGCATGGGCCAGCACCTTGGCGGTGGTGCGGAAGAGGTCGTCGCCTACGCGGGTGGAGCGCTCCACGGTGCGCCACACGGCAGAATCCAAAAACGCCGCCAGGAAACGGCGGACCACCAGGTCGTAGACCTTGGCCTCCACGCCCGAAAGCTGGGCGCGCTCACCGGTGGGGATGATGGCAAAGTGATCCGAGATCTTGGCGTTGTCAAAGATGCGACGGGCCTGGGGGGCGTGCGACGGGTCGCCGATGCGCCCGGCAAGTCCCGAATAGACGGAGTCGAGCTGCCCAAAGATGCGGGTGACTTCTGCGGGGTAGTCCTCGGGAAGGCACTTGCTATCGGTACGCGGGTAGGTCAGCACCTTGTAACGCTCGTACAGGGCCTGGGCCGCCGAGAGGGTCTGGCGGGCCGAAAGGCCAAAGCGCTTATTGGACTCGCGCTGAAGGCTCGTAAGATCAAAGAGCAGGGGCGGAGCTTCGCGCCGCTCGGTGGCTTTGTCTTCTACTGCTCCCGGCTTTCCGGTGCAACGCGCCACCACGTCGTCGGCCTCGTTCTTGACCCAGATGCGGTCGGCGCGGTCGTCGTCGTGGCTCTTCTTGAAGCCGTCCTTGACCCACATACCCTCGTAGCTGTCGTTTCCGACGCCGAAGGTGGCGCGGGCCGTCCAGTAGTCCTTGGGCACGAAGGCTTGGATGATGCGCTCGCGCTCCACCAAGATGGCAAGCGTGGGCGTCTGGACTCGGCCGAGGTTGGCCGTCTCCTTGGCGCCGCGTCCGAAGAGCCGCAGCGTGAAGGCGCGGGTGGCGTTGATGCCCACCAGCCAGTCTGATTCAGAACGGCACTGGGCGGCGTCTACTAGGCCAGCTTTGGTGGAGGCTGGCAGCAGCTTCTCGAAGCCTTTGCGGATGGCGGCCAGCGTCATGGACTGCAACCACAGTCGTTCGGCAGGCTTGTCCACTCCCAGATGCTTCACGATGTAGGCAAAGATCAGTTCGCCCTCGCGCCCGGCATCACAGGCGTTGATCAGTCCGTCGACGTCCTTGCGCTTGGCTTCCTTCTCGATAATGTCCAGGAGTTCGTGGCCGGTGGCGCCTTCCTTCTCGTCCTCCTCCTCGGTCTTCTTCTTGCGACCGCGGTGCATCATCTCGGCGCTTGCCTTGAGAGGGAACACTTCCGGGAGGATGGGCAGCGTCTCTAGGCGCCAGAAGCCGTACTTCTTCTTGTCGAGATCCTCTGGCATGCAGAGTTCGACCAGGTGACCGGCGGCCGAACAGACGATCAGGTCGCTGCGTTCGAAGACCTTGCCGCGTTGCGAAAACCCGCCCAAAGCGGTGGCAATGTCGCGAGCGACGGAGGGTTTTTCGGCGATGACGAGTTTCTTGGGCATAACTTGTTTCCTTGAGACAGCCAAAGGTAGTGCAGCGTTCGAAAAGCGTGCATTGAAGCGATAGCTGCTTGCTACCTTAAGGCGTATGCGTGGTGCCATGATGCGTTTGCTCGGCGTGCAGTTCCTGATTGGGCTAGCGAGTCTTTCCTATGCCGCTAATGGAGTTGCCAGCTACTATTCGGCGGATTCGGCGGATGCGAAGCAAAAAATCAGCCAGTCATCTAGCCTGTCGACTTCAACTCCCGACATGTTTTCAAACGCACCTGTCGCCTCGACTAAGCTCGTGGATGGCATCGCCTTTGCTGTGGAAGACAGTCTGTTCTACGTGTCTCCAGGTGATCAACTGAAGCTGCGCTGGTGGGGAATTGGCGAAGGCATGGAAAACCTTGTCGTTAACACCCGCTGGGAGCTGGTGGTTCCCGACATGGGCGTGGTCAACGTGCGCGGAGCCACCCTCAAGAAGGTGCGTGAAGATCTTCTGAAGCTGTTGCGCTCCCACGTTCGCGTAAAGATGATGGATCTGCAATTGGTCAAATTGGCGCCGGCGCAGGTGCAGATCACTGGTCTGGTCCCTAAGCCCGGAGTTTACGACATCTCCCCTGGTGCGCGCCTTTCCGAGGCTCTCAAGCTGGCTGGACTGCAGGTGGGCGAAGAACTCCGCAATCGCCAGACGGCATCGCCTCCGGGTCCCAACGACAACTTCCGTTTGCCTTCGCTGCGGCGAGTCTTGGTGGTGCGTGGCAGCGGACGGGACAGCCTTTGGAGCGATCTGGTCAAGGCCTACAATGGCGGCGATGCCGATGCTGACCCGCGCCTCTTCACTGGAGACAAGATTCGCCTCTATCCCCAGGGGCCGGTTCTCACGGTTTCCGGTGATGCGCCCTTTGCAGGAAACGCCGAATTCATTCCTGGCGAGCCCGTCGACTCTTTCCTCAAGGTGGTCGGCCTGACGCAGTGTCCTGCTTCGCTACAGGCCGTGCGCTCTTCGGGAGAGCGCATCTCCATGAATGCAGCCACTAGCCTTGATACGGGGGTTTCGCTATTGGAATTGTCCCCGGTGACCTACAGGATAAATAATCGGCTGGTGTGGGTCGGAGGGTTCGTCCAAAGGCCGGGAGCTTACCCTTATCGCGCCGGGATGACGGCCAAGGACCTGATCGATCTGGCCGGTGGGTCTCGTGGCAGCGAGGATTCCACTACCTATTTCTGTGTGAAGCGCGATTGGCAGAAACTAAAGGTGGATATGCGCCACTGGGAGGATGCGACCCAGTTCGCCGAAGTCAAGCAGCAGCTTATCGCCTACCAGTTGCAGATGCGGGGAAGCTATTCTGATCCTCTGACGCTTCTGCAAGCGGGTGATACGGTCTTGGTTCGAGCAAGTTGTCTGGGTTGGCGGTGCCGTGAATCGTCCGGGCTATGTCCCGTGGAAGCGCGGGGCGAACATGGAAGACTACGTCGCTTCGGCGGGCGGATTTGCCAGTCATGCCTGGGTAGACAACGTGAAGATCTACGACCCCTACACGAGCCTTCCTGTCGCCGTCGGACAGACGATTCGTCCGGGCGCTGCCGTCCTCGTTCCCGAGACGAAGTATCTCTACACTGACCAGTGGATTACCCTGGCGGCGACTTTGATTGGGACGGTTGTATCGCTGGCGACCTTCTATGTGGTGGCAAAATGAAGCCTGAAGACGATTCGCGTCAGCCCGATGTCCGCATGGATAACGTTTCGCCCTTGGCGACAAATGGCGCTAAGACGGTTTTGCGACTGCTTTGCGTGGCGCTCCAATACTGGAAGACAATTCTTGCGACGACTGTCGTATTCACGGCATTGGGGGCTGGGTTGGCGATGTTGCTGCCCGAGAGCTTTGTAGCTTCGACGGCGGTGATGATGGTCAGCGATCAGGGCTCATCCTTAGGGACGAGTCTTCTCTCGGCGTTGCCTTCAGATCTCAGTAGCGCCTTGGGCGGAAGTCTCGGAAGCGCCTCGGGCAAGACCAAGGGACTTTTGGAGACGGTTCTTTCCAGCGAGCAGTTGGCAGATTCTGCTGTCGACGCCTTCCATTTGGATACCGCATGGAAACTCGATAAGCGGAAGATTCGCCATGGCCGGCAAGAGCTGCGTCGCCGGATGTGGCACAAGGCATTCCAATGGAACTTCAATGAGAATGATGCTTATGTGCTGACATTTGAATCCAAGGATCCCGTTCTTTCCTTTCGAGTCCTTCAGTGGGTGAATATCTGGACGGAGCGGAAAATTTGGAGTCTGCAGCAGGCCAAGATCAATCGCAACCTGGATTTTGCGAAGTCCAAGCTTTCGGAGCGGGAAGAAGTTCTGCGCGCCGTGGAAGACTCTCTTCAAGCATTTCAACTGAAGCACAAGATGTACGACCCTGCCACGCAGGTCGAGCAGAGCTTGGCAAATGTGGCAAGCTTGCAAGCTGATGCCGAAAAATTGAAGATTCAGGAGCAACTTCACGAGCAGATGGGTGGCATCGACAATTCTGCAGCCATGCAGGCGAGGTCTCAGAGGCTTGTGATCGAGAAGCATCTTGCTAGCATGGGCAGCGATGTTGCTGTCGGAGAAGGTCTCAAGAGCGCGCCAACGGCCAATGTCCGGGATGCCTATCGCTTCTATCGCTTGCAGCGGGACGTGAAGGTTCATACCGCCGTTCGCCTCTATCTGATCCAAGAAGAGGAACAATTGGCGTTGGAACTGGAAAAGAAAAGTACACAGTACACCATCGTTGATCCTCCAACCGTTCCGTCAAAGCGCGCTTGGCCCCCGCGGATTCTTTTGGTGCAAGCCTTTTTTGTTTTGGGCTTTGCTTTGTCTTATGGATTGGCTTATCTGCGCGCCTTGCTCGTGTATCGCTTGGATGTTCCGGTCTATGGGCGTATGAAGGCATGGCTGCTTTTGCACTTGGGTCGTGAATAGATGCCGAGGTAGTTGCTTTGGGAAGACTTTTTGACCCGGACTGGACTGTTGTACTTCCTTGTCTGTTGGCCATTGGCGCCGTTTTGTGGCATACTCGCCGCTTCCCCGAATCGATCGTGTCTCCGCTCTCCGTTTTTGTGCTGGTTCATGCCG